>Ga0334898_1000105_pt1 | contig 161780 bp, 141 predicted proteins | sample GraSluR3_MG_10_FD_207228 | JGI IMG/M metagenome (GOLD analysis project Ga0334898, IMG submission 207228) | Sludge microbial communities from methane-producing bioreactor in Wageningen University, Netherlands - Granular Sludge_3_08-R3 | ecosystem: Engineered > Bioreactor > Anaerobic >...
ATACAGAACGCTCCTTTGATTGTGTTGTGGTGATTCAATTCTAACGGAGCTTCTGTATGTTTTGTTTTTTTATGCTCAAAAGGACCGATAGAATGATTTTCTATCAGTCCTAGAAATTATAGCGCCCTGAAATCGCTGAAATCCTATGATCTCAAACGGTGCTTCACTTGTCTTAACTAATAACGGTCACAGTTACTGAACGACGTCCCCATTGGATACATTGTTCAACTGTTGGAAAATGGACATCAATAATATTTCCTTTGATGGCACCACCGGTATCACCGGCGATTGCAATTCCATAGCCAGATACTTCTACCATTGAACCTAATGGAATGACACTTGGATCAACAGCTACAACCTGTGGATTTTGACGTAAGTCGATTCCCATCGCTGTAAAGAATGTATTCACTGACTCTGCACATGAATAACCCGTTGATTCCATTTGCATCGTACGACCGGATGTCGTCGGTGTGCTTGGTGCTGGTTGCGCTGGTTCTTGTTTTGGTTGTTCGCTTGTTTGTGTTGTTTGTTGTGAACTTGACGCTGATGAAGCTGGTTTTGACGATTGTGCAGAGGCTTGCGATGACGCTTCAGCCTTCGCCTTTTCTTGTGCCTGTGCTGTCGCAGCTTTTGAAGCTTTTTCGGCTTCCGCCGCTTTTGCAGCCTCGGCTGCTTTGGCTTCTTTCTCCGCTTTTTCCGCTTGTGCTTTTTCAGCAGCTTGGCGGGCTTTTTCTACTTCTTTGTCTTGGCTGATTTTTTCTAAGCTAGTTTTATTATCGGCTAACTCTTGCTTTAAGTTGGCCATTTTTTCATCTAACTTCGTCGTTTCAGCTTCCAGACTTTGACTATTTTGTTTTAATTGGGCTTGTGTTTTTTCTTGTGTTGCTTTTAATTCGGTTAATTTGTCTTTGGCCTCGCCTAGACTAGCAACTTTTGTTTTCTCTGCATTTTGGATAACGGACATCGCAAAGGCACGATTCAAAAACTCGCCAAGATCCTTTGATTCCAATAATGCATTAATCGAACGATCCGTCATACCATTGACTTGAGCAGTTTTCATCCGCTCTGCAATTGCTTCTTTACGCTGTTCAATCTTCTTTTCTGTTTCCACAATATCTGTTTTAGTCTTTTCCAAAACTGCTTCATTCTCACTGATTTTTGTCCGAATATCGTTAACTTCTTGATATTTTTCGTTGACATCATTCAGTGCGATCTGTAATTCTCCGCTGATTTTATCACTTTGTTGAGCGATTGCGGATTCTTTTTTATCTAACTCATTCAGTGACTCTGCCTGTGCAAAGACTGGTAAAAGTACGTTAGCACCCAACAATAGCGTGGCAACGAACCCAAACGTTTGCTTTCTCACTTAAAAGTCCACCTTTCTATTTACCCTCAGTTATTATACGAGAAAATGACGGACTTTTTGTTTCACCAACATTACATTTCATTACAAAACGAAACATGTTTTAGTAACATTTGTTTTATTTTCCCTAGACACCATAAAAAAGATAGTCCCTTCAAGCTTTGAAAGGACTAATTTTTGTCATATTTTTGTAATATTATTTTTTCCGCAGCTCTTTAGATAACTGGCGAATCTCCGCTAAAGGACTTTTTATTTCCTTCGATTTCATATTTGGGAAGCTATTCAAGAAGCGGCGTTCTTGGAAGTTCAGCCTTGGCAGTTGTTTACGCCACTCAGGCTGTTCTTTGATTTCAGCCATCCAACCCTGGCGACGTTCTTCTGCTGCTACCTTTAATTCTCCAAGATCTGCTTGCAGCTGTTCTTTCTTATCTTGGATCGTAGCACTCATCTTGTTTATCGCCTGACGCAATGATGCAAGGTTCGCTAGGGTAAAACCTAGATCAAAACTTGTTAGCATTAATAGAAACATCGGTAAAAAAATTCCAAAACGCTGCTGCCAGCTGCTAACGACAGTCATTAAATAAGGATTTAAGACGCGAACGATAAACACACAGGCAATGCCCCAAAAGATGGAGACTGGTACAGCCACCCGTCCATTGATATTCAATGGAACATCCTTATAATCCCATAATGTCAGATGAAAAATTTTCTCTAATAAAAAGCTGGTCAGATATTCCAAGGCGGTCACGAGAATTAGCGCTAAGAAAAACAGGAGCACGATATTCTGCTGATAGGGTTCAATAAAATAAAGCACGCCAACGACTCCAAAACCGTAGATTGGTGTGATTGGTCCTAATAGAAAGCCGCGATACACGAAATGTTTCGCCTTGATCGAGCAATAAATTGTCTCCCATAACCAGCCAATAAATGAATAGCAAAAAAATAAGAGCACAATGATCGTAAATATTTTTTCCATTTTCTTCCTCCATTAAACGAATGCTTGACTTTCATTATTCCACGGATAGTCAGAAAATGCTAGTTTCATGGGTAAAGCTTCCACTATGTGCCTTGTGCTTAACTTTAGAAAGCGTCTTGCCTTTCCAACTTTTAACTATTCTAGTAAATGAATCACATTGATAATAGGCAAAAGATCGCTTGCAGATTTTGTTCATTATCCATTCAGTCTTAAACCAAATGACGCTGCTAAGGTCTAAACTTAGAGCAGCTACTTGTATAAAGCTGTGTTTAATATGCTAAAAACACTTATTTTTAAGAGTATTTACAATTAACGCTTGTTTTTAACGCTTTCTCCCTATATCATTTTTATATAGAAAACGTTTTAATCCCAGTGGTATTGTTACCGTATTCGTATCTTTATTTCGATCATCATCACTTTCAACTGTCAAAAATTGTAAATTTATTATTTTCGCAAAAAAAGGATTGTACTTAGCTTGTAGTTTCTAATTGTTTAAGAACTTGCTCAAAAAAAGGAGGGAACGACGATGGATTTTCGCACAACTTTAGGAACCAGCAATAAACGTCGTTTGTTGTTATTGGAGCATTTATACTACCGGCGAGATGGTCTATCCAGTGATCAATTATTAAGCCTGTTAAATTGTTCCCTGCCGATCCTATTGAACGATATCGATTTGATCAATTCTGAAAAACCAAATGTCGTCCAAATAGTCAAAGTGAAGGGCTTGTTTCGAATTATCATGGATAAATCGATCAGCCTTGGTGTCATCTATGCGGATTTTTTAAATGCTTGTCCTGAATTTCAAATTATCGAAGAGCTTCTGTATGAAGAATGCGAAAATATTACTGCACTATCAAAAAAACTATATTTAAGCTCATCTAATACCCAACGCTACCTAAAAAAAATCGAAACTACCTTGACCAAAGCAGGGATGCAGCTTCACTATCGTCCCCTGCGAATAGAAGGAAACGAAGGTGAGATTCGAAATTTCTATTATCGTTTTTACACAGAACGACAAAGCGCCTTTGAAAGCACTCTTCCTAAATTGCCGCCTGATCATTACTACATCATCGAAAAATATGTTCAAGAATTTATTGATATGAATTGTATTCATGAGAAATATGTGTACGAGAAACGCCTGATTTACAATATGTATATTAGTTTTTGGCGACTAAAAAGAGGTCATAGGTTTCCTAAGGAAGAATTAAGGACAAACGCCATTCTTCTTCCAACAGGACTCGCCTACAAAAAATTAAAGCAGGCACTTAGAGAAGGTGTCGGCTTGGAACTAACAATCGAGATGATTCGAGACGCACTTTGGTTAACCTTTTCTGACGCTATTGTCTTCAGCCTACTGCATCGAGATGTCGCTCTGCTAGAAAATCCAAGATATCGTCGGTTATTTACACAGCACTATGCTTTAGCGAAAGAATTTGATGAAATGCTGGGAAATCGTCTCAGCAACTTGAATCGATTAGACATAGCGACAGTTTTATGCAATGATTTTTACTTATGCGATCCAAATGGAAAGTACATTGGCGTATTATGGCGCAATCGTTCTGTATTCGTACAAGAAGCATCAAAGGTCTATCGTCGAGGAGTTCAAAAGATTCGGGAATTAGTAGAACGGTTTGTCTCAAGACACAACATGTATCAAGAAGAGGATTTTATTCAAAATTATATGTATTTGCTGATTACAACCGAAGTGTATAGTATGGAATGGCTAGCCAGTCAAGATCAGCCACTAAAAGTTCTGTTACTGTCCGATTTATCTCCAACAGAAGAGACCTTTTTAGCAAAGCAGATTTCCGAAAAGGTCTATGGCAACTTCACGATCACACATTTCGAAAAATTATCAGGCGGCTTGCCTAACCTAAAAGAGGAATTAAAAAATTATGATTGCCTAATCACAACAGGTTCTTCCGAAGGACTGCCAAAAGATTATCCAGTCGTCGTGATTGATCCGTTTATTACTAATCAAAGCAGGAATTTCATTCAAGAAACAATCAGTGAGCTATCCAAAAATAGAGAAGACAAAAAAGAGTGAGGGAAATTCTATCACTCTTTTTTCTTTGACTCGTTTTCTACTTGGCAGACAAGTTTTCTGGTATTTCCAAGTATATTCTTCGGACTTGATTGACAAGTAAGTTACAATAGAAGCGATCCTATTTTGCAGATTATTTACTTTATCTATTGGAGGAACTTATATGCTTCAGCTTTTACGTTATGCCAAAGATTATCGAAAGCAGATTATTCTTGGCCCTTTTTTCAAATTTTTAGAGGCTGTCTTCGAACTGATCCTACCCTTATTTATGGCTAGATTAGTTGATGAAGGCATCGCTCGCCACGATCAAGGCAAAGTAATTGAGATGACTGTCGCCATGCTAGGCTTGTCAATTGTCGGATTGCTCTGCGCTTTGATCTGCCAGTATTATGCTTCGATCGCCTCTCAGGGCTTCGGTACGGTTCTGCGAAATCGCTTGATGGAGAAAATCAACAGCTTCTCCCATAAGGAAATGAATCGCTTTGGGACAGATACCTTAATCACACGCATGACCAATGATATCAATCAAATGCAGGGGGCTCTAGCGATGCTGATCCGCTTAGTCGTTCGAGCACCGTTTCTAAGTATTGGTTCGGTCATTATGGCTTTTTATATCGATTGGCAAATGGGATTGATTTTCTTGATTCTGCTGCCGCTTTTCTGTTTCATTCTCTTTTTGATTATCCATTATTCTGTACCCTTATATAGAAAAATTCAACAAAAACTCGATCAGTTAAATCAATTGGTGACCCAAAATTTGAGCGGCGTCCGAGTGATTCGCGCTTTTGCCCGAACAAATACCGAAACGGCTCACTTTAATGAAGAAACAGAAGAAATCTCCCGCTTAAATCAGCGGGTCGCTAACATCTCTGCCCTGCTTTCTCCTAGTACGACACTGATTATGAATGCGGGTGTCGTGGCGCTGCTTTATTTTGGCGGCTTTAAAGTCAATGTTGGACATTTAGAACAAGGTCAGGTCTTAGCTTTGATCAATTACATGAACCAAATGCTTTTGGCCTTAATTGTCGTTTCTAATCTAGTCGTATTATTTACTCGTGCGGCGGCTTCTGCGAATCGGATTAATGAAGTTTTTGCGACTGACACGACCTTAGAAGATGATGGCGCGGTTCAAAATGCTAACGAACAAGCACCTTTAATTGATTTTGAGCATGTCGATTTTCGCTATACAGAAAAATCTGGTCTGGCTTTACAGGACGTCTCCTTCACTTTGCAGGAAAATAAAATTCTCGGTATTACTGGCGCTACCGGTAGTGGAAAATCAACCCTGATCAGTTTGATCCCACGGTTTTACGATGCTTCAAAGGGAGCAGTCAGCTTTGCCGGGAGCAATGTCAAAGACTGGTCGTTGGATCATTTACGTTCTGAAATCGCGATTGTACCCCAAACTGCTGTCCTCTTTAGTGGAACGATTCGGGAAAATCTGCAATGGGGAAAACAGGATGCCACAGATGAAGATTGCTGGGAAGCCTTAGCCATCGCTCAGGCTAGTGAGTTTGTTGAAACCCTGCCAAAGGGCTTGGATACCATGATCTTGGAAAATGGAAAGAATTTTTCTGGCGGTCAGCGTCAACGCTTAACGATTGCCCGCGCGTTGATTCGCAAACCAAAATTGTTGATTTTAGATGATTCCTTATCTGCGTTAGATTATCAGACTGACCTAGATTTGCGCCAAGCACTGAAACGCGAGCTTGATTGTGGTGTAATCATTATTTCTCAGCGTTTGCGCTCAATCCAAGACGCGGAAACAATTCTTTTGATGGATAACGGAAAAATCGCGGCTCAAGGCAGTCATGAAGAGCTATTGCAAGAATCTGAGCTGTATCAGGAACTGGTCAAATCTCAAGCAGAAGGAGGTGCTGTTCAATGATCAAGAAAAAGAATTTTTTCCGTTCATTGAAATTGTTCATTCCTTATTTAGCGGCTTATCCAAAGGAATTGTTTGCAGCAATTATTTTAGGAATCGCTAGTGGGATCACCTCTGTGTTGATGACCTATTATATTGGTGTCGCTGTCGATCAAATGGTCAATCAAGGCGCCGTTGACTTTACCCGACTCTTTCAGATTCTTCAATTATTTGTCGGCATCTTTTTAGTAACGGTTATCAGTCAATATTTTATTCAGCGATTAGGAAACACGGTTGCCTTTGATTCAGTGGCTAAACTGCGGGAAGAAACCTTCACTCATATGAATAAACTGCCGCTGAGTTATTACGATCAAAGCTCAAAAGGCGATATTATCAGCCGCTTTACCAATGATATGGATAATATTTCTACTGCTATCTCCGCGGTCTTCAATCAGGTATTCTCTGGCATGACCGTTGTTCTAGTTGCCTTAGTTTTTATGCTCTATCTTAGTCCAATGCTGACGTTCGTTGTACTGGTGGCAACGCCGATCATCTTTTTGATTACCTATATCGTTGCTCGCACCTCGCAGCAATACTTTACAAGTCAGCAGCAACTAGTCGGTTCAATCTCTGGCTTCATTACAGAAATGGTCGGCAATCAAAAAATCGTCAAAGCGTTCCAACGAGAAAACCAAAATCAAACGAACTTTGAAGCGTTGAATCAAGAGCTTTATGTACGGGGACAAAAAGCTCAGTTTGCTTCTTCCTTGACCAATCCTTCCTCGCGTTTTGTCGATCATCTAGCCTATTTGATGGTTGGCCTGGTGGGTGGTTTATTAGCATTAAAAACTGATAGCGGGGTGACAATCGGGATTATCTCCAGCTTCACGATCTATTCCAGCCAGTTTACAAAGCCTTTTATTGAATTATCTGGAATCACGATTCAGATTCAAACTGCGATCGCTGGTCTTGATCGCTCATTTGAATTATTGAAGGAACCTGTTGAACAAGCCGATGATCCTGATGCCTTCACCTTAACTGCCGCAAAGGGAAAGGTGGTTTTCGAGCATGTTGATTTCGCTTATCAAAAGGATCAGCCATTGATTGAAGACTTCAATTTAACTGTCGAACCGGGTGAAACCATCGCTATCGTTGGAAAAACCGGCGCTGGAAAATCAACGCTGGTTAATCTTCTAATGCGATTTTATGAAGTAGACAAAGGAACGATCACGATTGATGGTACGGATATCCGCCATTTAACCCGAGACAGTCTTCGCCAGCAATTCGGCATGGTATTGCAAGAAACCTGGTTGATGGATAGCAGCTTACGAGCCAATTTGCGTTACGGCCGTAAATCAGCAACAGATGAAGAAATCTATGCAGCATTGAAGGATGCCTATATGTATGATTTCGTGATGCGCTTGCCGGATAAATTAGATACGATTGTAGGCGATGCTGGTGTTAAGCTTTCCGATGGTCAGCGGCAATTGCTGACGATCGCTCGAACGATGATCAGTCAACCTTCCATGCTAATTCTTGATGAAGCGACCAGTTCAGTGGATACCTTGACTGAACAAAAAATCCAAAGCGCCTTTTTGGCAATGATGAAGAATCATACCAGCTTTGTGATCGCCCATCGTCTGTCAACAATCCAAAATGCTGATCAGATCCTCGTGCTGGATCACGGACAAATCGTTGAAATTGGCAGTCATCAAGAGCTGTTGGAAAAAGATGGTTTTTATAAGAAGTTGTATGAAGCACAGTTTTCACGGAGTTAGGTTTATTTTTAGATTTCACTTATCTATCAAGTAGCGAGACTTAAAGTACGAGGTTATATTTACTTCGTACTTTAAGTCTCGCATATTTATCTCTTGAATTTTTCGCTTGTCATTTTAAATCGGGATTCTCCTATTCCTTCCAAAAATCTATACTATCTTTCCACTACCTTTACACTGACTGAATCGGCTACAACTAGACAGAATTTCTTTTCGTAGTTTCAGAGAAACGCTCGATAAATGCCTCCACTTTATTAACATAGATTCATAATATTTTAGTACTCATTCTGTTTACGCTCTTTAAGTTCTCCATCTTTTAACTCTATAGAAAATATTTTATTAGAATCATTCCAAACAAAATATTCATATTGATGTTTACTATGTCTTAATACCATTTCTGAAGTTGGATATCCCAATTTTTTTATTATCTCTTCTTTAGAATAAGTTTGTCCATTCATCATTTGATTAAACTCGTTTAAAAATCCAGGAATACTTTCTTCATGTTTTTTAGCAATATCTAATGACTTAGCTACTACTTTTCCATTTCTAAAGGTTATCATCACTGAAACTACTGGATCATCCCAAGGAAAATAATTCCAAGAGTAAGAAGTCGCTTTTTCCCCTGCATTGTAATCTTCTATTTTTGAGTCTGGTTTTCCAAGCAAATTTTTAACTTCATTTTTTTTGCTCCCACCAGATCCAGAATCTTCTTCCCCAACAGTTATTTTTTCAAAAGTATATTTCAAAGTAGTTAAGCTATCAATTTTTTTATTTACTTTTGATTTAGTTAATTCTCCATTTTTGATACTTGAATGTGTGGAAGTCACCCTCTTGTCATTTTCTCCTTGAAGATCATAATATTGGTAAAATAGCGCTACAATCGCTAAACAAATTAGTATTGTTCCCAATACAATCAATAAATTATTAAAAACTTTCGAATTTCTCTTTCTCACTATTGCCTCCTACACTGAAACAGTTAATAGATATCATTGTCTATATACCAATATGAAGATTAATCTCTAGCCATTGTAGTTAATAGTATCATCAAATCACCTATTTCTTTTTCTATTTTAACTTATTTTTCATAAAATTTATTCTTTTTTTGATAATTTTAACTTTTTTAATTTCAAAACAGGTAGATTTTATAATAAACTTAGTCACTTAGAAAAATAAAAAAGAGCCCTTGCAAATTTCATGTATTATTGAAGCTCCTACACAATCAATAAAGGTTGAATTCGCAATGACGCAAATTGAGAATACCATAGTTTCACACACAAAGGAAAACAGCTAACTTATGAGGAACGCTGCCAAATCGAAGCCTTGAAAGCTCAAGAACGTCCGTTATCAAACCGAAAAATCGCCAAACAGCTAGGTCGTGCACCACAGACCATCCATATTGAAGTGAAGCATGGTACTGTTCGTCTAATTCGGCAACAGAAACAAAATGGTACGCGTTACGAATATGAAACGTTCATCTATTCCACCTCGGCTGGTCAAGCTGCCTATGAAAAAGCGCGTCAGGATAGCACTAAGCAACCTAAATGGGGCGCTGCACCTGATTTTATGGCCTACGCCGACCAACAGATGAAAAGAGAAAAACCATTCTCTGATGCCGTAGTAGGACGAGCAAAAAAACTGAAACTCTTTCCGCCTAAAAAGATTCCAAGAACGACAACTCTCTACAACTATATTTATCTTTATTTGATGGCTGGTCGAAACGATAAGATGTTCACCCACTGGAATCTCGAAAAAACTCTCACAAATCATGTCCGAGGTATTGACTCAGATCCACAAGTGCCACCTAGAGAAGATTGTGCGAACTAAATTCAGATACAATCTATTATTTGTTCCAGAAAATCTAATAAGATGAGATAGAAGAATTTAAGTCTATTGATTTGTGTAAAAAATACAAAGAAATAGGTAATAACCCTAAACATTTCTTGAAACACGAACCGACCCCCAAAAATTCATAATTCGATTTTGGAATAGCATTTTACTTAGGTCCTATCTCTAATAATTAAGTAAATCAAGACAAACTTCCACTAGTATAAAAAAGATATCAACCATCGGCGAAAAGAACTAACAAGACTGACATCTCTCACTCACACAATCAATCTCCTATCTCATCATCTGATATTTAACATTAAACAACGTAAATAATTTCTTCTTAGCCATTTTATGAGAAGCCTTAACCCGCCATTTCTGCTCGATAGACTATGTTTGTTTAAAAATCTCCCCGAACAAGTTTATGTATATTAACCTTCACAAATACTACTTATCTAAAATCGACCATAGAATCTTTCGTTAAATATAAGTCGATTTTGTGACAATTGATTTAAATAGAATAAATTGCTCAAAAAACAAAAGTTATTAATTAAAAATTGATCATTATATCCTTAAAAAAAGATTTATTATTTACACACAATAAATTATAAAAGGATTTGAATTATGAAAAATAAATTATATTTACTTATCAAGAGTTCTATAATACTAGGATCTGTATTGAGTCTCCCTCTCCAAGTCACAGCTGAAACAACGACATACAGCAGTGAATCTGCTATTCCGAATTTCTCTGAACCACCCATGTCTATTAGTTCAACAAATAACGTAAGTTTATCCTCTTCACAATCTGAAACAGCTAGTTCAAACAGCACGTCGAATTCAACTGAAAGCTCCATGGTTCCTTTACAAACTGAAACAAGTTCAACGCCGAGTATACCTGAAACGCGTGCTGCGGACATCAATGCATGGATACCTGATCCTGTCTTACAAGAAATCGTCGCAAAGGCGATCGGAAAAACAAAGGAAGCGTTGACTCAAGAGGATATGTCCAAATTAACTAGTTTATATATCCAAAACGCAGACAGTGCCATTGCTAGTTTAAAAGGTTTAGAACTGGCTACGAATCTTGATTATTTTTATATGAATTCCAACAATCAAATCAGTGATTTTTCTGTATTAGCTAGCTTGCCAAATTTGAAACAAGTTTATTTGATGGGCACGAATGTCACTGACCAAAATGTACCTGATTTCGGTACGACGATCACTCGCTTAGACCTTTCTGGAAGCAATGTAACTAACGGTGTATACGACAAAATTACTAAAATGACCAATTTAGAATCTTTGATCTTCCAAAGTAATATGAATATCACAACAATTGAACCACTCACTGTTTTAAAAAAATTGAATGAATTGCGTGTCCAATTTTGCGGTATTACTGATTTTAGACCGATAAATCAAATGCCTGCTTTGACGCAACTTGCTGCTTTTGGCCAAAATACCGGACGGAATGATCCTGCAACAGACATCAATGCTAAAGACTTAAATTATAATGCAGATAAACAAACAATCGATATTCCATTTTCAATTATGCCAAATCGAATGACTAACTATGACGGCTATGTTCCCCCATTCACTACGTCAAATAGTTCTAGTCAGACCTATCTTGATTTCAATGGTGTACAGCTAGACAGCAGCCGATTGACAATAACAGATGAAGGCATTACTGTTTCCGGGGTGTCGCAGGAAGAATTCGATCAGCTGCAAACCTTTGAATACAACGCTCGTTTGAATAATCCTTCTGGAACATACAATCAACCTGAGCGCTTTACTTTCTATGCCATTTCATCAGGAACCTATTTGCATCAATTCAATGTTCAACACACTATCGCATCACCTGGGGTAACGATCAAATACGTTGACGCGGATGGCGACAATATCCATGCACCTCAAACAATCGAAGGAAACGTTGGTGACCAATACGATACAACTACAGCAGATTATCAGTTGATTGTTCCCGGCTATAGCCTCGATCAAACGAGCATACCGGAAAATGCAAAAGGCAGCTTAACTGCCGACCTGCAAACCGTTACTTATGTCTATCAACGAAACGTCGCGGAATTAAAGGCACATGACTCTACGATTTCTGTTGGTGAAAGTTGGAAGGCAGAAGATAATTTTGACGGCGGAACTGATCCTCAAGGAAATCCAATCACCTTTGAAGATGTTTCTGTTGTTGGTGATGTCGATAATACCAAAGTTGGTAAATATGAGATCACTTATACTTACAATCGTGTGCCAAATAGGATATGGACGGGCGATCATGCTACAGCAAAAGCTACCGTTACCGTAATTGACACTGAAAAAAAAGCTCAACCAGTCATTGTTAAATATGTTGATCCAGCTGGTAAAATAATCCATGAAGAAAAAGTTGTGAAGGGTGAATTAGGCACGGACTTCGATGTTTCCGGCAAAGAGTATCAACCAGCAATCAAGGGATATATTTTAGATGAAAAACAATTGCCGAAAAATTCAAAAGGAAGTTTTAGTGATAAAACGCAGATCGTCACCTACGTTTATCAGCCGGAAACAAAACCGACTACAGAAACAAGCGATTCGAGTACGTCTGGCAAGCCCTCAGCCCCAACAACGAGCACTGATTCCAGCAGCCAATCCATAACAGGAAAAATTTCTGATTCAAATAATAACGTGTCTCCTGCTGGATCATCGACCAATCTTAGTCACCAAACTGTAACTACCAAAAATACAAGCACAAAATTACCAAAGACTGGTGAAATTATCGTATCGAATTATCTTATTGCGGGTATTTGTACTCTGTTCCTCGCAACTGCCTTATTGCTTTTTAGTCGAAAAAAAATAAAATGATAACGAAGAAGCATCCTAGCAGATTTAGCTAGGATGCTTCTTGTATGCTTTCATAAACACTGATCTCTCAATAAAAGAGATCACATAAAAAATTCTCTTAGTTTGATTTACTCATGCTTTTCACTTTCACTCGGCGATAAAACACTAAACATAAAAGGCTAAAGAATAGCGACAAAATTCCTGAAATCAAAAACCAGCGTGCGATTCCTAGCTTTTCTGAAAAGGGCCCTGCCAGTAATAAACCAACAGGCATGGCGGCGGACATTACGCTGCCAAACAAAGAAAAAACCCGACCCAGTTTTTCTGGTGCTACTGTTTCTTGCAGGTAAGCCGTAAAGGGAATGTTGTACAGATTTCCCACGCCGCCCATCAGAATACAGAAAAAGACAAACAGCCAGTAACCGTTTTGGTTTGCAGGCGCTAAGCCGCTGCCGATAAACGTAAGAGCTAAGCCGACACATGACAACTGTGCTCCTAATAATTTTTCCCGCCATTCCTTTTTCATTCCAATCAGAAATGCACTGATCATCATTCCAGCTGCGTAAGAAAACTCCACCATACTAGCAAACCAGGCGGACAATCCAAAATGAACATTTGTCATTAAAGGAAATAGTGTGCCCAACGGCAAATAGAAAATCATAATACAAAAGGAAAAGATCATGACCACCAACATCGGCGGATCTTCTCAAAATACATTGAATCCATCCTTCAGCTCCTGAAAATAATGCTGCGGATGTTCATCATTGCGAACAATATTTGGTACCGCCACAATCCACAAGGTGAAGGAGGCAGCCAATGCACCGATCAAGTCCGTTAGTAGAATCAGCCACAAGGGCATCACCGCAAACATTGCAGCCCCTAAAACCGGCCCCAGCGTAAACGCCCCAGATTGTAAAAATTGGTTCCAGCTGTTGGCTTTGACCAGTTTCTCTTCTGGAACCAGCAATGGTACGATCGCTTGGATCGAGGGTGTGTGAAAGACATTTGCCAATGCCCGCAAGAACAACGCCACGATCACTACAGCAAAGCCCGGTCGTCCCAATAAGAACCACATAGACAGCACGAATGCAACGAGCCCCATAAATAAATCAGCAAAAATCACCACATATTTTCGTTTCAGCCGATCCAGCCAGACACCGACAAAAGGACCTAAGAACATTTGAGGTAAATAGGCGAAAAGTCCTGCTAAAGACAACATGATCGCCGATTTTGATTCGTTGGTCAGCCACCAAATCAATGAAAACTGAACGGCCGAGCTTCCGATCAAGGAAACTGTCTGTCCAGATAAAATTGTTAAATACTTCTTTCTCCATTGTTGTTTTTCCATCATTGCTCCTTTGTTTGTCGTTTGAACAAACAAAAAGTTCGTCAAACGTTAATTATTTGGCGAATCGGTTAATTTTCAAACGCATCGAAGCACACATAAGAACTCCTCCTTTTTCTATTTTACTTGATTAAACCTAATTCAACTTTCCATGTCAACAGCCGTTCCACCGATTGATTGAGCTGCTCTTCACTATATTGACCATTTTTGATCGCCTCCAGGATATAAGGAATCTGGCTGCTGTAGCTTGAGGATAAAATCATATCATTTCCCGCCTGCAAAGCCTGCAGTCCGGCTTCTTCTTGAGAGATAAAATCAGCAAGCCCAGCCATATCCATATCGTCTGTCATGATCACACCCTTGAAGCCTAATTCATTGCGAATCAAGTCATGCACTGGTTTTGAAATTGAAGCTGGCAGCTGACCGTCAATTGCAGAAACGATATTATGAGAGACCATAATACTGTCAACACCTGCCTTGATTCCTGCTTCAAAGGGAAGAAAATCATTTCTTCGCAGTTCATCCAACGAACGATTATCGGTTACAATTTCTACGTGGGAATCGCGATTATTCCCATAACCGGGAAAATGTTTGATGGTTGAACCCAGCTTTTGCTTTTTCATTTCTTCTACGCTTAATTTGACATAGTGACTGGTACCAGCTGCATCCATCCCAATCGTCCGATCATAGATAAAGGATTGCGGATCTGTTGAGACATCCGCATCTGGAAACATCCCTAGTTGAATTCCTAATTCACCAAAGACCTGTGCTTTACGATCAATATCTTGTTTGATTCCATCCCAGCCATTTTTTTGATACAGCGCTTGAGGACTTTGAAAAGGCGGCGAAACGATTTGATTTCTGCTCAAACGACTCACCGTACCGCCTTCTTCATCGGACCCAATAAACATTGGCATTTTGCTGGCCTCTTGATAACTTGTGATCGCCTGCTTCACTTCTGCTTGCCCTTTCCCTTCCATGTCACGGTCAAAAAGCAAATAACCACCTAAATGATAATTTTGGATATCGGCTACCTGATTTTGCTCTGGTACACGAGCCATAAATAATTGCCCGACTTTTTCTTCCAAGGTCATGGCATTCATTGTTTTATCAACAGTTTCTTTCATTGTCGACTCCTTTTTCTGGGATTCAGACGTCTGCTCTGTTTGCTTTACGGACTCACTTGATTTTGTTGAGTCACTAGTTATTGAAGACTCTTTCTTAGAATTCCCACACGCAGTCAAACTCAGGACCGCTGATAGGATCATCAAACTCAGTACAACGCTTTTTTTCACTTGGATACACTCCTTATATGAAGGGTGATCTAATAAATTAGATTGTCTTCACTAATATATGCCTTCCGTTTAACTCTGTATGCTTATTGTAAATATTCTATTATTTTTTCACATTTATAAAAAGGCGGATTATAAATATCAGAACGGATATTTTTTAATATTTACGATATTATTCTAGCACAGCTTGCGAAAAGAAAGCATCATTTCAAATTTTTCTATAAAAAAATGCTGAGAAAAGAAGATATCTTCTTTTCTCAGCATTGCTTTACTTGTATGAAATTGCAGCACTTTTACGAAAACGATAGCCTTTGCCCCAAATCGTTTGAATAATCTCGTGATCAACCTCCATAATTTCCAGCTTCAGCTTGATATTCTTTACTAAAGAAGAGAGCTGGGCTAAACGCGATTGGGAAATATGTCCCCACAAGCTCTTACACAACTCATCGCGCGAGATGATCTCTCCTGGGTTACTCCGTAATTTTTCTAAAAGCTGCAGCTCTAATGACGATAAATTAACTAGCGTCATCGCTGAAAGATCCAGATCTTCTTCGACTACTTCCTGACGCTTTTCCGTTACCACAGGTTCAAAGGATTTATTCTGATATTGTGTAGCAACTTCGGCTAATTGTTCTCTCAACAGCTCTACCGAATCACTATTTTGTACGATCCCATTTATTCCTTGTACTTCTAACAATGAACGTTCCTTCTCGCTGAGGGAATGATCAACTTCTCTCAGTATGTTTTGACCATTTTCCCGTAGTTTCGGTAACATCAATTCCATCTCGTAGCTTGAAATGGTCTCACCGATGATGATAATCGGAAAATGATTGACTAAATTCGAAACGCGTCCTTCCATCTGAATCTCATTGAGAATACTGGTGGAACAAAACACTTCATAATTTAAATGCTGCAATTTATTTGTTAAAGCTTCTTCTGCTAATACATTTTTTGTTAAAACTAAGATTCGAACCATTCTCATACCCTCATTTTCTACTCATAATACTCATGAATAGAATATAACTTAAATTTAAGTAAATAAAAGTTCTTTTTTTAGAGGATAATAAACAAAATATTGAACATTATAAATTATATCGTTTTTTTGAGGCCTTAATAAAGAAAAACCGTGATTTATTATCACGGTTAAGCAGCTACCTTATTTAATTCTTTTGTATGTTTCACAGCTTTCTCAAAAATTGGTAAGTTGAATTGTTTATACAACGCACCTGCCACGAAGTAAGCAATGTTGAAATCAACTAAGCTATGAACTAAACCACCAACGCCCATCAGAATAAAGACGGTATAGATATATCCTTGTGAATAGAAGGTGTCTGGCATATTTCCCATAAAGTAAAAGGCTGAGACGACAATCATTTCAGCAATCGCGTGGATCAGACCGATGACTAGGTTAAATACTTGAAAACGCCCATTTGCTAGTGTGAATTTTCCATTTTTTAGCACAAGCTCAGGATGTTTTTGTAGATAATAAGCACCAAGCAGTGCAAAAATCAAATGTGAAAAGGCTCGTAAAGCAATAATCGGCGTAGTAGAAATAAAAAAGCCGAATGTAGTTCCTAAAACAACCGCGATCGCCACTAGCGGTGAGAAGAACATCGCAATAAACACGGGAACATGACTGGCTAACGTAAATGACGCTGGTCCAATCACAATTTTCGGCATAACCATCGGAATCAAGATCCCAAGTCCGATCAGTAACGCTGAAATCGTCAAATTTCTAATAGAATGATTTTTCATTTTTTCCTCCTTGATATGTCAAGACACTTAATTGAGTTTCAGTTTAGTCCAAAACCACTCAGGTGTCAAGACAGTTGGAGTGAGAATTTTATGAAAAATTTCATTATTGATCAATTCGTGCTAAATGTTCATCCCGTTGCTTTAGCGTCATGTGATGTTTTTTCAAATATCGATTATTAGGATGTTTGGCGCAGGCAATCGAACAAGCCCCTAAATATTTTTCTTCATTTTCTTCAGAAACAAGTATTTGCCGATTACACTCTGGATTGCTGCAATTGATATATCGTTCGCAAGGAGTACCGTCAAACCATTCTTTGCCGATCACCTGTTTGTCGACTTGGTTAATTTCCACACTGATCCGTTCATCAAAGACGTACATTTTCCCATCCCATAACTCGCCTCTGGTAGTTTCGTTTTTACCATAAGCCGCAATCCCACCGTGAAGCTGCGCCACATCTTCAAAGCCTTCACGGATTAACCAGCCAGAGAATTTCTCACAGCGAATACCGCCAGTACAATAAGTAACGATTTTTTTGTCCATGAACTGTTCCTTATTCTCGCGAATCCACGCAGGGAGCTCACGAAAGTTATGAATCTCTGGACGAATCGCCCCGCGAAAGTGCCCCAGGTCATATTCATAATCATTTCGAGCATCAATGACCACCGTGTCTTCGTCTAATAGAGCCTCACGAAATGCTTGAGGCTCTAAATAATTTCCAGTCAATTGCCGCGGATCAATGTCTTCTTCCAAATGCAACGCTACTAATTCCTTTCGAGGACGGACAAATAATTTCTTAAACGCATGCCCCTCACTTTCATCCATCTTGAAATAAGTATCTTTGAAGCGTTCATCTGCCAGCATAACATCCATATAGCGATCCGTAGCTTCCTTCGTTCCTGAAAGAGTGCCATTGATCCCCTCTGGTGCCACCAAAATCCGGCCCTTAATATCTAAATCACGACAAAAAGCCAAATGCTCTTTAGCAAACGCTTCGGGGTCTTCGATTGTTGTGTAGTTATAGTAAAGTAATACGCGATAATCCATGATGATTCCTCCTGTTTCTTTATCCTTTACTACTATAGGAGATAGACCCTGTTTTTTCGAGCTTGATGCTTGTGGATTCTTTCTCAAGTTTGGGTGTAATAAAAAATTAGTGGTACATTCGACACTTGTTGAAAACAAGATCAAATGTACCACCAATCTGTGCTATAACCATCTCTCGAGAAAAAATTGCTTGTGATTGCAGGAGCTATTTTACCTTTTTCTTTCTATACCTTCCTAAAATACACTGGAGATTATTCTAAGTTCTGATAAATCAACGTGTCCTAACGCTGCTAATCAAACCTTATCACTCGTTGTTTCTATTGATTTATCAGTACTTAAAATAGCTGCATTAGCAAGACACCCAATCCCTAATACTACAAAACTTTTTTTCTTAAATACTACCCCTGATAATAAGAAATAGCTTCCTAAAATTTTATTTGTACGAGCAATCGATTCTTTTGTTTTTCTGTCTGGTCGAGGAAGCTTTACACTCACACCTAATCTTTCACCAAACGCTTCAAAAAAATCTGCTGATTTATTTATCATCTTTCTGCTCCTCCTTTTTACTGCAACGACAGCCATTGTTGACATAAACAATCCAAAACAACTTTCTAAAGCCTTTCTAACCTGAAGCCTCTACAAATAATTCTCCAATCAATTTATCCGTCATAAAATCAAAAACAGTAAAAAAGTCGCAAACTGGTTCGATAGTTTTTTTCGTAGCGATAGAAGACAGCAAGGTACTCAGTACACCAAAAGCAGTCGCATCATCAATAACAGGTTGCAAATTAACAATCTGGCAAACCTCTTTGAAAAAAGACATACTTTCAAATTTGATTGTTTCTATTTCCTCCGTTGATAACTTTGTAACAAACGCACGAAAATCAACTGAGTTTACATCATAAAGAAATGGGTTATGATCAAACTCACGTGCTAGTTTTTTTAATGCCTTTGATAACCCCATACGATTAGGTGTCTGGAGGACAGTCTCCTTAAATCGTTCCGTCAAACGTGACTGGATTGTTTGCGCTGTTTCTAAAAATAGCTGTTCTTTTGTAGCAAACAACACATAAAACGTACCAATAGAAATCTTTGCCTCACTACAAAGGGCTTTAATGCTCGTCTTTTTATAGCCCTGAGCAATCCAAAAATCCTCACACAGTTGAAGCAGCTTCTGTTTGATTACTAATTTATCTTCTGGACTTAATACTGGTTTATTAGGCATGATCGAATTCCTTTCTAACTATACGAATATTTATATAATTATATTCGTAAAAAGAATAGCATGATCCCTTGATCCTGTCAATCTACACTTCTGCCTACATATCTTTTAATGATAAACACCTGGTCTGAAATCAAAAGCTGGATCATGCGTCTTTATTTATCCTCATTAAATGGATAGTCTGTCTTAATTTACTACTTTAGATTTCTGGAAAACAGAAAAAATCAGGTTCCTCTCTCATCGTCTGAAAGTGAAACCTGATTTATCTATAATCTGATCCTGCTTAAAAATCGTCTATTTGCGTCGTCCTAAGAAAAACGAAACAATCAGTACTAAAATCACAGCACCAATAATTGATGGTACTAAGGCCATGCCCGCCAACGATGGTCCCCAAGAACCAAGTAACGCTTGACCTAGTGCTGAACCAACTAAACCTGCAACGATATTAGCAATCCAGCCCATACTATTTCCTCTACCTGTAATCGCTCCAGCGATTGCACCAATCACTGCGCCAATAATTAATGACCATAATAAACCCATAATAAATTTCTCCTCACTTCTATGTTCTCTCTTGTTTTATCAAAAGTTTTTCTCACTTTTGTATTTTAATTTGTTTTCGTTTGTTTCTTCTTTAAGATAATAGGAATCAAAAACAGCAGCGTTGGAATAACTACTTTTTTTGCTAATTTAGCCATTTTTGCACCTCCTAAAACAACTAATATTTTAAGTCTTTTAACTAAAGAAATAATTCTTCAGTTTCATATTGTAATCCAATACTCCATCTGAATTTTCTAAAATGAAGCTGTTCAATTCATTGCAGTAATCCAATTCAATCTCTGTACCTAAGTTAGCTTGATCCTCAGTAGAAATAAAGACTTGAAATTCCTCATTTTCTACCGATTGATTGTATTGCTGGCTTTTTCCATAAATAGGAACGATTTGGAAATAGCTGCCCTTTGCGCAGCAGCCTTTATCTCTTAATTCTTGATTTTCTTCCGTTCTGGAGGCCAATATAAACGCATGATTCTCCCCCCAGCTGACGGCATAAAACATCCTTTGCTTCAGTACTTACTAGCATTTCCATAGGTATCCTCCTCGATAAATTTCTTATTTTTCAAATTCTGTCATTCGTGAATATTTAATATAAAGCTTTCCAGCTGTGACATTCTTCTTCTTTTTGTTCCACGGCTTGATGTGTCCAGTAAAATGAATAATCGCTGGCTGTTGTCGTGTCTCCTCGTATTCTTCCTCGCCTTTTTTCCGAGGATTTACGATTTCACGTTTCAAAATATAGCTTTGGGCATTCCATCTTGAATGCAGCGGAACCCAGCAATCGTGCAAGATCGCATTCAATGCATCCTGATCATGGAAACGTAATTTCTCAGGATTTTCTTCAATAAATTGAAAGACTCTCTCGGTAACATTTTCCTCCAGCCATTTTTTTACATTAATCAACATCAAACCAGAATTGAAGTAACGATTTGATTTTGTTTTAATCCCCATCTTCTCTAATCGCTGGTGAAATCCTGCGTCTTCTACGGCAGCTAGAATATGATCCTGCAGGTCTGTTTCCCATAGTTTAGTAATGTCCGTAAGAGCGATCATATCGCAATCCATATATAATACTTTCTCAACATTCTTGTCTCGGAATAGTTCTGGAATTTCAATTCTGAAGTAGGCAGTCGCCGGAATGCGATCGCTAGTTACGACATTTTTGAAAATTGCTTTGTCAATCGTTAAGAACGTCAAAGACCCAAAGTTTTCGAAATTCTCTAAGGTTTCACGCAGCGTTTCTTTACAATCATCTTCGATTGAATCGTCAACGATATAAAAATCAAACGTATATTCCCGATCCTCGCAATTATCTAAAATAGATACCCATAAAGCAGCTAGATGCGGAACAAATTGTGTGTTGCAGCTGGCAACTAAATGCATCTTTTTCTCTTCCTGATTATTCATTGCTAACACCTACTTCATAAGATTTATCTTCAGTAAAGATTTGCATATATTGCTCTTGATAAGGATGATTCTCTAACGTATTCCATGGTTTATCATGCCCTGTAAAATGTACAATTGCCGGTTTATTTCTACCTGATTGATACAAATGATCATAATACTTCGTTGGAGCCGGATGGACATCAAACATCAATGAAGTTTGCATATTCCATTTAGGATGCAATTGTTTCCAGTTATCATGCAAAATAGCATTCAACGCGTCTTGATCGTGGAACACAATGAGCTGTTCTTTCTCCTCAAGGAATTGAATGGTTTTTTCAGTTACATTATTCTTTCTCCATTGATCCAAATCGACCAGCATCACACCTGAATTAAAATAATAGTCATGTGAATCAACTTCTAGTCGAGCAAGAGCTTTTGCTTGACCGGGATCAATCACGGCACCAATGATATGATCGCCCAAATTTTGGTCGTATAATTCAGCCACATCAGTTAAAACAAATGTATCTGAGTCTAAATAAAGCACTTTATTATAAGGAGAATTTTCTAATAATTCTGGCAATGAAATGCGTAAATAGGCAGTTGTATTAATATGATCACTGATCATAAACTCTTCATAAAGCCCTCTATTGACGGTTAAAAATTCGATTGCTGCCTTACCTGAATATGCATCTATTAAAGCCTCCAGCTCATCTTTGCTTTGAGAGGAAAGATTATCATCAATTACAAAGAAGATTCCCCTCCTATCCTTAGAAATAGTATCCATTACTGAACGGATCATTACTTTCAAACAGGGAACATAATTCTCATCAGAGGCTGTAACAATTGGAATATCCATTTCGTTACACATTGTTAAAAGCTTTGTCATTAAAATTCTCTCCTTTTTATTATTTTTAATTAATTTTCGTTGAGACCATCCTAATACGGAAAATCAACAATTTCAAAAAATACGCTCAGCAATTATTCAATATCGTTAAAAAAATAAACAAAAAACACCAAAAAAATGACATAATAATCGACCATAGCCATATAAAAAACAGCTGTTTTTAAAATTGACAAAGACAACTGTAAATAGCATTAAATCAAGAAAATGGACAGATTAAATTATGAACATAATAGATGCTTTTCACTCTTAAAATAGTGACTAAAACGTTACACAAAATTGGAAGAAAAATGTTTTTTTCACTTTTATATCTTTTTTTGATTTTTATGGTGAGCAAAACATTATTCGAAAACATTTTGCATTAATAAATTAAATCTATATACAATTAATTATTATATTTAGTCAAACATAGCGCTCTTTATAATTTTTCCTTTTCTAAGAAAAATTTGAAGCTCTCTCAAAAACAACCGAACCCTTCCTCAAAGACTATATCTCTGTTCCACTCCTTATTATTCTTATTAATAAATAGACGAGCAGGCTTTTTTACAAAGAGTAACTAGCATCTTATGCTTTTAGAGTAAACAAATTAGAAAGGAAGTTTTGTTATGAATAAAGGCCTGAAAGCCATCTTAATCATTATCTTATTGATTCTGCTTTCCATTTTCTTACCAATCATCGCGATTTACTATTTTGTCGCATCAAAATCTTTAGATCTTACTTCTCTCCAACGTCTTGTATTAACAAATGAGTATATTCAAAGCTACTTATTCTGGGCTGCGGTTGTCCTAGCAATCTTAACAGTAGTCATTATGTTGATTATTTTGCTTTATCCAAAACGTGTGTCAACATTCATTTTGAAAGAACAACGAGGAGCTTTGGCTTTAGATAAGCGCGCAATTGAAGGGTATGTTCGAACAAGTTTAAAACAGGAAAACTTCATGGATACACCAAAAGTCAATGTGATTGCGACAAAAAATAAGCTTAAAGTCAATGTGCGAGGACAATTGAAAAAAACATCGGCATTAATTGATAAAACTGATAATTGGGCCAAAGGAATGGAAAAACAAATACACCAATTATTGGGATCTAAAGAGAAGTTCTCGATCAACGTAAAATTTTATTCTTTTGATTCTGATTCGTCTAAAACAGGCCTTGTAGAATCACGAGTAGGTTAGGAGGAAATATGATGAAAGATTTTTTAACTAGAGATAGATTGCCTCTGATTGGCGGCATCTTAGGTTTTATTTTGGCTGTATTGTTCTTTACAGTCGGCTTCTTCAAAACAATCCTATTGATTCTTATTACGATCATCGGAGGAGCGATCGGCATCTATGTGAAGAACAATCATCTCTTAGATGACCATCTAAAGAAATAGGAGGAATAGACAATGGAAAACACAACAACTAAAAGTGGTGCAGACACAAATGTGAACAACCAAAACGTGAAGGGTGACCTCACTTATGAAGACAAAGTGATTCAAAAAATTATCGGAATTGCCTTAGAAAATATTGATGGGCTATTAACAGTAGACGGCGGCTTTTTCTCAAATATGAAAGAGAAGCTGGTAAATACAGATGACATGACCGCTGGTATTTCAACTGAAGTTGGGAAGAAGCAAGTAGCTGTCGATATGGATATCGTTGTAGAATATGGTAAAGATGTAGAAAAGGTCTTTGATCAAATGACAGAATTAATTTCTAAAGAGGTTGAAAGGATGACTCATTTGGAGGTCATTGAAGTCAACGTAAATGTTGTGGATATTAAAACTCGAGAAGAATATGAAGAAGATAGCGAAACCGTTCAAGATAAGGTCATCAGCGCTGCTCAAACAACTGGAAAATTCGCTGCTAAACAAACCGATCGAGCAAAAAATGCATTAAGCAATCAAAAAGCCAAAACAAGTGATCAATTAAACTCAGAACCCCGTGTTCACTAATTTTTTAAAAAAAAGAGCTGCATAAAAACCGTGTAAGTAACCCTTGACCCTAGGTAGGTGGTAACTTCACGGTTTTTATTTTTTATGCAGACCTTCGCTCATGGGATCGTCTATTTAATTACGTCAAGGTCATTCGTAAAAATCTTGTGTAGCACCAATGCGGTGAAAGGCAGTTGAACACCGTTAAACAACCAAACGACGCTTTTCGTCATGACTATCCATTATTCTGATTTCCATCTATCATCCTAATAAAGCAACAACTAATGGTCCCATTATTGTAAGCAGTACATTTCCAATCGCATAAGCGGGAGTAAAACTAATTGAGAAGACGCTGCTCTGTGTTTCTTCGCTGACCGCGTTTAAGGCCGCATTGATTGTTCCAGCTCCTGTCAATGACCCAATGTTATCAATTGCATTCAACTTGAGTACATATTTACTGAAAAACAATGTAATCACATGCGGTAAAATGGAAATTACCGCGCCAATCAATAGGACTTGAATCCCCATTGACCCTAATGCTTTAACGAATTGGCTTCCAGCTTCCAACCCGACAGCCGCAATAAAAAGATTCAATCCGACACTTTTTAAGAACCAACGTGTAGCACTAGGAATATTGCCAAGATAAGCCTTTTTATTTTGGTACCAGCCAAAGAAGATACCGCTAAATAACGCACCACCACCAGCACCTAGAGTCAAAGGAATGCCGCCAATCGTCAATACTAAAGTTCCGATCAAGATACCTAAAACAATCCCGATCGACATAAAGGTAACATCTGTTTCAGAACTATTATCCACAGCATAGCCTAAAGTAGGCAGGACTTTTTTGACAGAACGATCAGGTCCCGCAATCGTCAAGCGATCCCCAGGCGTCAAAGTAGAAAGATCCTCGATTTTTTTCCCGTCGCGGGTGGCATCGATTACGACGATATTCTCATCAATCAATGTCGATAATGCATGATGGTTGAACACGTTTGTCAGCATCAGCTCAACGGTTCGCAACGGTATTTTTCGGTAAGCATCATCAAAGACTTCTTTATAGTAAACCCCCGCTTGCATAACTTTCCATAACTCTTCACTGTCTCCAAGAACTGTCAATACCTGACCTTTCTTCAAAACCGTGTGACTGTCAAAAGTCTGGGGTTTATGTTTACTGAATACTTGCTGAACAATGACTTTGTTATGAAAATCTTTTTCGAACCTACTAATCGTCAAATTTTTTTTTGGTATCTGTAAGATTTGAAAAGATCTTGTGGACATATTGCTTAATAAGGGCGAAACATTGCGATCATCTGAGCCGGTGTCCAAAGACTCAACCATTTTTTTCGTTTCATCCTTCAAATTAACTCGTAAAAGTAAGGGGCGATATTCTTTAAAAAGATCGTTACCCCCATCGTTCCAAATACATACGTCACCGCATAGGCAATCGCAACATTAGAAGTCATAGTAGCTTTGGCAGCTGCAGAGATATTTAGTCCGTTGATGGCAGAAGTTGCTGTACCGATCGTTGCTGATTGAGTCAAGGACCCAGCGATAATACCTGCCGCTTCTCCGGCATTAAGTTTAAATAGTTTGAAGAGTATCATTGCAACTCCAAATCCCACCACTGAAAAAAAGACCGACTGAACGACTAGCTTCAATCCAGAGCTTTTCAAGCTTTGGATGAAGGCTGGTCCAACTTCATAACCAACAACAAAAATAAAGAGATCAAAAAAGACACTTTTAAGAATCAGTGCGATCGTAAATATACCTAATTGCCCGACCAACAACCCCACCAATAAGACACCAACAGTCGAACCTAAGCTAAAAGATTTAATTTTAAATTTGCCGATAAAATAGCCCCCAGCAAGTGCCAGAAAGATACTGATGATCGGATTCGCTATTAAAAAACTGCTAAATTCCTTCCACATCGGTCTTCCTCCTTACTGCTGTAAGAAACTTTGATGGTATTCATCAATTAATTCAAGAATTTGTTTCGCAATAATTTCATAATCTTCATCAGGAAGATTGGCCTCAGAGACGCGTAGTTCTCCCGGCTGAGAACCGAAGCCCACACCGTCCATCAAAACCACACCATTTTTTTGCGATAAATTATAGAGAAAATCGACTTGTTCAAACTGTTCCATCAGATATTTTTTAAATTCTGAACCATAGATTTTTTCTGCCAACTGATAAATATTGATCAAAGAATAATACTTGCTGTTTTCTTTGCTGGCATTTCCCTCAATATTCAATCCTTTAAACAAATCTTCATAACGACGATTAACGATGGCCTTAGAGGTCTCAATATATACATCTTTTTCTTGTGAAAGTAAATGAGTCAACGAGAAAAGAACCTCCATAATTTGTTGTGGAGTCGACAATCCAGATGTGTGGTAAAGTCCAACTGACCGACTATCTGCTACCATTCGGTCAATAAACTTCATCTTTTCTGGTTCCAGCACATTGATTGAATAGCGTGTCGTCAGCTCAGCTTTCTTTTCTTGTGAAAGATTGCTGATTAAGTGATCAAAAACATTTTCCTTGTTCACAGCAACCACCCCTAAACGCCAGCCCGTTGCTCCAAAAAGCTTCGAATACGAGTATACTAATAGTGTATTGTATGGAACCACACTATAAATCGTCTTGAACTCATCGACAAATGTCCCATAAACATCATCGGTAATAATAATCAGTTCCGGTTTTTCGGCTACAACTTTTTTGATTTCTTCTAACGCCGTATCATCGAAGGCCATTGCTCCAGGATTTGATGGATTTACCGCAAAGAAAGCCTTAATTTCTGGGTCCTTTAGCTTGTCGAGCTCACTAGCTTGAATTTCCCAGTTATGTTCTTCATCAGAACGTAGATCGACTTCGACCATTTCGTAATCATTCAATTCAGGAATTTGCAAATAAGGCGTGAATATCGGTGTATTGATCGCGATTTTATCTCCTTGCTTGATTAATTTATTCTCCTTTAGTGAATTAAAAATATAAACGATTGCTGCAGTTCCACCCTCTGTTGGGAATAAATCAGTTTGTTCAGCTAGTTTTTCACCACGATACAGAGTAGATTCTAAATAAGCGTTGATTACGCGTTCGCTATGTTTCAGAATTCTGCTGGGAACTGGGTAATTATTGCCAATCACACCATCTACCAATTCTTTAACAAATTCATCTTTATCAATTTTTAGCGTATCATGTGCGTAATTCACTGCATCGATCAAAAATTGATCAATTTCACTTGTTTTAGGTGATAAGAAAGTTTCCAAACGCTCGCGAATTCCTTCAAGTGTAGTATATCCTGCCAAATCGCCTTCCGAAATTGTACGACTGGATTCTTTAGCACCAAATTCAATGATTCGCGCAAATGCTAAACGTGCTTTTGTATTGATCCAATTGGGATTTCCTCTGCCTGCATTGAGAAAAATATTACTTTTTTTGTTGTGCTGAGCTAATTTCAACATTTCGTTGCTAATTTCAAACGCACCTAATTTCTCTAATTGTTGTTCTTCCTCTCTTATACTCATCGTTAATCCCCCTTTGTTATTATAAAAATCTTTTTGATGCTGACAGACTAGCATTTAAGCGCTTAATTGAAAAATAAGTTGCTCAAGAAATCATGTAATAGTCGAATTCGCATAATGGAGATTAGAAAAGGGCATGCAAAATAGCCTGACACAGCATTTGTCAGGCTACTCTACTGGATTGATTCTTTTCATTTAATTAGACCACAACAAAAACAATAGATGATTATATTGGCAACTTCATCTAATCATTTGATTATTTTCTTCTTTTCCTCATTCTACTTTTCTTTTGCCTGCAATGATAGTCATTCAACATCTTCTTGGTTGCTTCTATTCCTGGTTTCTTTTTATCTAATAATCCTGTTACTGGCTTCTGATCATCCTTAGGCGGCGACATGAGTGCAGACATCAGTGAATGATCAGCTTGTTTTGATGTGAGATTCTTCGAGTCATCAGACGGCAGAATTTCTTCTTGCTCCGATTCCTCCTCTGACACAAGTCGCAAATCCGTCAAAGTAGCCTCCTCTGGTAATTGTTCTTTGACAATTTCCAGCAATTCCTCGCTGTTCAGATTCTCCAATTTAATCCCTGCCGGCAACGCAATCTGCTTTTCTTCTAACTCTTCAATCGTTTCTTCATTTGTCGCAGACTGAATAAGATCAGCTAATGTTGATCTAAAAGGCAGCTTCTTTTCTTCGACTACTTCTAGCTCCTCAAACTCTTCTCCTTTTTTTGGAGCTTTGCTTTTTTTAATCAGTGAGTGGCGGGTACAGTTCATCACATCTGAACTAACTACCTCTACAAAAAGACGAACCCCATCCTTTTCAAAAACAGTTAACAGACTTAAAAGCTCCAAGATTGCCTTAACCTTCTCCTCCGATAGATAGGGATCGGCATCCCGCAGGCTCCAAGCTTGTGTCTTTTTATTTTCTTTTAAAAAGATCGAGGTAAGTTTATATTGCTGATCCTCCAGCTCCTCGATCGGTGTTGTCTTTTCAAATAAAAACTCTTTATAATGACTGATTGCCGTATCATAAGAATGATAGTTTTTCTCATTGTCAAATAAGCGGGTCATTACTTGTTTCCAATCCCCGCCAGAAAAATAGCTTTTAAAGAATGGAGCGAGCGCACGCAGAGTGTCATCAGGTTGTGAGTACAGAAGAATCTGTTGAACAATCGTTGTTAGCATCCCTGAGAAGTCAGTTACCGTCAACGCATTGCGTAATAATAAAGCAAACACAAATTGAAGCACAGTTGCAGCATCTTTTGTTTCTTCGAAATACTCTTCAATTCTTTTTTCAACAGACTCTCTTTTCATACCAAAGATTTGACGACTAGTTATTTCCTTTACTGACATGACACTCTCTCCTCACTATTTTAAAATATATATTTTCAGTTGATAGCAACACTAAACAACTCTTCGAAATTAATATACGTCAAAAATTTAAAAAAATTAATGAGTTATTGAAAAATATCCGATTCAATATTTTTATTTTTAATCATTGAAATGAATGGAAGGCGGTCTGAAGGGATTTTCTTAAAAAAATTGAGTCATTCTTGATTTTTTTAGGCAGGAAGTATACAGCTTCTGTTTATAAGAAATAAAAAATCAGAGGTTTATTTGGGGTGCTAACTTTAAGGCTTATACCTGATTAAGTACAAAATGAATTAAGGAATAAGGGGTGAAAGAGTAATTATCACACCATCCTTGGTTAATCTGGTCCACCCTTTGAAATATATAGAATATCGTTATTTTATCAACAAGAAAAATGTCAGTATTATCCCTTTTAACAACACATTACAAATCTCATTAATGAGATAAAGCACAGGGAGAAGTTATTGTTTTACATTTTTAACTATAGGCATTCAACTTCAGCATATAGTTACTAAAAAGACGGAGACAAATGCTAAAGTAAAATACACCTCCTCCTACCGATCATCCGATCTTAATTTCCTGTAATTTAATGAACCCATTTCAGACTTCACACTCTTTATGAACCAATAATCGACACTCATAACTGTTTTTATAAACAGTCAAATCACTAAAGAACACCGTACCACCTTTCCAATTCTTCATGTTTCCGTTATATTAAAGTTATCTTATTCCAAAACACTTCTACTAAATTAATAATCTCCTAATAATGATTTGAAAAATGAAGCCAATCAGATTTATTGAACGTTCCATGATATCTTTAGCCATTTGAACTGAGGAGGAAGTATGAACTCAACAAATTCCAATGCCATTATCGGCTTACTGCTGTCACTGATTGTTATTGCAATTGCACTTGGTTTGATATTCCTTTTTTCATTAGCTTTTTTTAAAATACTAAAAACGCTTCTTTTGGGTGAAAAAATCTCCTTAGTGCCTTATTCAAAGGTGACAGAGAAAATGTATGAGGAAAGCTTCCTTTTAGCTCATAAAAGGATCATGATCGTTCGGCTGCTGTTCAAATCTAGACGTTTCAAATCACCTGCCAATCCAAAAGGGATCGTGTCTTGTCTTAATCATAAGCAGTCTTACTATTATCCACGACGATTTCCTAACATGAAACAAACATGGCCGCTGAAATATTTGAAGGACTCCAAAGGGAGAATCCTTTTGGTTCACTCTGGATATAGAACCTTGATTTCTTTAATTACCCTCGTTTTAGTCCTTCTAATTTCTGTTATTTTTACTTTTTTCAGGTATTCAATTTTTATTAGATTGCGGGCAAGAACTTTGGATTAGGTATTAGAACAGAATTCCTAATGTAATTTCGAAATAAATCTATTTTTTTATTCAGGAGGCTCGATATGAAAAAAATACTAATTATTGATGATGAACGAGATCTGCTGGAAACCTTCAGGGATTATTTTCAACTGATGAATTATCTCGTCTACACCGCTGAAAATGGCTACGAAGGACTAAAGCAGCTTCAGTATCAACCAGACATCATTATTTTAGATGTTAATATGCCAGAGATGGACGGCTTTGAGCTCTGTGCAGTCATCCGAGAACAAATTACTTGCCCAATTGTTTTTCTATCTGCGAAAGAAGATGAAGAAAGCCGAATACAAGGGTTGACGATTGGCGGCGATGATTATTTAGTTAAGCCCGTCAGCTTAAAGGAGCTGGGATTGCGAATTGAGGCGCATCTTAGACGAGAAAATCGTAAACAATCCGCACGAAAGATAACATATTTTGACGAGTTGATGATTGACTATGATCAAAAGGTACTTTTCTATCGCAAACAAGAGATTTATTTAACTAAAGTCGAATTTTCAATCGTTGAGCTGTTGTCTAAACATCCCGGAAGAGCTTTTTCAAAAGAAGAAATCTATCAATATCTTTGGGACTGGGATAAACTAGGTAATGCCGCAATCATTACGGAGCATATTCGGCGGATACGAAAGAAGCTCTCAGAATACTCAGCGACTGACTATATTCAAACCGTTTGGGGGGTCGGCTATAAATGGATTGGCTAGATGATGTAATTGCTCGGCTGTTTGCTAAAAGGAGCAGCCTTGACCAAAGTCTGCTCCTTTACCTTTTAATTGGCATCTTTGGAATCGTCTGTGCAACACTTATCACCGTCTCCATCTGTGTTAGCTGGGAACGGCTAATACTTATGCCAGAAGAGGAACCTACTTTTTTTTGGAATTATTTGACTTGGGCGCCGCCTAGCACTTCATTACCAACGATTAAGCTGTTGGAAATGGTCCGACAGTCTGCGGTTTTTGTATATAGCTTTTTGGGGATATTTTTTGCAACGAAAATGTTTTACCGCAAACGAATCTTGCAGCCGATTACGATTTTAGAAAAGAGCATCCAGCAGATTGAACAAGGAAATTATCAACAGCCGGTCTACTACAATACCTACGATGAGTTTGAAAAAACCTCACTTGGGCTGGAGCATCTGCGACTGACATTGCAGACAAACGAGAAAAAACTCAAAGAAATGTATCGTGATCAAAAAAAAGTCAACGCCGCCTTTTCCCATGATCTGCGTACACCATTAGCAACAATCCAAAATAATCTGGAGCTACTAGAAGCCTACTATGAACAAGATTGTCTGAGTCCGGAAGCCTTTGATAAATCCGCGACAAAAATCAAAAACAGTATTATCCGGCTAAGCTCCTTTTCTGAAACGATGCAGCAATTACAGAAGCTAGAAGATCGTCCGCTGCACAAAAAAATGCAACCTTTGAGTCTAATTGAAGAGCATATTCGAGAGATTGATCAACATTATCCGGAAAAAGAGCTGCTGATTACGAAAGACTATCCAAAAATCACTGCGAAATACGATCTTGATCTGATTAACGAAGTAGTGGAGAACTTGCTAAATAACGCTTATCGTTTCGCTAAGCAAACAATCGACATTACCATTGCGCTACAGGAACAGTTAGTCATTATTTATGTTAAGGATGATGGCCCTGGTTTTTCTAAAAAGGAACTGTTAACAGCGACAGAACCCTATTACTCACAAAATAAAAACAGTCATTTTGGACTGGGCTTGACCATTGCCGAAGCGCTGGCTCAAAAACATGGCGGACAATTAAAAATTGCGAATAGTCTTGATAGTGGCGCGATCGTTTCGGCTGTTTTTTTGCTTGATTAATAGAAAAATCGACAATTGTAGAGAATTTATAGAGATTTGATGAGTATCCTTTAAGTAAGGCAACAGAAGAATGAGGAGGGATCACCGATGCAAATCGAAATCAATCATTTGAATCAATACTATGGCAAAAAACAAGTTCTCTACGATATAAACCTGTCTATTTCAACGGGGATGTTCGGCCTGCTGGGACGAAACGGCGCCGGCAAAACGACTCTGTTAAAAACCCTCGTTACCCTGCTTCCGACAAATGAGGGCGAGATCCGCATGAACGGGATCGATATCCATGATCAGAAAAAAATTCGTTCGATCATCGGTTTTTTACCGCAGGAATTTTCAATGTACGGCAATATGACTGCGTATCAGGCGTTGGATTATTTGGCCGTACTCTCTGAATTGGATAAACGAACACGCCAAACACGGATCAACGCCTTGCTGGAACAAGTCAATCTGACGATCCATAAAAATGTCAAAGTTAAAGCCATGTCCAGCGGGATGAAACGTCGTCTAGGAATTGCGCAGGCTTTGCTGAACGACCCGAAAATTCTGGTGGTGGATGAGCCGACAGCGGGGTTAGACCCAGAAGAACGACTACGCTTTAGAAACCTCTTAGCGGAGGTCAGTGAAAACAAAATCGTTTTACTATCGACCCATATCGCTGGAGATATTGAAGCTGCTGCAGAAAATGTCGCGATTTTGGAACAGGGACGAATCATCTTTTCAGATTCAATTGAACAATTACTATTGAACGCCCAAGGAAAAATCTTTAGCGTTCAGGTTCCGCGAACAGAGTTGAATGCTGCAAAAAAACAAGTTCAAATTATCAGCCTGCAACAAGATGGCAGTACCTCTCACCTGCGCTTCATTGGTAATCCAGCTGCATCAATCATGCGCCATCCGCTGGTGATTGAAGAGCGTCCGACATTAGAGGATGCTTATCTCTACCTATTATCCATGAAAGGTGGGGATTAGTATGCTACTAAAGAAAGAACTGGGATTAACCTTGAAAAGTCTAACGTATTGGCTGGTTGCCCTCTTCATCGTGCCTTTCTCTTTACACAATTAGGCTCTGATTTTATTTCGCTAAAACAGCCTGAACCAGGTAAAAATGATTATGGTATCGGTCGAGCGACCGATAAGCACGCCATTCAACAGCAAACGATCTTTTCATTGTTGCAGCAATACAACAGTAAAGGCTTTAACACCTATCCTTTTGGTTTCTTAAAAACCGTTACACCGTCAAAATCCGATAAAGCAACGATCAAAGAAATTCTAGAGCGAGCGACTGGAAAGTCAGTCGCGGAATTAAATCAAGCCCAATCGAATCTGGCCATCGAAAATCCGCAAATCGATCAATTTGCTTTGGCAGAAAAATTTGTACTAGCAAAAGACTATACCTATCCTGCCTTCGAAAAGGATATGCGCAAAGTAGAAGAGCTGATTGGTAAAGGGTCGGATTTCTCTAAGAATGTCTATTTGAATCAAACGCGAAGACAATTAAACTATGAAGAAGCCACGAAGAACTTTCAAACAACATTGACTAAAGACCGAGTCTCTGGCGCCTTTGCTCGTATGACCTGTGATTATTTAGGATTGGTGCTGGCTTTGGTTCCAGTCTTTATCGCGGCGACCGTCGTTCTGCGGGATAAACGTGCTCAAAGCCAATTGGTGATTCACTCTAAACGAATTTCTAGCTTTAAATTATACGGCACTCGTTTTTTAGCGACCGTTCTCTTGGTGCTATTGCCAGTTATTCTGTTCAGTCTATTGCCGGCCATTCAATCCGTCTATGTCGCTCAAAAATATCAACATACAGGAGATTTGCTTCTATTCTATCAATACATTATCGGCTGGACCTTACCAACAATCGTAGCGGTTATCGGGATTAGCTTCCTGATCACTACTGTATTTAATGGGTTGGTGAGCGTCATCTTCCAATTAGGCTTTTGGCTCTTATCACTTATGAGCAACGGCCGTAATATCGTTGGCAGCGTTGGGTTCAATCTGATCCCGCGATTTAATACAGTAGGGTCTCGCGAAGTCTTTGAACAGATTTTTTCTGAATTAGTTATCAACCGCGTCTTTTGGTTTGCTCTCGGTTTGATTTGTTTCTTATTAAGCTGCGTGATCTTTGATCGGAAACGGAAAGGACGAATGCACTATGGGAATTCTCGCTAAAGTATCCATCGCTTTCTGGCGATTTCATTTTTACCCAGCAGTTTTTACGGCGTTCCTGTTAACGCTGCTCTTTCCCACCTTCTTTGGGGTCGAAAATGCGCCATTTTTGCAAAGTGCGGAGATCTATGAACGCTTCTTTCCCTTGATCGGATTGATCCTGTTTATCCCCCTCTATCTGCCTGATAGTTCGGAAGAAACAACATTACTGATCAAAACCAAACGTTTTTCCTATGTAGGCATCTTATTTTTACGTTTTCTTCAGATTCTTATCACTTTACTATTACTGACTTGCGGCTGCTTACTGATTTTTGAATTGAGCAACGCAACGATCGAGCTTGATCTCTTTTTCTTTAGCGGCTTGGCTAATGCGCTGTTTATGGGCGGGCTATACGCGATTGGTTTTGTCTTTACTACCCAACCTGTTGCAGGCTTGATTCTGCCTTTGGGCTATTACGTGGCTAGTCTGTTCGCTGGTGAAAAATATTTAAAGATGTTTTATCTCTTTGCTTTAGGAGAAAAAGATGTCCATTCTAAACTCGTACTGCTTTTCAGTGGACTACTGTTAATAGCTATCAGCTTTATCCTAATGAAGAGAAAGAAATAATAAAGTCGTTCCATCCTAGAAAATACTTAGGATGAAACGACTTTATTTTTAGCTGTTGATTTGTTCCCCATGCTTAACCTGATTTTTATCCAATAAATCAAAACTTTCCCCGCCATTGGTAACCAGCGTTAAAACAACCTCGGCTTTTCCTGCATGCCGAATTTTATCAAAGTCTGCAATGACTAGTAGCGTATTTTCATCTACTACTTGTCCTTCTTGAACATGCACCTCAAAGGGAGCACCGGCTAATTCCACCGTGTCTAAACCAATATGAATCAAGACTTCACTACCTGACTGACTCGTCAAGCCAATTGCGTGCTTGGTTTGAAAAATCGTGGTGACCGTTCCTTTGATTGGTGCATAGATTTTGGATGAAGCCGGTTGAATTCCAAAGCCCTCACCCATCATCTTTTGTGAAAACACGGGATCAGCTACTTCGCTTAACGGAACAAACGTCCCATCCACGGGTGCGAAGAAAGCTTCTGCTTTTTTCTTTTTAAAGCGTTCAAACATTTTCTATTCTCCAATCCTGCGTATTAATCATCGCGTCCTAATAATTGATTGATTTCTTGACTAAACAAGTCGGCTTTTCCGCCAAAGACCGCTTGGATGCCACCTTGAACTTCAAAAACCGCAGTTGCTCCAAGTTTTTTGAATACCGGTTTTTGAACCTTATCGCCTTGTTTTACCGCCACGCGTAAACGCGTTGCACAGGCTGTCACGTTTTCAATATTTTCATCTCCGCCAAGTGCTTCAATGATCTGCCACGCTTGTTCCTTCAAACTCGCCGAACCAGAGTCATCGGCTACTTCAAGCATGTCCTCATCATTTTCCATACCAGGAATCGCAACTTTAAATTTTTTGATACAAAAACTGAAGACAAAGAAATAAATCAATGCCCAAGCGATCCCAAATGGAATCACTTTGATCCAATTAGTCTTATCATTTCCCTGCAGAACACCAAATAGCAAATAATCAATCAAGCCGCCAGAAAACGAATTTCCGATCCGAATATTCAAGATATCGGCAAAATAGAAGGACAATCCGTCTAAGAAGGCATGAATTACGTAGAGCCAAGGAGCAACAAATAAGAACATATACTCAATCGGTTCTGTAATCCCAGTTAAGAAAGACGTCAATGCCCCGCTGAAATACAAACCGCCATTTTTCTTGCGATTTTCTTTTGGAATCGCGCGATACATCGCATAACAAGCAGCTGGCAAGCCAAACATCATCGTTGCGAAACGGCCCGCAAAGAAGCGAGTTCCGTAAGTGAATAAACCCGTATGACTAGAATCTGCAAGTTGCGCGAAGAAAATATTCTGTGCTCCAGAGATCGATTGTCCGGCAACCGTTTCAACCCCGCCTAAAGAAGTGTACCAAAACATCGGGTAAATCGTGTGGTGCAAGCCCACAGCGCCAGTCAAACGCAATAAGAATCCATAAAAGAAGGTTCCGATACTCCCCATTTGCGCTACCTGCTGCCCAATGACCACCATCCCATTTTGAATCGGCGGCCAAATCAGATAGAAAACACAACCAATCGCAATCGCGCTAAAAGAAGAAACAATCGGGATAAAACGAGAACCTCCGAAGAAGCCTAAAAATTGCGGCAGCTCGATTTTACGATAACGATTATGCAGAAACGCCACCGTTCCACCGATCACAATCGAACCAACCACACCAGTATCAATGCTGGCATCTTTAGCAGAAAATAATTCCAATAACCCGCTGATCGTCGCTGTATAAACTAAAAATGCCACACCTCCTGCTAAACCGGCTGTTCCCTTATCTCCTTTAGCCAACCCAACTGCAAGACCAATCGCAAAAATCAAGGCAAGATTGGCAAACACGGCATTTCCCGCAAAGCTCATGACACTTAAAATCGTTTGCAGCCATGGCTGATTCAAAAATGGATAAGCCGCTACCGCACTCTCATTTGTCAGTGCGCCACCTAATCCCAACAACAAACCTGCCGCCGGTAAAATCGCGATCGGCAGCATAAAAGCTCGTCCTAACTGTGAAAACTTTTTAAACATGATTTATCCTCCTTATTCTTCATTCATCAATGCTTGAATAAAACGCGTCGCAATTTCCTTCGGTCTAGTAATCGCTCCGCCAACAACAACGCCCACAGCGCCTAAATCCTGAATCCTTTTTGCCTCCTCTGGTGTATGAATTTGTCCTTCCGCAATCACATGAATTCCCTCATCAACCAAGGCTTTTACTAAATCACTGGTTGAGATCGAATCAGCTTGGGTATACCCTCTTAACGTTGTCCCAACAAAGTCGACACCTGCTTGCCAAGCATTAACCCCTTCTTCAAAGGTTGAAATATCGGCCATCAAAAGTTGATTAGGATATTTCTCTTTGATTTGTTTAATCAATTGATTCGTTGTCTGGCCATCGGGACGTTCACGCAAAGTACAATCAAGGGCAATCACCTCTACATTCATTTCCGCTAACGCATCGACCTCTTTCATCGTAGGTGTGATAAAAACGTCAGAATTTGGATAGGTCTGTTTGATAATTCCAATAATCGGCAAATCAACTTTTTCTTGTATTTGCTGAATATCTCTGACGGTATTCGCTCGAATCCCAACTGCTCCTGCTTCTTTTGCCGCTAAAGCCATTAATGGCATGATCCCCCCCTCTTCTGTATACAACGGTTCTCCTGGCAAAGCTTGACAGGAAACAATCAAGCCGCCTTTCATAGTACTTAAAAACTTTTTTTTTCTCACGCTCCGTTTTCACTCCGTTTTTAAATTATTTTGGATTATTACTCCAAAAATATAGCATGCGCTTTCAAAAATGTAAATAGAAAATGAAAAAAAAAGTTTTTTGACGTATAATCGAAGATGACAACTGAGAGGAAAAAGGAGAAAGAATGACCATTTCATATACAATTCAAGAAAAATATGCGACCCTAACAAAATCCGAAAAAAAAATTGCTGACTATATTTTGTCCAGCGGTGAAAAAATCGTTCACAGCACCATGAGCGACATCAGGGAAGCCGCAACTGTTGGCGATGGAACGATTATGCGTTTTTGCCAAAAAATTGGCTTTTCTGGCTTTTCAGATTTAAAGATCGCCATCGCTAAAGAAGATTTCAGCAAACAGCAGGAAGATTCACAGGAATCTGATTTTTTTGATAAACGTACTAAGACCATCGACAAAGCTTTAAAAACCACGAATCAACGTTTGGATAATAATAAGCTTAAACAGGCTGTCCAGATGATTACCGAAGCCAATCAAATCTATATCTTTGGCGTAGGCTCTAGCGGCAATACTGGAAATGATCTAGAAGCAATGCTGCTGCGCGTCGGTGTCCAATCACGCTCAGTGATCGATCCTCATTTCCAAGCACAAATCGCTTCTCTGCTTACCGAAAAGGATTTAGTGATCGGCTTCTCCTTGTCTGGTCGAACAAAAGACACCCATGATTCTTTGAATATCGCTAAGAAAAATCATGCGAAGATCATCGCCATTACCAATTACCAACTGTCACCTATCGCCCAATTAGCTGACGTTGTCCTGCAAACAGCGATCGATGAATTTTTGGACGGCGCTTCACTGGCAGGTAAGATCTCCCAGTTATATTTGTGTGATTTACTTGTTCAAAGCTACGAGATCGAAAATAACGTAAACACAATCGAACTAAGAGAAACCGTGTTACGCTCTATTTTGGATAAAAGCTTGGATTGATAGTTAAAAGCCGCTCACCCTTGAGAAACTGTTTAGGGAAGCGGCTTTTTCTTCGTAAGATGTAGTAGGAAATCCAGGTTCATTTTCTTTCATGATGAACCTATACCAACAAAAAGGATATAATTTTCTGATTTGTCAAATTAAGCTAAACAATATATCTTTATCTATGCAGCTCAAAAATACTTCCAATGGTGTTCGTAATTTAGTGATTTTCTTGGATGCTTCTGTGCTTTAAATTAATGCTAGATCAGTTAGTTTGCTTAAAATTTCAGGTTTATTAAAGATGTAAAGCTCTTGCTTTCCTTTGTACTCATGAATTTTTGTAAACATATTTAATAAGTCATAACTTAACGACAACTTTTCCAAGGTTTGATAATTAAATTCTTTCACCACAACCACTGCTTTTTCTTCGCCATTCTATTATATTTGGCGGAGAAAGATCTTCTTTCAATTTTTTTATCCGCTAAGTAAAGCTTCATTTAATCACGATCAAAAAAGCTGCCTATCTTCTTCGACAGGCAGCGTCTTCTGATTTATTTTATTGTACGGTTTGCTGATTCGGATCAATAGCTTGAGGTTCTTGTTGGGCCGGTTGCTGATTTGGATCGGTTGTTTGTGTTCCTTGCGGATGCATCGCGAAATATTGTGCCTCACGATTCTCAGCATTTTGCTGCAGGTTGTAATAATAGAAGCTGATGTCATTATTGTGGAATGAACCAGCTGGGAAAATCTTACGCGTACTTTCCGGCATCTCATATTTGGCTTTATCTACAGTAGAGGAGACCACCAGACCTCTTGTTCCATCAACCGTCGCATCTGCAAGATTCATGACCTTCGAGTAATCCCCGTTGTCATTTCGCACATAAGAACCTAGATTTTCTTCAGCTGTCGCTGGTGTGCCATCGGTTCTCCAATTAATTGGATTAATCGCTAGTGCGCCTTCATCCCAAGTTGGCAAAGTACCAGTAAAATCTGGCGCAACCGTATTATATGAAATGACTACACCGGTATCATCCGGTCCTGTCGCAAATTTCACCTGCGGATTGTCGTTCATTTCTTGTTGAGTCACCGATTGACCTAATACATAGGCGGCAATCATCCGATCACTGACTCCAGGATTATTCTTGAAATAATCATACATGATGGCTTTGAGCATCCGAGCCCCTTGGGAGTGTCCCACTAAAATGAAAGGACGATTGTTGTTTTCATGTTTGATGTAATAATCAAAAGCTGCCATCACATCTGCTTTAGGAACACCATCCGTATATTGTGCCTGTTCTTCTTTAGATTTTGTCAGCAGCCATTTTGCATCCAATTGACGGTAATAAGGTGCATAAACATTGCCGCTTGTATCAAAGGCTGAACCTTGTGTCGCTAGAAATACTTGCGCTCCAGCACGCATCGTTGGGTTATCGATTTTTGCTACGGGAGATGAATTTTCATTTTTTTGTGCGTAAGCCGTTGGATACAACATAAAGACATCCGCTTGGCTCGTGATTTCTGTTGGCTTTGCCAGCCAATTATCAGTGTTGCTATAGTCGCTGTCTTTGATGGCTTCGCCGGCTTTTTCTGGTTCTTTTGCTTTTTTGATCGTTGTTTTCCGAGTTTCTTGCTTTGGTGCTTCTTCGCTAGTAAAGAAAGTCGTATAAGCATAGTAGCCGCCAACACCCAATACAGCTACTACTAATAGTCCAATAATGAATTTTTTCATTGTGTCCTCCAAAAAGATTTTATGTACCTCATTATAGGGTAGTTCGGTTTTATTTGACAAATTCCCTGTGTATTTAATTAGAAAAGCTTATGAATTGTTTGTTATGGATTAGTGAGTAATCATTAGAAATCAACTTCAAAATGCCAATAAGCCAACAGCATGGGTTGCCATGATGACATTTTTACTCGCAAATGGCTACTTAACTAACTTTAGCCAAGAAGTTACGACAAAACAAGCGCTCAAAAGAAAAATCCGAGCGCTCGTTGATTAATTTTTTTTATTCGCTTCCAAGGCATTGGACAGTCTCGCAAATTCTTCTAAAGATAGCGTTTCACCGCGACGCTTTGGATCGATTTCGGCTTGTTCTAAGCTCGTTTCCAACCAAGTTTTCGTTAATTCGTCTTTGCCATAACTGCTTAACAAATTGTTCCATAACGTTTTACGGCGCATATTAAAAGCGGCTTTAGTCAATTTGAAGAATTCCGCTTCGTTTGTCACCTCGACTGCAGGTGTTTCGCGTCGTACTAAACGTAAAATCGCAGAATCCACGTTCGGCTGTGGAACGAACACTGTTTTTGGAACAATAAAGGCCGTACTTGCTTCCATATAATATTGAACAGCGATCGATAAGGAGCCATAAGCCTTTGTTCCCGGTTTTGCGGAGATTCGATCAGCGACTTCCCGCTGCATCATGACCACCATCTCATCAACAGCCAAATCTGATTCTAAGATGTGCATCATAATCGGTGTCGTAATATAATACGGCAGATTCGCCACGACTTTGATCGGCAGCGTTTGATCAAAATACTCGGTTTCTTTTTTCAGGTCCACCTTTAAAATGTCGTTGTGCACGACGCTAATATTGTCATAAGGACTTAAGGTATCTTCTAACACTGGGATCAAACGATCATCAATCTCAAAGGCCAAGACTTGGTGAGCCGCACGAGCTAAGTGTTCAGTCAGTGCACCGATCCCTGGACCGACTTCAATTACGTTGGTGTGTTTATCAATTTCCGCTGTGGCGACGATTTTTTGTAAAATATTTGGTTCGGTCAAAAAGTTCTGACCGAGACTCTTCTTGAAGGAGAAGCCATGCTTTTGCAAAATTTCTCTCGTTCTAGAAGGTGTTGCAATGTCTTTATAATTGTTCAAGAGGTTTCCTCAACTTTCTTCATAGCCTCATGCAATTGTGCTTCGGTGATCCGAAACATCGTTAAACGTTTTTCCAATTGTTTGGCGTTGGTATAGCCAATCTTCAGCTCATCCCCTAAACGTTCCCGTCGTTCACGGGCTTGAGCTCCCGCTATTAAACCATAATCCAACAGCGTTTGTCTAGCTATTTTTGGTTGATCGCCCTCAGCGGGAGTGACCACCTTGTGCAGCGCGTCGATGATCGCTTCATCGCTGGCGTGCTCCACCCCAAGACTTGCCCCGCGCTTTTGCGGTGCTGCCATTCTTCTGGATAGGAAGGCGTGCTGGGCATCAGGGATCACTTCCATGATTGTCTTACGAATCTTCTCGCCGGAAAAATCAGGATCAGTAAATACAATCACTCCCCGGGTTTCTTGGGCATGTTCGATTTGTTCTAGGATATTTTCATTGATGGCCGAACCGCGAGTCTCGATCGTATCCACATCAAAAACTTCCTTCAAACGTTTGGTATCGTCTTTGCCTTCGACTACGATGATTTCTTCAATTTTTTCCTTCTGTTTGTTATCCATTGGCTTTGATCCTGAATAAGCGGTGTGCATTTTCCGTCGTTTGCCGTGCTACTTCTTCCATTGGTAAATTCCGAAGTTCCGCGATTTTTTCTACAACATAACGGGTATAGCCGGGTTCATTGCGTTTCCCACGATAAGGCATTGGTGCTAAATAAGGAGCGTCGGTCTCTACTAATAATTTATCCATCGGTACCACCGCTGCCGCCTCTTGAACATCTAAGGCCTTCTTAAAGGTCACAACCCCAGAAAAAGAGACATGCATTCCTAAATCCAAAAAACGCTTCGCCCATTCGCCGCTGCCGCTGAAGCTGTGCATGATTCCGCCGATGTCGCGAATATCTTCTTCCTTTAAAATCTTATACGTATCTTCCAGCGCATCGCGAGTATGGATGCTGATAGGTAAATTCATTTCTTTAGCTATCGCGATCTGACGACGGAAAACTTTAGCTTGAACTTCCTTTGGATCTTCCATCCAATAATAATCCAAACCAATTTCGCCAAGTGCTACGACCTTAGGCAATGTCAATTTCTGGATCAAATCTTCTTCGATTGCTTTCGTGTAGCTGCCCGCTTCTGTCGGATGCCAGCCGATGATGGAATAAATTCCTTCGTATTGCTGGTTCAGCTCCAAGCTTTTTTCAATCGTCGGTGTATCAAAGCCAACTACAGCCATTTCCGTCACGCCAAGTTCACGCGCCCGTTCAACTGTCTCTGGAATCTCATTTTCAAATTGTTCCGCATTCAAATGTGTGTGAGAATCAAAAATCATGTGTAGTCCTCCTAAATCTTCCACTCTTATCTTCAAAATCCATTTAGAATCAACCTATTTTAACACAGTATTTAAAACAAACTAAAGACATACAAACATGAGAGCTTTCACTTTTCTATTTTTTATTATATATATAGCTTTAAATACGAAAATGGTTTGAAAACAAAAAAGCAAATATGACATTTACTTTTGTCACATCTGCTTTTTCGAATATTCAGTGTTTCACACGCAGTCTCTCTCAATAATAGTAGATCGACTTAAAAAATCTTTACAGCTTATCCAAAGTGTAAACAATGTTTCCGGTTTGTTCTTTTTCAGTCATTTCTCGACTTCGATCCTTGACAGCGAATGCCTTTACTCCGTGAACCTCAATAGGAAGGCGAGCGTCGGAAGCTGATAAAACTTTTTCACAGAGTTCTATATTATTATCCAATAAATGAAGCGCTGATTCAAAAGTTCCATGATTTCTGATAATTCGCGTGTAGCGACCATCCCATTGCTTCAATTTGTTCAAGGCCTTATAATGCTCAGCGATCGAAACACTTTCTGGAAAACAAAGCAACGTGTTTTCGCCGCAAGCATCCCCAAAAACAGCTACCTCTTCTTCTGGTATTAAAAAGACCATCATGCCTTTAGTATGGCCTGGAACCAGCATAAGCTCGATCGTTACTCCTCCCAAATCGAAGACCATTTCTTCTGTCAATTGTTTGAATCCGCTTGTCCGCTGCGGCAATACTTGATCCGAGCGCCATGTTTCTGGAAGCGGTGTGGGCGCTGCCTGAATTTCTTGAATCCGAAAAGCTTTGGAACAGTGTTTCTTTTCCAGCTCCTCATCTAGAGGACTTAAATAAACCTCCTCAAATTGACTGCTTCCTCCCGCATGATCGCAGTGCCCATGCGATAAGATAACTGTATACTCTGTAGTCGCTAAATCATCAACAAAGCTCTTTAAATCTCCACAGCCTAGTCCCGTATCTAATAACGCACCGCTCTTTTCCCCTTGGATATAATAGGCGCATACCTCAAAAGCCGTTCGAATACGGAAGATTCTTTGGGTTACTTTTTCAGTCGAAAAATACATTAGTCTTTCACGGTCCCTTCATCAAGTTTAAAGAACAGCATTACAACAAAACCAGAAATCAAGCCAACTGCGACAGTTACTCCTAATACGATATAGTTGTACGTGCTGCCTCCAACAAATCCCGCTAACCCATAAATACCATTCGAAATGTTCAACACATGTCCTGTCAAATTCAATATGCCCGCAACCAAACCAGTGATCGCTCCTGAGATGACACCTGCGACAAACGGTGTTTTATACGGAACATTTAATCCATACAACAACGGCTCACCTACTCCGCCTAAAAACCAGGTAATGACATAACCAAGCGTCAATGTCTTTTTTTCCTTTGATTTAAACTTAAAGATACACGCCAACGCGACACCTGTTGCTGCCCAAGAAGACGCTAAAATTCCTGGCATCAAGAAATTATCGTAGCCTAGAGTAGGAAAGGTCGTAAATAAATAAGTGAATAAGACCGGATGCATCCCTGTCATCACAATAAAGGCGAATGTTGCTCCAACGACACAGACAGCTAACGGTCGGGCAAAGGTATTCAGCGCAATCAATGCTTCACCAATATACACGCCGATAAAACCTCCCAACGGACCAAAGACTACCAGCGTCAGCGGAATCATCACTAGCAAGGTCCCAAAAGGAATCATGAACACCTTTAACACATCCGGAGTGAATTTTTTCCAAAATTTTTCTACAAAACTCATCGCTGCAATCGTCAAAATCATCGGCAATACTGTACTTGAATAATTTTGCAACATCGTAGGTAGACCATAAACAGAGAATTTAACGCCATCCTCGGCCATTTGCATAAAACTTGGATAGAGCAGCACAGCCCCTAATAGCATCCCAATCGGAATACTGGTTTTTAATTTTCGAGAGGCAGACCAGCCAATAAAAACCGGCAAGAAATAAAATCCCGCGTCTCCTACAAAGGTAAACAACTGATAGATGTCACTTTTCTCTGTAACCACACTCAGCATTGAAGGTCCTAATACAACCCCAACCGTTTTGCATAAAGACGCTACTAACAGAATCGGGATCAATGGTGTTAAGGAACCAGAAAGATAATCTAATACTTGATTAAAAATTGCTTTTCCATCTTTTCTATTTTTGGCTGTGTGTTCATCGCTTTCTTCTTCACCGGCCGCTGGTAATAATTTGGTAACTACATCATAAAGATTTGTTACAGTTGGACCAATGATCAGTTGATATTGCCCCGCTTTTCTCGTAACCCCCATGACGCCATCAACAGACTTTACCTTTTCATCGTCAGCTTTTGCGTCGTCCTTCAACACAAACCGTAAACGAGTCATACAATGTGTTACATTGTCGATATTCTCATTCCCTCCGATTGCAGCAATAATTTGTGGTGCCGTTTCTTGATAATTCATTTTCATGTACCTCCATTTATTTTATTTGATTAAAATAAAAGGTCTAGCCGGCCGCTCCCGTAACCATCCAGTACAAAATATTTTTTCCTCCTTTATTTTTTATCCGCGAATTTCTTTTGCGGTTGTTAAACGAATGATATGTATCATTAGAAATAGTCGTTCACCCTCAATTTCCTTTTGATACTTCTCAGAGATAACTTGCATAATTTTCGTCACACAGGCAGCTTGTTGAGGGTATTCCTTCATCAACATCTCCATCATGTGGTCGCTTTTATCATATTGCAGCATCCCGTCTTGAACGATTCGTTGCAGCAAGAAGCGTAGATGTAAAACAAATCTTGCCCTGTCCAGATCAGAATGCTCTAGTGCTATACGGGCGTCCATGTCCTCCTCAATCACATTCATCACTTGATTGATCGTCTCTGTAATTCCTACGGTTTCTTGAATTTCAAGATCCATTTCTGAATTAACAATATGGATCGCGATAAAATTCGCTTCATCACTAGGAATGGGCAAATCAACATGCTCCTTGATCATTGCGACTGCTTTTACAGCTAATTGGTATTCTTCAGGATATAACGCCTGCACATTCCATAAAAGCGAGCTGTCGAAAGTAATCCCTAAAGACATTCGCTCCAAAAGATTCGAAATATGATCGGTCAAAGTGATATGAATTTTATCGTTGATCGTTTTTTTGGTACCATTTTTTATGACTTCGATAATTTCTTCAGTTAACTCAATGATATCATCCGAAATTTCCATGATTATATCTTGGTATTGGCGAATTGTTTCCTTGGTGTCCAATGTAAATACTTTTTCCGTTTTGCTTTCATCAGCCTCCTGACCAGGCTTTTTTCCGAAAGCAATTCCTTTTCCTTTGACGATTATTTCTGCTCCATTTTGGTCCAAACTAATGATCGTATTATTATTGAGCACTCGTTTTATGATCATGATTCCACCTACTTTATCGTCAAAATGGGGGTTGCTTCATTAACTTTTTTTAGCAAAGATTTTTTTTCAATGACTTTTCCAGCCGCATTTGTAATGATCACCATGACGTCTGTATCATAGCCCGCTTCATGAATACTTGAGTAATCCATTTCAACTAACAAATCACCGGCGTGTACCCACTGATTTATTTTGACCTTACTCTGGAAAAATTTCCCATCAAGTTCCACTGTATCAACTCCTAAATGCAATAGGATCTCTACACCATCCTTCGTTCTCAACCCAATCGCATGCCCTGTGGGAAACACCGCTGTTACTTCTGCAGCCACCGGAGCAGTGATTCGTTGTTCCATGGGCGATATCGCCACGCCATCACCCAGTATCTTCGCTGAAAACACCTCATCATCTACAGATTCAATCGCTTTTAATTCTCCTGTTACTGGACTCAATAAATCCATTTTTTTCTCTCCTCTCTCGAATAAATAAACAAAAAAAGACCCATTTACGCAAAGTCTCCATGGACTTTGGTAAACCGGTCATGCTTAGCCGAACTAATAACAATCCTTAATTACAATTTCAAGTTATCACATTCTCACAACTTTGTAAACCCTTTCTAAGATAATGATTTACTCACTTTTCAAATTGTACGATCAAAAAGCAATACTGGCAGTTGATTCGCTGGGGAGTAATTATTTGCTAAAAAGTATACTCATATACTTTTATTTAAGCGCGCAATAATTGCTCCATCATCTCCAAAACTCCCTCTTGATTATTCGAACCAATCACTTCCTTTGAAGCTTGTTTGACTTTTTCCTGAGCATTTTCCATTGCATAACTCAAACCGGCATATTCCAGCATTTCGATATCATTGCCGCTATCACCAAAAGCTGCGATCTCAGTAGGTGCAATGCCCCACTCGTTGCTTAATTTTGCCAACCCATTGGCCTTATGAACGCCAGGAATAATCAAGTCAATGTCACCATGCCCACTAGACACTGGAATCATTTGATCTGCCAACACTTCTTCCAAAGCGGCCAGCTTCTCCTCAATGCCAATATTAGAAAAGGTCAAGGCAAATTTGAATATTTCATCCTCTTGATTTGCGACATCTTCCAGCCGCTCAAGTTTTTTTATACTTGGATAATAAAATTTGACGATGCGAAACACATCATCTGGAATATCTTTTGAAACATAGGCACTTTTTTTGCCGCAAACGACTAGAACAATCGGTTGCAGTGCGTTGATTTCCTTCAATGTTTCCAACACTATATCCATTGCTAGTCGTGCATTGTAGTAATGCGTCCCTTCAACAATGATATTGGCTCCATTTTCCGAAACGAAGGACATTTCTGCATGATTCTCAGGGAAAAAGCTTTTTAGCTGATCGTACTGATTCCCGCTGGCAACAACAAATTTTATCTCCTTTTCCTTCATTTGTTGGAAAATCCGATCAAATCGCTCCCGATTGTATTCTTTTTGATCATCTAAAAAGGTTCCGTCCATATCAACTGCAATCATTTTTATACTCATTTTTTGCTACACCCTTTCCTCTTTCAGTACTATTTTTAGTTCTTTCATTAAACAATTCTACCTGATATTTGTTAATAAAAAATGTAAAAACTGTGTAATAGATAAAAAATGCTGCTACACCAACTATCAATAACATATATGATTGATTCGCTATTGGTATTTTTAAACTCAATAGATAATCAACCAGCCCTGAACTAAATCCAAACCCGGCAGTCCACTTAAATAAAGCGCAGATGAATAGAGACAAGCCAGTAAGACATGCATGGATCAAAAATAAAAGCGGAAAACTAAACATAAATAGTAACTCGATCGGTTCTGATACACCCATTAAAAAGGCAGTAAAGGCGTTTGCAATCAATAGAGATTTTAACTTTTCATTTTTATTTGATGCACTTTTGTACATCGCCAAGGCGGCTCCCGGTAGCCCAAACATCGTGATTGGAAAAAAACCCGCTTGATACATTCCAACTACGCCCTTTTCGCCATGAGAAGACCAAAAGTTTCCAATATCATTGATTCCTGCTAAGTCAAACCAGAAAACAGAGTTCAACGCATTGTGTAAGCCTGTAGGTACTAATAAACGATTAAACAAACCGAATAGACCAGCTCCGATACTCCCCAACCCACTAATTATTTTCCCAAAATTTACTAACATTAAATAAAGAAATGGCCAAGCAAAGTATAGAAACACACCTAGGACAATCGTTGCGAGAATCGTTAATATTGGAATGATTCTTGGACCATCGAAAAAAGCCAGATATTTAGGTAATCTCGCATTAGAAAAGCGATTATATAGACCAGCTACAAGGAGGCCGATCAGAATCCCAATAAACTGATTGTTCAGATTTTCCAATGCCGCTATTCTTTCTACCGATATCGTAAGTCCTAGCTCTTTTAGATAATCTTCCTTTAATAAATTAGTGAGCATCAGAAATGCTATAGTTGCACTAATCGGAAGACAAATATCTAGTTCCTTCGCTAAACCCATTGACACTGCCAAAGCAAAAAGAATAGAAATATTTCCTAAAATAAAATTTCCTGAAATAACCAGAAGTTCAGCAACGAAACTATGATTTTGAATAGAATTGATCCATTGACCTATTCCCAGCATCAAGGAAGCTACCGGTAAAACTGAAATGGCGGGTAAAAGTGAGCCACCTAATTTTTTTAATTTTTCCATCTACAACATTCCTTTTAGTTGATGCCTCCATCATAGTTTCTGGAACGCATTCCAAGTCAAGCAGATTTAAAAAAATCAGAAACCTGATTGAAAATCCGCCGAAAGTCGGATGTCTCCTTCAAATATTCTCTCTATAATAAGCGTTGTAAGTTACTATTTAGAAAGAGGTGAGTGTATGCCTGATTTTCAAAAGGAGTTTCCAAATGCCGCGCGTTATCTGAAACAACGCTATCCTGATAAGGAACCACTAAGCAGCTTTTGGCATTGGGCGATTTTAGCACTTTTTGCCCTGCTATGTATCGCAACAATCAAGCAGCAATTGCTATTAATCGGTGGATTGATCCTTGTTTCCGCCTTGATCAAAGGACCAGGAATCTTAGTTTTCGGGGCCCTCTATTCCTTGTTAGTCAGTTTATTTCCGCCAATCGGTGTCGTTCTTTCCGCACTTTTTTTCCTATTAAATATTCGTTTATTGACTAAAAGCTGGCGGGTAAATATCGTAACCTCACTATTTTACTTGTATCCGTTAGGCTTGAGTATCCTGCGTTACTTCACCCAATGGGATGCGGTATGGCAGATTGGACTTCAGTTATTGCCAGGATTATTACTGCTCCATTTTGTATTGATGCAGGTCTACTATTTCCATCCAAGCGCCCGTCAAGTCGCTTGGACTGTATTAGCTACACCGTTTGAATTAATCTCACTTATCTTGCCAAAACGCTTCAAGAAACCGTTTCGGACTACCGCACAATCAACGAGACTAAAAAACGTGAAAAAATATCGTTAAGGAAGGCAATCATGGCCCTTTTTTAACGATTTTTTATTGTAACCAGATTTTCCCGCTTCAATTAACCATGTTAAGATAAATGTATAAACCTGACGTGTTTGTCTTTTTGAAGAGGTGACGATTATGAACCCTAAATATGAAATTCCTACGAATGAAGAGCGTTTAGCCAAAGAATTTGAAAAACTAGGCCGGCAATTCTTTGATAAAGTCGATGCGAAAAATTTCAGCCACGCCTATAAAATCCTGAATCAACTCACAGATAATCCGCAAAAAAATCCGCAAGAAACGAAGATTTATGACAAAAACAAAAAACTCATCTAAATGGATAATTCAGTTACGAGAAAAAACCTAATTCTCACTGCACATACAATTAGGCTAAACCACCTATCTCCCATCTGGTTAAGAAGTGATCTCTGCCTATCAAAATTATTAAACTGCAAAAGAAACTAATTCACAAATAGGCAGCCAAGAAAGCTAGTCGCTTTCCTCGCTGCCTTTTTCTTTAGGGCTTTTGTGGTCGTCTAAGCCACGCCCTCTATTGGGTGGAAACGTACCCTTTCATCCGGCTAATTTGCTAACTAGCTGCTGCAATTGATACACATCTTGATTCGTCAAAAATGGATCAATGACAACAGTCGGATATTCCTCCGGTACTTCTTCCACACTGCTTGAAGTAATCAGTGCATCATATTTTTCTAACTCTGAACGATTGATGTTCACATTGGTCAATTTTTTCTCTACATAATGAACTTCAAAGTTCCCGTAAATTTGATTCTCGATTTGACTGCCTAAAAAAAATTCCTCTGTCGGTGATAACTCAGACAATAGCAGCAGCTTCAACGGTCGATCACAGCTCGCCAACAATGTCAGACTTTGAGGAACCATTGTTATCAAAAGATATACGTAATTCCAGATAAAATCCTCTTCTTGGTAGATCTGATAACGTCGGACAAAATGATCCACAATTTTCTTTACCTTTTTGACAGCTTGGTCATGGGTCTCAGACAATTTATCTAAAAAGATTCTCCGCTGACGGAATAAAATATCAATCAGCTGTCCATCCGGCTCATAAATCCGATGCTCGTTCATCAAAACGATCGCCAATTCCTGTTTTTTGTCATTGCCCAATGAAAAATTCAATAAGCTATCGAACTCCTCCACTAGTTCTAAGTGACGATAATAATAGCTCGCGTACTCATCTTCTCTTCTTAGTGCACTGTTCAATTGCGTCTTGCTAGCAACCACCACATCCGCATACGACAACCATAGACAATCCTTGATTTTATCCGAAGACAGCTTCACACGAAAAACTTCCAACGCCATCCGTTTGAAGGCATCTAAGATTTGTCTTTCCGGCAGCATCATATCACTATCCAGTTCTAAGGTTGGATAATAATGTCCATTTTTAATCCGCCACAAGCTGATATACATGTTATAGCCTAAACGTTTGCGAGAAATGTAATTATCCTCTAGTTTATTCACTTGGATGAATTGATTCACCAATTCCGTGATTGCTTTGATCTGGAACTCTTTTAAATCCCGATACAACGAGTCCAAACGGTCTGATTTTTCAATGAAATAGCGGTAGTACATGTGCCGAATCACACTTTCATTCCCCTCCAAACGTAACGGACGGTATTGCAAGGTGATACCTGTTTTCAACAAGACACTCTCAATCTTCTTAAGATTCCGTTGGGTCTTCGATGGACTCAAAAAAAGCTTCTTCGACAGATCGATAATATTCTCGCACTCTTCATACAGCAGTTCCTCAATAATTTGAAACTCCGGCGATTGCTGGGTCGTGTCGGCATATAGTCGATTGATACTGACATGCGATTTGATTTGCAGCTGATAAAGTCCTTTATATTTTACAATACGAAAAGCGTCTTGCTGGCTATTGATCAGCTTAACGTCCTTTAATAATACAGATAATGAGCACTCCAATTCTTCAAGTAATTGATCACTTGATAGACCGATGCAGCACGCGTAAAGTAATTCAACCAAACGCAGATGCCGCAGATTGCTTACCCCTAAAATATCTCTAAAATTCATACTATCACCCTCTTCACTAACTCCTATGCTTATCCCCACCAACTCCGACTTCTAAAAAACTAGCAGTCCTTGGCGCATGAAACAAAACCCCTTTTGTTCCATACTGATAAACTCATTTTTTAAAGCACTAAAACTCGCTCATTTCCCCCTCCTTTAGCTTTTTTGTCCGACAAAAGAAAAAGCCAAGCAATATCACAAAAATAAAATATTGCTTCGTTTTATCCATTGTCTTGCTGTATAATAATGGTAACTGATAAAAGACTTCTCTGCTTTTGCCTTCTAAAAAAAAGAGAGTGTTATCGAATAGCTCATACAGTTCTTTATGATAGCTTTATGATAAAGAAGTAAAGTTATTTAATTCACTTTTTAAAATAAAAATAAATTTTTTTAGAAACTAATAGTTAAATTTTTTTTGTTCCGTTTGAATTAATGATAATTACGGATAATATAAAATAAATTCTGTAATTATTATTTTTATTAATTACTAAGAATTTTTCGCTTCTTCCTTTTTATATAACTTAATATATGACAAAAAAGAGTGGTCCTAAGAAAAGGATCACTCTTTTTATTACTATTTGATTATTTAGCCGTACGAATGTTGACAAATTTGACGTTCACATATTCCTCGACTCCATACGTGCCATTTTCACGACCAAATCCTGAGTGTTTTACTCCGCCAAATGGTGTCGCCGAATTGGAAATAGAGGTATCATTGACGCCGACCATGCCATATTGTAATTTACTGCTGACATTTTCCACTGTATGGATATTGGTTGAGAAGAAATAAGATGCCAATCCAAATTCTGTATCATTTGCGTCTTCAATGACTTTTTCCTCATCCTCAAAGGTAATCAACGGAATCACCGGACCAAAGGTTTCTTCATAAAAGATATTCATTTCTTTTGTGACACCATCTAAGACAGTTGGTTCAAAGAAATTCCCATCAGCATACTCGCCTTCATCCAGCTTATGACCACCAGCTAAAATTTTTGCGCCCTTATCCGTCGCATCCTTCAATTGTTCAACAACCTTTTCAACGCCAGCTTGATTGATCAGAGGACCTACTGTTGGATCTTCTAATCCGTTTCCGACTGTTACTTCTTTGATCGCTTCCACGATACGATTCGTTACTTCATCTTTGATATCCTTATGGATAAAGATTCGATTTGGTGAAGTGCAGACCTGACCATTATTGATGAACTTAGTTTGAATCAATGTTTCCACTGCCCGTTCAATGTCTGCGTCAGGGAAAATGATATATGGCGCATGTCCGCCTAATTCCATTGAAACATTTTTCAACGTTGGCGCTGCTTGTTCGTTTAGCTTTTGACCAACTCCAGTTGAACCAGTGAAGGTGATCTTTTGTACGTCTTCAGATTCTGAAAGAATTGGTCCAATCGTAGAAGAATCACCTAAGACGATGTTTACCACGCCGTCAGGAAACCCTGCCTGATCAAACAATTCCATCAACGCTAAAGCAGATAGCGGCGTTTCCTTCGATGGCTTCAAAATCACCGTACAGCCAGCAGCGATCGCTGGAGAAATCTTCCGAATAATCATATTCGATGGAAAATTCCATGGAGTGATAGCGCCCACGACACCCACCGCTTGCTTGCGTACCTGCCATTGATTGGTCACTGGGGATGGGACGATTTCACCTAATAATCGTTGTCCTTCTGCCGCGTTCCAGCGAAGATTCTCCACATTCGTTTGAATCTCACCTTTTGCCTGCGTCAAAGGCTTTCCCTGCTCCATTGTCATGATCGTCGCTAAGCGATCCGCGTCTTCTTCCACAAGATCAGCCATTTTATTCATTAATTTCGCTCGTTCAGCCGCAGATGTCCGCGACCATTCAGGAAACGCGTTGTTCGCCGCTTCAATTGCCGCGTGAACTTCCTTTTCCCCTCCGACATGAACCTCAACCAATGTTTCTCCTGTTGCCGGATTTGTTACTGGTTTGGTTCCTTCTGAGCCTTCCACCCATTTGCCATTAATATAGAGACGTGTTTCGACTGCTGGTAAAGCTTGTTCTTTTGCCATGTGTCTAATTCCTCCTATTTTATCATGTGCAGTAGTGGTTAAAATCGATCAACAGCATTCGTATCATTTTTTTCCTGCTGTTTACTACATTATTCACCGTAACACGGATAAAAAAACAACTCAAAAAATAAGCTTAAAGAAGAAAATGCTTATACAAATCTGATAAAAAAGGAAAATAGACAGTCCAAAACGAATGATCTCACCATTTTACTTTTGCTATGCTTAACGAAAAAAGGAGGACTGCTATGTTTGCGAATTTGAAATACCTTCCTTAAAAATACAAGCTCATATTTACGTTGATTGATCTGTTCAAAGGCGTTTCCAATCTCCAACAGCTTTGATACTACGGAAGAAAACGAATGGATGTGAGCATCATGGCTTTGATCGTGTTGATCGGCTCTCAGGCTGTCGGAAAGATGACTGTTGGAAAAGAATTGGAAAAACAAATAGATGGAAAGCTGTTGTTCAATCATCAAACATTGGATCTTTTCGCAGATTTCCTCGGCTACAGCAAAGACGCCTTTCTGCTCTCTGATAGGACCAGAAAAGAATTGTTCAAAGCCTTCGTCAATAATCCAGAGACAAATACGACCAAAACAATCATCTTCACCGTAGTCATCGACTTCGATTCAACCTATGACATTGAATTTTTACAGGATATCTCTTCGATCTTTTTAGAAGCCAATCAAAAGGTCTATTTTGTCGAACTTGTTGCCGCCTTGAGGGAACGCCTAAAGCGGAATGTTCATGAAGAGCGCTTGAAAGCTAAGCCTTCCAAACGAGATACCAAATTTTCAAGAAAGGAACTCCTAACTTCAACACTGAAAAACCGTTTGGAAAGCCGTGAAAATGAAGTAAATAAGCTTTTTCCAGCGGTGAAGCATTTAAAAATTAACAATACCAAGCTCGCTCCCGAAGAAGTTTGCACCCAGATCATTAGCGAGCTAGTATAATTAGTTCGTTTTTTGTAACTAAAGAAAAAAGGAGAATGTGAATGCCCTTAAAACATGAATTTGGGATCATAGATAAACTCACTGAAACGTCTTATGAGGAATACACACCTGAAAAATTTCATTGCATTTCAATTGATGATGCACATATTCAAATTTTACTACGGCCCCTATCTTTGTTTAAAACATATTTTCACGCCTTAGATCGACCGGAATACGGCTTAGCTTATTATGGAACGACAATTATACCTCCTGAATCATTGTCTGCCTTTTTAGAGATTGTTTTATCAGCTAAACAATTGAAGCAGAAAGATGAGATAAATGAACTTTGTAAAATAATCATGCAAGCAAAAAATGAAAATAAGTACATGATTCACTATGGAATTTGAGCTCGCTGGCACGCGGGTTTTACTTCTTCATTTCCAGCTTTCGATACCATAAACTGCTTTGATCAGTTTTTGTAGGTTGATTCTTTTGAGCGTACAATAGAAGAAAAGGAGGAGATTCGATGCGTTATATAATTGGTGTTTTTTCCTGTTGCTTGCTATGTGGCAGTTTTGGATGACTAAACGTTCCTTTACTGGACTTAGACGAAATGGTAACGAAAATACGTCTCCCTTCATAATGTTAGGACAGTGGCATAGCTTATCACTCTCCATCGGGTTCCTGATTGTTGCAATTGCTTGTTTTTTTGTTGATATATCTAGCCTTTATTAAGCGATTAAAATTCTATTTTGATTATTTGCTACGACATCCTTATCACTAGATAGTTGGAGGGTTATTATGAAACAAAGTCTTGTTCACATTGCATTGATTGTAAACGATTACGATGAAGCGCTAGATTTTTATACAAACGTTCTTGATTTTGATTTGATTGAAGACACTTACCAACCTGAACAAGATAAACGCTGGGTGGTGGTTTCTCCTCGAAATTCAAACGGCGCCACCATATTATTGGCAAAAGCTTCTAAACCGATTCAGAAAGATTTTATAGGGAATCAGTCTGGCGGCAGAGTATTTCTATTTCTGGGAACGGATGATTTTTATCGTGATTATAACAACCTTGTTTCTAAAGGAGTGGAATTCGTCAGAGAGCCTAAAGTTGCGGATTATGGTACCGTCGCTGTTTTTAAAGATTTATACGGGAATTTATGGGATCTTGTTCAATTTAATCGGGATCATCCGATGGCTAATCGTTTAGTTTAATTGAATTTCTAATACTTTTGGGACTAGTTCTTCTAGTCTTTTTTTGTGAGCCTGCCTGTTCATACAGCTTAAATAGCTTCAGTTATATGAAATTAACATATACAAAGCGTTTTCTTAGATTTATCATTATTGTAAAAGGAATGATGCAGTATGAAAAAAATATGCTTTGTGTTAACCGTCAGTACAGGTTTAACCTATACGTCAATTTTCCCCGCACCAGCTGTCCTGAATAATGAGGATTTGAAAGAGTATTTTTCAACGTATTACGATGTTTCGATTAATTACATTAGAGATAAGGATTCCGTTGATTATTTAGTTGTTCCGGATCCTTTTATTCCTTTTGAAAATGAAAATAAACTTCCTATAATCAAAGTCCCTGCACTACTATTCATGACGAATGATTTTGAAGGAATAAAGAATTCTATTGTTAGTTATTTTGAAAATAGGAAAGACTGAGAATACAAGAGAAAAATCTCTTGTATTTTTTTGTTTTTTCCCAATTATCGACCTTTTTAAACTATCTTTAGTAAACTGGAACAACCTAAAATATATCTATACTTTACTTTTTTAAAATAATAGTTTACTATGTTTTTAGAGGTGATTCTATGAAAAAAGATTTTGGCGATTCCATCGATAACAAAGTCTATGAGTTTAGAGTACTAGCGAGACTTTCACAACAAGAGCTCGCAAATAGAGTTGGTGTTTCTAAACAAACAATTTTTGTGATGGAAAAAGGAAATTATATTCCTACAATGTTACTTGCTTTCCGGCTTGCTAAAGTTTTTGAAGTTGATCTTAATGAACTATTCACTTACAAAGAAGGAGAAGATAATCATGAAAATTAAAGCTATTTCCGATATTCCAAATGCCGCGTTCTATTCACTTAAAACATGGGCCGAGAGCTCTAGTACTAATCTGAATATGCTAGTTGGTATTGGCTTTATCCTAATAATAATTGGAGCTATTCTAGTTTATTTTTATACTAAAAAGATCGGAAAAGAAGATGAGTACTCTCGTAAAATTTATTACAAATCTACAGTTGCCATGCTTTGGACTATCGTAATTTGTGACATCATATTTCCTAAAACATACATGTGGAATCAATTTTTTATGTTTAAATACGCCTTAGCTTTAATAATTGCCGGAATTAGTATGTCTCTTCAATATCGAAAAGACTTTTCTTAATCCTCATATAGATGATAAGTTAGAAAATCGTTTTGACTTATCATCTATTTCTATGCATCTACTCCATTTTCGGGCTATTTCCTCCGTTTATTAAATTAATCGTGTTCGTCCCCACCTCTATCTATTTATCTATGACAGTTTTCGCATTTAACAATTATATATTTGCCCTTTCAAAAACATTTTCTATTTTCTCAATGAGTTTTAGAACTCTCAGTATCAAAATTTTTACTTCACTACGGCTATATTGTAATGTCTGTTGTCGTACAAATAGTGAAATATCCCCCCAGCATTTTTCATTTCAATTTAATTCTCAAAAGAGGAAATTTTTTGAACCAGTATTACTCTTTACTTTATCTCTTAAGAAATTTAGACTAATTTTGTAGCTTTTAGATATTTCATTTTCATTAAGCTGAAAAAATGTGGTTAACATGTCATGAATGAGATATTCAAAACAATTACCTGTCAAACTTCGCTATACCAGTAATATACTAGCCTATACGTTAGGAGCAAAAATATATGAAAAAAAATCATCTTTACTTTATCTTTATTTACTATGTTGTCATTAGCTGGATGTTCTACTAAAGCAAGTAAGAGCGACAATGCTTCTACAACGTCATCTAATGCTAGTCAAACAGCATCAGAAGTGACAACTACTTCTAAAACTAATTTAAAAGATAGTAATTATGAAAATACACTTGATACGAGCGTGAACATGCTTGACTCAGAAGAAAGCACGTTTGAAACTCATTCTCTTTCCAGCTCTAGTAATCAAGAACCAACAAATAACTCTGAAAATAACACTGAGAATTATTACCAACAAATCAAGGACGCGTGGCAAAAGGAAAAAGACTACGTAGAGGCGATTGAAGATCCTAAGTTGAAACAATCTGTTCAAACACCTTCGGCTGCTGCTAATGCCATGGCAAGTAAGTTAGAGATGGAAAATCCCGCAGATTCCAAAATTATTGAAAGTAGCTTACAAAAAGTTTTAGCTGGTCAATAATACTGGGGAAAATTTCAAAGTTCATAATGTAAATACCCTATTTTTACTTTTTTAGAAGCAAATAATATTTTAGGAGGACTTTTTTGAATTTAAAGCAAGCAAATCGGGAAATTGTTGTAACAGCGACCATCTTATTGTTCTTTTTCCTACTTTCTTTATATACATCCAACTGTCATTTTCTTTTTGGAGCAATAGGCGCGTTTGCAATATTTCTTTATTATATTTCATGTCGAATTACTGCTAAGCGAAACTCTTCATAACACATTTTTAATTTAAGTCTCTTAATGATACGGCCGGCTTATGAGCCGTATCCTCTCTAAAATTCTTCATTTGATGAACTAAAAAGAAAAAGGATGTGTATTTTTGTTTAAAAAGGACGATGTTGCTTTAATATTTTCGATAATCATAACCCTTTCCCTATATTTTCTTGGCCTTATTTTAGATAACTCAGTACTAAGATTTATGCAGGGATTTTCTACAGCCATAGTAATTGATATTATAATTCAAAAAATTAGGAATATCCGTTGCTCTAAAGTAACCTAGTTAACTAACCACACTTTTAATTCCTCCACTAAGCCAGAATGCTAGTAAGAAAATAAACGCTTTTGTCTCTATGAAAAGTTTCCTATTACTAACAGATCTATTTTTTTATCTGCTGTACTAACTCAAAAAGTACAGCACTCGTGGAATTTGGCTATTCTTTATGTATTATTCGAATTGTTATCCAAGCTGCCTATAAAAACAGAAGAATTTAGCTGATAAGTTTTAACTTTTTTTTAATGCATTAACTGCCAAAATCTACTAATTAGCAAAAATCTTCAAATCGTGGTATGATAACTCATGGAATTTCGTTATGAACGTTTTAGTTGCCTTTCGTCACTAATTGAGAAAGGAGAATGCTCTATGACATTCACTAACAACAAATTGGAATACCGCGTAACTTTAGATACCAACTTAAATCTATTTATTGTTTTCGACAAAAAAGACGAAAACAAATTTGCGACCGGTACGACAATTGAAAATGCAGTACAAGAATTAGCAAAAATCGCATAAGGAGTGTAATCCTCTAATGGACAATTACTGTTCGTACTGAAAGCATCTGCTGTGGCTCACGGTAGATGCTTATTTTTTTGCAGAAATAGCCCTCCTAATTAATCTCTTTTACTACATCCACACTTTTTCAACTAATTCTATAATCAGATAATCTTACATCTTCTCAATTTATCAACCGAACAATGACGCTACGTGATTATTTTTAACTTATTTCTTTTTATCTACCGTTCGCGTTTGTTTTTGAACCCAGCTACTTGATACAATGTGTTCGTCTAGTAATAGACAAAGTATGTGCGTGAGCTAGGTAACTAATTGACAAATTAGCTTCCCCCTTAGCTCCGAGACTGCCGATTCATGCCCGGCAGTCTTTTTTTAGCGAAACCACCCGTTGTTACCATTCGCGTCTTTTTCAATACCGTTTGCGGTTGCGTTTTTATTCAACTTTGATAGTATTTCACTGTCTGGCGAATACAAATCGCTGGATCAATGTTCTAGACAGTCTCTTTAGTAGGCTGTCTTTTTTTTTGCAATTGCCCAGTAAGTCTTTCTTGCTGTTCACGACTGATATAATACCGTTCGAAGTTACTTACATAATGTAATTTTCTATATTACTGAAATTTAAAAAGAAAGGTGTTTTATCATGTACAAAATGAGGATATTCTCGAATCAGAGCTTGACGCTGAAATTTTTGCAAATACTTGGAGTCGAGTCTAAACTAATTTATTTTAGATAATTCAATTTGATTTTCAAATTCTAGATTTTCATCAAATTGACGCAAAACACAAATATACCCTGGATTTTTTTCAAGCGCCTGAAGCATGTTTATCCGTTTTTCTCTATGATCAGCGGATCTGCTGTATCACTTTCCAAACCTTTTGGAATCTTTTTTATTTCACCCAGCGTCCAGTCATGCTTTTTACCCTCGGCAGTTTTAAAAATCTATACAAGCGTGTACCGATATTTCGAAGGTTCCGCCTTCTCATATTTCTTTTTCTATTCGATAGGCTGAGTTAGCTGAACTTTTAATCAGTAAGTCACTAACTCGCCCCCTCATGTTCCCCTTTGGTGCAAAATTTTTGCTCTGGATAATTGACCAATGTAAAATAAAAATAAATTACCTACAGTTAGCCTTTCAAAGACATATTAACCGATGATTATTTATTCCTATATAAATAAACAACCAGAATGGAGGTTGATTAAATGACAAATTTATTAGCAGCTGGCTTCATGTTTGTTGGTGGTGCGATACTTATGTTAGCAGGTGAATATGCCAAATGGGTCCCAATTATAGGAAGCATCATTGCCCTAATTGGTTTAGGAATGTTGATTTATTATTTGTTCAGCAAAGATGGAAATTACAATGGAAATTAAACGTTTCTTCGTTAACATTAAATGCATAAACCTACTAGGAAAATCCAGTTGTCAATTAGACTTCTGGATTTTCTAGTACTTACTTGTTCGGCATGGTTAACGTACTACAATCAAAAAAATGAGCAGAAGGTCTTAGACACCTTCTGCTCATTCTTTTCTATCAATTAAACTTCAAAACGTACACGACGGTAGCGAACGATTGCTGCTGCCATCAAACCAAGACCAATTACGATAAAGGCAATGATACCCATTCCACCAGTTGATGGTAACGTGCCGCCTTTAGAGCTATTGGCAATTGGTAATGCTGTTGCGTTGTTGTAAGAATCTTTGTCGATTTCGAAATCAACATCGTCGGTTAATTTTTGGAACCCATTTGGCGCTTTGATTTCTCGAAGCATGTAGTCACCGTATGCTAAACCAGTTACTTCAAAGCGTCCATCTGCATCAGAAATGAATTTTGTTGCGTTTGCGTAGTCTTCATTTGGTCCAACTGGCGTCCAAGTTTTAGAATCTGTACCAACTGTTAGGTATTGTTCTACGCCATTTACTTCTCTGATAACAACGAATTCCGCACCAGCTAATCCTTTTGTTTCGCCATCTTCATGTTTGAAGAATTTTTTACCGCCAGTGATGATTGGATCGATTGGATCATTTGTTTTCACATCATCTTGTCCACCATCATGATTCATTGTTACAGTAAATTCGTTATTGATGTCCAAGTCGACTGGTGTTTCATCTGTGAATGAAACAGTGTAGTAAAATTCAATTCTTTGTCCAGCATATTGACTTAAGTATTGCGCTGTTGCAGGTCCCGCAGCACCTGTCAAGTTCATTGCAATATTAAATCCAGCATAGCCAGTGAACGGTGCCGCTGTATTATAATAGTCAGCTGTTGCATTCGCTAAGAAAGTCGCTGGGGTAACTGCCGTACCACCAATCACGATTTGATCAATTCCTTCGAATTTCACACCTGTTTGGTCAACCGCATCTTTGAATTCTAATTTCGTATAACGAGGTGCTCCGTTAACAAGATCACCGATTTGGCTAGGAATCACAAAGCTTGCACGGTAATGAATTTGTTGTCCAACTTCAAAGTCGTAAGCACCTGCTGGACGTGGTGGTAATGGATCGCCGTTATCATCCACTAATTCTTTCTCAGGGTCTTCGCCTTCTACTTTGTTCTTAGGATACAAATGGATTTTTGTTAAATCTTGTCCGTTGCTGCCTTTCATTGGTAGCATCATAATCAATTTGTACGAACCGATTTCAACGCCTTGTGAAGCATGCTCTTCAAAGAAGTATACTTTGTATGTTCCGTCAGCGTTTTTTGTTGGTAAGTTAGTGAAATTTGCATTCCCATCTTGATCAGTTGTTTGATCAGTACCAACTCTAGTCGCATTTGGTGCATTATTTAATTCAAAGTCATTCATTACTTCTTTAGCAATTGTATTGTATTCAGCGTCTGTTTCATTCCCGGTCAGACGTGAACGTAATTCTGCATAGAAATCTTCTGAAATATCCCACGCTGTGAAGGTAATTCCTGGTAAACCTTCATAACGATTGAATTCATTCATTTCTTCCCCAGTATTTTCGATACTGCTATTTGGAAATTCGTCCATTTTTTTCTTGTGAATAGTCACATCTACTGAATCTGCTGCGTATGCGCTATCTCCTCCGCCTAGCACCCCTGCTAGTAAAGGAATTAAGCATAGCAATGTCGTTAACAGTGCAACCCATTTCTTCTTATTTTTCATAATTTTTTTCCCCCTTATTTTTGTTCAATCCAACTAAACCAACAATCATCAACAACAACCCTAGAAAACAATAATTACGTATCAACTCGTTTGTAGACGGAAGCTCCTTTCCTGAGTAACTTGGTCCCTCCCCTCCACTTGGTGTTCCAATCGTTTTTGGTAAGTCTTTCCTTGGTCCTGAGCTATCTGTTATCGGCGGTTCTGTCGATTTAGTTGTAGTAGTCGTCGTTGTTGACGGTGGTGGTTCAGATGTTGGCGGTGTCACTGGAATTTCACGATATTTACATGTAATCTCCAGCTTATCCGCTTCCGTCAACGTATTCGTCATTCTCTGCGGCAAATAAATAATGATCGGAACCATATGATAGTTGCCTGTTTCGCCTGAAGAAAGGATCAGATAGGCGGCATCTTGATTATTCTGCTGCCGCGGCAGGCTCAGTGAGATTTCCCCCTTGGCATCCACTGAGTACGGCGCCTGATTGATCTTCTTCAATTGCTCAGTTTGGACAAATGTTGCTAATCGTTCTTTGGTCGGATAGGTGTCCATGATATATTCCTTATCGGCCTTTTCGTTGCTGGCGCGTTTTTGGCGCCATTCGGTCAAATCATAAACATCCATGTCGATTTGCTCGATCCCTGTATATACATTACCGGTTTCCGGCCTGGTCTTGATCAGTACTTCCACTAGACTTTCCTCTGCAAAAGCAGTAACCCCCATGTTACAAATTCCCAGAATAAGTCCCAAGAGAAGAATCATTTTTTTCATTACGATCCCCTCCTCTTCGTGTGAAGCCAGTAAAGGTTGCCAAGCAGTCCTCCTGCTGTAGAAATAACCCCAATTGCTACTTTGAAGAACATCGCCGTTCCCGATCCGCCTGTACTAGGCAGCGGACCCGCTCCGCGCTTCCTGTTTGTGACAGTCAATTGAATAAGATTCGGATTGCCGACTCCGCCTGATCCGCTGACATTCGAATTGGATTGAATACTTACAACACCTTCACGCGAAATACTGATTCGAACGGTGCCGCTCATTCCTTGATAGCCGTTTGGAACGACCGTTTCAGATAAACTGTATTCACCTGGTCGCAAACCAGTGAATTCGAAGTATGGACCCCCTGTTTCCGTTTGATCATAACTCGTTCCGATCAGTCGGAAGCTCGCTCCGCGAAGTTCATTTCCGTCTTGATCGACTTTCTTGATCTTCAGCTTGAAATCAGCCAGCTTATTCGTCACTTTGTATGGAGAAGCTTTGCCATTCAATGTAATATTCAAAGCCGTTCCCGCAGCATTTTCCACTGCCTTGAGCTCGATGTTCGTCATCTTTTCATACCCTGCTGGTACATAAGATTCTTCAATAACGAAATCGCCCATCGGAATATTCTCGATCGTGACTTGCCCATTATTATCTGGCTCGAGGTCTGTCGCTAATACTTTGCCGTCAGATCTGCGAGTGACAGTGAATTTGGGTTTGTCCTTACCAAACGGCGTCTTGCCATCATCCATGTATTTACAGATGACCGCCTTGCCGGTCAATAATTTGTTCGTGAGTTTGATACCCTCTTTTGGTTTCGTTGCAGCAGTAAAGCTCGTTCCGTAATTGTAGGTTGGCTTAGCATAGCCAATTGTTCGTGTTTCCTCAACCACTCGATAGACGGTGTTTCCGCCCTCGACATTTTGGAATACCCCTTTCCAATTGTCGATCGGTGTCAACGTCAAGGATTCGACATCCTCCCACGTACTTCCTGTTCTCTTTTGCAATGTGACTCGCACATAATTTGTCCGAAGTCCCCAATAGTTTTCTGTCCCCCGATGACTATCCGACCAAACCTTCTCAACTGGAATCTCCAGGTCTTTCGTTCGTTTATTGGTCACCTCATGCAATGAGGTCTTACCGTTTACAGTAATATTAAGGTCTGTTCCTGCAGAATTTTCGACTGCCTTCACATCAATATCAGTCATCTTGTCATAGCCTTGAGGCACATAGGTCTCTTCTACAACAAAATCACCAAGTGGAATGTCTGTGATGAGTACTTGACCTCTAGCATTCGGCTCAAGGTTGCTCACCAATGCTTTGCCATCCGATTTACGCCTTATGGTAAATCGCGGCAAATCTGACGTAAATGGTGTCTTCCCGTCTTCCATATACTTACAAAAGACCGTTGCCCCCTTCAGCAACTTATTGGTAATTTGAACTCCTTTGCTCGGTAATGTTTTCGCGGTAAATTCATTCACATTGGAATCCGGCTTGGCATATCCCGTTGTCCTTGAAGGCTCAACGACCCTATAGATAGTGCTGCCGCCATCCGCCGAAAATGATGTTTTCCAATTATTTGCCGCATTCAACGTCTTCGTTTCAACGTCTACCCATGAACTGCCACTTTTTCTTTGTAAAACAACTCTGACACTATTTGCGCGAAGTCCCCAATAATTCTCTGTGTTCATATGCGAATCTGACCATTTCTTCTCAACTGGAATTTCAAACTTATTCGCCTTACCCTTAACTGACGGCACGCCAAAATCTAGCTTATCCGTCGTTCGTTCAGGCGTTGGTGTTAATGTCGTCCTTCCGTTCGTTTGATACCATGTGTCGCCTTCATAATTCACAGCGTCTGTTTTTAACCGAAGCTTGTAATCCAATTGAACTTCTTGCTGACCATAAAGATTGATATTATCCACTTTGATCGTATTGTTTGTCACAACCGGATCGTTCGGCAGTTTACTTGTTTCAATTGCTGGCACACCGCTTTTTTTGATTTCCTTAACAGTAGGTTTTCCTACTAGCTCAAACATATCTCCGATTGGATCTTCAATAACGCCTTTATCTACTGTTTGAATGACTGAGTTAAACCAATCATCAAAAGAAATGTCAAAATCACCTGTCGTACTAGCATGATAAAATTGGTAATCAGCCTGTGAATCTCCAGCAGCGTTCGCCTTTTTGGAAGCCATACGATACAAACCAGTGACCAATTCATCCCTTGAATGCCGTTCTACTGTAAAGTTTTTTTGGATATTGATAGCGATGGAATTAATCTCCATTCCTTGATCCTTAATATCCGCTGCAGTCGAATTGGCAGGCGTTAAATGACTATAAATCCTTTGTCCCGTAGTTCCTACCGCGATTCCCGAAGGTTTATATACCGTAAAATATCTTTCACCATTAGGCTCTCTTTCTGGAAGTCCCCAATAACGTCCACTATAGGTCAGAGACCCATCATAAATTGGAGGTGGACTAGGATGGTTTGAATCAATTCGCAACTTATCGTAATAGATACTTGAATCTGAATGCCCTGATAGCGGTACTTCACTCATATTTGGTGCACCGTCAGTCAAAAGAAAAATAACCTTTCGCCGATTGGTTCCATTTGCATTATTCAGCATCGTTTGCGCATCCATTAATGCTTTTTGTGTGAAGGTATTTCCATCTGAAGCAATACTTTTATACCTATCAACTACGTTTTGCCAGCCTGTCGAGTTGGCAGACATAGGAACAATTTGGTTTCCTGAATAATCAGGCGAAGAGTAAATTACTCCACCAATACGAAGGCTGTCAGTATCTGGGTTTGCCGCTTTGAACTTATCGATCAATTTTTGTAACGAGTTGACTGCTAATGTTTTTCTCGTCATCCCGCCAATATTTCCTTGCGATTGAATCATTGAAGCTGAATTATCCAACACAAAACAAACATCTACCCCAGGTTTTGGAATTGTTCTGCCTCGGACATTTAGACGAACATTAAATTCATCTTCTTTAGATGTCTCACTCGCATATTTTCGCAATTCAATATTAGGTTTTGATTTATTCTCACCATATTTGATATACGATTTCGTATAGTCATCTGAAGAGACATCCCAACTCGTTACTCCATCCCAACCAGATTCTTTCTCATAACCACCTTGATGATTGCGAACGTTTGACTGTCCGGTCGGCGTCCAATAGCAAGTAGGATAGGTGCCGTTATTCGACGTATACACTGGTGCTTTATTGGTATATTTCGGTGGGTCCATCCGAAGCAACCCATTGTTTGGAACTGCCGTTGCTGGTACTGGCACAACTTCTTCTGGTTCAGGCGGACCGATAAAATCTTCTGAACTTGTTTTGACCGCTGCTTTACTCTCAGAAGTTTTTGTTTCTTCTTTTGTATCCTGCGCTTTAAGAACAAAGGATTCTTTAATATCAAGAATGTTTTCCTGTATCTTCGCGTCTTTTCCGTTAGAAAGAGTCTGCTCGTCTAGTTGAACATCTAAATTGAGTTTCTTTGTTGATTTCGGTAACTCAAAAACGAGTTGTCCTTCCATGGAAGCTGAATAGTTCTTTTCAATTAGCCATTCATCCTTCTCATCCATGTTCTTAATCGTTGGATACGTGATCACTTTTCCTTTCTCATTTGTTACTTTCAATTTGAGGCGCTGTTCTTTATCACTCTCTTCGCTTTGCCTGCTAAACGTGATTCGCCAACGATTTGTATCTTCTAATGATTCATATTCATAGGAGACTTTTAAGAACTTTTCATCAATTAGTTCCGTTTTCGTTGTTTCGGCATACGCAGTAACCAGTGATGGTAGTGTTTCTGTAATAAAAGAAAATAGTAGAACAACCAACATGAGTAAGTGCTTCTTTTTCATTTCATAAATTCCTCCTTTCACCCTTTTTTCACCCACTCTCCCTTCCGCATAACAATATGATAACTGATATCATTTTCTCTCGCTAAATGTGTTTTTTTATATTTTTTAGTTATCTAAATTGAATATTTTAGCGTTGTTTTATCTTCTTTTGTAACCTTTAGTGTTATTGAACCCAATTACTTAATTTGATTTAAAGAATAATAAAGTTTGATTGTCGTAAAAAAAATTTGCCTTTTGAATTTTTCGTCAAAAAACAAAAAAAGGCCTCAGAAATGTCTATTTCCGAGGCAAGTATGATTATATTTTATCGATTCTCTTTTTAACCATTTATTTAACCAATAGATTTCCGCTTAATTATTCAAGGAAAAATCAACTATCAAGACTTTGCTGAAATCCGCGATTTACGATTTTAGTAGAAAAAAAAGATGAGGCAAATACTCGCCTCATCTTAATAACTATTCAGTTGTTAATTATGCTGTATGTTGTGTCTTGCGATAGCGAACGACCGCGATTCCCATCAGTGAAAGTCCAATTACTAGGAAGGCAATGATCCCCGCCCCACCAGTAGATGGTAGGAAGCCGCCTCTAGAAACGTTAGCAACTTTTTGTAGTGACGTTGCTTCTGAATAAGTATCTTTGTCCACAATGAAAGTAACCGGTCCGCCTAACTTAAATCCGTCAGGTGCTTTGGTTTCCACTAATTTGTACGTGCCATATTTAAGGCCTTTGATTTCAAATAACCCATCGTCTGCAGAGGTAATTTTGATTGCCCTTTGATATTTGTCATCTACAATATCTTCCCAAGTGTAATTATTTGCATCGCCTTGCAAATACTTCGTCCCCGCTTCATTGGTAATTACGAATTCTGCGCCTTTTAAGGTTTGAGTGTCTTTTCCCTCTTCGTGTTTTACGAATTTCTTACCACCAGTGGTAAGTGCAGGAGGCGTTTCTTCCGGTACTATTGGTTCAACGTCAGTTTCACCCGTTTGTTGCAAATCTACATAGAAGTTGTTTTCAATATCCTGATCAACTGGCGTATCTTCCGTAAGTTTGACCGTGTAGACAATCTCAATTTTTTTCCCTGCATATTTTTTCAGCCAGTCTGCGGTTAATAGTGATTGAGTGGAGTTCTTCACATCATCTAACTTAAATGCAATTTGGAACCCAGCTTTTTTGCCTGTCGCAGCATAACCAGTATCAAAGTTAAACTTCTCCGTTACTGCAACAGGACTAATTGGTGAATCAATCTCTCCCTTAATATCTTCTGGTGTCCCTCCAATAACCTTGATAGAATCAAATTTATCAAAGCGTACGCCATCATGAGTCACTTCATCTTTAAAGACCAATTTACGATAACGTGTTTGTCTTGTTCCATCCGCATTCGTAATCACATCGCCGATATGCATAGGAATTTGATACGTCACCTTATATTTAATTTCTTTTCCAATATCATAAGAAATACGATCTTGATTCACATCTTCTGCCGAGCCATCATCCTTCAGAAGCTCTTTAACAGGTTTGTTTGCTAATTTGTTCTTTGGATACAAGTGAATGTCGTGATTCGCACCTGGGCTACCAGTAATCTTTTCAACTGGCAACGCTAAAAGAACAAGCTGATCAAATTGACCAACACCTTCTTTTTCAGTTTCTTCAAACCAATAAACTCGATAAACACCATTCGCATCGCGGTCAGGCAAGTTTTCAAAAACTACCGTCCCATCGGTGCCAGTGGATTTAGCACCTACTCCGCTTACTGGAACTTTTTTAGCTCCGCCAGTAGGCAGATTGCCTTCGAATGTTTGCGCCGTTGCTTCTTTCATGACCTTCTTGACTGCCGCTTCATAAACTTCTTTAGTTTCAGAACCTGTAATTCCTTCTGCCTTCAATAGATCATAAAATGCATCTGTAACGTCCCACGGTCTGAATTCAACACCTTCTAAGCCTTCATACTTATCAAAGTCTGGATCTATTTCACCGGTGTTGGTCTTTCCTGTTGGAAAATCATCCATTTTTTTCTTGTGTAGTGTTACTTTAATCATTTCTGGTGCAGCCGCCGAGGCGCTCTGCCCAAAACTAAATAAACTCATGCCTATTGGCAGCAAACAAACAAGTGCCATCAACAAACTGACTAATCTCCCTCTTGCTTTCATTATTTTTCCCCCTATTTCTTCTTTTGTATTTTTTTGAATCCTAAAAGCCCGATAAAAATGAGTAATGCACCTAAAACCGTATAGTTTCGAATTAAATCGTTGGTTGAAGGATAATTCTTTCCTGAAGCATTTGAACCATCCAAGTTAGAAGGCGCTGATCTTTCGCTGGAACGCTCCTCTGTCTCAGTTGGTAACGTCGAGGAGGAGATGGTTGGCGTGCTAACATCCTTATATTTCCCATAAATCAGGAGACGCTTGGCTTCTTCTTCTGTTTCTGGATGCTTCTGCGGTAAATAAAGAATAATCGGCAGCATATGATATTTTCCTGTTTCGCCGCTTGCCAAAATCAGATACGCTGCATCCTTTTCGCCGCTAAGACGAGGAACATCGAACGAGACATTTCCGCCGCCGTCAACTCCCAGCTCTTCTTGGTTCCACTTGACAAATTGCTCTTCTTGAATGAACTCAGCCATCTTTTCTTTCGTCGAATACGTATTTAGCAGAAATTCCTTTGCTTCCTTTTCATCCCCTCCGTGCTCTTCTCGCCAACTGGTTAAATCATACACATCGAACGTTAGCTTTTCGGTTCCCTCGACTCTTTTCCCATCCTCTCCCCACGTATGTATCCACAACTCTACCAACGCATTACTTTGTTCTTCATTTTCTTCTGCGCTTTGCTCATCTGCTGCAAAGACCGTCATACCAAAACAACAAATTCCTAGAAGCAGACATCCTATGAAGGAAATCCTTTTTCCCATTTCCAGCCCCCCTTCTGTCACGGAATTAGTAAATTACTGATAAGCAATCAAAATCCTAGATCTCAAGTGGATTCCTGAATAATCTGCCTATCAGTATTGATATGCTTTGTATTTTTTAATACATTCACATGTCCATTACTCCTCCCACCGATGTTTTCTCCTATTTCTTCATCCATTACCATAGTACATGATATTATTTCTTCGTGTTTTTTCCTTTTTTTGCATTTTCAAGTTATTATATTCATCTTGACATCAGTTATTTCTTTATTTCTATTCATTAACGGAGTTATTCGACTCATTTTTTTTATATTATATTTCAAATAGTAAAACTCATATGTTTTAAAAAAAAGAACTCATTTGGGTGGATTACGCAAAATCTAAATGAGTTCTTTCCATTCTTCTTATTTATCCCGAAAGATCACTGATTAGCTGTTGGAGCTGAACAATGTTTTGATTGGTTAAAAAAGGATCGATGATCACTGTAGGGTAATCATAGGGCACTTCCTCCACACTACTTGAAGTAATCAACGCGTCGTATTTCTTCAATTCATTAATCGAAATCCGCGAGTCACGGGAACGCTCCTCTACAAAATGAATCTTAAAGTTTCCATAGATCCGTTCTTCAATCTGTTCTGCCAAGAAAGTTTCTTCTGTTGGCGACAATTCAGAAAGCAGTAGAATCTTTAGAGGCTGATCCGCGCTCGCTAATAAATTTAAACTTTGAGGAACCATTGTTATCAACAGATAGGTGTAATTCCAGATAAAATCAGTTTCTTGGTAAATACGGTATTTCTTCACAAAGGATTCGGCGATTTTCAGGACCTTCTTCACCGCTTGATAATGAGTTTCCATCATCTTTTCTAAAAAAATCCCTCGTTGACGGTATAAAATATCAATGTAGCGCCCTTTAGGTGGATACATCCGTTGATCATTCACCAGCACAATGGTCAGCTCGTTCATTTCAAGATCCCCCAACGAATGACCTAACAAACGATTAAAATCTTCAACCAGCTCATAATGCTTTTGATACAAATCACGATAGATTCTACTTTGCTTCATCGCAGATTTCCATTGATCCTCGCTGAAAATCAGCATATCCGCATACGACAACCACAAACAATCCTTAATATCTTCCTCTGTTAGCCGAACTCGGAAAAACTCTAAAGCGATTCTCTCAAATGCTTCTAAGGTTTCTTCGTCAGGCAAGCTTAACGGACTCACCAATTCATTTGCAGGATATCGTCGACCGTTTTTGATTCGCCATAGACTGATATAAATGTTGTAGCTTAATCGTTTTCTAAAAATATGGCGATTTTCTAAATGATTGACCTGAATGAACTGATCCACCAAATCGGTGATCGCTTTAACCTGGTATTCCTTTAAATTTGTAAAAAGTGAATCAACATGATCCGATTTTTCTAAAAAATAGCGATAATAGAAATGTCGGATGACACTTTCCTTTCCCTCAATCCGCAACGGCCGATAATCCAGCTTAATCCCAGCCTTCTTTAACGCGGTTTCAATTTTCTTCAAATAACGTTGTGTATTGGACGCACTAAGATATAGTTTTTCTGCTAAATCACTGATACTTGAACATTTCTCATAAAGTAATTCTTCGATAATCTGAAATTCTGGTGCCTGTTGAAGAACATCCGCGTACAATCGATTGATACTCACATGCGGTTTAACATTGATTTGATAAAGTCCCTTGAATTTCTCAATATGGAAATCCTCTTGTTCATCGTTAATCAGTTTGACATCCTTCAATAAAATTGGTAATGAGCATTCTAGCTCTTCTAATAATTGATCACTCGGCAACCCAACTTGGCTTGCATATAGCAACTCAACAAAACGCAGTCGCCTCAAACTGCTCGTACCCAAAACCTCTCTGAAATCCATTTCATCATCCCCTTTGTTCTTCCCCTTTTAGAACGTAACAAATGACTATTTTTTAAATATGAAAAATATCGGATGCTCAGCATACTAAATTTACAACTCACATAAAACTTCAACCAACAGTGACCAACCATCATATATGTGAATCATCAACCTTCGCTGATACCCGAATAAAAAATGTATCTTTTCATATCAAAATAGCCATCGAATCTATATTAGTTTAATCAAATCCACCTCTTATACTTAATATCCTCAGAGCAATTTAATGTTTTTGTTTATTAATTTCCCCAATATAAAGATTATTTAATAACTGATAAAAATATTGATAACCCTCTATTGATATAATATTCAACCCATTTTCTTTACGATTTCTTTCCTTATATACATGATAACCAATCTTATTTTTTCTTGCTTTTTTATTATTTATTTATAGTTATTAAAAAGCTTAGGAAATCAATAAACAATTAATTCGTAAATAATTTGTCGTTATTTAGTTCTTTTTTTTAGAATCATTAAAAAATAGTATTACTCATTTTGGAAATGCTAATTAAAAAATTTGAATTATTGCTAATGTTTATTAAAAATCGAAAAACACTTGGATATAAAGTTTGTTACATTTAGTCTTCGATTAATTATTTATATCTCTACCAAATAGTTTAAAAACCAACTTTTTGTTCTAATATTTCTATTCAATTAAATGAATTAAAAATATTAAATCTGATGATCCAAGAAGTTCAGCTGATTGCTTAAGAAATAGAATCGAGTGAACCAAACGTCAATAGTGACCATTTTTACAGCAGAAAGGTTCTAACAATAAGAACGCCCCTTTCATCACTAAAAAAGCCTGAAAGTCTAGCGTTGACCTTCAGGCTTTGATCGAAAATATTTTATTATTCTTCACTGAATGGTGGGTTCACAGTAGAAACAGAATTTTATTGACCGTTCATTTTTCTGGTGTTTCTAGTAAGCTCCTTTATAACCTTGTAAAAATATATTCCTGCAATGACAACTCCGACGATTGTCAGAATACTCGCAATCAAGAAGAGTCCTTTGATCCCATAATCCCCGGTTCTTGGCAGTGTACCTGGCTTTACCTTCTCATTTGTCACTTTCAAGCTAATCGTATTGTTTCCGCCATTGATACCTCCTGAACCACTGACATTCGGATGATTATTGACGGTCACTTTTCCATCTACCCCAATCTCGAATCCGATCGGGTCTTGAATTCTCTTATAGCCTTCCGGATTGTCCATCTCAGTTAGTGTATAGACGCCTGGACGCAATTTATTAAAGTTAAAGAACGATCCCGTGTTTATCGTCTGTTCATAGTTTGGTCCAACCAGTTTAAAGACAGCCCCTGTAAGTGGATTGTTCTCTGAATCGATCTTTTCAACCTTTAAGGAGAAATCCTTCAGCACATTTATTGCTTGATGCTCTTCTGTCCGATCATTCACTTTAAAGATTAGCGAGGTTGGTGGATTATTCTCTGTAACACTCACTTCGAATTCAGCCATTTCTTTATAACCCATTGGTACATAGGTTTCCTTAACAAGGTAAAGCCCTATTGGCACATCAGGTATCATCACTTTCCCATTGGCATTTGGTTCAAGATTTCTCGCTAATTCTTTGTTATCTGATTTACGCTTCACTGAAAATTTTGGCTTATCTTGACCAAAGACGGTATTACCATCCTCCATACATTTCGAAAACTGATAATTTTCCTTTAGCAACTCATTGGTGATTTCTATACCACCATTAATTATATTTTCCGAAGTGAAGGTTGATTGATTAATTACTGGAGCTTTATAACCCTTGACTCGTGTAGTTTCAACTACTCGATAAGTATTGTCCGCACCACCTTCTACAGCGGAAAAATTCTCTTTCCAGTTATTGTCTTCATTCAAATTCTTTGTTTCAACATCTACCCAATTTGATCCATTTAATCTTTGCAAAGTAGCTGTAACTTTGTCTGGTCGTAACCCCCAATAATCATCTGTTCCTTGATGCTCGTCTAACCAGACCTTTTTCACTGGAATCACAAAATTTTTCTTTTGATATCTAACAGATGGAACGCCAAAATCTAACAAATCAGTCGTACGTTCTGGTGTTGGCTCTAAAGTCGTCCGCCCATTTGTCGGATACCAACGATCTGAAACAAAAGAAGCATCATCTGTTTTTAACCGAACCTTGTATTCTATCTCAATTTCCTGGTTACGTGATAAATTGAGATTATCTACTTTAATTTGACGGTCCTTATTTTCGAGTAAAATATTGGGCTCAGCCCCTGCTTCAAACAACGGAGCCCCATTCTCAATTTGTCTCACATTTTGACTACCTGGCACCAGTACCACCATATCTCCCAAAGGGTCAGTAACCACTCCCTTATCAACCGTACGAATGATTGTTTCATACCAATTTTTGAAATAAGATAATAAATCATCCCCATTTGATACATCATAGAAATGAAAATCAGAAGCATTGTCCTCCAAAGGATTGTTTGTTGCATTGGCCTTTTTTGTAGACATTTTATACAGACCTCGAATTTGATTCTCCCGTACATTTGGTATATTTTCTTCAAGATAGTTAATCATCAATTTTAAAGCAATCGTATGAATTTCTATTCCCGAATTTTTTAAATCCATTGCTGTTGAATTAGTTGTGGTAATGTGGCTGTTAATTACGCCATTGTATGCTGGACTTATTGATGTTGTCATTCTTTCTGTATTTGAATGTAAAGAACTCCCTGCATTATAATTTGGTTTAGATCCTTTATTAAAATTTGTGAAATATTTTAGATCCGGAAACATCTCCAAGTTAGTTATCCCTCGATCACTAGTCGTCCAACTTCGATTAGGCGCACCATCTGTTAACACAAATAATAATTTATGACGATCCGAACTTGGTGACTCATCGAATATGTCTTTCGCTTCTTGTAGTCCTCGTTGCGTAAAAGTCACACCATTTGAAGTTGCTCTTTTGTATTCCCTTACCATATCATCCCAATCATCTGGGTTTTTAGAAAGTTTAAATTTTCGCTTTTGACTAGTATCATTTCCTCCCCACGATTGGTAACGAGAATAATCAGAAAATATCTCAGCCCCTATACGAATATTTTCTGCCGTTGGCTCATTAATTTTTTTTAGTTCGTCTACAATTTTCTCGAAAGCTGCATTTGCATTGTCTTTTCTATTCGCATCACCAGGTCTTATATCCGAATTAGATATCATTGATTGTGAGTTGTCTAATAGAAAAACAATATCCACCCCAGGCTTATAGGTTGTATTCCCTCGAATATTCAATTTGATTTTGAACTCATCTGGTTGGTCAGTCTCCTGTGCATATTTTCGTATTTGAATATTTGCATTATCTGTATCATCACCATATTTTATATAAGACTTAGAAAAATCATCTCTTTCGACGTTCCAATTTCCCTCGTGTTCCCATCCTATTTGATTTGATAGTCCTCCTTGATGGTTAATGACATTGATCTGTCCAGCTGGCTGCCAAGAAAACTCTGGATATTTTCCCGCATCCTCTTTATACGACGGTTCTTTATTTTGATAGGAGGATCTATACATCAGACTCGAACCATTCAATGCTGGTGACATAAGAAAGTTTCTACTCTTTTTTTCATTAATTTTCGGTCCACTAAACTCCTCTGAACTGACACTTGACATTCTAGTCTCTTTTTTTCTCTCCGAACTATCTGTGGTCGCTGTCTTTTTTTGTGTTTTTCCGTATTCCAAAATGAAAGGCTCTGTTCGTTCCAAAATATCTTTTTGGATTTCGATATCCTTATTATTTTTATCGGCTTTCTTTTGCTGATCTACTTGAACATAGAGCCGGAGCTTTTTAGTAGAATGATTTCGTTTAAAGGTCAGCTGCCCTTCTGTTTTTTTTGAAAATGTCCTTTCTATTAGCCAGCCATCTCTTTCAATCAGATTATCTAATTTTGGATAATCGATCGTTTTGTCTTTTTCATCGGTAAGTCTGAATTTTAAACGCTGCTGCTCACCTTCTTCGCTCTGACATTTATATTTCACCTGCCACTGAACGGCGTCTTTTTCTTCTTCACACATGTAGGATAATTTTAAAAAATTCTCATCAACGAGCTTGATCTCCTCCTTTTCAGCATGGGCCGGCATCAATGTTAAACTCGCGTCAACAATCAGTGAAAAAAATAATAGTATTACTATCAAAAAATTTGATTTTTTCATTTAACGCATCTCCCTTTTGATTCCTTTAACGCTCTTACTAACTTGATAATAGAAAGAATAATTAATTTATTTTTTAAAGAAGTCATTCCCCGCTTAAAAACATCATGCATTCCTGGATATGAGCAATAATTGACTAACTTATTCTTTGTTTCAACCTTCGTTAAACGGTCTCCTTTATCTGCAACTACATCATAGCAGATATTATTTTTCCGATATTTATAAATTTATTTCTTCGTAAAAGTTATTAAAATTTATAAATATACGATCCTTGAACTGTTATGGAAAAAAGGAGTGTTATTCGAGCCCGTTTAATTTAAACTATTTTAAAATTATTGATATTCATTTTTGAAATATTGAATTAACGTTTCGATTTTTTTAAACACAACAAAAAAGCCTGAAAGTCATAAATTTCAAGCTTTTCTCCCTATTTTCGAACGATTCCTTTTAAATGTATTTCCATTAACGTATAGAGAAATCCCGCTTAAAAACACCTCTATATTATTTACAAATATTCTTGCAGCTGGATAGGAATGACATTACTTCATTTCGTCTAGGTATAAGGTATAGTACTTCTCGTTTGTCGCCATCAATTCAATCTGATTCCCTCCCCCAAAGATTCCGCCTGATCCCACAATGTTTACCTGATGAAAAACGGTCAAAAAATTGACTCCTTTAAAGCAAAAAGGCTGAGACTCGTTTTTCAACAAGCCTCAGCCGCTTTTTCATTAATTACTTAAATCTTCTCCGTTGGTTTCAATGACTTTTTTGTACCAATCAAAGGATTTTTTCTTGCTGCGTTTCAAGGTTCCATTACCTTCATTGTCGCGGTCTACGTAAATGAAGCCATAACGTTTCTTCATTTCACCAGTTCCGGCAGACACAAGATCAATACAGCCCCAAGTCGTGTAGCCTAATAGATCTACACCATCTAACTCCACTGCATCCTTCATTGCTTGAATGTGTTGCGCTAAGTAATCGATGCGATAATCGTCTTCTACATAGCCATTTTCGTCTGGCGTATCAATCGCACCTAGGCCATTTTCTACGATGAATAATGGTTTTTGGTAACGATCATATAGATCATTCATTGTGATACGTAAGCCAAGCGGATCAATCTGCCAGCCCCATTCGCTTGAATCTAAGTAAGGGTTCTTCACTGAGGCAAAGATATTGCCGCTGGTTTGTTCTAACAATTCCGGATCAGTCGTAGCGACACGTGATGAATAGTATGAGAATGAGATAAAGTCAACGGTGTGAGCTTTCAATAGCTCTTTGTCGCCTTCTTCCATCTTCACTTCGATCCCTTTACGTTCCATTTCCTTCACTGCATACGCTGGGTATTCACCGCGTGATTGCACATCAATGAAGAAATAGTTTTGACGTTCTTCTTGACGCCCCGCCCACACATCATCTGGTTTTGGTGTATATGGATAGTAAGAACCTGCCGCTAGCATACAGCCGACTTGGTTTTCTGGATCGACTTCATGAGCGATCTTCGTTGCAATCGCAGACGCTACTAATTCGTGATGTGCTGCTTGGTATTTGATTTGTTCTTCGTTTTCGCCTTCTTCAAAGTACAGGCCTGCCCCCATAAATGGCGCGTGCAAGATCATATTGATTTCATTGAAGGTCAACCAGTATTTGACTAATCCTTTGTAACGATTAAAGATTACGTTACATAAATTTTCGTAGAAGCCGACTAATTCGCGGCTGCGCCATGCGCCATATTTTTCCACTAAGTGCATCGGACAGTCAAAGTGAGTGATGGTCACTAATGGTTCGATACCGTATTTTTTACATTCCTTGAAGATGTCTTCATAAAATTTCAAGCCTTCCTCATTTGGTTCCTTTTCGTCACCTTTAGGGAAGATTCGGCTCCACGCTAGTGATAAACGATAAGTCTTAAAGCCCATTTCTGCAAACAGCGCAATATCTTCTTTCCAATGATGATACATATCGATCGCTTCTTTTGCTGGGTAAAAATGCGCATCGTCAAAATCAAACATTTTCTTTTTCCCTGCGATAACGGCAAAACGATCTTCACCCACCGGTGCGAGGTCAACATTTGCTAGTCCGCGTCCGCCTTCGTTATAACCACCTTCACATTGATTAGCAGCAGTCGCGCCGCCCCATAAAAAGTCTTTTCTAAATCCCATTGTTTGATTCCTACTTTCTATACTTTTTCCATATCTAATTCACGTGCTACTTCATCTTGCACTTCGATGCCTTCTTTGAAGTTTGGCAAATGATCTTTGTGTGCAATAAATAATTCATCCATAATCCGTTGCGCTGTTTTACCAGAACGAATCATCGGGTTGATGGTAAATGCTTGCAACGCTGTATTGTAATCACCAGTTACGGCAGCTTCGATTGTTAACAATTCCATGGCTTTCATCACTTGCAGCCACCCGCGTTCTGCTGTTGGCAATTCACCAAATGCAACATTACGAGCGCCTTGTCCGCCAATATAAGCAGAAACTTCTACTACACAGTCTGCTGGCAGATCTGGCACGGCACCGTCATTTTTCGTCGAAACAACTAATTGCGTATTTTTGTTAGCATAAATTGATGCGATTGATTCACATGCTGCATCAGAATAGTAAGCTCCGCCGCGTTGTCCTAATTGTTCTGGTTTGTAATCCAAGTTCGGATCTTTGTACAATTCAAACAATTCTGTTTCTGTTTGCTTCACTTGTTGGGCACGCGTGCCGATGGTTTTGTATTCTTCTAAGGCATGAGCCAGCGTTTCTTCCTCTTGGTAGTAATAATGATGGTACCCGCAAGGAATCATTTGCATTTGTTCTAAAATCTCTCTTGGGAATGGAATATCATGGATATTTTTCGGCATCCCTGTTTCGTCGCCTTCGTACATTTTATTAATGATCTCTTGTGTCACATCTTTGCCGTGATTATCAGTTACTTTATGCCAATGGAAATGATTCAAGCCAGCAAATTTATAGATCAATTCATCTGGCTCTTTGCCTAACATCTCAGGCTCCACCATTTGCGCCATCACGGGAACATTACACAAGCCAATTACTTTGTCCCATTTACCATAGCGAACAACGGCTTCAGTCACCATGCCGCTTGGGTTAGCAAAGTTGATCAGCCATGCATCTGGACATAGACGTTTCATATCTTCAACGATTTCTAAAATGATCGGAACTGTTCGGAACGCTTTGAACATTCCGCCGGCACCATTCGTTTCTTGACCTAACATGCCATAGTAAGCGGGAATACGTTCGTCTTTGATCCGTGCTTCTAATAAGCCCACACGGAATTGAGTCGTTACAAAATCTGCGTCCTTCAAGGCTTCTTCGCGGTCTAAGGTAATGTGAACTTTTACATCATAAGGTGATGCATCCCACATTCGTTGTGCCATTGCACCAACGATCTCAACCTTTTCACGACCTGCTTCAATATCGACTAACCAGATTTCACGAACAGGTAACTCATCATAACGTTTGATAAAACCTTCCATTAATTCCGGTGTATAGCTGCTTCCTCCACCAATTGTAGCGATCTTTACTCCTGCTGACATCCAATCGACTCCTTCTGTTTTTATTTACAAACTAATTATCTGCTATGTAAAACTTCAATTCAATCTGTTCACAAATCATTCCATACGTATTTACAAACTCTCTATTGAAAACGATTGATTTTGTAAATATCGATGGATATTCTCATATTTTCCTTAAAATCGCCCACATTCATTTACAAATGATCTACAATAAATGTAAATAGGAGGTGTGCTCATAATGCTCTTATCAGAGAAAATGAAGCAAACAGATTTTTCTAATGCCGAGACAGCCTTGGTCACTTATATTTTAGAAAAGGGTACAGCGATTGAATCCATGACAATCAAAGAAATCGCAGAAGCTAATTTCGTTCACCCCTCTACCTTGATTCGCGTTGCTAAAAAATTAGGCTACAAGGGCTGGCTAGAATTGCGTACAGAATTTTTAGCTGAACAAACCTATCTCCAAACCTACTTTGAAGATGTCGACGCCAATTTTCCTTTCCAAACCAATGACGGCATCATGACGATCGCAAATAAAATTGCTTCATTAGAAAGAACAACGATTGATGATACCTTAAGCCTGTTAAATCATGATGAGCTGCAAAAAGCGAAACAGCTCTTATTAAACGCCAAACAAATCAAAATCTTCGGAAGTAACGCCAATTTACTGATCTCTCAGGATTTTGCCTTAAAAATGCGCCGCATCAAAAAAAATGTTGTGACCAGTCAGACTTTAGGCGAGGATACCTACGAGGCCTATAATAGCCAGGCTGATACCTGTGCGATTCTGATTTCTTATACAGGAGAAAATAATTTTATCTTGCAGCTCGCAAGAATTTTGCGAAAACAAAACATTCCTGTCATCGCCTTAACTAGCATCGGCGAGAATACACTCGCCTCCTACAGCCAAGCGGTTCTGCGAATAACGACACGGGAGCGGCTTTATTCAAAAATTGCGAACTTTACGATTAATTCATCAATCTGCTATTTACTGGATGTGCTATATAGCTGTGTCTTTGCCGAAGACTATCAAAAAAATCTGAATCATTTGATTGAGATTGGCGAGCTTGCTGATAAGCGAAAAACCAGCTCTGAAATCATGGCAGAATCACCAGAATCAATGATTCGCTTCACGGAATCTTTTCGACCAAATTAAAGTTCGGGGCGCTCGCCCCGAACTTCTTTTTTACTATCTACTTAAACTAATACGGTCAATAACTCATCATTGTTACAAACACCGTCTTTTTGATCAGACTCGATAATGTCCAGATAATCCGCTGAGTTCGTTACAATTACTGGTGTTTCTACACTGAATCCCGCTTCTTCAATTGCCTTGATGTCGAAGCTCACCAGTTTATCACCACGTTTGACCTTTGCACCTTGTTCTACATGCGCGTCAAAATATTTTCCATCTAATTGAACGGTATCTAAACCAATATGGATCAACAATTCCAGACCATTATCTGAAATCAAACCAATCGCGTGTTTTGTTGGGAACATCGTCATAACTGTGCCGTCAAATGGTGCTACGACTTCGCCGACAGTTGGATGAATCACGACACCTTTACCCAATGCTCCTTGTGCAAAAGCTTGATCTTTTGCAGTTTCTAGCGGCATCATATTTCCTTGGACAGGAGAAGTCACGACTTCTTTACGAACACCCATTTCATTTTGAACTTCTGTTTCTTCAGTCACCTCATCGTCTTTCCAGAATAACATCGTTGCTACGAAACTGAAGACCATCGCTACACCAACTGCAATAAACTGAGTGACCATGCTGCTGATGTCATTTGAAGCAGTATCAATATGGTTTACAAAACCAAATGCTCCTAAACCACCCATAATGAAGCTTTTCGCTCCTAACAGACCAGTAATCAACCCACCGATAGCCGCACCAATCATTGAAATCACAAAAGGTTTCTTTTTAGGTAAGGTCAATCCGTAAATTGCAGGTTCAGTAACTCCAAAGATCCCTGAGATAACTGCTGGAATTGCTAATTCTTTCAATTTCTTGTCTTTTAGCTTGAAGAACATTGCTAATACAACAGCTGTTTGCGCAAAACTTGCTGAGAATGAAGCTGCTAAAATCGTATCAAACCCTAACGTTGACAAATTGATCATGGCTAATGGAATCAGGCTCCAATGTAGACCGAAAATTACTAACACTTGCCAGAAGAAACCAACTGTTACACTCATCAAGATTGGTGAGAATTCGTACAATGCGGTAAAACCACTACCTAAGATATTTGTTAAGAAGGTGATGATCGGACCAATAATCAAGAAACCGAAGAATACAGAAATCAAAATCGTAAACATCGGTACCAAGAAAGTTTGGACCATTTCAGGAATGATGCGTTTCGCCAGCTTTTGAATGATGCTCGCAAACCAAATAACTAAAATGACAGGAACCACGCTACTTGTATAGTTATTTGCAATAATTGGCAAACCAAAGACTTTGATGAACACCGGACTCTCTAAAATCGTGTTGGCAAACAATGTCATGATCGGCTTTCCTGTACCCAAAGCCGAGGCTTGAATTGTGGGATAAACCATCGCCATTCCAATTGCGATCCCTGTAAAGTCTGCAACTTTGAATTTTCGAGCAGCGGTCAAACCAATCGTTACTGGCATGAAGTAAAAGATGCAATCTCCAGCGGCTGTTAAGAATAAATCAGTTCCGCTGCCTGCTTCATACAATTTAAGATACAAGAATAAGGCATTAAACCCTTTCAACATCCCACAAGCCGTCAACGCTCCTAGGAACGGTTGGAAACAACCAGAAATCAAGTCGATCAAACGATTAAAAATATTGCCTTTTTCAGTATCTTCTTCGGTAGCTTCACCAGTGATACCAGCAACCTCTAAAACATCTGCATAGACTAACGGTACATGATTTCCAATTACAACTTGGAACTGACCGCCGCTTTTCATGATGGTAACGACACCATCCATGTTTTTTAAGACATCTTCATTTGCCTTGCCTTCATCTTTCAATTTAAAACGTAAACGCGTAATACAATGTGTTACACTATTGATATTTTCTTTTCCGCCGACATTGGCGATAATTTTCTCTGCTAAATCATGGTATTTTCCCACTATTTTCCCTCCTATTTAATGTATGCCCTTCCACTAATCAACAACCCGGGATAATGTGAAAAGCGGGCGGGTTCAACTTTTATTGATTTACTTTTTGGACTAATCGTGCGATATGAATGGTTAAATATAATTTCTCATCATTTGACATTTCGTAATCGTATTTTTTCCTAATAAAATCCGCAATTCTTTCTACGCATTGATACGCGTTTTGATATTTCTTTTGTATAATTAAAAGTAGCTCGTCATCTGTCTCATCAGTTAATTGGCGATGATTCATGATTCGTGAAGCAAAGAAGCGCAAATGCGTTGTAAAACGATAAAAGTAAACAGACTCTTCATCCAGTTGAACTTTAAAATAATAGCTGGTTATTTGAATGATTTCCTGCATCAGCTCCGCCATCATATACGCATCTTCATTTTCGCTATCTGATTGAGCATTCACTAAGTGTAAAGCGATATTCCCTGCTTCATCCTCACCTAGATTGACTTTAAACTTTTCCTCGATTCTTTTTACCGCATTCACGCCTACCGAAAATTCATCGGGGAATAAACGTTTAACATCCCACAATAATAAGTTTCGAACCCGAACACCCTCTTTAACTCGCTGGACTGCTGCATATAAGTGATCAGTAATTGATATATAAAGCGAATCGTTCAACGGATTTTTCAACGTTACCTTTGCCTCATCAATAATATCGTTGGCGATTTCTAGGTAAGTTATCGGAACATCGACTAATAATTCTTGAAACTTATGAAACAAATCACTGTTCGCAAGGTGATAGGTTTTATCTATCGCCTCCTCGGCTATCTCATCCCCAATCTTTTTCTGAAAGGCTAGACCACGCCCCATCGCGACAATCTCGTTATTTTTTTGATCAGTCGTGATGACTACATTGTTATTCAAAATCTTCTGAATTTGCATTCAACACTCCTCCGTTCTGTGACATTCGCTACTAAAAATCATTTTTCCCGACTTCGTTCACTTAAAATGATAGATAGCTTTGCAATTGATGTCAAACCCAAAAATGTTATTTTTTATAAACTCACCTCCTGTTTTAGAGCAACAAAAAAACCCAATGAGGGTACGACAAATAATCGTACTTATCTCATCAGGTTTAGCTTGTATTTAAACAATCACTATCCATCAAATGGTCTATTTAATTCAAAATTAGCTTACCAAACACAGAAAGCGCTGTCAACAGATTTTACAAAAAGAATTTTTTTAATAACAAAATTTGTAAATAGAAAGTGACAATTCTTTTCCTGCTTATCTAGCATTACATCAGCGCTTCTCCTTATAAGCGAAATAATGGTAATATTATCTCTACTACCCTAAACTGCCCTCAATTAAAAACCGAAATTTCCTACAATAGCATTATACGCGATAACCAAAAATATAATTGCCATTACTAAGCTACTCCACAAACTAAACATTACGAAAGGAGATGTAGCTTCGTTCCCTTTATTCCTCAAATTAGAAAAAGAACGCTTCGTTATCCAAAGCTGCCAAATTCCCAAAGCTAAAAAGACAAGTCCGATTATCATTATACATAGCTCCTTTTTCACTTTATGTTCTGTAAATAATTGTACTCTCAAAAATATAAAAAGCAATCAAAGAACTAAGCGGAATCTATCATCCCAAACATATTATTTGAACTCTTGGCGATTATCCTTTAGGGTTAAAGTGTACTTAAAAGAAAGGATGGAAATTCAATGACCAAAAAAATTGCAGCGATTGTTACGGATTTAGTCGAGGATGTTGAACTATCCTCTCCAAAAGAAGCACTGGAAAAAGATGGCAACGAAGTCACAATCATCAGCTTTGAAGCCAATCAAGAAATCACAGGAAAAAAAGGAACCAAATTCAAAAGCGACAAAGGAATTGATGAAGTGAAACCTGAGGACTTCGATGCATTACTGATTCCTGGCGGTTTTTCACCTGATCAATTGCGTAGCGATGCACGTTTTGTATCCTTCGTGTCTTATTTCTTAGACAAGGATCAACCGTTATTCGCCATTTGCCATGGTCCACAATTGTTCATTCAAACAGGACTTACCAAAGGGCGCACAATGACTGCTTACACAACCGTTCGTCCGGATGTCGGCTATGCTGGCGCAATCGTCAAAGATGAAGCAGTTGTAGTAGACAACAAATTAGTAACTAGCCGAACTCCAGATGATCTTCCTGATTTCAATCAAAAAATCGTCGAAATATTACATGGTTAACGATAAATTTTGACAGAAGAGGATAGCCTAAAGAAATACAAGGATCTAGGAACAGATGGTGAATGATACCTACTCAGTGTTTCTAAAATTTTGTGAATTTTCGGCTTATTTCTGTAGACGCTACTTATGAATCGCGTGTATTCGTGAATAGGAGCTGATCCACAAGTCTATAAGACTTTCGAATCAGCTCCTATTATTTTTTCTCTCTATAAAGATAATTCTTTGCAAAATTAGTTAACCGCCTTGCAAAGCCCCTATTAAGACAAATAGGTCCACAAAAGTAACAATAGAAATCCAATCAAAAACGGCGGTACATACTTAAATATAAAATAACTGTAAGCTTTTCCTGTCCTACGTTCCGCCTCAAATCTTGGATCATCTCGATCGTTTACAAACTGCCATGGAAACCTTGAGAAAAAAAGCCCATTTGTTAAGCGAGTAATCAAAGCGATCACTAGTAAAAGACCCGTACAGAAAATACCAGCAAACGCAATATCTCTAATCACATGACTATCCAAAACAATCACCAGCTTTCGCTTCACATTCAAAAGAGCAATCACAACACAAACGAACCAGCATTATTTGAATTCATCGCCAACTCGCTTAAAAAAATACCACTAAAGTCTTTATTGATGCCAACAAGTTAGTTCGCTGCTACTTCACATACCCAACCGCGAGACAATTCATCCCATTGGAGCCCACAAGAGCATTAATCACTGTTCCATTTTGCGGCAAATACCCATCCTTTTCTTTGTTTTTATTGTAATCCTTCACTGTAAAAATAACGATACACTTAAATTTCATCAAGTTACACCCTTTCAATCCATACTTTTTAATTAAATTCTCATTGTAATTATGATAACACGAATTTTTTTCTACGGTCACTAATCTTAGAAAAATCATCTAAATTAAAAAAATATTTTGTGTACAATGATGAATATCCTCTTCAACTTTACAATAACTTCACTACATCAAAAAACTTAAACGGCCTCGTCGTCAAAATTCCTTTGTTTCAAACGGTAGCCTTTGCCCCAAATCGCCTCTACGACTAAGGCACTTTCCATTTCTTTCAGCTTCCATCGGATTCGTTTAGCAATAATAGACATCTGAGCTAACTGGGAACTATTAGGACCGTCTCCCCAGATTGCTCGTGACATCTCTGTTCTGGAAACTGTTTTATCATTTGAATTAAGCAATTTCTCGAAAAAAGCTGTTTCTTTTTTCGATAGTACATGTAGAATCGCTCGTAACTCGTCTTGTTTAACTTCGCCCTCTTTATTAAAAATCAGCCTTGCTTGCTCCTTTTCGTGATTCATGCTGGCTAAGTTATGAACTACGTATTCTCTAAGGCGATCAATTGATTGACTCTCACTGATCCAATCGTAAAAACCTATTTTTTTAATCATTTTCTGTTCTTCTTCATCTGGTTCGATCGATGTTTTTCTGATAAAACAGCTCATTTTGCTCAAGTTTAAAAAAAGTTGTTTTGCTTCATCATCACTGATAGTTTCACTAATAATAACCGCCGCAAATTTCCTATCAATCTGTTCCTCATCAAATTTATGCAGTAGCTTATCGAAAAGAAGCTTAGAGCAATACACTTCATATCCCAAACATTGCAATCGATTCTGCAGAGGCTGCTCAAACAATACATTTTTCGTCAAAATTAAAAATGGTTTCATCTCATTCACTACTTTCTTTTCCTACTTTACAAATAATTTATATTTTTATAGTTACTTGTTGTCCATTGAAATAATAAAAAGGCCCTCAAAGCATCTTTTTTATAAAACTGTTTGTTACCATTACTATAATGTACGTTTTTTTATTTTTCAGTTTCGCCAGAACAATCAAATCAGATGCCGCAATTCCTTAAGGTCCCCGAATAAGAAAAGAGTATATCAAAAAAGGAGAGGCAGATATTTCAATTTTGTCGGGTTCGTTCGGTGAATACTGAAATACCGGATGTATGATAGACTCTGTTTTCCTTACTAGATGTTATAATTAAACTATGAAGGACAATGCTAGGAGGAAATCTTTTGGATTATGAATTATTTGAATCCGCGATTAAAAATAAACTTTTATTATTAGATATTGTTTACCAAGCAGGAGATTGGGTAAAAATACCAACCTTGTGTTTTAAAACGGAAATAGGTGAAAAAAATGTTGTTAAAATTATGGAGGAAATTAATGAGGATCTGATTCAGATGACACTTTTGAAGGAAGCTTCTGGAACGATTGATTATATCAAAGGGAAAGGATTCCTTTTCACCGGAGCAGAACTTGATTATAAAAAACTCACCCTTTATATTTTGAAGCAATCTTTGATCTTTAACTTGCTTCAAGAATTGTTTCTCAGCAGTCAAGTGATTACTTCAGATATTCTTAATAATTACTTTGTTAGCGAAAGTACCCTAAGGCGCAAAGTTTTACAAATCAATGAGTTTGTCGCACCCTACCATTTATCCTTGAAATACAGTACTAAGCAGCTAAAAATCACCGGTAAAGAGATCAACATCCGCTATTTTGGATACCAATTCTTCTGGACTTTCTATACGGGTGTTGCTTGGCCATTTTCTAATGTAGACCAAAAGAAAATCGACGGATACGTAAGATATGCCCTAAAGAATTATGATTTAGCTAAAAAAAATACCTTAACAATTGATTTTTCTTATATGTTTGCATTGAATGTTTCACGCTTCCATTTGAAACATCCGATCAATGATGAGGATATTCCAGCTTACATTAAGAAAATCAGCCAACGTCAGCTTTTTCCACGTTCAACATTTTATACGAATTTTCAAAAGGAGTTTTTTCTCTCTGATTCTGAGATTGATTACGTTGGGCTCCTGTTTCAATGTCGAGCGCAGTTTTATATTAGAAAAGACAATTTAAAAGAAGTTATCCAATTGCATCGCGAGCTCGAAACGCCAATCTATCAGCTATATACTCTCTTTACTGATGAAACAAATATCATGTATACACCAGTAAAAGATGAATTGAACTTAAAGCTTTGCCACTCAATCATTTTATCAACTTTTTTACATGCGACCTTTTTCGAAAATTTTATTTCTGTCGCTTCTGGCTATGATCTTTCCTATTTTTACCAGAAAAAGTACCCGCACCTTTATAATTATATGAAGGATGTTCTTAAGAAAATGCGCGAAAAATCTGATTTACCAGTGTTAGACAATACGGAATTTCTCTTGCCGAGATTTTGTGAAGCCTTCTCTGCGATTAATATTTTTACTAAGTTCGAACCGGAGGTCATCGTAAAAATTGATACAAACCTAACGATGGCGTTAGAATATATTCTGGCTCAAAAATTGGAGCAAATTTTCCAAAACTTTTTCAATGTTCGTTTTCTATCCTTTATTGAAGTTGATCAAACCGAAGATCAAACATTTGATATGGTCTTTTCTTCAATCATTCAAAATAGTGAAGATAGTCCCTATCGAGGAATCCCAGTCTATACCTTCCATCCGCAAATATCTCTTTCTGACATCACGAAAATCAACGAAATTTTAAGCAAATATATCGAAAAGCTAGAGCGTCAAAAAGATTTGTTAGAATAAATAAACAGTGCCGTATCTCTCATGGATACGGCACTGTTATAGCTTGCTTATACTGTTTGCTCGCGAACTTTACGATATTTAATGATTGCGAACAGCATTAATCCCAATCCAATAACTAGGAAGGCGATAATCCCTTGTCCACCTGTTGATGGTAAGAAGCCGCCTTGAGAAACGTTCGGAATTTTCAATCTTGTTGTTTCTTCATATGAATTATTTTTGATTTCAAATTGAACATCATCTGCTAATTTAATGAACCCATTAGGTGCTTTTGTTTCTCTCAAGAAGTAAGTTCCTTTTTCTAACCCAGTTACTTCAATTTTTCCATCATTTCCAGTAGTGAATTTCTTAGCATCGGCTAAGCTTCCGCCACTAGGTAGTTCTGTCCAAACTGGAGTACCTCCGTCTACAGCTTGCTTCAAAAATTCTTCTTTGCCGTTATTTTTGCGAATCACAACGAACTCTGCTCCAGCCAACGTTTGATTCTCTTTACCACTTTCATGTTTTAAGAATTTGTGTCCGCCAGTCCCAAAGCCTGGAGGAGGATTAAGAACGTTCCGATTATCATCAGTATCCCCATCACGAGTCATCTGAACCACAAAATTATTGTTGATTTCTTGATCTACAGGCGTATATTCTGTCATGCTCACGCCATAGGTTATTTCTAATTTTTTCCCAGCAAATTGCTTCAAATACTCAGCAGTTGTCTTAGATTTTGTATATTCGGTCGCATTACTCACACTTGTTTCAGCATTCAAATTAGCTGTCAAAGTGAAACCGGCATAATTTGAATATGGAGTCACTGTGTTTTTAGAAGTCAAGATCATATGAGTATAAAATGTTGTTAATTCAGTATCACTCAACTCAACACCGCCGATGACAATCTTTGAAATTCCTTCAAATTTCACACCTTTTTGGGACACCTGATCGTCAAGTACAAATTTATTGTAGCGTGTTTACTCTACACCAGCCTCTGTCAAAATTTCACCAATTTGGCTTGGGAAGGTGAATGATGCTTTATAGTTGATCCGTTTTCCTACTTCAAACGCATAGAACGTTTCGCCTGCCGGAACACCCTCTAATGCTTTGCCTGCTTCATCAACTAAGATCTTTTCAGGTTTTTCTTTATCATCAATCTTATTTTTTGGATATAAATGAATCGTACTTAGTTCATTTGCACCATCCATTGCAGGTAAAACTAGAATAATTGGATTTGAATAGGTAGTGTAGCCTGCTGGTAGTGTTTCTTCAAAATAGTACACCTTATAAATTCCGCCAGCTGTTCGTTTTTCTAACGTAGGGAAGGTCACATTCCCGTTAGCATCCGTAACATCACTTACTACATTTGTCGCATTTCCTTTATCCAAAACGAACGTTTGCATCAACGCTTCGGTTTTCGTTTTTGCTACAGCGTCTGTTTCGCTTCCAGTTAACCCCAGCTTACTATAAAAATCTTCAGTGACATCCCATGCGGTAAAAGTTACACCTGGTAATCCTTGATAATGATCGAACTCATTCATTTCTTTACCTGTATTAGCTATTGCTGTATTAGGAAATTCATCCATTTTCTTTTTATGCAATGTTACTGATACGGTTTCCCCAGCAGCCTTTGCATTCTCGCTCAGACCAAACACCCCTGTTAGTAGTGGTACGAGACATATAATTGCTGTTAATAGTCCTGTCCATTTCACTTTATGTTTCATTATTTTTTCCCCCTATATTTTTGAGTCTTTTTCAAACCCATAATTGCTGAAATAAGTAGTACCCCGCCAAGTAATGAGTAGCTTTTTACGAAATCATTCGTTTGCGGCAATGTTTTATGCGAAGTGACTGCTGACGCTTTAGGATTTTCTGTTTGCTTGGCCACTTCACTTGGTGGTACAGTTGTCACCAGTTCTTGTTGTTCTGCATATTTTCCATAAATCATCACTTTGAATGTTTCTATATTGGAGTCAATAGCGTACTGTGGAAAGAATAAGACAATTGGTAGAAAACGAAATTTTCCGGTTTCTCCGCTAGCTAAAATAAGATACGCCGCATCCTTATTGTCTTGATAGCGCAGAAGTAGGAACTTTGCTTCTCCTTCGCTATTGACAACTAAAGGTTCTTCTCCCAGTGCTTTTAGATCTTGTGTTCGAATAAAGCTCTGCATTTCCTCCTTGAAAACATTTTTATCCAGCAGATACTCTTTTGCTTCTTTTTCAGACATCGTGATCGAATGACGCCAGCTAGTTAAATCATAGATAGTAAAGTTCAAATGATCCGTCCCCTGAACTTTCTCTCCTTCTTTTTGTCTTGTATTTATTATTACTTCAACTTTTTCATTAGATGATGCTGCCGAGACAGATGTAGCCAGTCCGACTACTCCAGCAAAGATTACCAGAAGAGACAAGAAAAAAAGATGATATTTTCTCATGTTTAGCCCCTCCTTCGATCAACATACCAATAGATCGCACCCAATCCACTACCTATTACTAGGCAAATACTCGACGCTAATATGAAGTAACGATTGCCAAAACTTCCTGTTTTCGGCAATGCACCAAATTGTCTTTTATTTTTCACCTTCACAGTAATAGTATTTTCTGTTGAACTTAGATCAACTGAGCTGGTTAACAATGGATGCGTTTCTATTGAAGCAAGAGCGTTATCAAAAATACTAATAGCAACCTCTTTATCCAAACCAATATAGTTATCAGGTGCAGTCACTTCTTTTAAGAAATAATTACCTGGCTCCAACCCCGTAAAAGTGAAAGTAGAACCTGTAGAAATCGTCTTATTATAAGTCCCCGATGAATTCCTCAATCGGAACGCAGCACCTTCTATTTCTGTTCCTTGATCATTGGTCTTTATAACCGTTAATTTAAATTCCTTCAATTCATTTACGATCGTTTTAATCGTTGAAGTAGCAATGACCCCCGTTCCATCCATTCTCTCTGCAACTACAACTGTGAAATCGTCACACTTTTTGAAGCCTTCCGGAACAAATGTTTCGCTTACTCGATAGATACCTGCAGGAAGGTTAGTGAATTTAACAACACCCTCATTGTCAGGTGCAACATCTTTTGCAACTTCCAGATTTTTTCGCGTTTCTGTCAAAGTAAATTTTGGCCGTTTCTCATCTGAAACAGTAAATGGTTGTTCATTTTCCATTACTTTCTTAAATGAAAAGTCGGTAGTCAGCAATCGATTCGTGATAGTTATTCCTGCTGAATCTAGATTACTAGACGTAAAACTCTCCTGACTGTAAGTTGGATTGGCGTAACTCGGTACTCTATTCTTATCTCCAATTCTTTCAATAACTCGGTATTCAATCGTGGAATTTCCAGAAACTGCTGGAAACTGGTTCGTCCAAGTATTTTTTTCATTTAAACTAACCTCGTGTAAATCAACCCATTGAGTCCCATCTTTTCTTTGCAAGACGGCCGTTACCTCTTGACGAAGTCCCCAGCGATTATTAGCATCATTTGACCAGACCTTTTTAACTGGAATGACAAAATCTTCATTCACAGCTCGAACAGAAGGTACACCAAAATCTAAAATATCTGTTGTACGGTCAGGTGAAACTTGTAACGTTGTTTTTCCATTAGCTGGGTACCATTTCCCTGAAACAAAGCTGGAATCTTCCGTCTTCAAACGTACTTTATAATTGATTTCAATTTCCTGATTGCCATAAAGATTGATATTCGTCACTTTTACTTTTCTTGAGTTCGAACTGTCGACTATTGCCATCCTGTCAGCATCAATAGCCTTCGTGCCTACTCCATTCTTTAATGAAACATCCTTTACAGTTGGCGTTTCAACCAGCTCTACCATATCGCCCAACGGATCTTCAATCACACCGTGTTCAACAGTCGTAAGCGTCGATTCAAACCAGTCTTGGAAGGAATCGTCAAAATCTTTAAGATCCTTTGCTTGATAGAAATAGTAATCTTTTTCTGAACTACCAGTAGTATTAGACCTTTGAGTGGTCATTTTATAGAGACCTTTTATCAGATCAGCCGGACTATGATATTCTAGAGGCCCACCATAAGTTCCCATAGCGATTGCTTGAATTTCGATACCTGCATCTCTTAGATCGGCCGCCTGTGAATTGGCCATGTCTAAGTGAGATTCGATTTTCAACGCTGCACCGCCTGCTATATTAGGAATAGTGAATCTTTTATCTACATCACTCCACGGAGGACTGTTTTTCACATACAGTGATGTAGAGCCATTTGATTCTAAAGAATCTCCTAACTCACTGTCATTATATCCAACAATTCTTACTTTAGAAGGAAAGATTGCAGCATCAATTTTCCCGTTTATAGGCTTCCTACTCCTGTTTGGTGCTCCATCAGTTAATAGAAAGATTACCTTTCTTCGACCATCATTTGTTGCAAGTAATTTTTTTTGTGCCTCAATCAAGCCTCCTTGGGTATAAGTCTGATGACTTTGTGTGCTAGCAGCTTGGTATTTCGATACCAATTGATCCCAGTCGGCATATCGCGAGGATAAATTAGAAGTGCTGATTACCTCATCCCCAAATACGACACCGCCGATTCTTAAATAGCCCAAATTATCTGGAACATTATGTTTAAATTGCGTGATCAGATTATTTAAAGACTCTACCGAAACGTCTTTTCGCAACCTTCCGTCAATTCTATACTCCGATCCAGAAAACGTCATCGATGCGGAATTATCCAATACAAACATGACATCAACACCTGGCTTGGTTAAAGAGTCACCTCGGACATTTAACCGTACATTAAACTCATCCTCCTTAGCAGTTTCAGTTGCATATTTTCGTAAGGCGATATCCCCTTGCGCCTTTTCACCTACTCCGTAGTAAATATAAGAGTTCTTATAGTTGTCTGTAGACGTGTTCCAGCTTTGTACACCGTCCCAAACATTTGCCGCTGCGTTATCCTTTCCGCCTTGGTGATTGATCACGTTCGTCTGACCGGTTGGCTGCCAAGAGTATTGTGGATATTCCCCATTATCCGTTTTATAACTTGGTGCCTTATTCGTGTACGAACTTCCACGAGCTAAACTACTAGTCGTTATTCCAGATAATGGTGACAGAGTATTTTGTTCTGAGTATAGTGAATAGCTACTTACGGTTGGTGAATCTGCGTCACTAGCTGAACTACTGGCAGACTCTTTTTTCGAATTTTTTGAACTGTCCGTTTTATCCATTTCCAACAACATAGGCTCAGCTAATCCAAGAATATCTGTGTCAGAACCATTTTTATTTTGTTCGTTTTGTTCATTTAGTTCGATGAATAATTTAAGTTTCTTCTCTTTCTTAGGAAGTACGATTTCCAATTCATAGTTTGCTGAAGATGTAAATTCTTTTTCATTCAACCAATCATCTTTTTTTTCCATTCCATCGATTACAGGATACTCGATTACTTGATCGCTCTCTGTTAATATTTTTAGCTTTAAACGACTTTTTTTTTGCTCACTGTCAGCTTCTCGTTTCATCTTGATTCGAAAAACATTTCCTTCTTCTGTTAGCTCCGTTTCATAAGAAACGTTCAGAAAGGTCTCATCAATTAAAACTTTTGTATTTGTTTCTGCAAATGTTCGTGTCCTCACACCCAGCAAACCCGTCAAACTTGAAAAAATGACTCCTAATACAATAAGAAACTGCAGTTTTCTCCTAAGCATATTTTTACCTCCTTTCACCCTAAAGTACCGCTACCAGTGTTATTATCTTATAAGATAAAATAAGTATTTACAAATTTAAAATTAATTTAATTTTCGTTATTTATTAACTTTAAAAAGATGGGAAAACACCTGGTAACACATCTATCCTAATCTGTCTATCGTTATTAGACTCATTTCTTTTAACATCAATTAAAAAATTGAGTATTCATTTTATTAATATTAAGTTAATTTAATGGTTTTTAATGATGCAGTTTTTTTTATAATTGTTTAAAAAACGCCAGTATAAAGCGATATATTAGAAAAATAAGGGTATATTAAGTTGTTTCACTCTTTTTTATGCCTCAATATTAACCATTTTTCTGTCTATTAAGAATTAATAGTTTATATTCACCAACTAATATTTATATGTAAGGGGTAAAACAAATCCAAATACTTTATTTCATCTAAAACGATAGTTATCGTTATTTTTAATGCTCTGTATCGTTCGATTCCATCGTTACAAAACCCGAAAAAAATGTTTTTTATTAAAGCGAGGAAAACTCATAATAGAAAAAAATCTACTATCCATTCATTACACAATTAAAAGAGGGGATGACAAAAATAATTGCCATCCCCTCTTTTTATGAATATTCGGCATTCCAGTGATTCTTTCAATTTGAAACAAATCTTAAGTTAATCGTGAACAAGCTTTTACTAAACGGTCGTTAATCTTTAAGCTGGTACAAAGGAGTTGTAATTACTCTTTGATAGATTAAAAAAGAATCGGTTCAACGGCTGTATTTCTCTAAAAACAATTAGAACAGCACTGGTTTTGAATCTTTAAAAAGCCAAATTAACTTAGTCATCATCAAACTTCTCTCTTCCTTTTCCTTTCTGCCTTAATTAAATTCCTTTCAATTTTTATCCTAGTCAAACGCGTTTTCCACTTTATTTTTATAACTAATGAAAAGTTCTTTTCACTTGGCTTAAAACAACAGCATTTATCTACTATTGTTTTTGAAATTGAATTATTTTAACTTTAAAGCAACCTATCTAGTCAAAATTTTTCCCTAATATTTTTTATTTTCTCAGTAAATTGGGTCGCTAAAAAAGACCCTTCAAGCCACTATTTTCTCAGCACTTGAACGATCCAGTAAATGAACGATAGCCCGCTCAATCAAGAGCGGGCTATCTAACTAATCAATATTTGTTATTCTAAAGTTGAGGGTGTTGACTATTACTAAAAATTAACTATTTCTCGTTTAAACGATGTATTCCCAAATCCTACTAATACATCCTTGTAACCCTTTAGTTACGCCAGTTTGATTAAATTTCATCAAAATGAGTTAAAGTATCGCATAAAAATATTTTTCGTATTTTTCTATTTTAGCATACTTTTAGATAATTGAAGATATTAAATCAGAATATTATTCAATTCTTTTTACTAATTTAATAACTTTATAGGAGTAAAACTTTTCGTTTGCTGCCACTCTTGATGCTTGAGAACTTTTATAATGTATTGTCAAAATCCAAAACGCCTTTCAAAGCTAGTCATCTCAAGTTGCTCCAGATCGTTGATACATTCTCCAATCTTCATCATCAGTTTTTGACTTGTTTCATTATCGCCTTTCTTATATATTTTCAAAATCAGCCATCATCATTATCAAAAATTCTTTATTCAAAAAAATTCTTATTTGTCTCCATGCTGGATAAATCATCTAAAAAAATTATATTGACATTGAGCAAGGATCATTATACGATTTATATGACCAAAAAATATTTTTGGTCATATAAATGCAATTGGAGGATTCTATGCCAAAATTTAGTAAGCATGAAAAACAACTCATTTCAAAAAAATTATTGACTGTCGCAGAAAAACTCTTCTGTGAATATGGATTAAAAAAAGTAACTGTCGCAGAAATCACTAAAGCAGCTGCAATCGCTAAGGGCTCTTTCTATGCTTTTTATTCCAATAAAGAAGAACTCTATTTTCATATATTAGTGAATTGCCAAAAAGACATGTGGAAAAAAATGGATTGCTACTTGAAGCAAAATCATATGTTAAAGCAAAGAGAATTGGTAAAAAAAACAATGATTTATCTGTTCGAATTACTCCCGCAATATCCTTTAATCAAAAAAACAGACAGTGAAACGATGGCTGTATTATTCCGGAAATTACCATCTAAAGTGATCGAAAATCATTCTAGTGAAGATGCTGAAGCCTTAAATCTTTTTATGGATTACGGTGTTCGATTTACTCAATCTATTGATATAGTTACAAAGGCATTCCAAGCACTCTATGGAGTGATCGTTTTATTAGAAAAAGAGGATGAAGAGCTACGTTGGCAAGTGTTGACTGTGATGATGAATGGTTTAATCAATGAATTAGTGGAGGAATAACGATGATTCGTGTAGAAAATCTCTTTTATCATTATCCCAATAGCAAAACACCTACTTTGAAAGAGATAAATTTTGAAGTAAAAAAGGGGGAAATATTTGGATTTTTAGGTCCTTCCGGCGCTGGGAAAAGTACCCTTCAAAAAATCCTAACGGGAACTCTTTCTGGTTATCAGGGAAATGTGTCTGTAATGAATCATTCTCTTAAACATCTACCTGAAGATTATTATGAAAAGATCGGTGTTGATTTTGAGTTTCCAAATTTTTACGGGAAATTCACGGCTTTAGAGAATTTAACTTATTTTTCTTCTTTATATAAGCAAGATCCTTTAGATCCACAACCTTTTTTGACTCGGATGAACCTGTGGCAGGATAGAAAAAAGACAGTTAATCGTTTTTCAAAAGGGATGAAAACACGCTTAGGTTTTATTCGTTGTTTACTCCATAATCCAGATCTTCTATTTCTAGACGAACCCACGAGTGGTTTAGACCCATCGAATGCCCGAATACTTAAAGACATGGTTAAAGATTTGAAAAAAGACGGAAAAACCATCATTCTAACGACTCATAACATGCATGATGCAGAGGAACTCTGTGATCGTGTCGCCTTTATTGTGGACGGCGAGATACGAGCATTAAATACTCCAACTGCTTTTCGTCGTTCTAATGCTGTTAATTGGGTAACTTATACTTTTCTCAATCAAGATAATAGGGAAAAAGAATGTCATGTGCCACTAGATGACTTGCACTCTGATCAGCATTTCTTACATCTATTGGCAGAAAAGAAAATCACTCGAATTCATTCTCGAGAAAAAAATCTAGAGGATGTTTTTATTTCATTAACAGGAAGGCGATTGCAATGAGACTCCTTTATACGATCAAAAACGACATGCGGTATCAAGCAAAATACGGTTTCTATTTCATTTATACGATATTGACGATTGTGTATATTTTGATTCTCCGACCGATCACTGACCCAACGATCAAAAGTTTGACGGGAAGCTTGATCATGCTTAGCGATCCTGCCGTATTGGGCTATTTTTTTATCGGCGGTATTTGGCTCTTGGAGAAAGACGAGGATCTGCATAACTACATTGGGATCACACCGCTGAAAACGATGGAATATGTGTTGAGCAAGATCATTTCTTTAGGCGTGGTCTCTACCTTGTCAGCGACGATTATTGGTGTCGTCTCCTTGCCTTTACAGCACCCGTTTTTATTAGCCGTGATCGTTTTTCTCTCCTCGTGCTTCTTCACATTATTTGGATTGATTTTTGCAACCTTCGCTAAAACGGTCAATGGCTATTTACTGACCAGTGTACCACCTGCTCTTTTACTTTTAACACCAGCGATTTTATCGGCTCTTGGAATTGAATTTCCCTTTGCAAAATTAGTCCCTGGGACAGTTGTACTCGAATTAATCAACAACATTTTGCTCAATAAAACAGACGGATTTTTCTTTTATATCATTGAGTTATTGCTATGGATCGGACTGACCTTTTGGCTGGCACTTCATTTTGTTCGCCGAGAAACAGGATACGGCAGGAGGACGAAATATGCGGCAGATACTTAAAGTTTTCTCGATTGGTATGCATGTTGTCATGCGGGATGCTATCATGCTATTTTTAATCCCTGCACCATTGTTAGTTGGAATCACTTTTCACTATTTGCTTCCATGGTTGAATCAGCTTCTTTTAGAACGTTTCAGCTTTTCATTTGAAGAATGGTATCCTCTCGCAGATGGGTTGATGATTATTTTGACACCGACCTTATTAACCATGTCCAGTGCCTTTTTGCTTTTGGAGGAATGTGATGAAGGACTTGGCAGTTATTATCAGATTACACCGGCCAAACAATTTCACTATCTTATGGCTAGAATCGGACTTCCAGCACTCTGGGGATTTCTATGTGCGCTTGGGATTGCTAGTTGGTTTGGTCTTTCTCAGCTTTCGTTCTCCGTTATCCTTGCCTGCTCATTTCTCGCTGTCTTATTCGGCAGTAGCGTTGCAATCATGATCGTAGCTCTAGCATCAAATCGAGTAGAAGGTTTAGCAATCTCGAAGCTGACTGGAATTACTATGCTTGGAATGTTTATCGCTGCTTTTGTCTCTGATTCTTGGCGTTGGTTAGCAGGAATTCTTCCGAGCTTCTGGTTAGGAGAATTAATTTTAGGGAAAGTGCTCTGGTTTAATCTATTGCTTGGAACGGCAAGCAGCTTAACCTGGATTATTCTTTTCACTAGAAGATTTATCAAAAAAATCAGATAAACAAAAAGTCGAAATCCATATGATTGGATTTCGACTTTTCATTTATCCTACGATTGCGCCATTAGGCATATCAGCTGGTGCTTCCACGACCTTCAGTGTACCATCTGGTGCTTCTGCTGAAAGAATCATTCCTTGACTGATCTCGCCGCGCATTTTGCGTGGTTTCAAGTTTGCAACAATAATCAGCTTTTTACCAACTAAGCTTTCTGGATCTGCATAAAATTCTGCAATTCCAGACAAGATTTGTCGATCTTGCTTGTCACCAGCATCTAAACGGAATTGCAATAATTTGTCGGCTCCTTCGACTTTTTTACATTCCATGACTTCTGCGACTTTTAATTCGACTTTATCGAAAACATCAAATTTGATTTCCTTATCCTTGACTGAAACAAGTTCGGTTTCTTCTGGATTCCATTTGATCTTTTCTTCTTCTGGCTGACTACCTTCTGACATTTTTTCTTTAATATAAGCAACTTCTTCATCCATATCCAAACGTGGGAAGATTGGTTTGCCTTTTGGTGTCACCTTCGTATTTTCTGGAAATTCTCCAAAATGAATTGTCGCTAAATTCATCATGTCAGCATTTAGACCTAATTGTTCAAAAATACGTTTAGGTGTTTGCGTCATGATTGGCTGTAAAAGAATCGCTACGATACGCAAGCTTTCAGCTAAATGAACCATCACGCTTTCTAATTCCGCTTTGCGTTCTTCATCCTTCGCTAAAACCCAAGGCTCTGTTTCGTCAATGTATTTGTTTGCACGAGAAACCAATGTCCAAACTTCTGCCAACGCGTTGTTGAATTCCATTTTATCCATTGCTTCACGGTAACGACTCACGACATTCGCAGCCGTTGTAGATAGTTCACTATCAAAATCCGTCACTAACGATTTATAAGCTGGAACAATGCCGTCACAATATTTGTTGATCATAGCCACTGTACGATTCAACAAGTTTCCTAAGTCATTCGCTAAATCGTAATTCACCCGAGAAACAAAATCTTCCGGTGTAAATACGCCATCTGAACCAAATGGGATTGCTCTTAATAAATAGTAACGTACAGCATCTAAACCATAACGTTCGACTAACATTTCAGGATAAACAACGTTTCCTTTTGATTTAGACATTTTTCCGTCTTTCATCATTAACCAGCCGTGACCGTAAATTTTCTTTGGTAATGGCAAGTCCAAGGCCATCAGCATGATTGGCCAATAAATCGTGTGGAAACGTACAATTTCTTTACCAACCATTTGAACATCTGCTGGCCAGTATTTTTGGAACAGACTGTCATCATCAGAACCATAACCTAAAGCAGTAATATAGTTTGATAACGCATCAATCCAAACATAAACCACGTGTTCAGGATTCGCATTCACTGGAATCCCCCATTTAAAGGTTGTTCGTGAAACCGCTAGATCTTCCAAACCTGGTTTAATGAAATTATTGATCATTTCATTTTTACGCGATTCCGGTTGGATAAATTCAGGGTGCTCTTCATAATATTCCACTAAACGATCCGCATACTTACTCATACGGAAAAAGTAAGATTCTTCACGCACCAATTCGACCTCATGACCACTTGGCGCTTTCCCGCCGATCACGTTGCCTTCTTCATCGCGATATACTTCATCCAATTGTGTCTCAGTAAAATATTCTTCATCAGAAACAGAATACCAGCCTTCGTATTCGCCTAGATAAATATCTCCTTGTTCCAACAATTGGTCAAAGATTCTTTTAACCGCTGCTTGATGATAATCATCTGTTGTCCGAATAAATTTGTCGTAGCTGATATCCAACGTCTTCCATAACTTTTTGATATCCGTTGCCATCTTATCTACATACTCTTGCGGGTTTACACCAAGTTCTTCGGCTTTCTTTTCAATTTTTTGTCCGTGTTCATCGACCCCAGTCAAATAAAACACGTCAAAGCCCATCATGCGTTTGTAGCGAGCAATCGCATCACAGGCAATCGTTGTATAAGAATTCCCAATGTGCAGCTTGCCACTTGGATAATAAATTGGCGTGGTAATATAAAATGTATCTTTCTCTGCCATGAGGCTCCTCCTTTAAAAATAGATTCCTACGTAGTATACCACAAAACCATATATGGTTTGAAAATTCCATCCATTAAATGGCGCTTTTTTTCCATTTATACCCATAAAAAAAGAAAGCTTGCTTAGCGGTCCTTTATATAAAAATTCTAGAATTAAAAATTGATTCATTGAATTTCAAGTAATTTTTATTGAGAAAACTTGAGTCAACATGACGGAACCTATAAAGAAAATACTACCTAATAGTGGTTTGATACTATCTTGTTTTATCTAGTATTCGTTAGGTGCGGTAAAAATGCGATAAGACTTTTTTTGATAGTAAACGTATACCTGTTCTCCCTCTTTGCGCTTCCCGTCAATAGATACTCCATAACTATTCTCAGGGAAATTGATAGTCTGAACACCCTTTTCAATATGGAGCGTTCACAGAAAACGCCCCTTAGCACTTGCAAAAAAACGCTTGTTCCATTTGCTAATTATTATAAGAAATATAGAGCATCGAAATTCTAAGAAACACAAAAATGATTCTTCTCAGTCTATTGATCACTCGCCACTTTCGTTCCATTACAAATCCTGATTTCTTATTTAACTGCACGTAGTTTAACACGACAGCATCCAATAAAAATGTTATAAAAAACAGCGAATCCAAGAAGACTCGCTGCGACAATTATTTCCGTAAGATTTTTTCCATCTTCTTACCTTTAGCTAATTCATCCACTAATTTGTCCATATAACGGATTTTCTGCATCAAAGGATCTTCAATATCCTCCACTCGATAGCCACAGATTACACCTTTGATCAAAGAGACATTTTCATTCAATTCTGGAACTTCAGCAAAAAAAGTTTCCATATCATTGCCAGAATCAATTTGCTTTTGCAAACCTTCTTCGTCATATCCAGTCAACCAATAAATAACTTGATCTAATTCTTCCTTACTTCGACCCTTTTTTTCGATCTTTTTAAGGTACAGCGGATAGATCGAACCAAAGCTCATTTTAAATATTTTACTCATTTGCGAACCTCTTCTCTAAATAAAATGCAAAGCGATCGTAAATAAACACGTGAGTATAATCGTAACTATTCCGAGAATCTTCATTTGTTTTAGTTCTTTTTTGAATTTCTCTTCATTGTCTTTTAACTGAGCAATTTTCCCTTTAAATACGCATAACGTAAAAAAGTTTGTTAATGAAGCCGCACTGATAAAAGACACGGCTCCAGTATTACTCATTTCTGGAAGTGAATACATCATGACAATCAAAAGAATCGCGGTTAAGACAGGTCCTATAAAGTATACCCATGACAAATTTACAATTTCTTCTCTTCGTTTAATTTCATTTACTACAGTTGAATCTTCTAATAATAAGTCATCTAACGAAACATGAAATACTTTTGCCAGACGCAAGACACTTTCAATATCGGGCACGGTCCTTCCGGTTTCCCAATTTGAAATGGTTCGTTTCGATACAAAAATTTTATCTGCTAATTCTTCCTGTGTCCATTTTACAGTTTGTCGTTCCAATTTGATTCGTTGACTGATTTCCATCTGTTCACCTTCAATAGTTGAATTTACTACTTTCAAACTATCTGATTTGCGAAAAACTGTCGAGAGAAAGTTCTTTCCACCCTTGATATGATAACATTTGCGTTAACGGGTTACACCATCTTTCCTAGCTGCCTCGGCGACCTTCATGGTAATCAAATCCACTACATTTTCATCAAAAGCAGAGGGAATGATGTAGTCAGAGTTCAGTTCGCTATAAGGAATCGAGTCTGCTATTGCATGTGCACAGGCCAATTTCATCCGCGAGGTAATTTTTGTCGCTTCAGCAGTGAATGCTCCTCGGAACAATCCTGGAAAAGCTAAAACATTATTAATTTGATTTGGAAAATCTGAACGACCCGTTCCCACTACTGAGGCGCCACCAGCAATCGCTTCGGCATAAGTAATCTCTGGTTCTGGATTGGCCATCGGAAAGACAATGTTTCCGTCATTCATAGACGCAACCATTTCTTTAGTAACTAGATTAGGCGCAGAAACACCGATGAAGACATCTGCCCCTACAAATGCTTCCGCCATCGTACCAGAAAAATCTTTTGGCGCGATCAATTCTAGGATCTCTTTTTCTACAAATGTCGCATTCGCCATCTGTTCATTCAAAGCGCCATCTTTATTAAACGCTAGGATGTTTTTCACTCCCAGATCAATTAACATGTGGATAATTGCACTGCCGGCCGCGCCTGTTCCCGAGATCACGACCTTCAAATCTTTCGCTTCCTTCTTAACCAGCTTCAATGCATTAATTAAGGCTGCCGTCACAACAACAGCAGTCCCATGCTGATCATCGTGAAAAACTGGGATGTCCAATGCTTCGATCAAGGCACGTTCAATCTCAACACAACGTGGCGCACTAATATCTTCTAAGTTGATTCCGCCAAAAGTAGGCGCGATCGCTTTAACAATTTGGATAATTTCCTGCGTATCCTTTGTGTTTAAACAAATCGGTACAGCATCGATGTCTGCAAACTCTTTGAATAGCAGTGCTTTTCCTTCCATCACCGGCAAGGCAGCCTCTGGTCCGATATCCCCCAAGCCTAAAACAGCTGTGCCGTCCGTAACAACCGCGACACTATTACTTTTCCAAGTATAGTCATACGCTTTATTTTTATCTTCGGCAATTTTCCGACAAGGCTCAGCTACCCCTGGCGTATAGGCTAAAGATAAATCATCTTTGTTGTGGACTTTGGCTTTGCTAGTAACTTCAATCTTTCCATGCCATTTTTCATGTGCGGTTAAGGCTTCATCATAAATAGTCATCAACATTCTCTCCAATCATTTTTTCCGGACGAACCCAGTTCTCGTATTCTTCCGCAGTTACATACCCTAAGGACAACGCCGCTTCTTTTAAAGTAGTTCCCTCATTAAAGGCTTTCTTAGCAATCTCGGCACCTTTGTCATAACCGATATGCGTATTCAGAGCTGTTACTAACATCAAGGACTGTTCTAATAAGTCAGCCATCCGTGCTTCATTTACAACTAAGCCCTTCAAACAATTAGCACTGAAGGAGTGCAAGGAATCTGTCAGTAAGCGAACATTTTGCAATAGATCAAAAGCGATCAGCGGTAAATAGACGTTCAACTCAAAATTTCCCTGTGAGGCCGCAATCCCAATTGCCGTATCATTCCCCATTACTTGTACTGCGACCATCGCTAACGCCTCGCACTGTGTCGGATTAACCTTACCCGGCATGATTGAGCTTCCTGGTTCATTCGCTGGCAGGGTAATCTCCCCTAACCCACTACGAGGTCCACTTGCTAGCCACCGAATATCATTGGCCATCTTCATACAATTCGTCGCCAAGGCCTTTAGCGCACCACTAACATACACAACGGCATCACGATTCGCTAAGGCATGAAACTTATTACTCTCTCCGATGAAATGGATTCCTGTTTCTTCATTTAAAGCTTCAATAAATGCTCGTTCATAGGCTTTAGATGCGTTTAAACCAGTTCCAACAGCTGTCCCGCCAATTGCTAACTGTCGCAATTCTGTTAAACTATTGGCCAACATCGTTTCGTTATGCTCTAGGGCTGAACGCCAACCGCTGACTTCCTGTGCAAAGGTCACTGGAGTCGCATCTTGTAAATGCGTCCGTCCAATTTTAATCACATGCTGATTCTTTTCTTCTAATTCTTTTAATACACTGACCATCTCATGGATTGCCGGTAGTAAAGTTCTCTCAATAGCAAATGTTCCAGCAATGTGTAGCGCAGTTGGAAAAACGTCATTCGAGCTTTGAGACATATTCACATCATCGTTCGGATGAACAGTCAAATCCTTTTGACTTGCCAAATGAGCAATGACTTCATTTGCATTCATATTACTCTGTGTGCCGCTGCCTGTCTGCCAAACTACCAATGGAAACTCATCCCAGTTTTCACCTTTTAACAGCAGATCAGCGGCATGCTGAATCGCCAATGCCTTTTCCGCAGCTAGTTTTCCCGTCCTCTGATTGGCCACAGCTGCCATTTTTTTGACCAATACAAGGGCACGCAATAATTCCGGTGGCATTTTTTCACCGCCAATCTTAAAATTTTGGCGACTTCGTTCGGTTTGCGCCCCCCACCAAGCCTCTTTTGGCACTTCAATTGGGCCCATTGAATCATATTCCGTTCGTGTTTTCATACATTCGACTCCTTGTTTATATTAGGAGGAACTGAAATACTTATTCTCCTATTTTGTACAATTATCTCTTATTTATACTGAAATGGATACAAAAAAAGTACAAAAGCGATCAAACTTTTGTACTTCGTTCGTTATTTATCTTTTGTGTCAAAAAGAATCGTGACAGGCCCATCATTGACTAATGCAACATCCATATCGCCACCGAATTCTCCGGTCTCAACGGTTAAACCTGCTTGGCGTAGGCCTTCGTTAAAATACTCATATAGGGGAATCGCTGTTTCAGGACGTGCTGCCTTCACGAAACTTGGTCGATTTCCCTTTTTCGTATCCGCATATAGTGTAAATTGTGAAACGCTCAGAACACTTCCACCAACATCCTGCAATGACTGATTCATTTTTCCTTCTGTATCTTCAAAGACACGTAATAAAGGGATTTTGCGAATCAAATAATCCGCATCTTCCTGCGTATCCTCTTCATGGATGCCTAGAAGAATCATGAAGCCGCGACCGATCTTGCCGTCAACTTGTTCATCAATTGTTACACTTGCCTCACTCACACGTTGAATAACTGCTCGCATAAGAAACCTCCTACCCTTTCGTCCGTTTCACACTGTAGACATCTGGAATAGTCTTGACCTTATCGACGATTGAGTATAAATGATTCAAGTTTTGAATCTTAAAGGTCAAGTTGATGACAGCCAATCGATCTTTGGTTGGTTTTGCTTCGACGCTAACCAATTTTTTAGTCATACCGCTAACGATATTCAAAACATCGTTTAGCAAACCATCACGATTGAAGCCATAAATTTCCAAATCAGCATTATATTCTTGGACTGAATTTGTCGTATCTTCCCATTCCACTTCGATCAACCGCTGCTGAATATCTTTTTGCTTCGTAATATTCGGACAGTCGGATCGGTGAATCGAGATCCCGCGACCTTTAGTGATATAACCGACGATATTATCCCCTGGAACAGGATTACAACAATGACTGATCCGAATCAATAAATTGTCGATTCCTTGAATGACAATACCGCCTTCATGCCGTACCTTGATTTTTTCAGGCTCTTTGGGATTATTGACCATCTCATCAACAGCATCACGCTGTTTTTGCTTCATTTGTTCCCGACGTTCTTTTTCGGTTAGACGATTAGCAAAGGTCAAGGCGCTCATTTCACCAAAGCCAATCGCTGCATATAAATCTTCTTCACTGTGGAAATTGAACTTGTCCAGCACATCCGAAAGCTTGTCCTTCGTCAGCATCTCCTTCGGTACAAAGCCTAGATCATTGATGCATTTAACAACTGCATCATGACCTTTGGTAACATTTTCTTCCCGATCTTGAGTTTTAAAGAACCGTTTGATTTTATTTTTTGCCTTACTGGTTTTAACCAAATTTAACCAATCACGACTTGGTCCAAAGGAATTGGCGGAAGTCATAATTTCAATAATATCGCCATTTTTCAGTTTATAATCCAACTGCACCATTTTGCCATTGACCTTGGCTCCAGTTGTTTTATTACCAACATCGGTGTGGATACTGTAAGCAAAATCCAATGGTCCTGAACCTTTAGGCAACTCTGTCACATCACCTTTAGGGGTAAACACATAAACCTTATCGCTGAAAATATCGCCTTTAACGCTTTCCATAAATTCAGAGGCATCGTAGCTTTCATCCTGCAGCTCGATGATCTCACGGAACCAATCCAACTGCTTGTTATCTTGTGTTGTTTCCTGCTTATCAGTCTTGCCTTCTTTGTAGGCCCAGTGAGCTGCAACCCCGAACTCAGCGATTTGATGCATTTCATGAGTACGAATTTGAACTTCGACAGGATTTCCACTTGGTCCGATAATCGTCGTATGAAGCGACTGATACATGTTGGCCTTTGGCATCGCGATATAATCTTTAAAGCGTCCCGGCATTGGTTTCCATTTCGTATGAATCGCACCAAGCACAGCATAGCAATCCTTGATCGAATCCACGATTACACGAATTGCTAACAAATCATAGATTTCGTCGAATTGTTTCTTCTGATCTCGCATTTTGCGATAAATGGAGTAGATATGTTTGGGACGACCATAGATATCACCTTCGATCCCTAATTCTTTCGTTGCCTCTTTAATTTCTTCGACAGCTTCGGCAACAAAACCTTCTCGTTCATCACGTTTACTGCGCATCAAATGAACAATCCGGTAATACTGCTTTGGATTCAAATAGCGTAATGCGGTGTCTTCTAATTCCCATTTAATCCGGCTCATCCCTAAACGATCAGCTAGTGGGGCATAGATTTCTAGCGTTTCGCGGGCAATTCGACGTTGCTTGTCATCACGTAGATATTTCAGAGTCCGCATATTATGCAAACGGTCGGCTAACTTGACCATGATGACGCGCAAATCCTGCGCCATCGCCAACAGCATTTTCCGGTGATTTTCTGCTAATTGTTCTTCGTGAGACTTGTATTTGATTTTCCCTAATTTGGTGACGCCATCAACTAACGAAGCAACATCTTCACCAAATTCAACCTTCAAATCCTCTAATGTTACAGGCGTATCTTCTACAACATCATGTAAAAAACCTGTCGCAACCGTGTGAGGGTCCATATGTAAATCAGCTAAAATCCCTGCAACTTGGATCGGATGAATAATGTAAGGCTCTCCTGATTTGCGAATCTGAGGCTTATGGGCTTCATATGCAAAGTCGTAGGCCTTTTGTACAAACGCCACGTGCTCTTTTCCCATGTACGTACTAACCATCCTGATGACGTCAGGACCGGTCAATTCAACTTCTTTTGCCATGTGACGTTCCCCCCTTGTTTTCTGAAAATGATTGTTCTTATTATACAAACTCTCGTAAGCTTTTTCAATCAAATCAGTGTTGTAGTTCATAATAGAAACTTGCCGCGCTCAAAAGATAGAAGGGCGCTGTTTCTGTTCGTAAAATTCGTGGTCCTAAACCGCAAAGCTTTCCGCCAGCTTCCTGAAAATTTTCGATCTCTTTTGGAGTCAATCCACCCTCTGGACCAAATACGACTAATAATTTTTGTCCAGAAGTTAATTGTTGAAATGTTTGAACTAGCTGGGCTTGCTCTCCTTGCTTGGCCGATTCCTCGTAAGCGATCAAAACAGCGTCATAGTCAGCAAAACCAGCGATCAATTCCTTTTCTGAAGCAAATTTCACCACTGGTAAGGCTTGACGATGGGATTGTTCCGCTGCTTCTTGCGCGATTTTATTCAACCGCTGCTGTTTTTTTTGCTGCTTCTTCGCATCCCACTTAGCTACCGAACTCTCACCAGGAAAGGCAATAAAATCATGGGCTCCGAGTTCTGTCCCTTTTTGGACGATCAGCTCCAGTTTTTCCCCTTTCGGAAAACCGCTGGCGATCGTGATATCGATCGGTAATTCTCGTTGTAGTCGCTCTTTTTCAACCTCTTTCAACGTCACCTTGTCATTATCGATGGCGATGATTTTCGCTTTAATCGCAGTTTGATCATTGAATACGAGAAATACTTCCGCGTCGACCGTCATGCGCATCACACGCGACATATGATGATGCGGCTCCCCGCTGATTTCTACAGTTGGTTCATATGCCTGATCTAAAAAATAGCGTTGCATTCTAGTCTTCCTCTGGTTTCTTCAAAATAATCGCGAACCAATCTTTTTGTTGGAAGATTCGATCAACTTCAAAACCTTGCGTATACATTTCTTCCAACACCATATCTTTTTTATCTTCAATGATGCCGGAAACGATAAATGTCCCATCTGGTTTTAATAAACGCCAAGCATCTTCAATCATCAAAACAATGATGTCTGCTAAAATATTCGCCACGATCACATCTGCTTCTTGCTCCACGCCAACTAATAAATCATTGGCAGAAACGTGAATATTTTCAGTATTCGCATTTAGATCAACATTCTCTTGCGCCGAACGAACAGCGACTTCGTCTAAATCATAGGCATAGATATCTTTTGCCCCATAAAGCGAACTAGCAATACTTAATACGCCAGAACCTGTGCCGACATCCAAGACTGTCTCACCACCGCGCAAAACAGTTTCTAATGCTTGCAAAGTCAGATTCGTTGTCGGATGTGTCCCTGTTCCAAAAGCCATTCCAGGATCTAATGTAATGATTTTTTCATCTTCATGTTGGGCTTCGTATTTTTCCCAGCTAGGTACGATTGTTAAATAGCGGGTCACCCGAACAGGATGATAGTACTTTTTCCAAGCCGTCGCCCAATCGCTTTCTTCTACTTCACTAACTTCCACAATATTTTTACCGATGTTCAATCCAAACTCGGGTAATTTTTCGATCTTCGTTTTAATGAAGGGCAAAATTTCGGGCAAGAAAATCGTTTCTGGAAAATAGGCCATCACAACGGCACCCTCTGTTAGACTAGAAAATGTTTCCTTATCTAAAAGTTCTCCGTATTGATCTTCTTGGTAATTCTCAAAGTCCAACGCATCTTCAATCGCGACACCCGATGCGCCTGCCTCCATTAAAATATTCGAAACAGCCTCGACCGCTTCGCTTTCTGTTGTTACCTTGACTTCATTCCACTTCATCTTTTTACCTCCTTATTCATAGTAAGTGGGCTAATTTCATGCCGTATGTCATTCCTCTATACTTCATTATATTTTGACTGATTGATTAAGAAACTGAAATCCTTAATAACTTGGATACGGCAAATAACTGCTGTCAGTTGGTTTGATTAATGCCTTAAACACAGCATCGTCCCATTTCATCTCAAAAATCGCATCCTCGCTATCATCAGCTAAGAAATCCAACAAGTCGCTTTGGCCCTCTTCAATGACTTCTTTCAAATAATCGACAACTGCCGTCAATTCATTTTTCTTCATACCTTTTTTTCCTTCATACGGGATTACCGCTAAAAAATCCTCTGAATCGTAGGTGGATTTTTCAGGATCGACTAATAAGATCGCATCTTCAAATTCAATAATCTCTTCTTCTGAAGCCACTCCATCGACATCATCAAGCTCGATCTGCCCCTTGTTTTCACCATAAATTCGAAAAGCAATCTCGAAGCTATGATTACGTGTATCCCAATCCAGTGCTAATTCATAATCGGGAATTTTCTTGTTTAAGTAGTTATCTAAATAAGTAACCATGGTCTCTTTTGCCATTTTCAGTTCCTCCATCCATTATTTTCTTCTATTAAAAGCTTTCGTTGTTTGGTTATGTAAGGATTGCCATGAACGACAAATCGCAAAGGTCTTTCCGTCCAAATCCCTTTGTTAGGTATTCCAATACGCGGAAGTGCATCAATTTGTTTAGGAACACGTCTTTTTTCTGGTACTAAATGCAGTGAACTAGTAAAAATTGATTCGCCGTATAATTCTCGATTAATCCCTAATGCTTCAACTAGTTTTCCTGGCCCATCTGAAATCATCGCGCCGGTTCTGCCATGACGATTCTGAACCATTTGCTCAATACCTTCTACTGGCTCAAAGCCACGAATCATCACTCCTTGCGGCATTCCTTCCGGTTGTGTGATCATATTCAAGATCAAATGGGTATGCATCGTATATAAATAGATTGTCCCCGGTTTTTCATACATTGCTCGCACACGCGGTGTATCTCGCATACCATAGCTATGCGCCGCCTCATCATCAGGACCTAAATAGGCTTCACAATCTACAATATAACCGCCTAGTTTCCCCTCCGATGTCTCATGCTCTAAATACATACCTAGTAAGTATTTAGCGATATTCTCCGTTGATTCTGTATTAAAATAGTTAATTACTTGCTCCATTTTCCTCACCTTCTACATGATACACAATAATCCTGCCGCATGCTACGCCCAGCAATCAAAACTCAGCAAACACAAAGGAAAAATGCTATAATGGGAACGTACATTTGCCAGTTCTGCTTTAATAGATTAGTAAATTGGTATGGCTACGAGGATCCAACCATTTTTCTTTTTTTGAAAAAGGGTATTCTTATTAAGAGCTAATGCCAGTTTTGATCATACATATTAATAAAATGGAACTATTACTAAAAGGAGGTTCCCTATGCAACAGCCTTTAGCTTATCGCATGCGTCCCCGCAATTTAGATGAAGTTGTCGGTCAGCAGCATTTAGTCGGTACCGGGAAAATCATTCGACGGATGGTGGATGCTAGAATGCTATCCTCTATGATTTTATATGGCCCACCCGGCACTGGAAAAACCAGCATTGCCAGTGCTATCGCTGGCTCAACGAATTACGCCTTTCGGATGCTAAATGCCGCCACTGATACAAAAAAAGATTTACAGATTGTCGCTGAAGAAGCCAAGATGAGCGGCACGGTTATTTTGCTACTGGATGAAGTTCATCGTCTCGATAAAACGAAGCAGGATTTTTTGCTCCCTCATTTAGAAAGCGGACGAATTATCATGATCGGCGCTACAACAGAAAATCCCTATATTACAATCAATCCCGCTATTCGCAGCCGAACTCAGATTTTTGAGGTAAAGCCTCTAGATGAAGAGGATGTTATTACAGCAGTCAAATCGGCCTTGGACGATAAAGAGCGAGGATTAGGAGAATACCCAGTTGAATTGGATGAGGAGGCATTAAACCACTTAGCCCGTGCAACGAATGGCGACTTGAGAAGTGCATTGAATGGGTTAGAATTAGCTACGAAATCCACACCCAAAAATGATGAGGGAAAAATTCATTTAACCTTAGCCATCATTGAGGAATGTGTTCAACGAAAAGCACTTACTCATGACAAAGACGGTGACGCTCATTATGATGTAATCTCCGCTTTTCAAAAATCAATCCGCGGCAGTGATGTCAATGCAGCATTACATTATTTAGGTCGGCTAGTCGAAGCGGGTGACCTTCCGATTATTTGTCGGCGCTTAATGGTGATTGGCTACGAGGATATCGGCCTAGCTAATCCCGCGGCAGCTGCCCGTACGGTTCAAGCCGTTCAAGCGGCGGAAAAATTAGGCTTTCCTGAAGCACGGATTCCTTTAGCCGATGCCGTCGTTGATCTCTGTCTATCACCAAAATCAAATTCGGCTTACACAGCCTTAGATGCGGCGATCACAGATATTCGAATGGGAAATGCTGGTGAAGTACCCGATCATTTACGGGATAGTCATTATAAAGGTGCCAAAGCCCTGAACCGCGGCGTTGGTTATCAATATCCACACAGCTTTGAGAATGCTTGGGTGAATCAGCAATATTTACCAGACAAAATCAAAGATGCCCACTACTATGAACCAAAAGCTACGGGGAAGTACGAGCAAGCCCTTGGTCAACAATATCAGCGCATCGAAGAATGGAAAAAGAAAAAATAAGACAACTACTACATTACCCAAATTGAAAAGACTTTAATTAATCCGTCAAAAATCTTTTCTTCTATTCACCAAAAGATCAAAACAAAATAAGCATTTTGTTTTGACAGATTCGCTTATTTTTTTATACAATGTACCTATAGAAGACGTGAATGTTTTGGATGACTTCTCATTTACAGATATAAGCCACTTCGTTGCGTCTCAATAATGACTGTGCTATGATTGAGATGGAAATTCTGTGATGTGCGCGTTGCCTATTTCAGTGTTGACCGAACATTTTTATTGATATCTTGGGATCTGTCTTGTGTCAAAGTTGGTAACATGCCTTTACATTTGGTAGTTCAATGCTTAGACCATGGAACCCACCTGCTGTATCTTGCGGGATCAATACTATCGGGTGAATAACGGCATCGACGGAATTTTCCATTTTTATGGAGTGAAAGCAATTTGCGTACGCAAATTGCTTTTTATTGTATAGGAGGAAAAAAGATGATCCGCATTTTATTATTTTTACTGGCACTTATCCTATTATTTTGCAGCTATTATTTGATCAAAAAACCTCAGGGATTGCTAGTTCTATTTAGCGAGGAAAAACAAAATGAGTCACGCAGCTTTTTACGCCAATTTGGAATTATTTATGCTGTCTTAGGGATTATGGCGATTTTGGTCGGTTTGATTAATAACCGTTCTTATTCGATGATGTATTTGATCTTACTTTTGGTTGTCGCAGCGATCTTTGCTTTATTGATGGGCTCAAAAACAAAAAAAGGTTAACAGTACCATTTTCAAGACTTTTGTTTTAAAATAATAGGTGAGAAGATAGTATATGACTTGTATTTAAGTTCTATTTTTTCTAGAAAGAAAAATAAAGACTTTAAAACAAAAAAGGGAGTTGGGAACGATGGATCAAGAATATAGTAAAATCATGGTGGCAGTCGATGGCTCTAATGAAGCTGAATTGGCGTTTAAAAAAGCGGTAAATGTCGCAAAACGAAATCAGGCTGAACTATTACTAGCTCACGTCATTGATACACGAGCGTTTCAAACAGTTTCTTCTTTTGACAATGTTTTAGCAGAACAAGCAACAGATATGGCGAAGCAAACTCTAGACGATTATGAAGCTGAAGCACAAAAAGCCGGTGTTAAAAACATTAGCAAGGTGATTGAATATGGCGCACCAAAAGTAATGATTGCTAATCAAATCCCTGAAAATAATCAAATTGATTTGATTATGCTTGGCGCAACTGGTTTGAATGCTGTGGAACGTTTATTTATCGGTTCAGTCTCTGAATATGTCATTCGCAATGCCGATTGTGACGTTTTAATTGTTCGAACAGATTTAGACAACAAAGTTCCTGAAGAAGACGATTAATATTAAACTAAGCGGGTGTGCTGATTAGCATACCCGCTTTTGCATTATATTATTTTTTAAATTCAGATTATTTTAGCATAGATTTGTAAAGATCAATGATCTCTTCTAATGTAGCATCCCGGGGATTTCCTGGTGAACAAACATCACGGAAGGCATCTTCAGCGATTTTTTGCACATCCTCTTCCTTCATGCCAAGCTCAGTTAGGCTTTGCGGAATTCCCACGTCTTTTCCTAATTGCTTCACGGCTTGGACTGCTGCATTACGAACTTCTGCTAATGACATATCTACCGCACCTTCGACGCCCATTGCAACAGCAATTTCACGATATTTTTCGCCAGTGTATTCTTTATTGAAATCCATAATCAATGGCAAGAGTGTCGCACAGGCGACACCGTGAGGAGTATCATACCAAGCAGATAATGGATGCGCCATTCCATGAACTAAACCTAACCCTACATTAGAAAATCCCATACCGGCAATATATTGACCCAACGCCATTTTTTCCCGTGCTTCTTGATCTCCCGCAACTGAATCTCGCAACGCATGTCCGATAATCCCAATTGCTTTGATGTGAAGCATGTCGCTCATTTCCCAAGCTCCCTTAGTAATAAATCCTTCGATCGCATGAGTCAAAGCATCCATACCTGTTGCCGCACATAATGCTGTTGGCATTCCCATCATCATATCACTATCAACAAATGCAACAATCGGGATATCGTGAGGATCAACACAAACAAATTTACGCTGATTGGCCTTATCAGTAATTACATAGTTAATTGTGACTTCTGCAGCTGTTCCAGAAGTTGTCGGCACTGCTAAAATTGGCAGAGAAGGCTTTTTCGTCTCAGCGACTCCTTCAAGACTGATTACATCTGAGAAATCAGGATTGGTCATAATGATTCCAATCGCTTTGGCTGTATCAATTGGAGAGCCACCGCCGATTGCAACAATATAATCTGCTTCCGCCGCTTGACAGGCTTTGACACCCGCTTGCACATCCTCAATTGAAGGATTAGGTACAATACCGTCAAAAATCTCGTAACTTAGCTCTGCTTCATCTAAAATCGCTGTAACCTTTGTCGCTACATCAAATTTCAATAAATCCTTATCCGTAACAACTAGTGCTTTTTTAAATCCGCGCATCTTAGCCTCATTCGCTACCTCTTGAATTGCTCCCTTACCAAAATAAGATGTTTCATTCAAAATCATTCGATTCACTGCCATTGTATTCTCTCCTTTATTGTGTTTTATTTCACAGCTGATTATCCCACAGCAAGAAAAAGTTTTCCATGACTTCTCATTATAAATATTTGCTGTAAAATGTGACGTACTTAACTATTTCTTAAATAATATTTTTCATATTGATGGATAAAGCCATTCGCCTCGTTTTTTTTCTTGAAAAATATTTTTTCCTTTTTTACCTCTGTTCGTATGTTGATACAAAAATATTGATTGACCCTTTCTATTTGCACTCCCATTATTTTTTTTATAGGAATTAATAAAAACTGGCCATCCGTCAAATCAAACAATAGGAAATGCTGTGTTCCTACGATTTGACCATTATTCGCAACAAATTTCCGTTGTTGCTTAATCTCTTGAATCAATTTTTTATCTAAGTATTCAACATCAGAAAATTTCTGCACATCAAAATAGTTCTTTAAATCGTACATGATCTGATTCTCACTTAAACTATTTTTTCTCTTTTTAAGAAAGAAAAAAACGACGAAAACTAGCACATACAGTCCTACCACCATTTGAACATCTTTGATTTGCAGATTTTTTTCGATCAGCCACCCATTGATGAGATACATCAATAAGATCATGAAAGCTCCTTTAAGAAAAAAATTCAGTTGATTGAGTGTCTTGTCTAACGTTACTTTGCGCAACAGAATTCCTTGATTTCCCATCCTCTACTCCTTATCATTTATGGTTTTCTAACTGGAAATAATTCCGTATGTCCTTCTCATAATTCGCATTTTTCATCGCTGAAATAAAACTAGGGATTTTAGCTAATTCATAAAGGTGAGTCACAGCCTTGATATGACTCTTCTTATCCTTTGGTGCAATCACGACGATTAAACTAATCGAAATATTTTCCGCAAAAGCAATTGGCTGATCCAGTTTTAAAAGAGACATTCCCACTCGATATACACCATCCTCTGGGCCAGCATGTGGAATCGCCAAGTCTGGTGAAATTACAGAATAGGGATATTCTGGATCGTAATGTTCAATCACAGTTTCAATATATTTTGGAGAAACATAGCCTTCCTTGACCAAAGGTTTGCCTGCAATCCGAATCGCTTCCTCGACAGACCGAACACTAGGATAAATTTGAATATGAGAAAGAGGCAATAGATCCTTCAAATCAGGGTTCTGATTTTGAGCATTCACACCTTCATTGATTTCTGTTGCAAGTAAACAATCTTGTATTTCTCGCGTTAATTGCTCTTCATTAATAATTTGGGCATTCTTTTTGATAATTGACAGTAACTGTTGAACAACTTCACGATTTTTTGACAGCCCAAATGTCTCATCGAAATCGATACGTTTACGTACATCGCTGATCAAATTCATCTTGTCTTCATCCGTCAAAAAATGCGGGATTAAAAAAACTTCCTTTTTAGTATTCACCGGAACTGTTGAAAAGACGACATCTCCAACGTTATGATCCTCTTCATAAAATTCTCGCAAAGACATATTGCGTACAAATTCTATCGTCGTAAATAATTGCTTTAATTCTCCTAATAATAGTTTTGAAACGGATACTCCATGTTGACAAACCACCACCGCCCGAATTTTTCGCCTTTTTTGTTTTTCAAGCTCTTCATTGATAAAGCTCAAAAGAATAACTGATAGATAGATTAATTCCCCTTCTGGAAAAATAATCTTTAAATAGTCCTCAATAATCCCAATTGATTGATGAACTAACGGATGAATGAAGTCATAATTTTCAACATTATCTAAAAAAAGCAGATCATTATCCGGCAAACCGAATTTTATTCGATAATAAGCCGGAATAATATGCTGATAGATTGCTTCCTCCAACTGACTTTTGTTTTTGATATCGGTAATTCCTAAAATCTCAAAACTATTGATAAAAGATTGAATCCGCCGCATCAATTCCTGATCTTTATAATTCGAACGGATTTTGATCAGATTGGTGCTTAACAGCTGGATCGAAATAAAATGAATTTCAATTAAATAATTCGAACCCTTGAAAAAAGGTTTCAACGCTTGGCAAACTTTTGAATAAAAATCCTTTTCCACCATTTGAACATAGTTGCCTAAGACTCCCGCTGACAATTCATTCCCTTGTCCGAATCGAACGGAACACATGTAACTTGTCAGATAGAGATCAATTAGTTTGAATTCTGTAAATTCTAAGCCCAACTCATGCTCTAACAAATGGATTCGTTTTTTTATTTCTGCTAAAGTTTGACTTTTGATTCCAATCATTGCCAGATAATAATCAAGATTTTTTTTGACTTTTCTACTTCGCGAATGAATTTGATTCCTAGTCGACGAATGTCCATCTCATTTCCTGAAAAATAAAAAACTCTTTTTCTGGAGAATTGTAAGTCAATGTCCAACGGTTTCAAATGATTTTCAATTAGCTTCCGTTTGTCGCTTAAAATAGTATTTTTACTAACAAAAAGTTTTTCAGCCAATGTTTTCAGTGTCTCGCCCTGATGAAGTAAAACAATCAGATAGAGATAACATTCTCGTTCTCTATCTGATAAGTGGATTGACGGCGAAACTTTCGTTAAATAGCTTTTTATCGCTGCACTTTGACCATCTAAGAGAAAAAAAGATCCATTCTTCTTAATTTTTCCTAATTTTAAATCAACTAATTCTTGATTGACCTTTTTGATTCGGTAATCTAACTGCCCCTTAGTCAAATTAAACTTTTTTTCTAAAGAAAGTGAGGTATGACTGCCTTTTGAAAGAAATAAATCTAACAATTGAATCGCCGTAACATCCATTTTTAATCCTCCTCATTTTGAATCATTTTTTAAACACGAATGAGCATATCACTCCTACCTCTTTCAAAATAATCATTTAAGACATCTCGTAACAAGTAAGGCGAACGTGGAATAGCATCGATCGTATCTCCCGCAATATGAGAGGTAATAATTAGATTATCTAAATCTAGTAATGGATCATCTGCTGGGATCGGTTCTTCCCAAACAACATCTGTTGCAGCACCAGCAATCATATTCATCTGTAGCGCTTCCACAAAATCTGCTTTATTCACGATATCTGGTCTAGCAGTATTAACTAAATAGGCTGATGGTTTCATCATTGAAAGTAAATCAGCGTTAATCATATTCTTGGTATCTGGTGTCACCCGTACATGAAGTGATACGATATCCGCGGTTTTAAACAATTCTTTTAATCCGACAAAGGTTATTTTCAATCCTTCTTCTCGTATTTTTTCTTGGTTCACAAAAGGATCATAAGCAATGACCTCGACTCCTAAGCTATTCAATCGTTTTACTACTAATTTTCCAATATAACCCAATCCTACCAAACCAACCTTTAGATTAGCCAATGTCGTTTTATAGGGATCGTTAGGAAATTTCTTGGGCCATTTTGCCTCTTTGACCTGTTGATAGGAAAATGCAATATTTCTGGTCAACGCGTAAAACAATCCTAAAGTAAAATCAGCGACTGGTTCTGCATTGCGAATAACATGGATTAATGGAATCCGCCTTTTTTTTAATTCCTCTACGGCAACATGCTCAATGCCACCACGACAAGTACCTACTAATTTCAGTCGAGGTGCTGCTTCAATCATCGCTTTTGAAACGGGAGCGATATGAACAAGTAAATAATCCGCCTCCTTCATATCATCCAGAATTCCAGCTGGTATCTCAACTGATTCAGGGCCTTTTTGCTCAATCAATTTGATTTTCTCTTGGAATTGCTCTTTATTTAAATCAGCGTACCAATGATACTTCGTTACTTCTACCGGTTCTTCAATGTTTAGCTCCAACGCAGCTTCGGCTAGGGTTTCAGCAGAAACTAAACCATCTCCAACAACAACAACTTTTGTCATTTAAACAGCCGCTCCTTCCTTAGACACAATGCCGGCTTCTTCCTCCAGCTTCGCCATATTTTCTAAATATGCGTGAATCGATTCTTTTTTTGCTCGAACAAATAGATAAAGCACAATGTAGACCACAACAGAAAGACCAATCCAAAGCGGATTTTGTGTCATAAATATCAAGAACAAGATTCCCATGATATGGTTCGTCATTACCGCAAAACTACAGATCATCATTGCTCCTTCAGGCAAATTAACACCCACATCAACAGCTACTTGTGTAAAGATAGGTGCTACTGCAGTAATAATATATAGCCCTCCAGCACACCAAATTGCTCCGCTGATTAGTGATTTGAAAATATTTCCGTTAGAAATACAGATTACCAGCTCGATCATGTAAGGGATTGCAATTAAATCCACCATCGGCAAAGTCTGATTTCCAGGTAAAAAGATCGCCAATAGCAAAACAATTGGGATCAATAGCATTCCTGTTAATAAGGTTGCTGTCTCACCGTAACCGGCGGCATCATTGATTGCCAAATACCAAACACGGTCCTTGCCTCCTGAAGTTTTCGCAGTACTTTTTGACGCATCTGTGATCGCCGTAAATGCTGACGCAAAAATCCCGGCGATTTTTGGAAAGATTGCCATGATCGCTGAAGTTGAGATACCGATAACCATGATTTCCCCCCAGCCAGTCAATGAACCTAAACGCATGAAGTTTCCAGCAAAACCTAATGCCAAACCTAAAATGAAACCTAATGACGTTGGTTCTCCTAAAAAACCTAATTTGTCTTGCAAAGTTTCTGGATTCCAACGTACCTTATTCGCCCCTAACTTGGTTAATATCCAGTCCATTGCCATGGCTAGTGGTACGGAACAAATGTGATGAGGCGCGCTCATTGTACAGCGTGGGTAACCGTAATAAACCGACCAGCGTTTAGCAACAATTTCAGTAAAGACTAAACAATAAAGATTAGAAAGTACCATTAAACCAATCGACAACCAAAGATTTTTAGTAGAAATATAGAGCATTGATCCCCATAGCATGAAGGAGTAATTATTCCATAAATCTGATGGCATAAAAATATCTGTAAACTTGATAACAAATAAAATCGCCTGCAGTGCTAACCCTAAAGCTAAGAAAATCATCCCTACTTGGGTCGAATAGGCCACGACACTTGTAGCTTGCCAACCAGTATCAAGAATCCTTAGATTAACGCCAGTTTCTTCTACCATTCGATTGATGGCTGGGGTGACGATTGGTGTGTAAGCACCAATGATCATATTAAACCCAGTCAATCCGATTCCTGCGTTCAAGGCTGCATTAAAAGCTTTTTTGGGCTTTACTTTCATCAGCAAAGCAATAAAGAAAATAATTACTGGTACTACGATCGCCGCGCCAAAAGCATCCATAACCTTCGATAAAACATCTAACATGTCATTTCTCCTCTCTTTAGTTTACTAATTTCTCAGAAGTCTCAAGTAGTTCGTCAAAGAATTCCTCTTCTCCCATACCAGATAATAAACCAACTGCATTGATCGTCGGTAAGTCATATTTTCCTTTTAAAGGACTTGTGTGAACGATCAAATCCCAAGAACCGCTAGAAAGCTGATCTTCTACACCTCCAGGATTCACTTCAACTGTTTTTGCTTTAATTCCATGATCATCCAAAAAATCTCTTACCTTGCCAGCCACCATCGAGCTTGTTACTGTTCCTGAGCCACACACTGAAATTACATTCAATCGTTTAACCATTTAATCTATCCTCCTACTTTTTTATCGACTTCGTTCTTCTAAAATCCCTGCTTTGGGAGTAACCCCAAACTGATCAGCTAAATCCCATAATTGATCACTTGTAATTTTTTGCCTGAAGCCCCCTGGTACTTGTACTACTCTCATATAAATATCTGCTGCTTTTTCAACTGTTTCAACCAATCCAAATGCGTCATCCATTGATTGTCCTGCTCCCATGATCCCGTGATGCGGCCAAATTACTACTCGTGAATCATGCATTTTCTCAGCGGAAGCCAACCCTAATTCAACCGTTCCTGCCACCATCCAGGGCAAAACAGAGACTCCATCGGGAAAGATGACTAGACATTCCGTTATCATTTCCCATAATGAACGTGTAAATTTCTTTTCATCCAGATCATGAATGAATGTCATCGCAGAAATTGCAATCGAGTGACAATGTAAAATTACCCGATGATCAGGGTCGTGTGCTAGTCGTACCGCATGACATTTTAAATGTGAGGCTAATTCGCTAGTTGGAACACCTCCATCTTCTAGTCCCCATAACACTTTAAACCTTTTTCCGTCATCAGAAATCTTTACGATCGCTAAGTTTTTCGCTGGATTTTTGCAAATATTTTTGAAATAGCTTCCTGAAGCGGACACTAGAAAAATTTTCCCTGCCAATTCTTTAACCTCAAAATCTAGATCTTTTTCTTTAATCACATGATCCAAATCAAGATACAGGCAAACTTCAGCTTCGTCTAACATATAGCTGATGTTGCCGCCGTTACGTTCATCCCATCCATTCCGCCATAAATTTTTGGTTACTTCGCACATTTCTTGAATAAAGGGTGCTTCATAAATATCATGAATTCTCATATCTCACTTCTCGCTTTCTGTTTTAAAAAATTGTGTAACTATTTTTAAAATTTCTGATTCACTGGACTCTTCTTCCAATTGCCTCATAATATCTTGATCCATAAACATTGCCATCAAATTTTGTAACAGTTGCAATTGATCTTCGCCCTTATTAAATCCAAGAAAAAAAGCATATCTTGCATTTACAAACTCATCCGTCGTTCCCATTTGACCAAATGTTACTGACTCACCCAATTTGAGAATATAAATAAAAGGCTTTTTAATGTGGCTTGGATCAGTATGGGGAATTGCTACGGCAAATGATGGTGTCTGCAATCCAGTTGGATATTCCTTCTCCCTTTCTTTTAAAGCCTCTTGATAAGTCGTTTCGATAAATCCCAGTTCTGCTAACTTCTTTGCAGTATAATCGATTAATGCATCGAATGTACCTGTCCCCTCGTATACATCAACCAATTCTGGGAAGAACATCTTATCCACAATGATCATCCGCTATCCTCCTTTCCTAATTACATCGTAAGTTTAGCATCCATAAAAAATAATAGTATGCGCTTTCATCACAAAAAAAACTTATTCTCTTAAAAAAACTGTGACGTTCTTAATAATTACTTTGAGGAAGGCTTATAGCGAATACTTTCCGAAAAAAAAAGAACCGCAGAAATTCCGCGACTCATTTTATAGCTTCGAACCAATGACAATACCAATAAAGCTTAATAGCATGCCTAGTCCGTAAGATCCAAACAGATAACGATAAAACATTGAGCGATCATTTTTCCATAAAACAAATAATTCAAAATTGTAGGTAGAGAATGTTGTATAGCCACCCATGATCCCTGTTCCTAAGAAGAGGTAGATTGGATCAGACAGGTGTATTCCGAAGAAAATCCCTAACAATAGACTACCTGTCAAATTAATAAAAAATGTCGATTTTGGCAGGCGCTTTGTTTGTGGTTCAAAATAATTGTTTAAAGTAAAGCGCAGCATCGCACCAATTGCTGCCCCGCTTCCGACAAGCAATGTCTCAATCATTAATCCGCCACCTTTCTATGATAGATCATTTCACCTAGTACAGTCATGGCTAGGCCACCGAAAAACGATAGCAATAAATAGATAAACGCCAAGCCAATTTGATCTGATTGCACTAATTTCATTGTATCTAAAGCAAAGGACGAAAAGGTCGTTAAGGCTCCGCAAAAACCAACGCCAACTCCTAATACTAAACGGGCAGAAACATCGATATCACTCAAAATATGCTTCACAAGCCAACTAAAAATGAAACATCCTAATAAATTAACGAGCAGCGTTCCCAAAGGAAATCCACTCACGGCAGGAATCCATACGCCTAACCAATAGCGTGCAGTACCACCAATAAAAGCAAAAAATGCAATGACTAAATAGTCTAACATGTTGTTAATCTCCATTTTTCATTCTTTCTCACTATAAAACGATTGATATGAAGTTGCAAATAATTTTTTTCATCTACTATTTACAAATCATGCTAAACTAGGACTATCTTTGAAAAAATGGGGGATATATATGAAGGGTATTATTTTTGATTTCAACGGAACCATGTTCATGGATTCTGATCTGCATGAAGCAGCCTGGCTGTATTTGATTCAAAAATATTCAGATAAAGAAATGACAGAAGAGGATATTTTAAAAAATATCCATGGCAAAACCAATGATGTGATCCTACGCAGGTTTATTTCAGAAGACCTAACAGATAAAAGGGTCCAGGAATTGTCTGATGAAAAAGAAGCCTACTATCGAAAATCTGTTTTAGAAAGTCCTGATCACAATGATTTTACTAAAGGGTTAGTAAATGTATTAGTTTATGCCGCGGCAGAAAAAATTCCTATGACGATCGCTTCAGCCTCACCTTTAGACAATATGGATTTCTATTTTGACTATCTAAATTTAGGAAACTGGTTTGACTACGAAAAAATGGTTTGTCACACTGGGCGTTTCCCTGGTAAACCAGCCCCAGATATTTTCTTGATAGCAGCGGAAAAAATTGGGGTTAAGCCAGAAAATTGTTTAGTAATCGAGGATTCATACTCCGGACTACAGGCAGCTCACAATGCCAAGATCGGTACAATCATCGCTATTGATCCGAGTGGGAAAAACCGCGCTGTTTTTGAAGCAGATAACTTGGCTCAAAACGGGGTTATTGAGGATTTTACGACATTTATTTCAGATTATCTAAAATAGAAGAACCTAAAGAAAAACCACTCTCAAGAACCAGATGATAATTCTGCTCTTAAGAGTGGTTTAATTTAGATAATTTTTGCTCCTAAAGTATTTTTAAAATGATTCAACGCCCAGGTATGTCCAGTCGCATCAAAACTTGCCACAGCTTTTTCAGGAATCACTATTTGATAGCCCAAATTATAAGCATCTACCGCCGTGTGCAGCACGCAAATATCCGTACATACACCGGTCAGACAAAGCTCTGTAATCCCACGTTCCCGCAAACGTATGTCCAAATCAGTCCCGCTAAAAGCTGAATAATGACGTTTGTCGATCCAATAGACATTTTTCTTTGTTTTGTTTGCTTGATAAAAGTCCGCTAGTGATCCGTATAAGTCACGTCCATTCGTACCAATCACATTATGTGGTGGAAAAAGCTGATTTTCAGGATGGTATTGATCGCTTGGATCATGACCATCAATCGCAAAAACAATGAAGTCTCCCTGGTCAAAATAATCTTTTGTCACAGACACTAATTCTTGTTCGATAGCCCGGCCTGCTTCGCCAGTCGTTAATTTCCCATCAGTTGCAACAAAATCATTGGTATAATCAATCGAAAGTAATGCACGCATGAAAATTTCCCCCTCTAATTATGATAGACAGATTTATTGATCGTATTCTTGCAGTCTCATTTTCTAAACTAGGTGATTAACAAACTCAATCACTAATTGTGCTGACAATGTACCTGTTCGATTAACAAACTCTTCGTGAGTTTCAGTAGCTTCACTATCAGCAGTATCGCTGATCGCCCGCACGATCAAGAATGGTATTCCAAATTGAGCGGCCGTATGTCCAATTGCCGCCCCTTCCATCTCAACAGCTAACGCATCAGGAAAAGCTGCTTTTATTTCATAAATTTTTGATGGACTGCTAACAAAGGTATCGCCTGATACAATCAAGCCGACATGGGCAGTTTGGTTCATTTTCTTGCTCGCCTCTAGCATTTCACTTTTTAGATAAGTAGAGCTTTCAAAGTATAAAGGCATCCCAGGTACTTGGCCAATTTTATAGCCAAAGGTGGTTGCATCAACATCGAAATAGGCAACATTATCCGCGATAACCAAATCACCAATCGCTAAACCTGCACCGATTCCCCCAGCAGTTCCCGTATTAATCACCATATTAACTTTATACTGCTGAATTAAGACAGACGTTGTGATGGATGCCAAGACTTTCCCAATTCCTGATTGAACAACGATTACTTCGTGATTTCCCAGACTTCCTGAAATGAATAACGCACCTGATTGCTCCCAAGATAATGGATGCTCTAGACTTTCACGTAATGCCTTTACTTCTGGTTCCATTGCACCGATAATACCGATTTTCATAATCATTCCCCTATTTCTTACTAATAATTTTTTATCTTCTATTAAACAAAAAATACTAACAACATGACTACGATCAGAAGCAATAATACTATAATTATCGCTTTATTTAGAAAGCTGCTGCGCTCTTTTTGCTTTACTCGCTCACTGCTTCTAGATTTAGTGACGGGCTTATTCTTTTTCAATTCTTTCCGATAAACATTGCTAATTTCTTTTTCTCTCTTTTCATAGGCGCGTTCAGCAGCTCTACGTTGCTCTTCTGCCAAGCGCTCCTGTTCCTCTTTTCGCTTCCTTATTTCGCTGCGCGTCACCAAGGGTGATTGGCTCATGCGTAATCTTCCTTTCTAAATTTCATTAGTTCCCAATAATTGACAGCAAAAATTGTTTTAGCGTCACAGATTAATCCGTCTTGAATCGCCTGCTTCGCTTCCTCCATTGTTAATTCATAGAGTTCTAGAACCTCATCGTCATCTTGTGGTCGTGGATTTTCGACTTTAACCAGATTGGTCGCGGCGTAAATATATAATTTCTCATTTGAAAATCCAGGTGATAAATACATTTCGTTTATGTACGTTAAATTTTCAGTATGGTAACCCGTTTCTTCTTCTAATTCTCTCATGGCTGTTCTTTCTGGATACTGCCCTTCACCGGGATCAATTTTTCCAGCAGGAATCTCCAATACCACTTTTTCTAACGGTTTTCGAAATTGTTTGACCATAATGATTTTATTTTCCTTAGTAATAGGGATGATCCCTACACCACCGTGATGAAAAACCAATTCACGTTTTGCTGTTCCGCCCATTGGCAAGGCAACATCATCTAAATAAACTTCAATAATCTTTCCCTTAAACAATTCTTTACGTTCTATCGTCTTCTCTTCAAAATCTTTATATTCTAACATTACGACACCTTTCCTCCAAGTAGCTTCAATCCAACGGTTCTGCCTTATTGTATCACAGAAAATTCTTATGTTTTTTCTAAATCTTAAAAATCCATCTTTAGTCCGATACTATTTCTATAGAAATTCATGCTATGATGAGCGTGTAAAGAAATCAAGTAATTTGAATAAATAATGTGAAGGGTTATTACTAGACTAGGAGGATTATTATGCGAAGGAAAATATTCCCGATCATCATCGCAGCAATCGGTATTCTCTCCTTTTTTGAAGGAGACTTCGGCGACTATATTGTCTTTTTAATGCTGGCCGTTGGTTTTTGGTTGATCTATCGAGGGATTAAAGGGCGAAAGGTCCAACCACAAAAAGAGGAATTACCATTTCTGACCAAAGAAAAAGAAGCTTATTATAAAAAAATGGATATGAGTGAACGTGAAATCGAATTGTTCCGCGAAACAATGAATCTTTCTAAACAACAAGTTTTACGTTTACAGCAAAATATTCAAAAGAATGCCAAGCTTAAAGCCATTGACTTGCGCCATGAAACCTTGAAAGCGGCGAAAGCATTGTTTAAGGAATTGGTAAAAGATCCAAAGCGTTTGCCTGAGGCTAGTCAGTTTCTTTATACACACTTGCCAAACATCGTGGATTTAACCGACAATTATGTCGAAATTAATGGACACGAGGTTAAGTCAAAAGAAGTTTATGGTAAACTAGAAGAAAGCGCACAGATCATTGATCAAATGGCTGATTTAATCGTGAAGGATTATCAACAATTCGTTGCCGAAGATTTAGAGGACATGGATGTTGAAATATCAATCGCCAGAAAAAATCTCGACCAAGATTCTGATCTGACCACAAAATTAAAAACAAAAAATAGCTAAAGAGAAAAGCTTCATGAATTCGCTTAGTCTTTGATCAATAAAGCTAGTTCATCAAGCTAAACATCAACAAAAAAATCTAGCTTAAGCTAGATTTTTTTCGAACAGGAGGACACACAATGGAACCGGAAAATAACCCAGAGACCAAATCGGTCGACAGCACTTTAGACGATCTACTTAGCAACCCTTTTGGCACTGATGCTTTAACCCCCGTTCAACAACAAGAAATCTCTCACTTGCAGTCACAAGAACAAGCTGACCGCTTAGTGGATAAATTACCTGAAGAACGACAAGCGCAGGCTCGGGAACTTGCAAAAAAAATCGACGTAAATGATTCACAAGCCGTAATTAGTTATGGCTCAACTGCTCAAACTAAATTGAGTGAATTCTCGCAATCAATGCTCAACACCGTTTCTTCACAAGATATCGGCCCAATCGGTGATTCATTGAATCAATTAATGTATCGCTTAAACGAGGCTAATCCTGATGAACTACGTGTCGGCGAAGGAAATATTTTTCAAAAAATGTTTGGTAAAGTAAAACAATCGATTTATGAGATCACAACGAAATATCAAAAAATCGGTGCACAGATCGATAAAATCGCAACAAAATTGAATGTAGAAAAAGATGGTTTGTTAAGAGACAACCAAATGCTTGAAACTCTCTACAATAAAAATAAAGATTACTTTGATGCTTTAAATATCTATATTGCCGCAGCTGAATTGAAAATTGAAGAAATGAAGCTTACAACAATACCTGCCGCAACAGAAAAAGCGCAAGCTTCTGGTGATCAAATGGACGTTCAAGTGGTGAACGATTATACGCAATTTTTAGATCGTTTAGACAAACGAACGCACGATTTAAAACTTGCCCGTCAAATCACGATTCAACAAGCCCCACAAATCCGCTTGATCCAAAATACCAATCAAGCCTTGGCTGAAAAAATTCAAGCTTCAATCAATACGGCGATTCCATTATGGAAAAACCAAGTAGCCATCGCTTTAACGCTATTACGTCAAAAAGATGCTGCTACAGCACAACGTCAAGTTTCAGAGACAACCAATGATCTGTTGAAGAAAAATTCTGAGATGTTGAAAATTTCAACCATCGAGACCGCCAAAGAAAATGAACGTGGTATCGTCGATTTAGAGACGTTGCAACAAACACAAAACGACCTGGTGGAAACACTGGAGGAAACCTTGCGTATCCAAAAAGAAGGTCGCGAACGCCGACAAGCAGCTGAGATCGAGATTGGTCATATGGAAAGCAACCTAAAACAAAAATTAATGGAGTTAAACTCCGGACAATAGAAAAGCATGATCGGATACTTCATACGAAGTATCCGATTTTTATTCGTTTTAATAGAAAAAGCTTGCCAACAATATTATGGCAAGCTTTAATAAAATGTTGTATTAAGATTTCATATAGCCTAACAAGACGCCCCCGACGATAATCAGCAGACAACCGATAATAACGTAGTACATTTCCTTTTTGGTTTTACGTTCCCCTAATAGGAAAATACCTCCGAGAGTCGAAATGATAATCCCCATTTGTGACAATGAAAACCCAATAGCTAGACCAATATTTTGAACAGTCAACAGCATACAAATATTTCCAATTCCCCACAAGAGACCTGAAGCCATATTGCGCCATACATAGCGATCAACCTTGATTTTACGAAAAGCAAAAAAGCTAGCACCAATTAGCATGCCGACACTCTGCGGTAGAATAATCGCTAACGGATCAAGTCCTGCCCAAGTAATAATGATCGTGTAGACCCCATAACCAAGGGTTGAAAAGATCAATGCACGAAAACCTTTGCCGAAGTTTAGCATGCTGTCGTCTGACTGCACACCGCTTTCGTCATCCTTTCGAGCCGTTAAATAGGCACCCAGGACAAGTAATGCCAACGCAATAAAGCCTAAAACAAAATCCTTCGTCTTCGTCCATTCATGAAAAAATACGGCACCGGCCAAAGTATTCAAAATCAACTGAAATCCAGTTGAAATCGGTAATCCAACCGAAACGCCCATGAACTTCATTCCATGAAACTGACCATTCTGACCAATTGACCAAAAAAGACCTGACAAGAATCCAATTAACATTATCCAACTATTCATTGTCGGTTGAACGATGAAAAAAGTCACTAATGCAAAAACAAAAGCACCCATCGTCATTCCTAAGGTTTGCTGATTGGCATCCCCGCCTAGTTTTCCGCTCACCAAAGCAATGCTTCCCCATGCTACCATTGGTATTAGGGCAATTAAAATACTCATAAACTTACTCCCTTCAATTCACAACTGAAACAGTTTAGCGAAAAAAAGGAAATTTGGCAATTAAAAACTAAAAAATTTAACGTTCTTCATGATAATAATCTAATCGTGGGAAAAACAAAGTCATAGTAGTTCCCTTATTAACTGTGGATTCTGCACTCAGCTCGACTCCCAGCTTGCCCGCCAAGGTTTTGGCTAGATACAATCCAAGTCCTGTAGAATGCTGCTGTGCTTTTCGCCCATTTTCACCTGTAAATCCCTTATCAAAGATTCTTCCTAAATCCTCTGAGGGGATCCCAATCCCGCTGTCTTGCAGTATCAAGGCGATACCGCCATTTCTGGCCTCAATCTCAATATTTATTTGACCATGATCAGGCGTATATTTGATGGCATTGCTTAAAAGCTGTCGGAAAATAAACTCGATCCATTTAGCATCTGTCAATACTTTTGCGTCCTGCTCCGCCAATGTTAACTGCAGATTTTTTTGGATAAAGTAATTGGCTTGACTGCGTATAATCGGTTGAATAATCTTTTTCAATGAATATTCTTGAATTAAATAATCATTCACAAATTCATCTGAACGAGAATAATATAGAATTTGTTCGACATATTCATCAATCTGCTGAATCTCATTTTGTAATAAGATAAACTTATCATCGGGAATATCAAATTCAATCGAATTCAAGATCAGATCCACCGCTGCTAACGGAACCTTAATTTCATGAATCCAAGAATCCATATAATCCTTGTGATCTTTTTGACTGGCTAATAACTGCTCCAGCATCAGGTGGTGCTCCCGCACTTGCTGATTTACGTATTCCTGAATCAGCTGCTCTTCATTACTGGAGGCCGATTCTACAAAATGCTGAAGATGTGCATTTTCTTCCTTGGCAAATGTCTTATACCATTTTTTTCTCCGATAAAAATCAAGCGTGAAGAAGAGGAATACTAAAAATAATTGTAAGGTCAATAAGTAACCAAGATTGTCCCAAAAACCATGCAAGTCTGGTGTTAACCAAACCATAAAAACCAGCAATAAACTTAATACTCCCCATCCCGCCAAAACCAATAAGCGATCTTTTAAATACTTTGTAAATGTCATAGCTGATCCTCATTTACGGGACGATGTACCCTTGCCCGACTTTCGTTTGAATATAATCGTCAATGCCTGCTTGTTCAATTTTGCGACGTAAACGATTAATATTAACTGTTAATGTATTATCATCAACAAACCGTTCGTCATCCCAGAGTGCACGCAGTAATTTATCTCGGCTCAGAATTTTTCCGTGTTGTTTCATTAAAATGAATAGCAGACGGTATTCATTCTTACTAAGATCAACGACCTCCTCATTGATTGTCATGCTACTATTATCAATGTTCAGTGTAATCCCATTGTGCTCCAGCTCTTCGCCGCTTTCTGCGTAATTATAAGAGCGACGCAGCAGAGCATTGATTTTTGCCACTAAAATATCCACTTGGAAAGGTTTCGTAATATAATCATCCGCACCCATATTCATCGCCATGATTTGATCCATGTTCGTGTTGCGGGAAGAAATAAAAATGATTGGAACCTTGGAGACTTCACGAATTTTTTGGCACCAATAATAGCCGTCATAAACGGGCAAATTAATATCTAATAAAACAAGCTGCGGTGCGATCTGCTCAAATTCTTCAAAAACTTGATTAAAATCTGTTGTCTGGTAAACGTCGAATCTCCATTTTGTTAATTCCTCACCAATCAATTGACGAATCACTGATTCGTCTTCTACGATCATGATTTTTGCCATTCTGTTCCCTCATTTCTCGAACTTATCTGATTTCCTGAACGCTTTTTTATCATCATATCAAAGAACCCCAAAAAAATGAAAGGCGATCCTTTTAAGATTAATTTTTGGTAAAATCCTTAAAGCCTAAATTGTCATCAATCATGCCGCCTTCGCCAGACAAGCTAAATGCGCTGAGTCTTGGATTAAATTTGATTCGCATTTCTTCCTGCAAATCTTCCCTTGAATACCCTTTGATCCAAAAATCTCCGATATTAGAAGGAATTTTTTCGTCATAATCCGCCTTCTCCATCTCAGGAGAAATAATATTGATCGAAAACTGTGTTTGCATGTGGATCATCGCATGCTGAGAATAAGGACCTACACCATCCTCGAAGGTTAACAGCAATTGTTTGTTTGAGTCTAAATGTGCTGAAAGTTTTTCTTTTGCCGCTTCATCAAGTGTGATTTTCATAATATCGCCTTCCATCATTTTTTTGACTATCAAATAAAGCCCCTTTATCTGATTCTTATCATCAGACGAAGGGGCACATTTTGCAAGGATTCTTACTTATTTAATTCTTGATCAAGTTTCATTAAATCAATTTGCGGATCTTGTGCCAAGATTTTTCGGAAAATCGGCAATTGTTTTTGAATCCGATCCGCTTGATCATTTTCTACCTGCATGACTAGCAGAGGCTCATGTAAGCTTAATCGTAACAGCATCCAGCCCTTTCCATGAGGCTCATTCACTGAAAAACGCACACCCTCCTGATTCTCTGGGTTTACAGAAAAGCCAGCTTGTTTTGGTAGTTCAGTCCGGAAGGTGTCGATCATTTTCTGACCACACTCTTTATAATTCTCTCCGCCAATTGCATAGCGAATCTCAAGGGTTTCTAATGGCTGTTCTAACTCCGCCATCAAATCGGTCAACTCACGATTTTCTTTTTGTAATTTCGGCAACAGCATCAATACTTTTGCAATCACGTAGGCGCCATCATCTAAAAAATAATTCTCTTTGAACGCCGCGTGGGAGCTAGTCTCGATCGCTAATTGACAATTGATGCCTTCCTCATTCAGTTCGATTGCCTTATTGATGACGTTGCGATAGCCAGAAATATAGCGATATTGCTTACCGCCTTTTTCTTCGATAAAGTTTTTTAAATGATCCGAGGTTGGAGAATTTGTCACAATCGTACTGCCGGGGTGCTCTTGCAAAACAATCGCAGATAAAACCGCGATCAAATTATTTCGGTTAATCATCTGCCCGTCCTTTGAAACAATCGCCGAACGATCCACATCTGTATCAAAAATCACGCCTAAATCCGCTTGATTGTCTAATACAGCCTTTTTGATACTCGCCATTGCCTCCTTATTGTCAGGATTCGGAATATGATTTGGAAAATGACCATCAGGCTCTAAAAATTGTGAGCCGCTAGTATCAGCACCTAGAACCGCTAAAACTTTATCCGCAAAGTAACCGCCGGCACCATTGCCAGCATCAACAACAATTTTCAGTCCTTTTAATGGCTGTTCATTTCCGCTGCCGCGTTGGATTTTTTCAACTAGATCAGCCGCGTAACGTGACAACAAATCTGCTTGCTTCACACTTCCATCTGCTGCTTTACTTGCTTGAGTGTGCGTCAAAATATAAGCGATATCACTTTTCTCGGCACCGCCAGTTTGACTGAATATCTTGATCCCATTGAAATAAAAAGGCAAGTGGCTCGCTGTCAGCATGATCCCCGCATCACAGGCAAATTCTTCAAACTGCGTCGCCATAAACAAGGCCGGAGTCGTGGCCAACCCAAAATCCAACACTTCGCAACCTGCCGCCTCAAAAACGGCGATCATGGCATTCTTTAACTCTGGTCCAGTTAAGCGACTGTCATGTCCGATCCCAATTTTAAAGGGACGCGGAACCCCTTTATTCGACAACCAATTAAGAATGCCATTTGCAATCAAACGGGTTTCTTCAATACCTAAGTTTTTGACTTTATCCTCTGCCGTGATAGCGATTCCACGAATGTCTGAGCCATTTTGCAATTTTGTTAACTCCATTGATAAATTCCTCCTTCTTACTCCTATTATTTTTTATGCGGACTTACCCTCCAACTGCGTAATTCCAGCTTTTTAATTGCTTTCAATACTAATTCAATCTTACTGACTAAACAACTTATAAAAAATTAAACGGACGTTCTTCATCCATACTTTTAGTTCATTATACCAAAAATCCCGAAAAAGAAAGCCTTTTCCGGGAAATTTTATTAATTTAAGTATTTTCTACTCTTCTAAATTAAATAACTCGTGATTTCGGATTCTTTTTTGCTTGCCGCTTCTCCTGCCAGCGAATGCGCCATCCGACTAAGACATCCATTACAAAGGTCAATCCTTTGAACAACCAATAAATACCAAAGGTTAAAGGAAGGACGAAGAACAAATTGCGATTCCAAAGCTTGTCGAAATCAAAAAATTCTCTGAAAAATAGGTAGCTGCTTAGATAAGCCAAGCTCAAAACAGTGATTAAAGCGATTTTTTTCTTATCCAACGGGAAGGAAACTTTATATAGCACCAGCAACCCTACACACCCCGTCAAAAAAACCGACATTGTGGAGGTTGCCTGATAGTCTAATTCAAATAGTACATTAGCTAATTGGATAATCATGACCGCACTAACAACAGTCAATGCTCCAGGTAAAGACACGCGTAAAATATTATTTAAGAAATCTCCCTTGATGCGTTCATAGCTTGGCTTCAATGCCAAGAAGAAGGAAGGGATTCCTACAGTTAACGCGTTAATTGGTGTTAATTGCACCGGCTCAAAAGGATAAGGGTTTGTTAGAATCATGAAAATCACTGCCAAAATTAACGAATAGATTGTCTTCACCAAATACATCGAAGCTACTCGTTCAATATTATTGATGACGCGACGTCCTTCATTCAACACATTTTGCATTCTTGAAAAATCAGAGTCTAACAAAATGACATCGGAAGCGGCTCGAGCTGCGCTGCTTCCATTTGCCATCGCTACCCCAATATCTGCTTCACGCAAAGCCAATACATCATTAACGCCATCTCCTGTCATACAGACCGTATGATTTCCCTTTAAAGCTTGGATCAAGAATTGTTTTTGTTTCGGTGTCACTCGTCCAAAAACCGTCGTTGTGTCAACTAAAGCCTTGTAATCAATCGGTTCATCTAAGCTCGACATATCAACAAAAGTTTCCGCATTTTTTATTCCTGCTTTTTGGGCAATTTTTGAAACCGTTAGCGGATGGTCTCCTGAGATCACTTTCAGCTGGACATCCTGTTTTTCAAAATAACCAAATGTTTCCCGTGCATTTTCCCTCAAATTATCAGAGATGATCAGCGTTGCCAACAGACGCGGTTCGTATACCATCTCTTCTTCTAATGTTCCAGGATATTCCACCAATACCAGTACACGTTGACCTTCTTCTAAATAAGGCTGAAGCTTATTCTGCATGTCAGCAGACATATTATTGAAAATAAACTCCGGAGCGCCAAAAGCAAAGCTACCTTGTTCCTTAAACGTTACTCCACTCCACTTTCTTGCCGAAGAAAATGGTACAATTTTTTCCGCTTGCCAATCAGCAACAGCTGGGAAAGCCTCTCGTAACGCTTTGGCAGTAGCATTTTGATCCTTTAATTGATTCATTAAGGCACCCATAATTGCGTTCAAGCGATTATCAGAAATTTCTTCTAATAACGCTTCTTCGAATTTCAATGTTCCATCAGTAATCGTGCCCGTCTTGTCTAAACAAATGACATCCACGCGTGCTAACGTTTCGATAGAAGGCAAGGCCTGTACTAATACCTTTTTCCGTGCTAGATTTGCTGCCCCTACAGCAAATGCCACACTCGTCAGCAGCATCAATCCTTCAGGAATCATGCTTACCAATGCCGCGACTGTTCCTAATACAGCCTGTTTGATTGAATCAGATGCCTGATACTGACTATAAAATAGTCCTAAACCTACTGGAATGATTACAATCGTCAAAACTGCGATCATGCGACTCAATACTTTGGTCAATTCGGAACTGCCTGTTTTTTTCGTTTTCGCTTCACTAGTCAACTGTTCAGCAAAATTATCTTTTCCTACGGCTGTTCCTTGATAAAAACATTCGCCAGCAGTCACAAAACTTCCGCTAAATAGTTTATCTCGCAGCGATTTCTGTACACGATCCGCTTCACCAGTCAATAAGGACTCATCAACCTCAACACCAGCACCAACCAATAAATTCCCATCTACTGGTACTTGATCACCATTGCGTAAATAAAGAACATCTCCCAAAACAATTGATTCCTGATCAATCTGTTTTAATTTCCCTTCTCTTAAAACAACCGCTTTGGTCTTCGCTAAAACCGATAATTTATCGATCGTATGTTTTGCACGTAATTCTTGTACGATCCCAATCAACGTATTAATGACAACCACGCCAAAAAACAACGTATTTTTAGGTGAACCTACTAATAGCACCAACAATGCCAAAACGAAATTAAGAATATTGAAAATATTGATTGTATTTTCTTTGATAATCTCCTTATCCGATTTCAATAGATTCTCTTCCACTTGATTCGTCTGACCTTGTTCTATTTTTTCCTGAACTTCAGAAGCTGTTAAGCCTTTTAAATCTGCTGGAATCTCTACATTATCAAAAGTTTCTTCCACCGTTTGAACTATTTCCTTTTTCTTCATCCGGTTTCACCTCATCTCATTTGCAACCACGCAGTCTTTAGTCACAAAAATTATTTCTCTATATTTATCTTACCACTACTTTCATTTTAATTCGGGATTGAGCATTGCACTTAAGTAAGTCATAAATTATCGTTAAACAAATAAAAAGCCGCAATAATCTGCGACTTACTTTCTGACTCTATACAAATAATGTGGCATGTCGACTCCGCGATAATGCTTGATAAATTCTCCACAACGAACCATCCCGTTTCGTCCAGCAACCTTTTGTGAAGCTGCATTTGTATCGCGAATGATGGAGTAAACTTCTTGTGCGTTTAGCTGTTCAAAGGCGTATTGCTTGCAAGCTTTTGCCGCTTCAGTGGCAAAACCATTGTGCCAGAATTCTCGTTGAAATAAATACCCAATCTCTAACACTGTTTGGTCAGAAAAATCTTGCCACGTCAATCCGCATTGTCCAATCATTTCATTCCTTTGTTTTAAAATGACTGCCCACAATCCAAAACCGTCACGTTTATAATTTTTCATCTGCTTTGTTAGCCAGTTTTGTACCTCAATGTCATCGAAGGCCCCTTCGTACGCATACATTGTTTGTTCATCTTGTAAGATTTTACTTAACGACTCAATATCTGTTTGCTCTAACTCACGCAAATACAATCTTTCGGTTTCAATAATCACCTTTGCTCACCTCGCAGCTCATTTAATTTGCAGTTTTTTACGTAGTTCATCAGACTAAACCTAGGCAATCCATTTTAAACTTAATTCACCTAGAAAGACTATAAAAAGCCGCGAACTGCCGCGGCTTTTCTCTAAATATCTTTCGGTACATAAAAGCTGCGATTATCCATTCCGAAAAGCCGTTCCGTATATGTTCCTGGCTCAGCATTTTTCACAGCGCTGGACATCATCTGCATCGATGCATCGATATTATCGATTTGATGCAAAATTTCAGCTTCCATGATTCTTGGACGGACTGGTGAACCGTACTCCAACAAACCATGATGAGACAACACCATATGGCGTAAAACAACGATGTCCTCATCTGCATCATTAATTTTCAATTCCGTGCAGGCTTTGGTGATTTCTTCATCTACTAGAACCAAATGTCCTACTAAATTACCTACTACTGTATATTCAGTTGACGAAGGTCCCGTCAACTCGATCACCTTTCCTAGATCATGAATAATGATTCCCGCATAAAGCAAAGAAGCATTTAATTGCGGATATTCTTTAACGATCGCCTTACCGAGACGCAGCATCGTCAACGTATGAAAAGCCAACCCACCAGCAAAAGCATGATGATTTCGTTTGGCTGCTGGAAACTCAAAAAATTCCTTCTGATATTTATTTAGTAAAAAGCGAACGATTCGATTCCAATGAGCGTTTGTGATCTCGAACAACGTTTTATTGATCTCTTCTTCCATTTCTTCACGCTTGATTGGCGCACGCTCCATATATAACGCAGGATCATTAGGCTCTTCCGGTTTTGTTGTACGCAGGTGCATGATTTTGACCTGCGGATTACCTTGATACATTTCTCGCTTGCCGTTTAGAAAAACAACTTGGCCAGCTCTATAACGTTTAATCTCTTCTTCAGATGCATCCCAAAATTTACCATCAACTGTCCCAGAAGTATCTTGGAAAGTAAAAGCGATAAATTTTTTCCCGTTTTTCGCTAAACGAACATCCGCATTTTTGATCAATACATACATCTCAAACTGCTCATCGACCGTTAATTCTTTGATTTTTTTCATCGTTGGACTCCCTTCAATTCCCAGACTGGCTGGTGAAGCTCTTGGTAATAGCTTACCATTTCTTGGTCAGATGACAAACAAATGACTTGATATTTTTCACTAAATTGTCGTAATAACTTGGCAAATTGATATTTTCGTCGATGATCATAATGCAACCAGCCGTCATCAATGATTACTGGACACAGCGGATGCTTTTGCTGCAAGGTTAGATACGCAAAACGAAAGGCCATCATGACCTGATCTTTGGTTCCAGTCGATAGATTATATAGACTCAATTGATCGACGGTTAATAATCCCTCCGAAAAATCCAAACGACTATGGGCATTGTTTGTCAGCTCTTGAAAATAACTGGTTGCTTGCTTTAATAGCTCAGGTAATTGCTGCTCCGATAATTCTGTCGCAATATCCTGTAATAATTGATTTTCTAATTTCGCTACTGCATAATCAGCCGTTAACTTTTCTATTACCGCTCGTTGCTGGCTCGCTTGCTGATAAAGACTATCCAATGTGCCATCAGCTTGCATCTGTTGAATCTGCAGTCGTGATCGCTGCTCTTGCTCCTGCAATTGATGGAGCTGCTGTTCCCCGATTTGTATCTCTTGTTGTAAGGTACGCAAAGATTCGTTAATTTCTGCAAGTGACGTTTCCTGTTCAAATAATGGCAAGACACTTTCTGTTAATTCTTTTAAACGCGTTTGTTTGTGACGCAATTCTGTCTCACGTTGTAAAAACGCTGGAATCTCAGAAGGATACGTCAAATGAAACTTATCCAACACTGACTGCTCTTGCGTTAAAAGCTGTTGCTGCTGCTTTTGAGTTTCGTGAATGCGCTGCTGTAAGAGAGTATTTTCTTGATAGGTTTGAGCAAAACGAATCTGCTCCATTTCCTTCGCAAATTGCTCCAGCACTAAAAGCTTTTCCGACAAATTCTTTTGATTTAACGGCAGCCATTCAGCTAAAAATTCAAAACGCTGTTCCTGTTGCATCAAATTTTGTCGTAGGCTTGATTGACGTTGCTGTAGTTCTTTACTTGTTTGAAGCTGTGCCAGGTAGTTTTGCGCTCGTTGATTTTCCTGCACGACTGCAAACTCATTTTCAGCATTAGACATATTTCTATGACGCAATTCCGTCTGAATCTGATCAGATAAGTGTTGCACTTTTTGCTGACTCCTTGTAACTTTTTCAGTCATCTCGACAACTTGACCTTCATAGACATCTAATTGGCCTAATTTTTCCTGCCAGGTATCTTTATTTACTGGTTTATTTTGCTTCAATGTACCGCCTACACCACAAATAATTGCCGCTGCTATCAAAATATAGCGTAACGGTATCGGTAAGAAAAAGGCCAAAATAAAACTCACGCCTGCAGCAATAAACAGCCACGGTGGATTTTTCTTCTTATTAAACAGTTCTGGATGCTTTTGTTCATAATCATTTAAACTAGCCTCTGCTTGATTCCGTTGTTCTTTAACTAAACCTAACCGAATTTTTTGCTCCTCCAACTCTTTCTGTTGGTTTTGCAAAGGAACAAACAGTTGTTGAATTGCTGCTTCATTTGCGAACGGTCGTGGCGGATGCTCTCGCCAATTTGTTGGTATCGTAGTTGCTTGCGCTAATTTGACGGCAATCCGCTGCTCTTCATCCAACATTCGAGTAATTGCCACTTTTTCGTCTAGTAGCTGTTGAATGCGTGCCTCATTTTCTAAATAGAAGTAGTAGCGAGCCGATTCTTGATTGCCACTATGCTGCTGCAAAGCCGCATGCAGTTTTTCCTGTTCCTTTATTAATTGCTGATACTCTTGGTAAAAGTTCTGCAACTCTGTTTGTTCTATGTCAGTTGCTGCTGAACGCAAATCTAGCTTTTGAAATTCTAAAAACTCAGCATAGCCTGACCAGTTCAGGCGCTGTTGTTCTAAAATTAATTTCTGCTCCTGTAATTTACGATTCTTCGCTGCCTGTTGGGTGACGTGTCGTTTCTCATCATCGGCTTGCCTTACAAGTTGCTGAAAACCCGATTCCTGAGCTTCTTTTTCTTTGATCTTTTGCTGCAGCTTTTGATACGCTACTAGCGCTTGATTCAAGGGTTGCTTACGCCCACGTGGTCGATAGATACCTTCGTAATGATTTTTCAACTGGATTCTCTGGTCAAATAATTCATTGCTACCGGACAAACCTAAAGAAATCAATGCCTCGTGCAAGTTTTCTTCGCTTAGTGCATCCAACTGCTGCAGCTGTTCCTGCTGAAAAGTAAAAACCTGACGAAATAATTGTTGATTCAAGGGATAAAGAAGCTTTTCCAGTAATTCTTCTCCCCCTTGCTGTCCGTCCTCTAATAAAACGTTCGCCTTCCCTTTATTCTTTGCCTTATAGCGCTCAATTGTCACTGCTCCATAGGTTGGATGAATAATCAACAAACGTCCGCCAAATCCGCTGCCGTCATTGGGTGTATAGTCCTGTCCTTTTTTTCGTTTTGTTGGAAAACCAAATAAAACCGCCTGAATAAACTGATACAAGGTTGATTTTCCGGCTTCATTCAAGCCATAAACTAGTTGATTTTTTGCTTCAAATAAAAATGTTTGCTGACGCCATTTGCCGAAGCTGGTGATCTCTGCTTTTTTAATCCACATCAGCGTTCCCCCTAAAACGATAGCTCTCCATCATTTTCTCTTTTAATCTGGCGATCGTATCCATCCTGAACTCTTGATTCATCAAAGTGTGGAGTTGAGGATTTTGCTCCAGCTCGCTTAACAATCCTGTATAGATTTCCGGTGTTTGATAGGTCATGATTAGCTGATCAACCAGTTTTTCATCAACCGCAAGATACGGTCGCTCTATTGGTGAATCTGCTATAGTCAATTGCCACAGACAGATATCCTGAGACACCTCTGACTGTAAAGCCTCTAGCAATTCCCCAGAAGCAACTTGATACGCCAGTTCCTCTCCTAATTTTTCAGTCTCACTAAATTCTAAATGCAGCAAAGTTGGTGCTGTTACAGTGAGTTTCCGAACCAGCGGAAATAGTTCTTTCGGCTGTCTTACATTTGCTAAAGAAAGTGTCTGTCTTCTCCAGCAAACAGCTTCAACAGAAACAGTCGTTGGAATTAATTGATTCCCTTGGCTTTCTACTAAGGTCACACCTGTTAGATTCATTTCCTTTTGAGTGTGTCCCTGCGGTGTTCCTGGATAAATCACATAAGGCTTCTCAGATAAAATTTGCGGCACATGAATATGCCCTAAAGCCCAGTAATCATATCCTTTTGCTACTAGCTCAGATAATTGAAATGGCGCGTAAGGCATTTGACCGCCATGATACATTCCTATATGAAAATCGACATCTTCTTTACGTGGAAATTGTTCAATCATCAATGCTTCAATTGTAGGATGCAGATAACTAAAACTCGTAATGGCAATCTTCTCACCGCTATTTGTCACTAATTTTTTTGTCTCAACTCGTTCTTCGTCAAATAACTGAATATTCTCTGGAAAAGCAAACCAATAACGATCGGCTTGATAAAAATCGTGATTGCCGAAATTCATAAAAACTGGAATAGCTGCCTCAGCTAAACGATCCATCTCCTGGAAGAAGTAACGCTGAGTTTTTAATGTTGGACGATTTTGGTGGAAGGTATCACCAACGAGTAAAACAAAATCTACCGCTTGTGTGATCGCTGTATCCACGATATTTTTTAGCATTTTTTGATTTGCTGTTATTAACCGCTCTTGGAAATGCTCTGGCACACTTGTTAAGCCCTCAAAAGAACGATCCAGATGTAGATCAGCAGCATGCAAAAATTTCATTTGCTCTCCTCCTAGTCAGTCTCTTAGAAATAATTTCCAGTCAAATCCTGCCTTCTAAAAAAACTGAATTAAAGAAGACAATACTGACTTTTAATCTTGTTTATTTTACCATAAAAAAACGAAAACTTGTTCGCATTTCGATAAAGCTACTCAACATACGCAAAAAAGAACTATATCGCTATGCCGGACTTTAAGATAAGGATTAAGAATTATTTAACTGAAATCATTCATAGCACATTGGATAATTTGGAGCTTTGAGCGTTCCTCTCCTTCAAGTAGCTTTTCTCGTCAAAACAGCTTCAATCGTTTACACTATAGCTGTAAAAAGGAGGCTACATACAAATGAATAAGGATGAGCTAATAAAAAAAGCGAAAGAGCTTTTAAATGAAGGAAATATCGAAAAGGCGAAAGTATTTATCGAAGAGCACAAAGTTGAACTGGGCGATTACTATGACAAAGCCAAGGGTTTATTGAAATCTGAAAAAATCGATGGTTTAATAGATCGCTTCAAAAAATTCTTTTAACAAAAAAAGCTGCGACGTAAATTTACGTCGCAGCTTTCTATTTCTGATTAACCTTCGTATAATTCACGAATTGGTGTCATGATGATGCGGTTCAAATCATTGATAATTACGCTGAAAGCTTGTTCTTTCACCATTAATTCGTTGATCAATTCTTCTTGTTGAACCTTCTCAGCTAATGCTTGTGCTTGTGATGCATCTTCATCGCTGAAGTCTTCACCGCGCATTTGTTTTTCTTGCAAGCTTTGTTGGAATGCTTGAAAATCCTTAAATGCTGCATACGCTGTGTCGTTTTTCTTCAATTCTGCAAAAGCTGCTTCTAAAGATTTAAATTCTGGTAGTTCACGAATTTCGCGTTCTAGTTCGTTTGCTGAATCATAAATATTTGCCATTCGTATTCCCTCATTTTCTATAAAAGTTACTTTTCTATTGTAACATGAATGGAAACGGGTTCACACCCTAATTTCCCGGTTGATACTGTTGCCACAATTCTTGGGCCTTATCCTTCAATTTATTGGCACCTTCTTTGGCTTTTTCAAAGAAGTTAGCTGCTCCTTCACTGGCTTTTCCGCCAATATCTTTTAACTCTTCCCGCCATTTACTCGTATCGCCATTTGTTTCGCCTTGATTAACTTGATCAGCCGCAACGACTTGTCCGCCCGTCGCATATGCATCGGCAACTTCAAAGGAATACTGTCCAGCATAAGGCAAAATTGATTCGGCTTCCGCCTTGAAGACTTGTCCCACCTCTGAGCCGCTTGTTCCACTTAGATAATGTGTCTCGCTGACTTTTTCAAAACCTAGCCAAGTAGAAATCACGACATTCGGTGTATAACCTACGATCCATTGATCATTGACTTTATTTGCGTCAAAGTTCGTTTCAGTCGTTCCAGTTTTCCCAGCAACAGTGAAGCCTGCTGGAGCTGCTTGAGCCGCTGTTCCGTTAGAAAATGTTCCTAGTAACATACTAGTCATTTCATTAGCAACTTCTTTTGAGATGACTTGTTCATACTTCGGTGAGCTGTTATCCTCGATCACAGCACCTGTGGAGTCGATGATTTTTGTAATCAAATGAGGCTCATAAACTTTCCCTTCATTTGCAAACGCACCATAAGCTGCGGCCATCTTCAGTGGTGAGGTGCCTTTTTCCAGACCGCCTAAAGCCAAACCATAATATTTATCCGACTTGCTCAATGGAATCCCGAATTCTTCGGCTTTATTATAGCCTTTACTTAATCCCATCTCATGCAATAACCAAACCGCCGGCAGATTTAAGCTCTGAGCTACAGCTTGATACATCGGTACGTCACCTTGGTAAGTGCCATCATAGTTTTTCGCTTTGTAATAAGATTGTGGTTCATCCTTTAAAATACTGTCTGGTTTATAGCCAGATTCTAATGCTGATGAGTAGACACTTAGTGGTTTCATCGTTGAACCTGGAGAACGCTGCATTTGTGTCGCAAAATTGTAGCTCCGGAAAATGTGTTCTCCCCGTCTCCCTACTAACGCTTGAACCCCGCCAGTTTTTGGATCTAGCGCAACAGACGCTGACTGAGGCATTGCCCCATCGGCAGCATTTGCTGGAAAGTTCGCGTTGTTTTCATAGACAGCTTCCATTTGTTTTTGATAATCCTGATCCAAGGAGGTGTAGATTTTGTAGCCTTTATTTAGTAAATCTTTTTCAGTCATACCATAACGTTCAACTGCTTCATCGATTACAGCATCAAAGTAAGAAGGATAACGATAACCTGCATCTGCCGAAGAATACGTATCATTCAACTGAGAGCCTAAATCAGTAGCTTTTTCCTGAGCTTCTTGTTCTTTAGTTAATTTACCGTTTTCTACCATCACAGAAAGGACGGTGTCTCGACGATTTACGGCATTTTCTAAGTTATCGATCGGATTGTAAATGCTTGGTCCCTTCAGCATTCCGACGATCGTTGCTGCTTCCCCGATTGTTACTTGATTAGCATCCACACCAAAATATTTTCTCGCCGCATCTTGTACGCCCCATACACCATTACCAAAGTAAGCATTATTCAAGTACATCGTCAAAATCTGATCTTTATCATATTTCTTTTCGATCTCGATGGCCATAAAGATTTCTTTGGCTTTTCGCTCTAGCGTCTGATCGAGAGTTAAATACGCATTTTTGGCTAACTGTTGTGTTAAGGTACTACCTCCACCAGTAATGTGGCCAGCAGTTATTCGGCCCACAACCGCCCGGGCAATCCCTTTGATATCGAAGCCGTGGTGTTTGTAAAAATTACGATCCTCCGTTGAAACGACCGCATCTTTTAAGTAAGGCGAAATTTGATCGCTTTCTACATAAGTCCCTTTTTGTCCATAGAGGGACCCTGCTTGTTCATTTTTCTCGTCATAAATCACTGTCGACTGCTTCAAACTGGATTGCAGCGTCTCCACATTGACCGATTTTGCCAAGAAAAATAGATAGACGCTCATTACTAAAACACCTACAAGTGTTAGTAAGAGCAAAATTTTATTGATATGATATTTTTTCCAAATACGTTTGCGCCAGTGGTGAAAACGAATCAAATAGGGTTTGATCCATTGCCAAAAGGTTTTTGTACCGCTACGAAATTTTTGCAAAAAAACTTTTGTACCACTTTTAAATTTGCGCCAAATTTCCTGAAAATCCATTTTTTGATCTCCATTCTATACAAATTCAGACAAAGTGTATCACAAATCTCCTATCTAATGCTTGGGTCTTTAGACGGATACACACTTGGGAGTATTCTAGCATGGGATCTCAAGAAAAAGCTGTTTTTTTTCTTAAATATCCGTTAAAAGTGATACAATTAAGCGGATAATCCCTTTCTAAAGCTAACATATCGCAAAAAAGCGCTCGATTCTGTATTTTGCGCTTTATTCACTGAATGCTTGAAATTAAATACATTGAAATAAAAGGAGCAGTAAAATGATTTTCACTATGACCTTGCCCGATCAAACATCTGTAATGACGGTCAAAGATTTATTGGAACAGGAGTGGCTGGTACCACGAAAGGTCCGCCATTTTATTCGAACACGAAAGGGACTCTTGATCAATGGTGAACCCTGCCATTTTCAATCGATGGTCCAGCCTGGAGATGTTATTACACTTACACTCGAAGCAAGCGATTATCCTGAACGAACGATTCTACTTGGTGACCCTAAAAGAATTTCGGTTCTTTTCGAAGATGAGCATTTGATCATTGTAAATAAACCTCATGGCATGAAGACTCATCCGAATCAACCAGAGGAACAGGATACTTTGCTGAATCATTTAGCTGCCTACTTGGCGCCTAATTATCAGCCTCATGTCGTGCATCGCTTAGACAAAGAAACCAGCGGCGCGATTTTGTTTGCAAAGAACCCCTTCGTTTTGCCGATTTTAGGTCGTTTATTAGAACAGAAGAAAATCTATCGCCGATATCAAGCAATCGTCCATGGAACGATAAAAAAGGATCTGACAATCAATCAAAAAATTGGGCGTGATCGACACGATCGTCGCAAACGACGAATTGATTCTAAAGGCGGAAAATCTGCAGTAACTCATGTGACCGTCGCAAAGCAGCATAAGAATCAGACAGCTGTTTTTTGTCAATTAGATACAGGTAGAACACATCAAATTCGTGTCCACTTAGCCAGCATTGGTCATCCGCTGGTGGGTGATCCTTTGTATAGTAAACATTCTAGTGGCCGTTTGATGCTGCATGCTTATGAACTTCATTTGCTGCACCCCTTTACCAATCAAGAAATAGCTGTTCAGGCATTGCCTGGATTATGGGAGTAAAAATGAAACCAGCCAAAACAGAATATAGACTGTTTTGACTGGTTTTCTTTTAAGCTTTGAAAATTATTTCCATAAAAAAGAGAGGACCATTGTTTCGATCCTCTCGGTTACTATCTTTAGTTTTTAGTACCAGCCGTTGGCTTGCCAGAATGATTGTGCGCCTTCCCATGAACCGTAACGAGAAGTCACATATTGATCCGCAACACGTTCTTGGTTTTCTGCAGAATAGTCACCGTTTAAATATGAAGCTGATAATTGGTAACGTCCGATATATTGACCGTTTGTAGCTGAATATGAACCGCCTGATTCACGTTGGGCAATCCATTCTTTCGCTGAAGAAGTTGTTGCTGCAGGAGCTGTTTCTTGCACAGGTGCTGCTTGTTGTTGAACTGGAGCCGCTTCTTGTACAGGAGCTGCCTGTGTTTGTTGTACTGGAGCTGCTTGTGTTTGTTGAGCTGAAGCTTCAGCTTGAACTGGAGCTGTTTCTTGTGCTTTTTCAGCTTTTGCTTCGCCATCAATTGTTAATTTTTGACCTGCAAAAATCATGTTTACGTTAGAAATTTTGTTCGCTTTTGCAATTGAATCCACTAAACTATCGTTACCAGCAAACTTGTGAGAAATTCTTGATAAAGTATCTCCTGATTCTACAGTATAGGTTTCTGAAGCGTGCGCATCTGTAGCTCCCATCGCTAAACCTGCACCTGCTGCTAATACTGTACTAAAAAGAAACGTTTTCCCTAATTTCATTCTGTAACTTCCTCCGATTTTTCTTATGTCTTTTTTCTTCTGTCTTCTTGACTACGAGAGATACTTTACCATCCTTTTGTGTTTCATGGGTAATATTAATGTAACAGTTCATTACAATAACATAAAACTATGTAACAAAACGACTGTCAGTGTGTCATTTTGAAATATATCACTTTTATTATTATGAGTAAAAACCCGTGATACAAGGCTGTTTCGAGAAATGTAACTGTTTTATTCTTGTATTACAAAAATTATCTTTAGAAACATTGACATCTTTTTGTAAAGTAATCGGAAGGAAAAATTCTATTCTTTTTGAATTATTTTGCAAATATTTTTTACAGATTTTGAATTTAAAATTTAATTTATAACAAAAAAATACTTCTGTACTTTTCAAGTACAGAAGTATTTTTCATTTGATTCTCAATCGTCTACGCCATTTTCTTGCTTGGGATCCCACCAGTTTATCGACTAAGCGAATTTTCAAACTAAGATAGAAATAAACCAATCCACCCACTCCAGCTGTTAGCAAACAGATGGCTAAAGCAGATAATCGTGACGCTGGATCAAACACGAGATAACTCATCTGCCGCACAATAACAGCGACTATCAGCATCACTAACGTTAAAATCAAAATCAGAACACAACGACGAAAGGCCAGCTGATAGTTCGCATGGACAACTCTGCGTAGTTTCCAGAGACATAAGCCACAGGTTAGGCTTAAACCGATAAACGTAGCAGCGAGAGGTCCATAAACCTCTAATAGTTCAATCAGCGGTACTTGAATAATCGCTTTAAGTAATAAGCCTGCCAGCCAATATTTCACCGCGACTCGGCTATGTGAAATTCCTTGCAACGTCGTCGACAGCATCATAAACAATGCTGAGACTAGCCCCGCCCAACAGGCGGCAACAAGCACACGGCTACCTAAAACATCGGCCGAATAAAAGATCGTATTCAAAGGATAAGCCAGTAAAATCATTCCAAAAACAGCTGGCAACATGATGAAAGCAAACAGCTGGATATTCGTATTTACTAATTTAGCCAGTTCAGGTCGGCGTCTTTGAGTAAAAAGTTCTGTCAGCATTGGCAGACTAGTTAATGCAAGCGATGTTCCTAAAGCAACTACGACCATCGTCAACTTATCTGGATTGGCACTAAATAAAGCGTATAAATCCACCAACTGATCATGACTGTAATTCGTATTAGCATTCATCGTGTGAATGAAGGTCACCTGGTCAATCAATTTATAAAAGGTGATTCCGCCACCAAGTAAAATAAATGGAATCGCCTGTCTAACCGTTTCAAACAATAATTTTTTCGTATCAATCGTTACTTTGTCTAGACTGCGTCCTAGCTGCAAATCACTCTTTTTTCGATCCTTAAACCAATAAAAAAGCAAGACGCTATAAGAGCCGATCATTCCGACAGATGCAGCGAAGGTCGATTGGATCACCGCATTTAAATAATCCCCTTTCCTGACCTTCATAATAATAAAGACACTCAAGAGCATATACAAAACACGCAGCGCCTGTTCAACCAATTGTGAGACGGCAGAAGGACGCATATCCTGTTGACCTTGAAAATAGCCCCGTAAGACACTCATACAGGGAAAGGCAATAACAGCGATGCTCAATGCTTGTATTACTGGAATCAAAGCACGACCCCCACCGGACAAACCAGCCAGCAATGGTGCTGTGAAAAACATCAAGCCACCAAAGAAAATTCCTAAAATTGCCGTAGCCTGCAAGGCCTTGATAAATAAACGCCGACTCGTTCGATACTCTCCCATCGAATTGTACCGAGCAATCTGCTTGGCTATCGCGCCTGGCAATCCGGCTGTAGAGATCATCATGAACAATGCATAAAACGTATAACCCATATTAAATAATCCATTGGCCGCACGGGCATTTTCACCCATCCAGGCATACCATGGAATAATGTAGATCGCTCCTAACAGCCGTGAAAAAATATTTCCCACAGATAGCCAAGCTGATCCTTGGATCATTTTTTCCTGATAAGTCAGATCACTCGGTCGTGTCTCTTTCATGGTCTCCTCCTTCAAAAAATCGCTACCCTTATAGTAAAGCTAAATTGCACTCCTGACAATCACTCTTTACTTTTTCTCTTATTAAGCTATGCTATAATAGCCTAGACTATATATTGGAGGTCTCAACATGCTGACACTTACCCAAATTCAACAAATCCTTGAACAAGAAAATCTTTTAAGAGAGTTTATTACGCCCACACGTTGGACGCTGACTGCTCCTTTTGACAAAAGCTTTCAAAAAATTTCTTATGACTCACGTGAAGTCGATGCAGATACCCTTTTTTTCTGTAAAGGGAACAATTTCCAACAACACTTTTTAGAACAAGCTCTAGCAGATGGTCTAACTTGCTACATCGCCGAGCAGCCCTACGAAGTTCCTGCAGAGCTGGCAATCATTGTAACCGATATTCGTAAAGCATTGGCCGTTTTGAGCATGGCCTTCTATGATTACCCGCAAGAAAAATTACATCTGGTAGGAATCACCGGAACAAAGGGTAAAACAACCGTCGCCTACTTCACAAAAAAAATCCTAGACATTACGACGAATAAAAAGACTGCTCTTCTATCTACTTTAAATACCACACTAGATGGTGTAACCTTTTTCAAATCAAAACTTACAACACCTGAATCGTTAGATTTATATCGGATGATGGCTGAAGCTGTGGCCAATGGTATGACGCATCTTGTCATGGAGGTGTCTTCCCAAGCGTATAAAGTAGCGCGTGTTTATGGTTTAACCTTTGATGTCGGGATTTTTCTAAATATTTCTCCCGATCATATTGGACCGATCGAGCATCCGACATTTGAAGATTACTTCTATTGTAAGCGGCAATTAGTTGCCAACTCTCGTCAAGTCATCTTACGGCATGAAATTGATCACTTTGATCTTTTATTGGAATTGGCTGAAAAACAAAATATTTCCGTCATAACATACGGGAATAAGCAAGCAGATTATCACGTACAACCAGCTGAACATCCGCTGTCCTTTGAATTAACAGGGCGGGAGGACACCTTTGGATTAAATGGTAACTACTCTATTTTGTTAGCAGGCGATTTTAATAAGGAAAATGCTGCTGCAGCTCTATTAGCCAGTGCTCTCGTCGGTGCGGATCAAGCTGCGGGACATCAAGGATTAGCTGAAGCACTGGTTCCAGGCCGCATGAATCTTTTAATAAAACCAAACGGTGCTCACATTTATGTGGACTACGCTCATAATTATTTAAGTATGAAATCATTGCTCGCTTTTGCTAAAGAACAGCATCCAGATGGTGAACTCCTTGTCATTACCGGTTCAACTGGAAACAAAGCAGAATCGCGCCGCGAAGGCTTGGGCCAAGCAATTGGTGAATATGCCGATGTGGCGATTTTGACCAGTGACGATCCCAACTTTGAAGATCCTAAAAAGATTGCAGACGAAATCAAACAAAGCATTAAAAATGATCATGTACGCGTACAATTTGAAAGTGATCGTAAAAAAGCCATCAAAGAGGCGATTCAGCAGGCTGGGCCAAAGGACGCCATCATTTTAGCAGGAAAAGGGACCGACAAATATATGACGGTTAACGGCGAAGACCTGCCCTATGAAGGTGATTATCATTTAGCAGAGGAATTTATTAAGGACTAACGGCATTGCCCGTTAGTCTATTTTTATGTTCTGACAGATCACTGTTGCCTCCGCATATACTTCTTCAATCAAAGCTTTAGCTGGCTTCACTTCTGAAAACAGCCCCGCAATTTGTCCAGCCATCACAGCGCCGTTTTCTGTATCGCCGATATCTGTGGCGCGTTTCAATACTTCTAGTGAAAAAGCTTCATTTGTTTTTTCCTTATCAGTCAAATTATTTTTTAACCCACGGATCGCTCCACCCTTAGTTTTATGAAGCACTACGGTTGCCGTATCATCTGCTTGTAGAATCGCTTGCTGATAATTTTCATGAACTGGACACTCCGCAACTGTCAAAAAGGCCGTCCCCATTTGGACACCCTGTGCTCCTAATGCAAAGGCGGCTGCCATTCCACGACCATCTCCGATCCCGCCAGCGGCAATCACAGGGATAGCTACCGCTTGAACGACTTGTGGAATCAATGCCATGGAAGTCGTTTCACCAATATGTCCGCCTGCCTCCATCCCTTCTGTGATGATACCGTCTACACCCAGCTGCTCCATTTTTTGTGCCAGTTTCACTGAGGGTATCACAGGAAACACTTTGATATCGGCCTGCTTCAAACGCTCCATATAATGCTTAGGTGTTCCTGCTCCAGTGGTCACGATCTTAACCCCTTCTTCAATCAACACCTCAACTTGCTCTGAAATATTGTCCATCTGCAACATCAAATTTACGGCGAACGGTTTCTTTGTTCGTTCTTGGGTCCTACGAATTTGTTCTCGCAATTCTTCGCTGCTTAACCCGCAAGCAGCGATAATCCCAAGTCCTCCGGCTTCTGAGACCGCACTAGCTAATGGGTAGCGAGCAATATGGGCCATTGCTCCCTGAAAAATCGGATACTGAATATCTAATAGTTTAGCGATTGAGTTCATAAATGCACCTCATTCTTTTTTTCTTATCCTAGCATACTTCAAGTATTCGCTCATTATTTTGTCCGCACCTAAAAATGCTCCGCATTAACATGCGGAGCATCAAAAACTAATTTGCTACAATATTGACTAATTTGTTGGGAACGACAATCACTTTACGAACCGTTTTTCCTTCGATATTGCGTTGGATGTGTTCATCTTCCATCGCCATTTTTTCTAACTCATCTTTAGCCATATCAACAGCTACCATCACTTTAGAACGAACCTTGCCGTTAACCTGTAGAATGACTTCGATCTCATTTTCAACCAAGGCTTCTTCATCATAGGTTGGCCAAGCTACGTGAGAAATACCGCCTTCATGTCCTAAGATCGCCCACAGCTCTTCAGCAATATGCGGTGCAATCGGAGCTAGTAATTGTACAAAGCCTTCGACATATTCATACGTTAATGCTTTTGCTTTATAGGCATCATTTACGAAGACCATCAATTGAGAAATTGCGGTGTTTAAATGCAAGTTCTCCATGTCTTCTGTCACTTTTTTAACAGTTTGATTGTAAACCTTTGTCAATGAGCCATCGTTGAAGGTGGTGATATGATCACGCATCTTGCCTTCTTCATCCACAATCAAACGCCACACGCGATCCAAGAATTTACGTGAACCTTCAAGACCGTTTTCACTCCAAGGAATCTGAGCATCCAATGGTCCCATGAACATTTCATACATACGTAATGTATCAGCACCATATTTATCTACGACATCATCTGGATTTACAACGTTTTTCAATGATTTACTCATTTTCGCAGGTGCTTCTTCTAACTCTTCGCCTGTTTCAATACTGAACCATTTTCCATCACGTTTTTCAACCATGTTCGTTGGTACTAGAGCACCGCGGCTGTCACGGAAGCTTTGACCTAAGATCATGCCTTGATTGTATAATTTTTGGAATGGTTCATTCGTTGGCACAACGCCGATATCGTATAAGAATTTATGCCAAAAACGAACATACAATAAATGCAATACGGCATGCTCAGCGCCACCAATATAAAGATCGACAGGCATCCAACGTTTTAGTTTGTCATAGTCTGCCAAAGCTTCTTTATTATGCGGATCAATAAAGCGCAAGTAATACCAAGAGCTTCCTGCCCACTGTGGCATCGTATTGGTTTCACGACGGCCTTTTTTACCAGTGATTGGATCAACGACATTAACCCACTCTTCAATATTTGCTAGTGGTGATTCGCCTGTTCCACTTGGTTTAATATCTGTTGTTTTCGGCAATTCCAACGGCAATTCGTAATCAGGAACTAAACCAGTTGTACCGTCTTCCCAATGGATAACAGGAATAGGTTCACCCCAATAGCGTTGACGTGAGAACAACCAGTCACGCAAGCGGTAGCTAATTTCTTTTTTCCCGCATTCATGTTCTTCAAGCCAAGCTAGCATTTTATCGATGGCGTCTTGTTTATTTAGTCCATCCAAGAATTCTGAATTGATATGCGGACCATCTCCAGTGAAGGCTTCTTTATCTACATCTCCGCCTTCAAGTACAGGAATGATCGGCAAACCAAATGTTTTCGCAAATTCATAATCTCGTTCGTCATGAGCCGGAACTGCCATAATCGCACCCGTTCCGTAAGAAGCTAATACATAATCCCCAATCCAGATTGGCATTTTTTCACCGTTTACTGGATTAATAGCGTAGGCACCAGTGAAGACGCCCGTTTTTTCTTTTGCTAAGTCTGTTCGTTTTAGATCTGACTTTTTGGAAGCTTCTTCAATATAAGCATCCACTGCTGTTTTTTGTTCAGATGTCGTAATTTTTTGCACCAAATCTAACTCTGGAGCCAGCACTGCATAGGTTGCTCCAAACAACGTATCCGGACGCGTAGTGAAGACAGTAAATGTTTCCTCACTATTTTCAATTTTAAAACGTACATTTGCACCAATTGAACGACCGATCCAGTTACGCTGCATCTCTTTGATACTTTCTGGCCAATCAAGATCTTCCAAATCATCCAGCAAGCGATCCGCATAGGCGGTGATTTTCAGCATCCATTGACGCATTGGTTTACGGATGACATCATAGCCGCCACGTTCACTTTTCCCATCAATAACTTCTTCATTGGAAATAACTGTACCTAATTCAGGTACCCAGTTGACAGGAACTTCCGCTTCATAAGCCAAACCTTTTTCATACATCTGTTCAAAAATCCATTGTGTCCATTTATAGTAATCAGGATCTGTAGTATTTAATTCCCGATTCCAGTCATAACTGAATCCCAATGCATTGATTTGGCGTTTAAAGGTTTCAATATTTTTCTTGGTAAATTCCGCAGGATCATTACCAGTATCTAACGCGTATTGTTCAGCCGGCAGACCAAAGGCATCCCAGCCCATCGGATGCAGTACATTATAACCTTGCGCCCGTTTCATCCGTGAAATGACATCCGTCGCTGTATAGCCTTCTGGGTGTCCTACATGTAGTCCTTGTCCAGATGGGTAAGGAAACATATCCAACGCGTAAAATTTTGGTTTTTCAGGATCATCTGTGGTATTAAAGACATTATGCTTTGCCCAATATTTTTGCCATTTTTTTTCAATCGCTTTGTGATCGTAACTCATGTTGTTCCTCCTAAATTGATTTCATCATTTTTAACTACAAAAAAATCCCATGAAAGTTCTCAAAACTCTCATAGGACGTTATCAACGTGGTACCACCTATTTTTATCTGTCAAACGACAGACCTCAAAAGAAATAACGGGCTTTAACCGGATCATTCGATCATGCTCCAAGGTAAGTTCGAATGTCTCGCATACACACTCTCAGCACCGTGCGCTCTCTGAAATGCGTTCGTTTCTACTACTCCTCTTCCAAGCAACAATATTCAAAGTAGTTTCATCTTAGCAGATTCCAAAACAATATTCAATTGAATTCCCTTTAAGAAATCGTTGAATAAATTGTCCCTTAGTCAAAACATGATATAATACTTCTGTTTAGAAAGGATGAATCAGAGAAAACAATGAAAAATAAATCAATCTATCAATTAATCGGCAGTTTTACCCTGCTGTTTTTTGCGGCACTGTGTTACATCGTCCGTTTTTATCCAGAAACATTAAATGGTTTTGATCGGAGTATCATCCATGCGGTCCATCAGCTGTATCCGCAGATGAACGGCTATTTTTTATGGGTGACAAAATTTGCTAATCCAATTACCGTTGTCATCTTAACATTGGTATTTGTTGGTTTATTCTATTTCAATAAACAAAAGATTACGGCTCTTTGGTTAGCCATTACTATGGCATTGATTAGTGGTATCGGCAATCATCTGCTGAAACTTTTCTTTCATCGAGCGCGCCCAACGATCTTGCCCCACATGGTGACAGAGCACAGCTTTAGTTTTCCTAGTGGTCACGCAACAGCTAGTACCTTATTATATGGTACATTGATTTTTGTTATGGCTCTATTCTTCAAAGAAAAAACACCACGTTTGACTGCTCAGATCGTCGTTGGTTTATTGATTCTAAGTATTATAATCAGCCGTATCTATCTTGGTGTTCATTATCCAAGCGACGTCCTCGCTGGAATGCTTTTTGGTAGCAGTTGGCTACTATTCACGTATCCTTATTACAAACAGAAAAAATTAATCTATGATCTAAAAACGATTAGGAGAAATTAAATGACTTTTCAATATACTGACGATCCAACCAAACGTTACCATTCATGGAATTATGCCTTGCGCCAACAATTCGGTGGGAAAATTTTTAAGGTTCCCGTTGATGGTGGTTTTGATTGTCCCAACCGTGATGGTACGGTTGCCCATGGCGGCTGTACATTTTGCAGCGTTTCTGGTTCTGGTGATATGATTGTTGCACCAAGTGATCCGCTGCCTCAACAGTTTCACAAAGAAATCGACATGATGCATCAAAAATGGCCCCATGTCAATCAATACATCGTTTACTTTCAAAATTTTACAAACACCCACGCCCCTGTAGAAGTAATCCGCGAACGCTTTGAGCAGGTTGTCAATCTTCCTGGTGTCGTTGGGTTATCTGTTGGTACTCGTCCCGACTGTTTGCCGCCAGAAGTGGTGGACTATTTAGCTGAATTGAATCAACGTTTATATCTTTGGGTTGAATTGGGTCTGCAATCAACCTATGAAAGTACTAGTGATAAGATTAATCGTGCTCACGACTATCCAACTTATGTGGATGCAGTCGCGCGTCTACGTAAACATAATATCAATGTTTGCACTCACTTAATCAATGGTCTGCCCGGTGAGTCATTAGAGATGATGCGGGAAAATGTTCGCCGAACGATTTTAGATTCCGATATTCAAGGAATCAAACTACATCTTCTGCATTTGATGCGTAATACCAAAATGCTGCGGGATTATGCAGAAGGGCATTTACAACTGATGAGCAAAGACGATTATGTTTCTGTCATTTGCGATCAATTAGAGCTGATTCCTCAAGAAATTATTATTCATCGTTTGACCGGAGATGCTCCGTGGGATTCATTAATTGGTCCCATGTGGAGTTTAAAAAAATGGGAAGTCTTAAACGCGATTGATCAAGAATTACTTCGTCGTGATTCCTATCAAGGAAAATTTGCTTTGAGAGGGGCGTTTACTCATGCTGCTAACAGCTCTGCGGTATAGTCATCAATTGCTGAAGGAAATAGTAAACGAAGGTGATCACGTCGTTGACGCTACGATGGGCAATGGCAATGACACTTTATTTCTAGCAGAACTCGTCGGTACAACCGGTCAAGTTTACGCCTTCGATATCCAAGAGCAAGCGTTACAAAATACTCGTGATAAAATTTCTGACTATAGCGAGCGCACAACGCTATATCTTGCTGGACATGAAACGATTGAAGAAAAAATCTCAGCTGACCAACCAATTAAAGCCGCAATTTTTAACCTCGGCTACCTACCAAAAAGCGATAAACAGATCGTCACCTTGCCCGAAACGACCAAACAAGCTATGACCGCCATCTTAAAACGGTTAACCATTGGTGGTCGCATGATCATCGTCATTTATTATGGACACGAAGGTGGAGAAGCTGAAAAAAACGAAGTCCTGCATTATTGCCGAGCATTACCGCAGGAAAAATTCAGCGTATTAAATTATCAATTTATCAATCAAAAGAATAATCCACCGATTTTATTGTGCGTAGAAGCTATTTCACATTGAAACTATCATCTGTTACAACATATATACCTAAAAAAGAGTGACTGATCAAAAACGATCAGTCACTCTTTTCATTCAACCATTCTAGAACACGCTTGATCCAAGTATCCCAAAATACCCAATCATGTTTCCCAGTTCCTTCTTCAAAGGTTACATTGAGGTTCTTTTGTTTCATTTTATGAGCCATGTATTGACTAGCCGGGTACAAATCATCTTCTGTTCCACAGGCCAAGAAAAAGCGTGGTGCTGTCTTTCCGCTATCAACCAGTTCATCCAATAATCGCAAAGGATCATTTTTTGACCCTTTGATCTGATCCAAGGGTCCGAAGATTCCTTTCCAATAAGCTTCATTTCGTACCAGCAATAAACTTTCTACATCAGATAAAACCACTGCCCCCGATAAAGAAGCCACCGCGGCAAAATTCTCTGGTTTTGCCAAGCCTAGTTTCAATGCACCATAGCCACCCATGGATAACCCAGCTGCAAAAGTTTTTTCTCGTTTATGAGTCAATTGTGGAAAGAGCTCATGGACAATCGTTGGCAATTCCTCCGAAACAAACGTCCAATAGTTCATATCATACGTTGTATCAGTATAAAAGCCAAGATCCGTCGAAGGCATCACCACTGCCATCTGATATTCAGCCACATATCGCTCGATCGAAGTCCGGCGTTCCCAGACACTATGATTGCCGCCCATACCGTGTAATAAATATAAGACCGGAACATCTTCATTTACACCAATAGTTTCCGTTCCAATCTTCTTATGCGTCGTTTGTGGCAAAATCACGTTCATTGCTACTTCCATTTGTAAAACATTCGAGTAGACATTCACCTGTAAAAAAGCCATTCAGCAAGATCCCCCAGTTCTTTATTCTTCATTCAGTTTAACACTTCTCGTTTGTTTGCCAACCATAAAGCTAAAAATCAATGCAAAAATAATCAGCAATAACCCAACAAAATATATCCAATGAAGGCTGGCAAAAAGAATATTACGTAGTTCCATTCGCAAGTTTGACTCAATCTGTAAAGCCGTATGAGGATTAATCAAACGATTCATGATATCCAGATCCGTGATTCCAGCTTTTGTTAGCTGCTGCCCGTTCGCAACGTTCAAAATAATTCCAAAAAGTGAAACCATGACTGTTTGACCGATTGTACGAGAAAGCGTATTGAAAGAGGTGGCCACCCCGATTTCTTCCTTCGGTACACTGGCCTGCGCTTCCACCGTTGTCGTTGTAACAGATAATCCGTAACCAACACCTAAGACACCCATAATGATGAAAAATAGCCAAAAAGGACTTTGTTGCGGCAATACCACTAACGTTCCTCCACCCATCAAGATAATAATCAAGCCGCTAACGATAATCCATTTTGCAGAATACTTACGTAATAATTGACCTGATAAAAAGGACCCGTACATCCATACAATCGACATCGGCGCTAAGACCAAACCACCAATTCCGGCTGGCTTTCCTAGGACTCCCTGCATCCACATAGGAATATACACATCCAGTCCCATTAAAAAGCCGCTAATTAGAGCCGCGACAACATTCACACTAGCAAATGTCTTGTTATTGAACAGCTTCAAATTTATCACAGGATCTTCTGCTCGTTTTTCTGTTCGAATAAAGAGTATCAATGAGAAAATACTCACTGCAAATAAAGCAATAACTGATAACGAAAGACCTTCATCACCTAGCAGTTGAAAACCTAATAATAAGCTTAAAAGTGTCAGCATCAAGAACAAGCTTCCGAATATATCCATCTTTTTTGCTTGATGCTCTTTTTTCTCTTCAATAAAGAAATATTGCAACAAACCGATCAAAGCCAATCCAATTGGTACATTAATAAAGAAAATCCAATGCCACCCAATCGTATCTACGATCAAGCCACCAGCTAAAGGTCCAAAAACACTAGCAACGCCCCAAGCCGCACTCGTCAGCCCCAAAATCTTGGCCCGTTTTTCAATATCATAGAGATCGGCAATAATTGTCAAAGACACGGGCATAATCGCTCCAGCACCGATTCCTTGAATCCCACGAGCAATAATCAACGTCAACATTTCATTAGACATCCCGCATAATGCCGAGCCTAAAACAAATAATAAAATACCAACAATAAAAATTGGTTTTCTACCAATCTTATCTGCCAATTTTCCATAAATCGGTGTAATCATCGCATTTGTTAATAAATAGATGGAAAATACCCAGTTCATAATTTCAATTCCATGTAAACTACCCACGATCGTCGGCATGGCCGTCGTCACGATTGTACCTTCAATCGCAGACATAAATGTCGCGATAAATATTCCAGCAGTCACAACCTTCACATTTGTTTTTCTATTCATTTTTTCCTCCAAATCTATTTTTCAATCTTTAGTTACTTTAACATAGAAGTATAACTTATTTCTCATAAGGCAGAACAAAAATGCCTAAAAAAAGAGACAGTCCTATCAATCAATGATCAATAGAAACCGCCTCGTGAACTCCATAAACATTTTATGTCTGTACGATTTATTCTAGATTCAAGCTTTTCTTCAACGCCTCGACTTTATCGATATGCTCCCAAGGTAGATCCACGTCTGTTCGACCAAAATGTCCATAAGCGGCTGTGTCGCTATAGATTGGACGCAACAAATCAAGCATTTCGATAATTCCTGCCGGACGCAAATCGAAGTTTTCTCGGATAGCACCAATCAATGCTTCTTCAGTAACCTTTGCTGTTCCGAAGGTATTGACTGAAATAGAAACAGGCTGTGCCACGCCAATCGCATAAGCAAGCTGCACCTCTACTTTTTCTGCTAAACCAGCAGCCACAATATTTTTCGCAATATAACGAGCCGCATAAGATGCAGAACGGTCTACTTTAGTTGCATCTTTCCCAGAAAAAGCACCGCCTCCGTGACGTGAATAACCACCATAAGTATCAACGATTATTTTACGTCCAGTCAATCCCGCATCCCCTTGAGGCCCACCAATCACAAAACGACCTGTGGGATTAATAAAATATTTCGTTTTCTCATCCAATAATTCAGCAGAAATTTCATGTTTGATTACTTTTTCCATGACATCTTTTTGAATCGTCTCGTTATCAACAGCATCATTGTGTTGAGTACTGATAACAACTGTATCAACACGCAATGGTTTCCCGGTTTCATCATATTCAACAGTCACTTGAGACTTTGCATCTGGACCAAAATAAGCTACCTCGCCAGATTTGCGCAAATCAGCTAAACGTTTCACTAAATGATGACTCAATGAAATAGGCAGTGGCATTAGTTCAGGCGTCTCATTCACCGCAAAACCAAACATTAGTCCCTGATCTCCAGCACCGATATCATCCAATAGTTCTTCTTTACCACGAGTTTCTAAAGCATCATCAACACCTTGTGCAATATCCGGTGATTGTTCATCGATTGCCACTAAAACAGCAACATTATCACCATCAAACCCAAATCTTGACTCTGTATAACCAATGCGTTTAATCGTTTCGCGCACCACTTTTTGGATATCTACATACGCCGAAGTAGAGATTTCTCCAAAAACTAAAACAAGCCCAGTCGTTACAGACGTTTCACATGCAACTCTGGCTTTTGGATCCTTTTCTAAAATTGCATCCAAAATAGCATCACTGATTTGATCAGCAACCTTATCCGGATGTCCTTCTGAAACTGATTCAGATGTAAATAAACGACGTTCTTCCATTATAAATATTCCCCCTAATTTTTATTCGGTTACAAGGAATCTCTGAATACTTCAGAGCCTATCGGGAACTTGCAACGTCTCGATTATAACAGAAAAATAGCCTCTGTCACTAATAAACCGTCATTAAACCTGAAAATTTATGGAAATTCGTTTTCAAACAAAAAAGGTTCTATAATATTTTGTGTTGGTGAAAAATCGACTTCGATTTTCTACCAACACTTTTTCTTCGTTTCAACTCAAAAAGAGACTCACTTTTGGTAAAATTTAGTCGACCAAAACATCACCCTACCAAAGGAGTCTCTCAATGGATAATCATACTAGAAAATTACTCGAATTAACAGATAAACATTTATTTTTTTCGGACTAAGTTTTATTCAAATTTGTCTCCACCAACACGATTTGACAAAGAGCCAAAAAAAAGAGACGTTTAAAACGTCTCAAAATGACCCGTACGGGACTCGAACCCGTGTTACCGCCGTGAAAGGGCGGTGTCTTAACCGCTTGACCAACGGGCCATATATCAAAAAACGGAGAAGGAGGGATTTGAACCCTCGCGCCGGTTTCCCGACCTACACCCTTAGCAGGGGCGCCTCTTCAGCCACTTGAGTACTTCCCCAAAAACCAAAAAGATTTTTAATGGGCCTAAATGGACTCGAACCATCGACCTCACGCTTATCAGGCGTGCGCTCTAACCAGCTGAGCTATAGGCCCTTCTTAAAAACTAAAGCGGGTGACGAGAATCGAACTCGCGACAACAGCTTGGAAGGCTGTGGTTTTACCACTAAACTACACCCGCAATTCTGATGGCGCGGGACAGAATCGAACTGCCGACACATGGAGCTTCAATCCATTGCTCTACCAACTGAGCTACCGAGCCAGAAGCGGTCCCGACGGGATTTGAACCCGCGATCTCCTGCGTGACAGGCAGGCATGTTAACCCCTACACCACGGAACCGTATTTTTTTTAGTTTTTAATTGCGGGAGCAGGATTTGAACCTACGACCTTCGGGTTATGAGCCCGACGAGCTACCAGACTGCTCCATCCCGCGATAATAGTATTAAAAGGAGGATAAGGGATTCGAACCCTTGCACGGTTTTACCCGCCTGACGGTTTTCAAGACCGTTCCCTTCAGCCGGACTTGGGTAATCCTCCAAATAAAAATAATGACCCGTACGGGACTCGAACCCGTGTTACCGCCGTGAAAGGGCGGTGTCTTAACCGCTTGACCAACGGGCCATAAATTTTAATGGGCCTAAATGGACTCGAACCATCGACCTCACGCTTATCAGGCGTGCGCTCTAACCAGCTGAGCTATAGGCCCTTCTTAAAAACTAAAGCGGGTGACGAGAATCGAACTCGCGACAACAGCTTGGAAGGCTGTGGTTTTACCACTAAACTACACCCGCATGGCGGTCCCGACGGGATTTGAACCCGCGATCTCCTGCGTGACAGGCAGGCATGTTAACCCCTACACCACGGAACCGTAATTTTTAGTTTTTAATTGCGGGAGCAGGATTTGAACCTACGACCTTCGGGTTATGAGCCCGACGAGCTACCAGACTGCTCCATCCCGCGATAATAGTATTAAAAGGAGGATAAGGGATTCGAACCCTTGCACGGTTTTACCCGCCTGACGGTTTTCAAGACCGTTCCCTTCAGCCGGACTTGGGTAATCCTCCATAAAAGAGTCACTATGGACCTTGTAGGACTCGAACCTACGACCGGACGGTTATGAGCCGTCTGCTCTAACCAACTGAGCTAAAGGTCCTGGCTCGAATAAAATCGCGGCGGAGGGGATCGAACCCCCGACCTCCCGGGTATGAACCGGACGCTCTAGCCAGCTGAGCTACACCGCGTTATTAATAAAAAATGGAGCCTAGCGGGATCGAACCGCTGACCTCCTGCGTGCAAAGCAGGCGCTCTCCCAGCTGAGCTAAGGCCCCAAAATTTTATTTCTATCGGGAAGACAGGATTCGAACCTGCGACCCCTTGGTCCCAAACCAAGTGCTCTACCAAGCTGAGCTACTTCCCGAAATGCACCCGAGAGGACTCGAACCTCTAACCCCTTGATTCGTAGTCAAGTACTCTATCCAATTGAGCTACGGGTGCGTTATTTAGTTAATGCCGAGGACCGGAATCGAACCGGTACGGTGATCACTCACCGCAGGATTTTAAGTCCTGTGCGTCTGCCAGTTCCGCCACCCCGGCGTTCTTCCCTGGTCTTCAGGAAAGCGGAAAACGGGGTTCG
>Ga0334898_1000107_pt1 | contig 161160 bp, 131 predicted proteins | sample GraSluR3_MG_10_FD_207228 | JGI IMG/M metagenome (GOLD analysis project Ga0334898, IMG submission 207228) | Sludge microbial communities from methane-producing bioreactor in Wageningen University, Netherlands - Granular Sludge_3_08-R3 | ecosystem: Engineered > Bioreactor > Anaerobic >...
TAGTCTTTTTTTGAGCCATCGGTTCTTTCTCCTTTTGAATGATTTGCTTGCACCATTCATTCTATCGGAGTGCCCGGTGGCTTTCCATATCCACATATAAATTGCAAACATTATTGTACTCTATCCCATTTACCTGACCTTTTGTTGCAGTTTCACCAAAAATATCAGTCATAAGATATAAAACATCCGCAACAGTGAACCATTCACCTTTTTTTTCATTGGTGACAATATAAAGCACCATCATCATTTTTTCTTTAAAGTCTTTTAGAGACTCCACTTCTGAATAGCAACCCAGATTCAACTCATCAAGGTTAATATCTGAATATGCGGATTTTGCTTTTGGGCGTGACTTTCGAGGCTTTTGAACTTTTTTATATATCTCCTTTTTAGGTTTATATTTCTCGATATATTTTATCCCATCATCGGACAGCTTGTATGGTTTAGGTTTATTATGTTCGGCATTCTTTACATCCATAATTAGCCCCTTTTTGGCTAACCGATAGAGTGACATGCTAATATTTGATGGCATCTTTCTTCTTGCTTCGGCGTAATACATTTCCAAATCATTTATAGTGAAATAATTTTTATTATTTTTCTTTTCATCGAAGTATGCTGCAAATAATGCAAAATCTTGTTCAGTCATTTTGCCAAAATTATTTAAAAAAGATGCGAGGTTCATCGGCGAATAATCATATTCTCTATGGATAGGGGTGGTATCTATTGTATCAGCAGTCACATCTTCCGCTAATAGCTTTGCCGGTTGTTCAACCGCTTCAACGCGCTGGGTCGGCTGGACTTCTCCACGAGTACGCACAATAGCATCGATAGCTGCAGGAAGAAGCGTATTTAAGAAAACGCTTCTTTCGCGTTCTAATATTTCAGCAGACCCTTCCGCCTCAAACTCTATTTCTCCAATCTTAAATCTTACACGATTTTCCACCTTGTTACTCCTTATAGCATCAACCCTGCTTTAGTGAATAATTCTTCAAGCATTACTCTATAATTTAGCTTAATATCATCAATATCCTTTTTTCCGGCTGTGTATGTAATGCTATGTGCTGAAAAATTCCCAACCATTCGAAATGTATCAAATTCATTTCTGATACGCGATAATTTCAAAACAGAATTGCTCATTGCGTTATTAACTATACTATCCAGCATTTTATAGCCCGATCCAGTTGCATTTTTTATTTCATCATCTATACCCAAATGCTGATATGATAGCACCAATAAAACCTCAAATAAACGTCTCATTAATACGGCGCAGCCATCGTAGCAATGATAGGCATATGAGTGGTTGATTTGGGTAATTAACTTATCTAAATATTTGCGTTTTCCGCAGAATTTTGTTTCGTCGATTATTTCACTATCGGATTCTATGGTCTCTGTATCGTCCCAAAAATCACCGAATTCTTTTTCTAATCCTTGTAAAATAACAGGTATATATTCAAACCTGGCTTTCGATTCCTTAACGGTTAGAAATACTTTATCCTTTCCATTTATAAGTTTCTCCTTCAGGCGTGAAACATTTGGGGCATTAAAACGACATTGCTGCATCAGATAAGAAATCAAGGCCATAGTAAATTGACATTTGCCCGTTTCCTTATAATGATAAAAGCAGAGCAGTTTTGCACGTTCCGATTCAGTACGAGTGCTCAGATTTGTTAGGTCAAGAAAATCTAATAACTTCATAATGATTTCCACACTTTGATAATCTATATTTAGTGTATTATTTTTGGCAAAATATGTCAATATTCCAGATATTTAGTATGATGCTTATCGTATCCCATTTTTTTTATGCTCATTAATTAATCTACATCAACGCCTTGTATTATACGGATACGGTTCCTTGCTATTGGTAAGCCCAAGCAAATAGTCCGTGCTTACGTTATGGAATCTGGCAAGGCCAATCAGTATTGCGGTGGGGATATCCACCTCTCCGCGCTCGTAATTGCTGTATATCCGTTGGCTGCATTTCAATATTTGCGCCATCTGTGTCTGCGTCATGTCTTTGTCTTCCCGTAAATTCCGAATCCGTGCGTACATAGAATCACCCCTAAAATAATATAAGATAGCGAATTCCTCGCTATTGAAGTTTAGCGAATAATTCGCTAAACTATAAGTGGGGTGATGGCATGCCGGACTACAAGAAAATGTACTTCGAGCTTTTCAACGCCGTGACAGCCGCGATCGATCATCTGAAAAACGGCCAATGCGAGGGAGAGGACGCATACGTCGAAGACGGGGATGCTCCTTTGGGCGTTCTGACCGGTACGGCAAAGGATGAGCAGAAATCCGGCGAATCATGATCGTGGGTTTCGGGAATTCTCCATGTTCAAATCCCGTTTTGCTGATATAATAAGACAGAATTTACAAAAAAGGAGTCGTCGTCTTATGAAAAACACAATGGAGATTGCGCTGTGTGGGGAGGGATGTGTAAAATAAAATCCTGATTGCACATTACCTCCAGACGGACAGGCATTTTCCGGAGGTAATACCATTGAATAATAACCTGAAAAATTACGGCGCGTGCGAGCGTTTTTTCGACGAGGCCGCGCTGTATCCCGATATGGACCTAGCGAGGGTGATCTCGCAGCACAAGGACGCATACAGAATCATAACGGAACAGGGGGAGCGGTTTGCCGAAGTCTCCGGCAGATTCCGGCATCAGGCGGCGCGCCTTTCCGATTACCCGGCCGTCGGGGATTTCGTGATGATCGGCCGCGACGATGCCCTGTCCGGTAACGCGGTCATCCACAGGGTGCTGACGCGAAAGAGCGTTTTCGAGCGTTCCGCCGTGGGCGCCAGTGGCCAGACGCAGGTGGTCGCGGCCAATATCGACGTGGTGTTCATATGCATGGCCCTGAACAACGACTATAACCCGAGCCGGCTTGAGCGCTATCTTTCCGTGGCGTGGAGCAGCGGCGCGACCCCCGTCGTGGTCCTGACCAAGGCCGACCTGTGCGGCGGCATGCAAAAGGCGCTGGACGAAACAGCCGGTATCGCTTTGGGCGTGGACGTTGTAATCACGTCGGGTTACGATCAGGCGTCCTGCGAAAAGCTCCTGCCGTACCTTGAAGCGGGCGTAACGGCTTCTTTCATAGGTTCGTCCGGCGTCGGGAAGTCGACGCTCATCAACAATCTGGCCGGCGAAGAACGCCTGGCCACCGCCGCTGTCCGCGCTGGCGGCAAAGGCAGGCACACGACCACGCGGAGGGAACTGCTGATCCTGCCCGGCGGCGGCATCGTCATCGACACGCCCGGCATGCGGCAACTGGGGGCGGACTCAGTCGACCTCGCCAGGTCGTTTGCCGACATCGACGAACTCGCGGCGCGCTGCCGGTTCCGGGACTGCACCCACACGGGCGAACCCGGGTGCGCGGTCCGCGAAAGCATCGAATCGGGCGAACTGGACCGGCGCAGGCTGGAAAACTACAAAAAGCTGCAGCGGGAAGCCCGCTATGACGGCCTTTGTGCAAGGAAGATCGAGGAAGAAAAGATCAAAAACATGGCCGGCAGCAAGGCCCAGTACAAAAAAATGATGGATCACGCAAAGCGGAAGAATCACCGGCGTTAGCTGGGAAAGGCCTCGCCCGAGCGGCAAAAAGCCCCGGAATTCAGTTTCGGGGCTTTTTTTGCATTGCTCTGTCGCGCACGGTAGCCCCGGCGTTTTGCGCGTCTTTGCCCATTTTCGCGCGGCAGCCCTGCTTCGGGCGTTGGGCAAACGAAACGTCCGCGTGTTGACAGATGACGGCGCATACGGGTACGATGAATAAAAAAACGGGATGGTTCGTATGAAAGTGCTGGGGATTGTCGGGAGCCCGAGAAAAGAAGGGAACACGTCTCAACTTGTTCGGCAGGCGCTGGACGGTATGATGGGGCAGGGCGTGGAAACCGAGATGATTCATCTCGCCGACTATGATTTTTGTGATTGCCGGGGATGCGAAGGCTGCAGTGAGACTTACGCCTGCGTCATCGGGGACGGTATGCAGAAAGTCTATCCGCAACTGCTGGAAGCGGACGCCGTCGTCCTCGGGTCGCCTACGTATTTCTACGATGTGACGGCGCTCATGAAAGCGTTTTTGGATCGGCTTTATTGTTTCGAGGCGTTCGACGACGAGGACCGCAGCGTATGGATGGGCGTAAACGAGGCGCTGGGCGGCAAACTTGCCGTGGTGATCAGCGTGTGCGAGCAATCCAAAGCGGAAGACGCCGGCTTTGCGGCCAAAACCATGGCAATGACGATGGAAGCCCTGGGATACCGCGTTGTCGACACTGTGCAAATCGCCGGGTTGTTCGCGAAGGATGAAGCCGGTGCGGATCGGGAAGCGCAGGCCCGGGCGCGCGCCGCGGGGCGGAGGCTGGCCAGAACGATGCTGCTGAAGCAGAGGATGCGGGAAAAGCTAACTACGCAGGTGTGAACTGCCCCGAAAAACGGAAAGGCGCCCCGCATCAAATCGGGATGCCTTTTACTTTGTCAATTTCACTCCGTCGGTTATGCCGTTTTAACCCTACTCCCACTCTATGGTGCCCGGGGGCTTTGACGTGATATCGTACACGACGCGGTTGACGCCGCGCACCTCGTTGATGATGCGCGAGGTCATTTCCGTGAGCACGGGGTACGGTATCTCGGCGACGGCGGCGGTCATCGCGTCGGTCGAGGCGACGGCGCGCACGGCGATGCAGCTGTCGTACGTGCGGGCGTCGCCCATTACGCCCACGGTGCGCACGCCCGTATGGACCGCGAAATACTGCCACAGGCTCTCGTTCAGGCCCGCTTTCTCGATCTCCTCGCGGACGATGGCGTCGCTCTCGCGCAGCACGCGCAGCTTTTCCTCCGTGACCTCGCCCATGACGCGGACCGCGAGGCCCGGGCCGGGGAAGGGCTGGCGCCAGACGAGGCTGCGGTCGATCCCCAGGCTCTCGCCCAAGACGCGGACCTCGTCCTTGAACAGCATCCTTAGAGGCTCGATCAGGCCTTTGAAACGCATGTTTTCGGGCAGCCCGCCCACGTTATGGTGGCTCTTGATGGACGCGGACGGCCCGCGCCCGCTCTCTATCACGTCGGGGTAGATCGTGCCCTGCACGAGGTAGTCGGCGTTCGCCCTGGCCGACTCTTCCTCGAACACGCGGATGAACTCGTTCCCGATGATCTTGCGCTTCTGCTCCGGGTCGGTGACGCCCCTGAGCCTGTCCAGAAAGCGGCGGCTCGCGTCCACAGCGATGACGTTGAGCCCGAGGTGGTCGCGGTAGGTCCTCAGCACCTGCTCGGCCTCGCCTTTTCGCAGGAGGCCGTGGTCGACGAAGATGCAGGTGAGGTTGTCGCCGACGGCGCGGTGCACCAGCACCGACGCGACCGAGGAGTCCACCCCGCCCGAGAGCGCGCTCAGCACCGGCGCGCCGCCGACGGTCTCGCGAACCTCGCGCACGAGCTCTTCGATCATGTCGCCCGCAAAATACCCGCCTTCGCAGCCGCAGATGCCGAAAAGGAAGTTTTTGAGGATGCGCGTGCCGTGCACCGTGTGCTGGACCTCCGGGTGGAACTGCACGCCGTAGAGCTGTTTCGCGTCGCTGGCGAAAGCCGCGATCGGGCAGTTGCCGGTGCCGCCGATCGGTTCAAAGCCCTCGGGCAGGCTTTGGACCTGGTCGCGGTGGTTCATCCACACGACGGACTCGGCTTCGACGCCCGCAAAGAGCGCGTGCGGTCGGGCCGTAAACCGCGTCAGCCCGTATTCGCCCGCCTCGGCTTCGCGCGTGGTGCCGCCCAGCATGTGCGAAATCAGGTGCATGCCGTAGCAGATGCCCATTACGGGCACGCCCGTCCCGAACGTTTCGGGCGGGCAGGCCAAAGAATCCGCCTCGTGGACGCTCTGTGGGCCTCCGGTGAGGATGATGCCCCTGAGCGAACCGTCCCTGTATTCCCCGACGGGCGTGTCGCAGGGGAGCACTTCGCAGTAGACGCCGAGTTCGCGCACGCGCCGCGCGATGAGCTGGTTGAACTGCCCGCCAAAATCGAGCACGATGATCTTTTCTTTTGCCATGGTCCCTCCCCGGCTTCTGCCTGATTATGATGCTATATTTCGATGTGTGCCGCGATGTCGCCGACGGGACGCGCGTCGAGCAGGGGCTGTACTTCGTTTTCCAGGTACTCGTGCACCTGCCAGGGGGCGCGGCCGACGTACAGGGCCGGGTCCATCAGCGCGTCGATCTCGTCCCGCGTCATCCTGAACGCCGGATCGAGCGCGAGGCGTTCGAGCAGGTCGCACTCGCCGTCCCCCTCCTTCATCCTGCGCGACGCTTCCATCGAATGCACGCGGATGCGCTCGTGCAGCGCCTGCCGGTCCCCGCCCGCTTTCACGGCCGCCATTAACAGGTTCTCGGTCGCGATGAACGGGAGGTACTCCATCAGCCTTCTTCTTATGACCGCTTTATTTACAACGAGGCCGCCGGTCACGTTGATGACCAGCGAAAGGACGGAGTCCACCGCAAGGAAGGCTTCGGGGAGGGCGACGCGGCGGTTGGCCGAGTCGTCCAGCGTACGCTCGAGCCACTGCGTGGACGCGGTCATCGCCGGGTTCAGCGCGTCGGCGATCACGTAGCGCGCGAGGGAACAGATGCGTTCGGAGCGCATGGGGTTGCGCTTGTAGGCCATCGCGCTCGAACCGACCTGGGTCTTCTCGAACGGCTCCTCGATCTCGCGCATGTGCTGGAGCAGGCGCACGTCGCTGCCGAAGCGGTGCGCGCTCTGCGCGACGCCCGAGAGCGCGTTCACGATGCGGCTGTCCTCCTTGCGGGGATAGGTCTGCCCGGTCACTGCGTACGTCTCCCGAAAGCCCATTTTCTCCGCGATGATGGCGTCCAGGCGGCGGCATTTTTCGTGGTCGCCGTCGAAGAGGCTCAAAAAGCTGGCCTGCGTTCCGGTGGTACCCTTCGAGCCGAGGAACTTCAGGCTCCCCGCCACGTACTCGATGTCAGATAGGTCGAGCATGAGGTCCTGGATCCACAGGCAGGCGCGTTTGCCCACCGTGACCGGCTGCGCCGCCTGCAGGTGCGTGTACCCGAGGCAGGGGAGGGACGCATGCTTTTTAGCGAACCCCGCGAGGTTGGCGATGGCCTTGACCACCCTGTCCCGCACAATAAAAAGAGCCTTTTTGTACAGGATCATATCGGCGTTGTCGGTGACGTAGCACGACGTCGCACCCAGGTGGATGATCCCGCGCGCCTTCGGGCACTGCAGCCCGTAGGCGTACACGTGCGCCATGACGTCGTGGCGTATCTCGCGCTCCTTGCGGGCTGCGTCCTCGAAGTTGATGTCGCCGGTGTGCGCCCTGAGTTCGCCGATCTGTTCTTCGGTGATGTTCAGCCCCAGTTCCCGCTCGGCCTCGGCCAGTGCGACCCACAGCCTGCGCCAGGTGCGGACGCGTTCCTCCGCCGAGAACAGCGCTTTCATTTCGGACGAAGCGTACCGCCCTTCAAAGGGGCTCTGGTAACCCGGCAATTTCCGTTACCTCCTTATTATCGCGTCGCGGTCGGGACCGACCGAAACGTAGTCGATCCTGCATTCCATCTCGTCCTGGGTGAATTCGACATACCGCTGTGCCTCTCCCGGCAGGTCTTCCCACCTGCGCACGCCCGAGATGTCCGTGCCCCAGCCCGGCATCCGTTTAAGGACGGGCCTGGCGCCCGCGAGCAGCGGCGCAAAAGGAAAATCTCTGATCGTGCGGCCGCCGATCTCGTACGCGGTGCATACGGGGATGGTTTCGAAGCAGGAGAGGACGTCCAGCTTCGTGAGCGCGAGCCGCGTTGCGCCCTGCACCTGCACGCCGTAGCGGGAAGCCACGGCGTCGAAGGGGCCCACGCGCCGCGGACGGCCCGTGGTCGCGCCGTATTCTTCGCCTGCCTCGCGGAGGCGGTCGGCTTCCTCGCCGAACGTTTCCACGACGAACGGGCCTTCGCCCACGCAGGTCGAATAGGCTTTCACGATACCGATGACATCGTCGAACCGGATGCCGGGCGCGCCCGAACCGATCGGGGCGTAGGCGGCGAGCGGCGACGAGGACGTCGTGTACGGGTAGATGCCGTAGTCGATGTCGCGCAGCGCGCCGAGCTGTGCCTCGAAAAGGATGTTTTCACCCGCGCGCTGCGCCTTGGTGAGCATGCAGCGCGCGTCGTGGATGTACTCCTTGAACGGATCGCCGTAGGTGCGCAGCCACCCGAGCATCCCGTCCACGGTATAGGGCGGTTTGCCGTAGGTGTTTTGTATGAAGAGGTTCTTCCATTCGAGGATGAGGGAAAGGCGGGCCCTTAGGTAATCGTCGTCCTGCAGGAGTTCCCCCATCTGTATGCCCTTTTTGAGGTATTTGTCCCCGTAGACGGGGGCGATACCGCGGCGGGTCGACCCGTACTTCGCGCCCTTGAGACGTTCTTCTTCGAAGACGTCCTGGTCGCGGTGGTACGGGAAGCAGATGATGGCGCGCTGGCTGATAAAGAAGTTTTCGGGGGTAATCGGTATCCCGGCCTCGCGGACACGTCCCACCTCGCCGCAAAGGTGCTCAAGGTCGATGACGACGCCGTTTCCCAGAACGTTGCGCACGCCGGCGCTGAATATTCCGGAAGGGATCAGGTTGAGCGCGAATTTTCCAAATCGGTTCACGACTGTATGGCCCGCGTTGTTTCCGCCCTGGTAGCGAACGACGACGTCGTATTCGCTCGCGAACAGGTCAACCATGCGGCCTTTCCCTTCGTCACCCCAGTTGATGCCTACGATGGCCGTTGCTGGCATGTTGAAAACCTCCTTGCATGCTGGCGCTTCCCGGCCCCGAGGATTTTGCGCATAAAACACAAGTAACGCTTCTCCAAGGGAAACGTTTGCACCCTTGGCGAAACGCCCGGATAAAGCGGCGTGGCCGTTTGAAAAGCTCCTTATGTATGGTATACTAAAATTGCGTCTGCGTCAAAGATTTTTTAATTGACAAAGGGCAGGGGCGCGGTCTATGCTGATTTTGTATAAGGACGCGGCGGCCCGCTGTCTGAAGGGAAAAGCTGTCTGGAGGGAAAAGATGAACGAAAACGGAATGCTCTACGAGGGAAAGGCAAAAAAAGTATACCGAACGGAAGACCCCGATGTCCTGCGCATCGCGTACAAGGACGACGCGACGGCGTTCGACGGCAAGAAAAAGGGCAGCATTGCGAACAAGGGCATCGTGAATAACAGGATGTCCAACCACATTTTCCGTTTGCTCGAAGCGCGGGGGATTCCCACGCATTACATAAAGGAAATCTCCGACCGCGAAACCCTTGTGAAACGGGTGGAGATCGTTCCCGTCGAAGTGATCGTGCGCAACCTAGCGGCGGGGAGCTTTTCAAGGCGTTACGGCGTCGAGGAAGGCAGGGAGCTTCCCGTGACCGTGCTGGAATATTCCTATAAAAGCGACGAACTGGGTGACCCGCTCATCAACGACTGCCACATCCAGGCGCTCGAACTCGCGACCGCCGAAGAGATGGATACGATAGCGAAGCTGGCGCTTCGGATCAACGAAGAGCTTTTAAAGATCTTTTCGGACGCCGGGCTGATACTCGTCGATTTCAAGCTCGAGTTTGGCCGGTACAATGGCTCGATCATCCTGGCCGACGAAATTTCGCCGGATACCTGCCGGCTGTGGGATTCCCAGTCGCGAAAGAAGCTGGACAAGGACCGTTTCCGCCGCGACCTTGGCGACGTTGAAGAGGCTTACCAGGAAGTATACAGAAGGTTGGGGATCTGATGCAGACGGACAAGCCCCGCGAAGCGTGCGGGATATTCGGCGTGTTCGCCCGTGAGGACATGGACGTGGCGCGCGTGATGTACTACGGGCTCTATGCCCTGCAGCACAGGGGACAGGAGAGCGCCGGCATCGCCACCAGCGCAGGCGGCGAGATAACCTGCAAGAAGGGCATGGGCCTCGTGGGCGAGGTGTTCGACCACAATAGCTTCGAAAAGCTCGGTGGCAGTATGGCCATCGGGCACGTGCGGTATTCCACGACGGGCGATAGCGTCCCCGAGAACGCGCAGCCGCTGGTCACCCGCTATGCGGCGGGCAAGATGGCCCTGGCGCACAACGGGAACCTGACCAACGCCGGGTCGCTTGCGAGGGAACTCATAGACAAAGGCGCGGTCTTTCAGACGTCCACCGATTCGGAGATCATCGCGTTCATCATCGCGAAGGAATACGCGGCGGGATCGACCATCGAGGAAGCGATCACGCTGGCCATGAAAAGGCTTCAGGGCGCGTACTCCCTGCTCATCATGCTCGAAGACAAGCTGATCGCGCTTCGGGATCCCTGGGGGTTCAGGCCCCTGTGCATCGGGGACCTGGACGGTTCGACGGTCGTGGCGTCGGAAAGCTGCGCGATGGATACGGTGGGCGCGAAGTTCGTGCGGGACGTAAAGCCGGGCGAGGTCGTCATCATCGACAACGGCGGCATGACGGCCCGCCAGGTGCGCACCGACTGCCAAAGCAGCCTCTGCGTCTTCGAATACATCTATTTTGCCCGTCCGGACAGCGTGATCGACGGCATTAGCGTTTACGAGGCGCGGCTTGAAGCCGGGCGTCTTTTGGCGAGGCAGGCCAAAGCGGACGCGGACGCGGTGATCGGGGTCCCGGATTCGGGCATCGACGCGGCGATTGGGTACGCGCAGGAATCGGGGATACCCTACGCCATCGGGTTTGTGAAGAACGCCTACGTCGGGCGCACGTTCATCAGGCCCAACCAGGACCAGCGCGAGGCGGGGGTGCGCATCAAACTCAACCCGCTGAAGGAGACCGTGCGGGGCAAGCGAATCGTCATGGTGGACGATTCGATCGTGCGGGGGACGACCAGCGCGCGCATTATACGCCTGTTGCGGCAGGCCGGGGCGAAAGAGGTGCACATGTGCGTGAGTTCGCCTTCCTTCCTGCATCCCTGTTATTACGGGACCGACGTCGGCACGCACAAGGAACTCACCGCGTACAGGAACTCGACCGAGGCCTTGTGCAAGAAGATCGGCGCGGACTCGCTGGATTTCCTGGACGTGAGCGGCCTCAGCGACATGCTCGGCGGGCGCAAGGTGTTCTGCAACGCCTGTTTCACCGGAAACTATCCTGTCAGATCTGAAAAAGAAACGCAACAATAATCGTAATCCTGCGTATAACCACAACAGAAAAATTTTTTTAGGCTTTATGGTAAAAAATACCAAAAATACATAAAAAAGGAGAAAAAGTATGAATTGCTCAAAATGTGGGACTCCCCTGGCTGAAGGCGCCGTGTTCTGCGCGACCTGCGGAACGCGCGTCAACGAAGCATCCGCAGCCCAGCCCCAACCGCAGCCGCAGCCGCAGGCCCAGCCGCAGCCGCAGCCGCAATACCAGCCGCAGTACCAAACGGCTTATCGGCAGCCCAGGCAGCCGGGCCAGGGCTTTTTGACGTTCAATCCGTATGTACTCGAAATGATCCTCAAGATCGGCGCGATGGTCGTTGCGGTCTTCGCGCTCGTCGGGTTCATCATCTCGCTCACTTATTATAATGGATTTGTGTCGGGATTGAGTACCCTGATTTCGGGCGGCGGTCTCGCGTGGACGATGTGGGCGGTGGGACAACTGCTGGTCACCCTGGAGAGGAAGAAGTAGTGTGGCGTTCCTTTGTTAAATTAATGGGAGAGGTGTAAATCATGATTTGTGGAAAATGCGGGGCAAACCTGCCCGACGGCTCACAGTTCTGCACCGTTTGCGGCAACAGCCTCGAAGCACCGAGTGCGTCCGCGCCCCCCGTGCAGACGCAATACTATGCGCCGGCCGCCAGGAGCGGCGGCTTCAGCATATTCGGAGTTATTTTGCTGATCATCGGTGCCGCGCTGGCCGTAAGCTGGCTGGCTTCCTTTGTCTATAACATCGTCACATTCGGCGCACCCAGCGACATATGGTCGGTCATCAACTCGTATCTTACGAACATTGGCATCGGTGTCGGCGTTATGGGCATCGGCGCCGCGCTCAACAAGCTTGGAAAATAACGTCTTCAAACGATCGCTTGAATTTGCGGGCTGGTTCCCGCAAAGCAAGTCCTGCGTTTTGTCGCAGGACTTGCTTTTTCGCATAATCCCTGAGATCAGCCGGCAGATATTCCTTTTTAGGCCCGCCGGAAAAAAGAAGAGAAGCTTCACGCGCGCCGCCCGGCGTGTTAGTATGGGAGAACGAGGGAGGGATCGGCTTGAAGATCGTGATTCTTGAGGGCAGGGCGCTCGATTCGGACGACCCGCGGCGCTGGGAGCCGTTCGAGGCCCTCGGCGAACTGGAGCGCTACGACGTGACGCGCCCGGACCAGCTTCTGGAGCGTGCGCGGGGCGCCGACGCGCTCATCGTAAACAAGGTGCCCATTTGCGCAGAGCATTTCGACCGGCTTCCCGGCTTGAAGTACATCGGCGTGGTGGCGACGGGGTTCGACCCTGTCGACGTCGCGGCGGCGCGTGCGCGCGGCATCGTGGTCACCAACGTGCCCGCTTACGCGACCGAGTCGGTGGCGCAGCATTGCGCCGCACTGCTGCTCGCGCTGTGCCGCAGGCCGGAAGCCTATCACCGGAGCGTCCTCGAAGGCCGGTGGCGAAAGAGCGACTTCTTCAGTTACTGGGACCGCGGCCTCCTCGACCTGACGGGGATGACGTACGGCGCCGTCGGTTTCGGCGCGACAGGGCAGGCGTGCGCGCGCATCATGCACGCGATGGGCATGCGCATACTGGCCTACAGGCGGAATCCCCGCGATATGCCGGAGTTCACCCGCTTTGCCTGGGCGAAGAGCACGGACGAGGTTTTTATTAACGCGGACGTTGTGTCCCTGCACTGCCCGCTGACGCCGGAAACGGAAGGCATCGTGAACGCGCGCACGCTGGGCCTGATGAAGAAGACGGCGTTGCTCATAAACACCGCGCGGGGCGGGTTGGTGGCCGACCAGGACCTCGCCGACGCGTTAAACGGCGGCGCGATCGCCGGAGCGGGGCTGGACGTATTGGGCGTCGAACCGCCGAAGACGCCAAACCCTCTCATCGGCGCGCGCAACTGCATCGTCACGCCGCATATAGCCTGGATCTCGCAACATACGCTCGAATGCCTCTACGACACCGTGATCAACAACCTGCGGGCGTTTATTAACGGGAAGCCCGTGAACGTCGTGAATTGAGGCGCGGGCAAGCGCGCCCGAAGCCCGGAAAGCCGGTGTGTGTTATAATGTGTATGCCTTGGAAAGAACGTACGCCGGAGGGATATGTGAAAACGAACGAAACCCGTGTCAACGCCCCGTGGCTCAGGCTCGACAACGCGGCGAAGCTGTACCCGGCGATCCAGAAAAAGGGCTGGTCGAGCGTCTTCCGCCTGTCTGCGCGCATGAGAGAGAAAGTGGATCTTTCGGTGCTTCAGAAAGCGCTCGAACAGATCCTGCCCAGGTTCCCCGGCTTCGCGGTGCGCATGCGCCGGGGGGTTTTCTGGTATTATCTCGAACACAACGCGGGCACCCCGCTCGTTCGGCCGGAGGCCGCGAATCCCTGCCGCAGGATGCGCTGGCACGAAAACGGAGGTTTCCTCTTCCGGGTCAGTTATTACGAGCGCCGCATCGCGCTGGAAGTCTTTCACGCGCTATGCGACGGCACGGGCGGGATGGCGTTTTTAAAGACGCTCCTTGCCCGTTACCAAACGCTCAAAGGGAACGCCGTGCCGGCTGCGGACGGCGTTTTCGACGTGGAGCAAGCCCCCCGGCCGGAGGAACTCGAGGACGCGTATGCCCGCTACGCCACCTCCAGCGTGCGGCAGAGCCGGCGCGAGCCGAAGGCGTACCAGGTACGGGGTAGGCGCGCCCCCAAAAACATGCTTAACATCATCACCGGCGAACTCGATACCGTCAAGGCCCTCGCGGCGGCGCGCGGGTTCGGGGTCACGCTCACGGAATACCTCGTCGCGGTGCTGATCCGCGCGCTGTATTTGCAGCAAAAAAGTGCCAGAAAGTGCGGATTACGGCCGGTGAAAGTCTCTGTACCCGTCAACCTCAGGCGCTTTTTCCCCACCGAATCGGTGCGTAACTTTTCACAGTACGTGAATCCGGGAATCGATCCGAATTACGGGGATTATACCTTCGAGGAAATCGCCGAACAGGTGCACCATTTCATGCGCATGAACGTGAACGAGAAGTTCCTCAACGCGCGGATGGCCGTGAACATGGCTTCGGAACGCAACCCGTTGACGAGGGTCATGCCCCTGTTCATCAAAAAAGCGGTTTTGGCGCTGATTTTCAGGCGCGTGGGCGAGGCGCTGTTCACCAGCACGCTCACCAACCTCGGCGCCGTGCGCGTGCCAAGCCAACTCGCCGGGCATGTCGAGCGGTTCGAGGCGACGCTTGGCCCGTCCTGCAAAAACCCGGTCAACTGTGCGGCGATCAGCTTCGAAGACAGGCTGGTCGTAAGCTTTGCGAGCACGATCTGCGAAACGGAGGTGGAGCGGCTGTTCTTTACACAGATCGTGAAACACGGCGTCCCCGTCAGGATCGAAAGCAACCGAACGTGAGGTGCGATATGTCTTACTGTGTGAACTGCGGCGTGGAACTGGACAGGACCGCAAAGCGCTGCGCTCTCTGCGGGACGGAAGTCGTTAACCCCCGCTCTCCGGTGGACACGCAGCCCCCCAGGCCGTTCCCGGGGTACGTCGATAGGCTGGGGGCGGCGGACCGGCGGTTTTCGGTGCTGTTCATGGTCATGATGTGGGCCCTGCCTTCCGCCATATGTGTCGCGGTCAACCTGCTGTTTCATTCGAGCGGGTTCTGGGCCGCGTATCCCGTTGGCGCGCTGGGCCTTGTTTTCCTCTGCGCCGGTCTCCCGGTGCTTATGCGGCGGGCTTCCGTTTACGTATTCCTGTTCATCGACACGTGCGGGGCGCTAGCGTATCTCTATCTCATCGAACTGCTGGGGCCGACGCACGGGTGGTGGGCGGCGATCGCGCTGCCTATCACGCTGGCCGTTTCGGCATCGGTGTTCGTGCTCGTTGCGCTCGGGAAAAGGAAAGTGCGGCCATTGTACCTTTGCTGCATCGGCATGCTCGCGCCGGCGGCCGTGTCCGTGGCCGTTGAGGCGTCCTGCCTGCTCTATATCACCGGGGCGGTGACGCTGCGGTGGTCGTTCATCGTGTCCGTCGTGTGCGTGAGCATCTCGCTGTTATGCCTCGCAATCGGGCGCAACAGGCGCGCAATGGCAGAGCTGCAGCGGCGTATGCATATCTGACCGGCTGTCCCGGTTGCCGGCGGCGTAAAAAACAAACGCCCGCAAACTCCCCGGAAGGGTTTGCAGGCGCGAAGGCGGCGATGTTTGGCACTCAAGTGAAGTCCAGCATCATGGTCCGCGGGTCCGAACCGACCCCGCGGTTTTCGTTCAGCGCGCTTACGGCCGCGATCTCGTCGGCGTCGAGCGTGAAGTCGAATATGTCGATGTTCTCGCGCATGCGGTCCGGGTTCACCGTTTTGGGTATCGCGCAGATGCCCTGCTGCGTTTCCCACCTCAGAATCACCTGCGCGGGCGTCTTGTTGTGCTTCTTGGCGATCCGCACGATGGCTTCCTCTTCCAGAATCTCCCCTGCGCGCATCAGCGGGCTCCAGGCCTGCACGCAGACGTTGTAGGCCGTGCAGAAGTCGATCGTCGGACGGCGCCACAGGCGGGGGTGCAGTTCGATCTGGTCGAGCATGGGGAGCATGCCCGTTTCGTCGAGGAGCCGCTGGAGGTGCGAGTCGAGGAAATTGCATACGCCGATAGCCCGCGTCCGGCCCTCTTCGTACAGGCGGATGAACGCGCGCCACGTTTCCACGTATTTGTGTTTGCCGGGCCAGTGGATGAGATACAGGTCCAGGTAATCCGTCCCCAGCGCCTCCAGGCTCTCTTCGAACATGTACAGCGTGGAATCGTACCCGTGGTGCGCGTTCCAGAGCTTGGTCGAGATGAAAACGTCCTCGCGGGGGACGCCGCTTTTCAGCGAAGCTTCCCCGACGCTTTCCTCGTTGCCGTAGAACCACGCGGTGTCGATGAGCCGGTAGCCCGCCGACAACGCGGCGGTCACGGCGTCGATGGTCGGCTGCCCGTTGGGTATCTTGTAGGTGCCGAAACCGAGCATCGGGATTTCGACACCGTTAATAAGGGTCTTCACGGGGACATGCAAACGAACATACCTCCTTGCCGTGGTTGCGCTGTTCTTATTCTATAGCGAGAGAATCCATTTTGCAACGTCGTCAAGGACTTCTTCGCTCACATGGCCAGGCGTGGCGTATTCGTTGACCGTGCCCCGGTTAGGCCCGGTGGATTCGATGAACAGGTGGTTTAGGCCGTCGTAGAGCTTGAACGTGGTATCCGGACGGTCCCCGAGAACGGTCTTGAACAGCCCGAAGTCTTTCTCGGGGCTGACCTGGAAATCGTCCGTGCCCTGGAGGATGAGCACCGGTTTTTCGGTCTCGATCAGGATGTCCTGCGGCATGTGCTTGTCGAGGTCCTTGAAATAATAGCCGGGCATCCCGAAGACGGCCGTCTCTTTTGCTTCCGCGTCCGTCATCGCGCCGAGGCGCCTGGCCTTATGCAGTTCGTCTTCGATCGTCTTTTTCGTGGACGCGCGGTTTTCGGCGGGGACCCGGTCAAGCACCGCCATGTTCTGGTCGTAGATTACCTCCCATAACGGGCGCGGCGTCCCGGCCAGAAGCACCATGGCAAAGAAGTCGGCGCCTGCCGCGTCGATGCGGGGGATGAGCGTCGCGCCGAGGCTGTGCCCGATGCCGACGATGCGCGTCGCGTCGATGTGCGGGTCGTTTCTAAGGTAAGCCGCGGCAGCGATGGCGTCGTCCACCGACTCTTCACGCGCCGTGAAACTCTCTAGGTCCTTTGCGATACGTGAACCATAGGTGAACGTGCGCTTGTCGAAGCGCAGCACGGCGACGCCCCGCTTTGCCAGGCCGTAGGCCAGGTCGCGGAAGGGGGCGCACGCCCCGACCGTTTCGTTCATGTCGCTCGGTCCGGAACCATGGACCAGCACGACCGCGGGCACGGGTCCTTTCGCGTCGGCCGGCATGGTGAGCCGGGCGTCGAGTTCCCATTCGGTTCCCTCGTTGAGCTTAAGCGGCGTTTCCGTAACGCCGGCGGGCGGTGTGGGCTGCGGTGTCGATTCCGGCTGGCCGCCGGCCGGCGCGCAGCCAGCGAACAGCAGGGCCGCGCATATGATAACGACCGCCGCGAGGTTTTTTTTCTCCATGTTTTCGCTCCTTTACGCTAGATCATGGTCATAGGGCCACATGGTCGTCTCGGGCGTCGGTGTCGGCGTGAGGGTGGGCAGGGGCGTCGCAGCGGTTCCGTCTGTGGCCTCGCCCGACGCGGCGGGAGGGGCCGGCCCCGCCGCGCATGCTGCCGTAAGCAGCATCATGCCCGACAGCAGCAGGATCAATAACGGTTTTCGCATATGAGCTCCTTTCGGCTAATACTTATATTATACATATAATTCTGCATCATGCGCTTTTTTCCTGCAAAAACAACGGAACGGAGTGATGGACATTTCCGGTTCATGTCCGTTTACTTCGTCCCGTTGAACAGAAGGTATTATGGAGGTATTGCGGTGGCGCCTAGCTCACGAGCCGTCCCGAGCGGATTTTCAGCAACTGGATAAGCGCGCGCAGGGTCGTGTCGTCCGCGATGGAAAGCGCCTGGCGAAGGTCCTCGAGCTCCTGCCGGTTCAGATTACGCCTGCGGATGTCCATTTCGATCGCAAATATGCCGTTCGTCTTTTGGGAAGAAACAGGATTTTTTTCCGACGACCGCCCCAACAGATAGTCCAGGCTCACATTAAAATAATCGGCAATGCGTCGCTTGATCTGGTCGTTCGGCGAGCGATGCCCAGATTCATACTGCGACAATGTCGAATTGCGCACATGTAAAACATTGGCAAACTGGGTTTGCGATAGGCGCGCGTTCTGACGCAATTCCCGGATACGCTTGCCCAAAATGTTGTCCATAGGGGACTCCTTTCCACGCCGGGAGTTATGTACAGTAAGTAAACCGCATTTGGGGGGCTGAAACACCCAAACGGCCCTAACTTACGCACATGCTGATGGTCATTGGATGTCTGTCCCCGGCGCTATAAAAAAGGCATCGGATAAATAATCACCAGTTGGCTGAGAAAGAAACAGCCAAAATCCTCCTTTACAAAAATGAAATGTGGAGTACAATGAGAGTAGAACCGGGTATTCTGTTGGGAGGTGTCGGGATGATACTGGTTACGGGTGCAACCGGTCATATCGGTAACGTACTGGTCAACAAGCTTATGCATATGGGCGAGGACCTGAGGCTCCTGCTGCCGCCGGGAGAGTCCGTCGCGCCGCTCAACGGGATAAAGGCCGAAATCGTCGTTTGCGACATCAGGGACGGCGAAGCGGTGATGCGCGCGGTCGAAGGGTGCGACACGGTGTTTCACCTTGCCGGCATCGTGCGCATATCCAAAAAGAACGACACGCTCCTGGAAGAAGTGAACATAGGCGGCACACAGAACATGGTGGAGGCCTGCCTGCACCACAGGGTCGGCCGCCTGATTTACATCAGTTCCATCCACGCCATCGAGGAACCGCAGAACGGGTCGGCGATCACCGAGCGCCTTAGTACCGTCGCGAATGCGAAAGCGGGCGGATACGCCAATTCCAAAGCCAGGGCGACGCGCATCGTGCAGGAAGGCATCGCGCGCGGGCTGGATGCCGTCATCCTGTTCCCGTCCGGCGTGATAGGCCCGTTCGACTATAAGCTTTCGGAAATCGGCGCGCTCATAAAGCGGTTCATCAAAGGCTCGAAGAACAGAATCGCCTTCTATTTCGACGGTGCTTATGATTTCGTGGACGTGCGCGACGTTTGCGACGCGCTCGTGCTCGCGTGGAAGATGGGCCGCCGCGGCGAAGGCTACATCGTCTCGGGCGAAAAGGCCAGCATCAAAGAGATCTACACGCACCTTCTGAGCATACGCGGCGCGCGAAAAAAGCTGGTCCGGGTGCCGTTGCCCCTTGTTAAGCTCGCGGGAGTGTTCGTACATATCTATTCCCTCGTCTTCCGCAAAAAACCGGTTTTTACGAGATATGCCGTCGAGGTGCTGCGGTCCAACGCGAGTATCAGTTCGGCAAAGGCCCGTAATGAGCTGGGCTACAGGGCCAGGCCCGTCTCGGACAGCCTGCGTGACAGCGTGGCCTGGTTCGACGGGGATAGAAAACAGCACCGGACCGTCAGGAAAGCCCGCAAAAAAACGAAAAGGCAATAGTCCGAAGCCGCAAATCCTGCCTACCCGCCCTCAACGGGGCGGTTTTTTCCGTTTCCGCCCTCAAAAATGTATATATACCCGTCCGTTTTTCGATATAATTGCCGCTAAACCCGCGTTTTGAAGGGCTTGGGCTTGAAAACTCTATGCATAGAGTGTAAAATGTTTGTGAGTTTATTCATGTTAACAAAACAGACGGAGGAATCGATGCTGGGTAAGCGGATACGGACGGCTGTCTTCATGCTCATCGTGGCAGCCTGCCTCTCCGGGTGTTCGGCGGATGCCTTCAATCCGGCGCTTCATCCGGCACGGACGCCATATCAGACCCAACAAATCGACGGGCAGGACATCCCCGCGCCGTAGCCAAAGGGACAGGCAGGCACGCGCAGGGCCCTGTTAGGGGCTGGGCTAAAACACGCCGGAGCAGGTGCAAAAAAGACATTCTGTTTGGGGAGTGCATGATATGTCTGGGCGAATCAGCGATGTTGTTCGCGCCAAACGGGACGTTTGCCCGATGCCGCGTGCCGCGAAACGAATATTGGCTTGGATTTCCTTGGCCGCCGGCCTTGCCGCAGCGGCGCTGGGCTGTATCCTCTTTTTTACCGCCGGCACGGCTTCCCCGGCGGTATTTGTTTCGGCCGCCTGCGCCGTCGTGCTGCTTGCCGGCGCGGCAAGATTTTGGTTCCTCACGCGTGAGGCGGTGCCGAGGGCGTGCAGGTCCCTTCAGGACCGTCTGATGCAAAAGATCGCATCGGACCTCGTCATCCGCCTCGATGTCACCGGGAACCGGGCGGATGTCACCGGGACGAGGGCGCGGGATTTCGGATTTTCCGGCATGCAGTTGGACGATGCGCTGGAGCAGCTGTGCGCGAGGGTCTACATAGGCGACCGCAGGCGTTTCACGAGGCGGCTGACCGAATATATCGAGGGGGACGGCAAGGAGCAGTATATCGACGAATTCCGGATGCTGGACGCAAACGGGAGGGCGCGTACCCTGCTTGCGCGCGGGAAGCTGGAACCCGGCGATAAAGGCCGCCAGGCCTGGTTTGTGGCCGTCGCCGAAGATGTGACCGGCCTGAGGCAGGGCGCGGCGGGCGCGCAGCCCGCGGCGAACATCGACGAGCTGACCAGGCTGCCCAACCGGAGGTGTTTTGAAGACGACCTGGCTTTCGAACTGGACGGGGGAAGGCGTTGCGGCGTCCTGCTGGCAGGCCTGGACGGGTTCAAGCACATCAACAACGTGTACGGTTACGATGTCGGCGACATGCTGCTCAGGAGCGTCGCGGGGCGTCTTAGCGCAGTGCTTGGCGATCTGGGGCTGGCGTACAGGTATGCGGGCGATGTGTTCGCCGTTGTCTTCACGGCCCCTTGGGACAACGAAAAGCGGATAAAGGATATCGTGGGCGAAACGTACAGGCGGGCATGCAACGTGCGCGGCCAGGAAATCTACCTGTCGGCCTCCCTGGGTTCGGCATGCTCGCCCCGGGACGGTATCAGCGCGCAGGAAATCATTCACGCTGCAGAGCTTGAACTCTTCGAGGCGAAACAGCACGGCAGGAACTGCCACATCATGTACCGCGCCCTGCACGACAGCCCGGCCGGAAAACGGCGGATGACGATAGAAAACGGGATGCGCCGCGCGATCGAGAACGGCTGTGAAGGGTTCATACTCTGTTACCAGCCGGTGATAGACCTGAAGAGCGGGCGCTTCGTCGGGGCGGAGGCGCTGTCGCGGTTCGTCATGGACGGAATAGGCCTGGTGGAACCGGCCGAGTTCATACCGCTTGCGGAATGCGCCGGGCTGATCGTCCCGCTCGGGCAGTGGGTGCTCGATAAAGCGTGCGGCCAGTGCCGGGCCTGGCACCAAAGCGGTCATGACGGACTGTACGTTTCGGTCAACGTATCGATCATGCAGATGCTCAGCGGAGACATCGTCGGCACTGTGCGGCGCGCGCTCTGGGAAACGGGGCTTTCGCCGGAATTCCTCGTGCTGGAGATCACCGAGAACATGTTCATTCAGGATATGGACACGGTGGTCCCGCAACTCGCCAGCCTGAGGGAACTCGGCATACGCATCTCGCTGGACGACTTCGGCAAAGGCTATTCGTCGCTGACGCATCTCAAGGACATACCGCTCGACGAAGTGAAGATCGACCGCGATTTCATACAGGGCCTTGGCAAACAGGCATACTACGAAGCGTTTATCCGCACCATGGTCACGCTGGCCCACACCATCAACCTGAGCGTTACGTCCGAGGGCATCGAAACGCTCGAGCAGCGCAGGAAGGTCGCGGAACTGGGGTCCGATAACGGCCAGGGCTATTTCGTGAGCCCGGCAATCGAATCCGAACGCCTGCTGGCCCTGCTTTTGTCCTGACGTTGGCCTTCGGAAGACTGCCGATAAATCCTTTTTAGGCCCAGAAACGATGACAGGCCGCGGGGCTGTTATCGGCGGGGCAGATACAAGGCGAGGCTTTCCCAGGCCTTTATTTTTTCTTCGAGGTTGCGGCACTGCCGGGTGGGGATCGGGCTCGTTGAGGGAAGGGTCAGGTAGACGACGTTTTTTATCCGCTCGAAAAACCGGTCGTAAAGTTTCCTGGCCGTTTGCCCGTTGAATACGACCGTGTGGATCGTAGGGTGCGCATTCAGGAAAGCGGGGATGTCGTTGGGACGCACGTTTTTGATGCTGCCGTCCCGGCTGCCTGAGCGCGTGCAACTGCCGGCAACGTCCCAGAGCGCGACGCCGTGCCGCTTGAGCATCACGAGGCGCGCTTCGTATCGCCCGGGGAGCGTCTCGTCCAGGAGGTCGGCCATAACGGGCCAGAAATGATTGCGTTCGTGTCCGTAATAACGCTTGCTTTCGAGCGAACGGGTGCTGGGCATCGTCCCGAGGATCAGGATGGCGGGCAGCGGCCCCGCGACCGGGCCAAACGAAGAAATGTAGTGCATGAGAATCAACCTGTTTCTGTTGAAAAATTGCATAAAATATACGGCGCATATCGAAAGCGCCGCAGCTTCTATATTTTGGTTCAGTTCCTTCGCGGGGCGAGCAGCAGGAAACGAAGGAAGACCACTATCGACATCAGCGTCGACGCGACGTATGTGAAAGCGGCGGCGCGCAGGACTTTCTTCGAGCCAGCCGCCTCCTGCCTCGTTACGAAATTCCCGGACTCAAGCAGTTTCAGCGCCCGGTGGGAGGCGTTCACCTCGATGGGGAGCGTGACCAGTTGGAACGCGACCGCGAGGGTGAAGGCCGCGATACCGATATAAACGAGGTTGAGCATGGACAGGATCATACCGAAAAGGAAGAGCGGTATGGCCAGGGTGGAAACGATGTTCACCAGGGGCGCGACAGAGTCGCGGATGCGCAGGGGTATGTACCCTTCGCCGTGCTGCAGCGCGTGCGCGACTTCGTGGGCTGCTACGCCCAGCGCGGCGATGGAATTCGAATCGTGCACGGCCTGGGAAAGGCGAAGCGTCTTTGCGCGGGGGTCGTAATGGTCGGTCAGACGGCCGCCGATGCGTTCGATGGAAATGTTGTCGAGCCCGTGGCGGTTGAGTATGCTCCGGGCCGTGCTCGCGGCCGACCCCGCCGAGTCCACCGAGATCTTCGCATACTTTTTATATGTCCTGTTCACTGCGTTCTGCGCGATAACGCTTATCAGGAGCGCGGGCAGTACGAGCAGCAGATAAAACTGGTCAAAATACAGGAATGGATAGAACATGGTCTCCCCCCTTTCACGAAAAAGGTAGTCTCATATAACTTTATCATATTCTTCCGGTTTACTCAAACCATGAACATTTTTCTTTTATGTTATTTATTAATATTTTTTCCGAATTTTCCTGCATGACCGCCAGCACCTCGAATTCGAATATGCGGGCGCGCGTTTCCTCGTCCTGGTCCGCCAGCAGCCCCACCAGCGGGCGGTCGTCGTCGGCCTGCAGGGTGTACGGGGGGATAGAGAAACCCGAAAAATCCCCGAGGTATTCCTGAAGCACAGAGAAAGGGTAGCTCTCCCGCAGCGAAGGGGTAAGATACGTGGCCGCCTCCTCCTCCAGCTTGAGCTTGACGGCGCCGAGAAACATGCAGACCAGTTCCTGTTCGTTTTCGGGCGGCGTCGGAGCGCCGGTGAAAAACCCGGTTTCGCGCCGGACCTCGAGGGCCCTGTCCAGTGTGATGGACGTTTTGAGCTGGTGCCCGGCCAGGTCCTTCAGGTCGCGCAGGCAAACGAGCAGGGGGTAGTCTTCCGTTTCGAGGGTACAGGAATCCGCCGTTTCGCAAAAATACAGTTCGGGCTTGTCTTCGAAGCGTATCACGGCGCAGATGCCTGGAGCCTGGTCGTTGTGAACCAGGAGCAGGTCTGAAGCATCGCACCGGGGTATGAGCCGCAGGCGCCCGTCCGTGCAGTTGTCGCACAGGCGTTCGCCCAGCAGCAGAGCCCCCTGCTCGTTTTCGATGGCAACGTACAGCGCGTTCTCCCAAAACAGCGTGGCGTTCATCCCGCCGCCCCACGGAAGCGCGCAGCTGTCCAGCACCCGGGGGAAAGGGCTGGACAACACAGGCTGCCGCCAGGGGAGGACGCAGATTTCCCACACGTTTTCCGGCCAGTGCACCACCTGGGCGGCGTTTTTCGGGGACGTGCGAAGGAGGCCGCCGGAAAAATCGATTCCGAGCGTGACGGGAAAATGGTGTGCGCCCAGCGGGAAAAACTGAAGGCAGTGCTCCCCGTATGCGGGCGCCGGTATGCGCACGGCACTTCCGGCGCGCGAGGCGAGGTGGCCGTCCAGATAGAAAAAACCGTCGGCGTCCTCGGCGCTCAGCACCAAGGTGGGAAGTGTTTTCATCATGGGTCCATGCTCCTTTTCTGTTTTCGGTACAAGATATTCGCAAGACCGCTGCAACAGTACATCCGGGGGGCAGGGGCCGGCGCAAAATGTAGCCCTGAAACGCTGTTCATGCTATGATACAAACCAGGACAGAAGAGGAGTTGAAAACAAGGTGAGTGAAACCATTGCGAGGCTTATGCAAAGCCCTGCGGATTTTTCGGCGAAAGTGGTGACGCTGCGCGGCTGGGCGCGCACGCTGCGCGCTTCAAGGAACGTCGGGTTCATCGAACTCAACGACGGGAGCTGCATGCAAAACGTGCAGGTCGTCTTCGAACCTGCGGCGCTTTACGCGAAGCCGACGACCGGCGCCGCAATCGAGGTGAGAGGCGAGGTGCGCCTGACGCCGGATGCGCCCCAGCCGCTGGAGGTGGCCGCGGACGAGGTGGTCGTCATCGGGGACTGCCCGCCGTCGTATCCGCTGCAGAAAAAACGCCATACCCTCGAATTCCTGCGCACGATGCCCCACCTGCGCATGCGCACCAACACGCTGGGGGCGGTGTTCCGGCTGCGCTCGCTGCTGGCGTTCACCGTGCACCGCTTCTTCATAGAACGCGGGTTCGTACACGTCCACACGCCCATCCTCACCGCCAGGGACTGCGAGGGCGCCGGCGCGCTGTTCACGGTGACCGCGCTGGAGCCGGATGCGCTTCCTGCGGACCGGGCGGGCGGCTTTGATTATGAAAAGGATTTCTTCAGGGCGCGCGCGTCGCTGACTGTCTCGGGGCAGCTAGACGCCGAAGCGTTCGCCCTGTGCTATTCGCGCGTGTACACGTTCGGGCCGACGTTCAGGGCGGAGCGCTCCAACACCGCGCGGCACGCCGCCGAGTTCTGGATGATCGAGCCGGAGATCGCGTTTGCGGACCTTGACGACGACATGGACCTGGCCGAAGAGATGGTCCGCTGCCTCATAGGGGACGCGTTGGAAAAAGCGCCCGACGAGATGGCGTTTTTCGATCGGTTCATCCAGGAAGGGCTTATGGAGAGGCTCGGCGGGATACTCGGGTCCGATTTCGCACGGATCACCTACACCCGAGCGATAGAGATCCTTTCAAAGAGCGGGCGAAGGTTCGAGTACCCCGTGGAATGGGGATGCGACCTGCAGACCGAACACGAAAGGTATCTTACCGAGGAAGTGTTCAACAGGCCGGTGTTCGTTACCGATTTTCCCAGGGACATCAAGGCTTTTTACATGCGCGCCAATCCCGACGGCCGGACCGTTGCGGCCATGGACCTGCTCGTACCCGGGGTCGGCGAGATCATCGGGGGCAGCCAGCGCGAAGAGCGGGAAGACCTGCTCAGCGCCCGCATGGCCGAACTGGGGATGGACCCGCAGGCGTATGCGGGATACCTCGACCTTCGCAGGTTCGGCGGCGCGCCGCACGCGGGCTACGGCCTGGGATTCGAGCGGATGCTGATGTACGTTACGGGCATGAAGAACATCCGGGACGTGATCCCGTACCCGCGCACGCCCGGGTGCATCGACAGCTAGGGGTTCCTGGACGCTGACGCGCCCGCGGCTCGCCGGCGATGCAACCCGACCCGGCAGATACGGCCGGCAGGGCGCGCATGATCCTGTTTATGCAGTCCAACCGGGGTTCAGGCCGGATGTCGAAAGCGCGCGGCAACCCGTGTCACCGGCAAGAAAAACCTGCGACGTAGCACCGCTCTGTTCTATTACAGAGTGGTTGAACATAAATTCAAGAAGAGAAACAACAAAAGCAAAGGGAAACCTCTTTGCTTTTTTATTTTCGGTACACAATCTGGTATAGTTTGGCAGAACCATGTCAATAATAACCACAAAACAATACTCGGGGGGTAAAGCCGATGACCCGTAATACAATAAGTGAAAACCAGATGAAAAAGAGCAAGCCGCCCGTGCACGCCGGATGGCAGGAGTGGGAAGACGCGCTTCTCTGGGAAGAAGTGTCGCGCGTGAGGAAGGCAGGGAAACCGCTCAAGAGCGTTTTTGAGGCGGTTTCGCAGGCGACCGGCAGGAAGGCCAATAGCATACGGAACTACTATTACAGCAAGGTGCGTGAACGGAAGGAATCGGGAGACTTCAGCGATTCGAACATGCCGGAAGTCACCGCCTTCGTTCCGTTTCAGGAGCACGAGGTACGCGAGGTGCTCAAACGGGTCCTGTGCGCGCAGGCGCGCGGCCAGTCGGTGCGCGCGTGCACCCTGGAGATGGGGAAGAGCGACAACAAGGCCATGCTTCGCTACCAGAACAAATACCGCAGCGTGATCCGCAACAGCCCGGAACTGGTGCAGTCCGTCATGGATGAACTCAGAGCCGAAGGCACGCCGTTCGTCAACCCCTACGAATACTCTTCTTCCCGCGGACGCAAGCGGATGCGCAAGGCGGAAGGCGTGGCCGAAAGCGCTCTGCGTGCGGCCCAGAACTGGGAAAAAGTAGCGCCGGAAGCCTCCAGGGAATTGTTCGCGGCACTCGGCACGATGGCCGGCGCCGTGAAAAACGAGGAGAACCAGCGCGTGCAGAACGAGGCCCAGGCATTGAAGCTCCAGTTGTCCACCCAGCGAAGGCAGTACGAGGACCTGCGCGAGCAAAACAGTCTGCTCGCTTCCCTCCTGAGGCAGCTCATCGACATCAACAAGGATATCATACAGGAGAACCCTGAGAACATTCGGACCCAGGAACTACAGAATTATATCGAACGGATCCTTTGCGGGATGAAGGAGTTCAGCCAGGCTCCCACCGAAAAAAAGGACGCGAACGATACGATAGGGATCGTTTAAGGCATCATACAAACACTTATAGGGGGCTTCTGCCCCTGCCTTCGAATACATAAACGGTGCGACCGCACCGTTTTTTCGATTCGATTTTCATAAAATAGACGGAGGCAAATCCAAAAGGATTTGCCTCCGATCGCGTCGAGGCTTTTTCGCTCCGCGGTATCCTATCACTTCGGGGGCTTGAGGGCTTCGAGCTTATTCCACATGTCGAAAATCTGGGACATGGGTCCGAGGATGATTTCCTGACGAAGCTCATAGAACTTGTTATAGAATTCGACGTATTCAGGACGCGGTGTGAACGTACGCGTTTTCTCCGTCCAGGCCTGGACGGTGGCCGTCATGTCCGAGAAATACCCGGTAGCGTGGCCTGCGATCACGCACGTGCCCAACGCGCCGCTGTCCTGCGTGGTGATGAGGGTATACGGAACGTTGAGCGTGTCCGCTTTGATCTGGTTCCAAATGGCGGACTTCGCGCCGCCGCCTACGCCCATGATCGAATCATAGGTGACCCCCTGGTCCTCAAGGGACTTGAGGAACATGCGGTATTCAAACGCGACGGACTCCATCAGCGTGCGCCACAGGTGCGCCTGGTTGTGTCCCGGCGTGAGGCCGAGCCACGCACCCTTGGCCTGAGGCCAGGACGGCGTCATCGTGCCGGTGAGATAGGGGGCGAAGATGCTTGCCATTGCGCCGGCGGGTACTTTGTCGGCCAATGTATCCATCATCGGATACGCTTCGGTGATACCCTTCAGGTTCAGGATGCCGTCGCGGTACCAGCCGCGGGCGAACCCGCCGGAGGAGAGGCAGCCCCACAGGCACAGCTTGTCGGCGTAGATGGATTTGGAGGTGACGAGCACTTCGTTTTTGCGGGCCGCGTCAATGTCGTCGGTGATGAAAGTCATGATGGACGCGGTGCCCGCGACGTCCATTGCCTGACCGGGCTCGACCACACCTGCGCCCAGCGTTGCGACCATCAGGTCTCCGCCGCCTGCTACGAGGGGGGTGCCCGCCTTCAGGCCGGTACGAGCCGCCATTTCAGGGCTGACATGTCCGACGACTTCCCAGGGCGCCACGACTTTGGGCAGCACGTCGAAAGGAAGCCCGTACATGTCGAATTGTTTCTGGGACCAGTCGTTTTTCTCAAGATGAAAGCCAATCAGCCAGCCGGACGCGTGCGACCAGTCGACGAACGCGTCTTTGGCCTTCATACCGCCGAGCTTGCCCATGACGAAAGGCTCGATGTTGCAGAACTTCTTGGCGCGCTTGGCGTAATCCGCGTTTTTGTAGAGCCAGCGCATGACCATCGGCACGCAGTCCGGTCCAAGGCCCCATTTTGCGCTTTCTTCGACCCAGATCGGTTCGCAGTTTTCGCGGATTTCTTTCGCTTCTTCCTGGGCGCGCATATCCAGATAGGGGATGAACGGGCCGACCGGATTGAAATCGTCATCGATGGGGACCGTGCCGTCAACGATGCCGCTGCCGCTGATGCCCTTGATGTTGTCGGGACTCATTCCGGTCTTCTGAATCACTTCGGCAATGCCTTTTACGACATTCTCGAAGTGTTCGTTTGCGTCCATTTCCACCCAGCCGGGATTCGGGTAAGTACAATGGACTTCGTTGAAAGCTACCGCCAGACAGTTGCCGTCCAGGTCATACAGACCTACCTTCGTACCCATGGTGCCGTTGTCGAATCCGATAAAACAGGGCTTCATAAGAGACCTCCTCAGTATATTTGTCTGTTCGGCAGGGCAGCGAGAAGCCGCGCATGCCGACACTCGTTATTAAGTTTTGCGGAGGAAACTGTTTCATGTAAACCGGAAGTTGTCGATAAGTGTAATCTTCTTAATCAACGAAAACACATGACGACAAAAATGTCAACCTTAACCAGGCGAAATGAATAGAACGGCACTCGATTTTGCACGCTTCACCGGGCAGGGAACACTTGTTCAATAGGGTTTGTGTGATGTTTTCGGATGCGATGGCGTCATAACAGGTTTATAAGGACCGTAATTGATCATCTGAAAAAGCAATATGCGCCGATGGGTTCTATATACGGAAAAATTCCGGTTTGCCGTCTCTGAACGAAGCCAGATACCTGAACCCGCAGTCCCTGATGCCCTCGACGGCCTCGGTGAAGTACCGCCCCATGTCTTCGGGCCTGTGCGCGTCCGACCCTACGGTGACGATCTCGCCGCCCAGTTCCCTAAAACGCTTCACGTAGTCGAATCCGGGCACGGGCACGCCGTGCGTCCTGTACGATGACGTGTTCACCTCGATTCCGTGACCCGACTCGACGACGAGCCTGAGCAACGCGTCCGAGACGTCCCGAAGGTCGTCGTACGCCATGACTTTCTTGCCGGAGGGGGCGAACCGCGAAGGATAGCAGATGTGCCCGACGACGCTGTAGCCGTCAAACCCGGTCAGGCTGTCGATGAGTTCGAGCAAATAGGCTCTGTAGACCTCGATTTTGCTAAGACCGTCGTAAAAATCGGGGAAATACGGGTCCTGGCCGCCGATGTAATGGAGCGACGCGATGACGAAGTCGAATCCGCAGCCAGCGAGCGCGTCGCGGATCGTGTCCTTCAGGTGCGGCTGGACCCCGACCTCTATCCCTTTTCGCACGTCCGCCTTCGGGAACCGTGCGATCTGTTCCTCCTGGCGCCGGATGTACGCATGCGGGTCCAGAGAACTGCAGAGCCTGGAAAAACGCACGTCGAAGTCCAGGTGGTCGGTGAGGCAGAAATGGTCCATCCCCATGTCGATGGAAGCCTGAATCATCGAGGCCATCGGCGCGATCGAGTCGAACGAACTGTCGCAGTGGGTATGATAATCGACGAACATAGACGCGCTCCTGTTTGGGGTTCAAAGCCTGTCTGCCGGCCGTACGGGCGCCGGTCACCCGGCGACGATGTTGACCAGGCGCCCCTTTACCACGATGACTTTTTTTACCTCTTTGCCATCCAGCGCGCGCATGACTTTCTCTTCCTTCAGCGCGAGCGCGCCGACCTCTTCGTCGGAGAGCCCCGCGTCCACGTCCATATGCGCGCGCATCCTCGAGTTGACCTGTATGCCGATCTCCACCGTGTCGCGGCGGAGCATGGCCTCGTCGTAGCGGGGCCAGGGCTGGTTGTGGACGGAATACCTGCCGCCCGAGCGTTCCCACAGTTCTTCGGCTGCGTGCGGGGCGAACGGGGCGAGCAGGCGCAGCAGGTCGATTGCCGTTTCCCTAAGCAGCGCGGCGTCGGCGGGGCCGCCGGCGTCGATGTATTTGTACAGTGCGTTGACAAGTTCCATGAGGCGCGCGATGGCCGTGTTGAACTGGAACCGGTCGATGTCGGCCGTTACGCTTTTTATCGTGTGATGCCGGACGTACTGAAGCTCTTTTTCGGCGGCGCCGTCCGCCCTGCCGCCCTTATTCGGCGGCGTCTTGCCTATGCGCGCGACGAGGCGTTCCACACGCTCGAGGAAACGGTGCACGGCCTTGATGCCGTCGTCGTTCCACGCGCCGCCCTCGATGTAGGCAAAGCCGAAGCCGAGATACATGCGGAAGACGTCCGAGCCGTACTTATCGATGTAGTCGTCGGGCGATATGACGTTGCCGTGCGACTTGCTCATGCGGTTGCCGTCCGGGCCGAGTATGACGCCCTGGTGGACCAGCGAAGCGAAGGGCTCGTCGAATGATAAAAGCCCCATGTCCCGAAGCGCCTTGACGAAGAACCTGGCGTAGAGCAGGTGCATGCAGGCGTGCTCGGCCCCGCCGATGTATTTGTCCACCGGGAGCATCCGGTTCACGGTCGCGGTATCGAACGGGCGCGCGTCGTTTTTGTTGTCGGCGTAGCGCAGAAAGTACCAAGAGGAACACACGAAGGTGTCCATCGTGTCCGGGTCGCGCCTGGCCGGGCCGCCGCAGCGCGGGCAGGGAACGTTCATGAACTCCTCGTTGCTCGCGAGCGGGGACGTGCCTTTCGGGCAGAAATCCACTTCGTAGGGCAAAAGGACGGGCAGCTGGTCGCCGGGGACCGGCACGGTGCCGCAGGCTTCGCAATGGATGATGGGGATGGGCGTGCCCCAGTACCGCTGGCGGGAGATGAGCCAGTCGCGCAGGCGGTAGTTCGTCTTGAAAGCGCCGTCGCCTTTTTTCCTGAGTTCCTCGATGACGGCGGCCATCCCCTCTTCGCTTTTCAGCCCGTCGAACCCGGGGCTGTTGACCATCGTGCCGTATTCGACGAAGGGCAGCGCGTCGTCGACGCCCTCGAAGCCCTTTATCACGCGCTCGATGGGCAGGCCGTAGCGGGTCGAGAACTCGAAATCGCGTGTATCGTGGCCGGGTACCGCCATCACGGCCCCGGTGCCGTAGGTCACCAGGACGTAGTCGGCGATCCACACGGGCACCTTCCGGCCGTTAACCGGGTTGATCGCGTAGCTCCCCGTGAACACCCCGGTCTTTTCGCGAAGCGCGGACTGCCGCTCGATCTCGGTGGCCTTGGCGCACTCGGCGCGGTAGTTTTCCACGGCTTCGCGGTTTTCCGCGGTGGTGACGGCGTCCACCAACTCGTGTTCGGGCGCGAGCACCACGTACGTGCAGCCGAAGAGCGTGTCCGCCCGCGTGGTGAACACCGGGAACGCTAGGTCCGCCCCCTCGATCCTGAAGACGATCTCGCCGCCAACCGATTTGCCGATCCAGTTGCGCTGCATGGTCTTCGTTTTTTCGGGCCAGTCCAGCCTGTCCAGGTCGCCGAGCAGCTCCTCGGCGTAGTCGGTTATCTTAAAAAACCACTGCGTCAGGTTCTTTTTTTCGATGGCGGCGCCGCAGCGTTCGCAGGCGGCGTCCACGACCTGTTCGTTGGCGAGGACGGTGTTGCAGTCGGGGCAGTAGTTGACCGGCGCCTGTTTGCGGTACGCGAGACCGCGCTCAAAGAGCCGTAAAAAGAGCCATTGCGTCCACTTGTAGTATTCGGGCATACAGGTGACGACCTCGTAATCCCAGTCGAACGTGGCGCCCATTTCCCTCAGCTGGCGCTTCATCGTATCGATGTTTGTTAGCGTGGAGTCCTGCGGATGGATGCCGGTCTTGATGGCGTAGTTCTCGGCGGGCAGGCCGAATGCGTCGAAGCCCATCGGGTGGAACACGTTGTAGCCCTGCATCCGCTTGAAGCGCGCATAGCTGTCCGAGAGCCCGTAGTTGTACCAGTGCCCTACGTGCAGCTTCGCTCCCGACGGGTAGGAGAACATCTCCAGCACGTAAAACTTTTCATCCCTTCGCGAAGGGTCGAATGCATAGAGCCGGGTATCCTCCCAGCGTTTTTGCCATTTTTTCTCGGTCTTTCTAAAGTCCATGACATATCCCCTGAATAATAATGAAAAAAGCCTTCGGCACTGGCGTGCCACAAGGCGGCAACCCGGCAAACGGCATGTCGGCGGGTGTTCCATGCCGTTTGATTTTATTATATGGACGCGGGCGTGTCAAGCCGTATCCCTGCGTTACAGGCGGGTCGGTTCGATGTTTCGCGTGTGTTCCACCCTCTCCCATGTGATGTCGTTGAGCTTGAAGACCGACATCACGTTGATGAAGACCCATGAAAGCAGGAACACAGGGTAGGACAACAGGCCCCTGAAACACCTTGCGAGCGTTAGCCGTTTTTCGATCAGCATCGTCACGACGACCTGGGCGATGGGCATGCAGATGGTAAAAAGGAAGAACCAGAGCGCAAAGGTGAATACCGCCGATTCGTTCGTGAAGCCTATCTGTATGCCGACGAGGTAAACGAACAGCAACAGGAAGGAAATGAAGAGCATGGGCATGCCGGAGATATAAAGGAGGGTGTCCACGATCGTGAGGTTCCTGTGCCTGAACAGCGCCTTTAAAAGCATCGGGAAATATGCGGTGAAGCACTGCAGATGCCCCACGGACCACCTCAGCCGCTGTTTATAGGACTGCCTGAACTTCAGGGGCTGTTCGTCGTATACGATGGCGTCCGTCGCCCAGCCGATCTTGCGGCCCTTGGCGATATTGATAATGGAGAATTCGATATCCTCCGTCATGGTCTTCGTATGCCAGCCGCCCTGTTCCCTGAGGATGTTCATGCTTACCATGAACCCCGTCCCGTTGATCAGCGGAGAGAGCCCCAGGTTATACCGGGGAAGGTGGTAGAGCAGGTTGTTGGACCAGTAATGGAAAGAATAGCTGATGCTTATCCAGTTGTCGGTCGGGTTTTTCATGTCCCTGTAACCCTGTACGATCTCCTCGCCGCAGCAGAGTTTGTGGTTCATGGCCCCGAAGAAACCGGCGTCCACGATGTTGTCGGCGTCGAATACGCAGAACGCGTCGTAGGCGTAGGGCTTTTGCGAGAGTATCTGTGCAAAGAACCATTCCAGCGCGTAGCCCTTGCCCAGATGGGTCGGGTTGAAACGCTCATAGACGTTCACGCCCAGCGAACGCGCGATGTTTACGGTATTGTCCGTACAGTTGTCTGCGATGACGTAGATATCGATGAGCTCCCGCGGGTAATCCTGGTTCAGGAGGCTCAAAAGAAGTGCCCGTATCACCCGTTCCTCATTGCGTGCGCAGACGACAGCCATAAACCGGTGATTCTTCAGCGGAATGATTGGCCGGGGTTTTTTGCTTCGTCTGCAAAATAATGTGATTATGATCTGATATACCGCAACAACCGATATGAATATCAGGTACGGCAACAGCATCAAAAAAAATGGCTTACTCATCGCTCACCAAAATCGCCGTCAAAATAGAATCGTCCCCAAGAACTCTTCGGTATATTATCACAGATATGGCTATTTTACAAGCTACCAGCGGAATTAATAATCTGTCGTATGCTGCGGACGGGGCGAATATTATCGAAAAAAAGGGACGCACCGGCCCCGGCGCCACAGTGATTGACGTATTGCCGGATTCGATATAAACTGGTTGTTGGCACAGTCTTGATTCGAAGGTTTGCCGGGCTTTTCCGGGATACAGTGGGGGTTATGATTTGGAAGAAGTACAGCGGAGACTGGGGATACGCATCCCCGGCGTCCTGTTGCCGTCTGCGGGGACTGACCTTTACAGATGGGCGGTCATCGCCTGCGACCAGTTCACCTCGCAGCCCGAGTACTGGGAGGACGCGGCCCGGATCGTCGGGGACGCGCCCTCGACGCTGCACATGATCTATCCCGAGGTCTATCTGGGAGAAAAGGACGAATCGCAAAGGATCGAAGTGATCGTCGCGGCGATGGAACGTTACCTTCAAAACGGCGTCCTGACGGAATACCCGCCCGGCGTTATGGTCACCTGGCGCCGGAACGCATCGGGCACGCTGGTGCGAAAGGGCGTCATGCTCAGCGTGGACCTCGAATGCTACGATTATGAAGAAGGGTCCGCGTCGATCATCCGCGCGACCGAAGGAACGATAAGAGAGAGGATCCCGCCGCGCCTTCGCATCCGGTCCCGCGCGCCCGTCGACCTGCCCCACGTGATGATGCTCATCGACGACGCCCGCCATACCGTGATCGAGCCGATGTATGCGCGTGCCAATAAGGCCGAGCACGTATACGACACGGAACTCATGCTGGGGGGAGGGCACGTTCGCGCGTGGCACGTAACGGACCCCGGCGAGATCGAACGGATGCTCCTTGCGCTGGACGCGCTGCTGAAAGCGTCCGAGGCGTGGAGCCCGGGCGCGCCGATGCTGTTTGCGGTCGGGGACGGCAACCATTCGCTGGCCGCCGCGAAGGCGAATTGGGAAAACGTGAAGCGTTCGATCACAAAGGACGCCGCCGGTGACCACCCTGCCAGGTTCGCGCTTTGTGAAATCCTGAACCTCTACGACGAAGGCATACGGATGGAGCCCATCCACCGGCTGCTCTTCGATGTCGCTACGGATAAGGCCCTCTCGTTCCTTATCGGGTTCTACCGCGAAAAGGGGATGAAGGCGCGCTTATTGAAGCCCGGCGAAACCGTATCGGGCGGGCAGGTGCTCGAGTATTCGGCGGGATCGGGTCCAGGGCTGATGCATATTGCGGACCCTCGGAATAGCGTCGTGGCCGATACGCTGCAGGCAGGTCTCGACGCCCTGCTCGGCGCGTTCCCAAAAGCGCGCATCGATTATATTCACGGGCGGGACGCGCTCCAAGCGCTTTCGAAAGCCCCCGGATGCCTGGGGTTCCTGCTGCCGCAGATCAGGAAGGACACCCTGTTCTCGACGGTCATGAAAGGCGGCGTGCTCCCGCGCAAGGCGTTTTCGATCGGCGAAGCGGACGAGAAACGTTATTATATGGAAGGCAAGCGCATCCGCCCCTGACGGGGAACGCGGCAAAGACACTCAGGCCTGCGGGTTGCGTTACACCAAACAGATATGGAGGCTACATACATGGGCTGCAAGGTAGCAAAATTCGGCGGAAGCTCGCTGGCGTGCGCGGAATATCTCGCGCGCGTGCGCGAAATCATATCGGAGGACCCCGAGCGCGTCTACGTGGTCCCGTCGGCGCCCGGGAAACACGGCGACGACGTCGAAAAGATCACGGACATGCTCTACCTGGCGCAGGAAAATGCCGGGAGCGAAAAGTTTGACGAAATCTTCGGCCGTATCGGCAATCGGTTTACGGACATCGTTGCGCAGCTCGGCCTCGGGCTGGACATAAGGCCGCATCTCGATACCGTCCGCGAGAACATCCTCGGCGGCCTGGGCCCCGACTACGCGGCCAGCCGCGGTGAATACCTGTGCGGCATCATACTCGCTCAATACCTCGGGTACGCGTTCGTGGACGCGGCGGAAGTGGTCTGCTTCGACCAGAAAGGCAGGTTCGACGCGGACAGGACGCAGAGGGTCATGGCCGCCCGCCTGAAAAAGGACCGCCCCGCCGTTATCCCGGGATTCTACGGCGCGATGCCGGACGGCGGGATCAGGACGTTTTCGCGCGGCGGGTCGGATATCACCGGCGCTCTCGTGTCGCGGGCCGTGCAGGCGTCGGTCTACGAGAACTGGACGGACGTGCCCGGCTTCATGGTAGCTGACCCGCGCATCGTCCCGGAGTCGAAGGTGATCGAATACGTCACGTACAAAGAACTCAGGGAGCTTTCGTACATGGGCGCGTCCGTGCTCCACGAAGACGCTATCTTCCCGGTACGCGTAGAGGGGATCCCGATCCACGTGCGCAATACGAACACGCCCGCCAAGCAGGGGACGATGATCGTCAAGGACCTGCCCGAGGAGTACGATTCCGGCACGATCACCGGCCTCGCGGGGCGGAAGGGGTTTACGGTCATCGCTATAGAGAAGGCGCTGATGAACGCCGAAGTCGGGTTCGGCCGCCGCGTGCTGTGGGTGCTCGAACGCCACGGCGTCTCCTTCGAGCATATGCCGACGGGGATCGACACGCTATCGCTGGTGATCTCGGACACGGAGCTTGACGGCAAGCTCGATACGGTCCTGGAGGATCTGTGGGCGCAGTGCAACCCGGATTCCATCGAGGCGTTCACCAACATGAGCGTCATCGCAACGGTCGGCCAGGGGATGATCCGGAGGGTCGGGATCGCCGCCAGGCTGTTCACGGCGCTCGCGAACGAATCGGTGAATGTGCGCATGATCGACCAGGGCTCCAGCGAACTCAACATCATCGTGGGTGTCGAGAACGAAGATTTCGAAAAGGCGGTGCGCGCGATCTATCGTGCGTTCGTGGAGTAACGCGGTGGATGCTAAGACGGGTTTTCCCGGGCTGAGCCCGGAAGCGGCGAAAGCCGGGACGTTTGTGATTTGCGCCCTTTATGCGGGCGCATTTTCATCCGATCCGACGGGCTTCAAGAGTGTTTGTCCGGATGCGCCGGTTTGAATTCCGCGGCGATTGGTGCTATTATAAATAAGTTGTGATTTTATGCGCAGGAGCGTTTGATGATGAAGCTATTTGTTTTGGTACTCAACAAGACGGAGAAGCTCGAGGCTCTGCTTAAGGAATTCCTACGTGAGGAGATCTGCGGCGCCACCGTGCTCCAGAGCACAGGGATGGCCAGGGTCCTCTCGGACTACGATGACGAAGACGTGCCGTTTCTTGCGTCTATCAAGACGGTTCTTCGTCCCGATAGGGAGAAGAACCTTACGATATTCACGGTTTTGCGGGATGAACAGGTACAGGGGGCTGTCGCCGCGGTCCAGAGAGTCGTGGGGGATCTGGGGTGCAAGGACACCGGGATCGTCTTTTGCGTGCCTGTTGATTTTGCAAAGGGGTTAGAGGAAGATTGAACAACTTGATTTTCATTGTGGCGGCGGCGGTGCTCAGCGGCCTTATTTTCGGGCGCCTGGCCAAGCTGGTAAAGCTCCCCAATGTTACGGGGTATTTGATAGCGGGCCTCATACTGGGGCCCAGCGTGCTGAATATCGTTCCCGAAGGCATGGTCAGGGATTTTGCGGTGGTCTCCGAAATGGCGCTCGGTTTCATTGCCTTCACAATAGGCTTCAACTTCAAGCGCAGCTACTTCAGGGAAGTCGGGGCTACGCCGGTCATTATCGCCATAGCCGAATCGTTCGGGGCGATCATACTGATTATCGTGGCGATGATCCTGCTCGGGTTCGATCCGGCGCTGGCCATCCTTTTGGGCGCAATAGCCGCCGCGACCGCACCGGCGGAAACCATCATGGTCGTGAAACAGTATAACGCAAAAGGGCCGGTTACCTCCATGCTTCTGAGCGTGGCCGCGTTCGACGACGCGGTCGCCCTGATCGCCTTCGGAATCGCTGCGACCATCGCAAAGGTCATGGTTTCCCATGCAGCCATAACAATTTTTTCGGTTTTACAGCCGCTGTACGAAGTGGGTGTTTCGCTGGTGCTCGGCGCCGCCCTGGCCGTGCTGATGAAGCTGCTCCTTCGCTGGTTCAAAAAGCCGCGCAACCGCCTGAGCATAACCGTGGCCTCTATTTTTTTTGCCGTATGGCTGGCCGATCTGGTCAATGGCTCGCCGCTGCTGGCGTGCATGGCGCTGGGGGGCGTGCTCACCAATATATTCGATGATATGGACAGCGTCGCCGAGGTTTCCGACGGCTTCACGCCGCCCTTGTATATACTGTTCTTTTTCATTTCGGGAGCCGGTTTCGACGTCGCGGCGCTAGGAAGCGTCGGCCTGATAGGGATCGTTTATATCCTGGTGCGCGTCGCCGGCAAGATCGCCGGGGCCTGGTTCGGCGCAAAAATTACGAAGTCGGATCGGAACATCCGCAGATACCTCGGCCCGACGCTGATACCTCAGGCCGGGGTCGCCATCGGCCTGTTGATGGTAGCGGGCGCGATCCTGCCGGAATACGCCAAAACGATGAACGTGGTCATACTCAGCGCAACTTTCCTGTATTCCATCACAGGGCCGTCGATCGCGAAAGCGTCGCTGGTCAGGGCCGGCGAGATCGAACTCGCCAAAAAAGAGAACAAAAAGCCCATCAAAGCCCACCCGTCGCTGAAAAAATAAACCGTGCCGGGAAACCGCATGACTGTGCCGCCCGGTTCCGAAGCTTTTTGCCGTCGCAAAGCTTATGGATTTCGAAGGACTTCGGGCTTAAGGCGCTGAATATTGCAAACATTGTCGTGCATCCGCGCATTCTCCGGCGCCCGGATGCCGTTTCGGCGAACGGAAGTGTGGCAAACGCGATGCTTCGCGGGTACAATGGAAGGGGCAGATAAGCCCGCCGCGGGACCGCCGCGCGGGAAGCCTGCCCACCGAAGCCAACATCGGGAGGACTCGGGCGTTGGATTGGCAGCGAAAACTGCAATACGTTTTTATCACGGCGCTCGCCGCCGTCTTTTTCCTGTGCGTGCTCTCGGCGTTCGCCACCCCCGGCGCTTTTTCGGACATGGGCCCGCACATGGAGAAACACGTGCGGATCATGGCGGGCGAGGCCTCGACGGCCTACCCCCTCATGTATTATACGGCCGAGGCCATACACGGCGCGTTCAACCTTCCGCTCAACGTTTCCTACGGGATATTTTTGGGCGCCTGCAGCGTCTTCGTCCTGTTCACGCTGTACTGGTTCTTCAGGAGGGAAACGCCTGTATCCCCTGCCCTCGCCTTCCTGGGCGCGCTGTCCGTGTCGGTGATGCTGCACTTGTATTTTCCCGGATGGGTCCTCGGTATCTACTACGGCCAGGGCGGCGGCAACGCGTGGCTCAACCCGTCCTTCACGGCGATGAAGCCGTTTGCCGTAGCCGCGTTCCTCGCGTTCGCGCTGCTCATGGACAACCTCGTGAGGAAAAAGGGCGGCGCAGACGGCCATGTCCTGCTCCGCGGCGTGCCGGTGCGCGAAAACGCGCTGTACGCCGTCTTCGTCCTTGCGTGCGCGCTGAGCATGCTCGCCAAGCCGAGCTTCGTATTCGGGTTCGTGTTCGCGGCGGCGATACTTTTCCTTATTCGGATCAGATACTTTGAAAAGAAGTTCTTCTTCGTCATGCTGGTTTCCGCCCTGGCGATGGGGGCCCTGCTCTTGCTGCAGTTCGGCGAGATCTTCAAGGAGACGGGCCTGCACAGCGGAGGGATCATCTTTTCTCCCGCCCGCGCCGTCTACTACGCGGGCACGATGACCAAAAGCATCCCGCTTTCCCTCGCGTCGAACCTGCTTTATCCCGTGGTCATGCTAGCGCTCTTTTACAGGAACATCAACCCTTTGAAGAACAACGTCTATCTATTAAGCTGGGTCTTCTACGGGGTCTCCCTCGTCATCGGCTTCACCCTCAGCGAAGGGTCGTTCCCGGAGCACCTGAACATGGAGTGGACGCGAAGCATCGCCATTTTCCTTTTGAACACCACGGCGACGCTGGAATACCTCAAACGGATCGCGGGCCGGGGAGAGGCCCGCGCCCGCCTTGCAAAAAGGGCGCGGACCGCGTACGATGTGAAGCTCGGCGCCATCCTCGTCTGCCTCCTGCTCGAACTCTATACGGGGATCGTTTGGCTGGGGATGTATATTTAGGCGGAAGGAGGACGAATACTCCTATCGAACGCACGTCTTATATGTCCGCCGCCTGCCCGGATAGGGGTGAAGAATATGGTCAGCAAACGGAGCGTGCAGGTTTTCCTGATCCTGCTGTTGTCGGCCGTTTTTTTCCTCAGTGTCTTCGCCGCCTTCGCCTATCCCGACCAGCCTTCCGACACGGGGGCGCACATCCGCAAGCTCGAAGGCATCATGGAGGGCAGTACGGCCTCGGCCTATCCGTTGATGTATTTCTCGGCCGGGCTGATGCACCGGGCTTTCGGCCTGCCCCTCGAGACAGCTTTCGGCATCCTCATGGGGCTGTGTTCCGTACTGACCCTGTTCGTCCTCTACTGGCTGTTCATAAGAAACGCCGGCTGCCCTATGATCGTCGCCTTCCTTGCCGCGCTATGCGTATCGGTCATCCTCCACGTCTATATCCCGGGCGGGGTCATGGAACTGTATTACGGGCAGGGGGGAGGGAACGCCTGGCACAATCCTTCGTCCACCGCGATGAAGCCTTTCGCGGTCGTTTCTTTCATCGCGTTTGCCATGCTCCTGGACAAGTCGGCAAGGAAAAAGGGCGAAGAGGGGCGGATGCGCCTTTTAAATGACGAAGGCTGCCCGGAGAACATGGTGATTGCCGTGTTCTTCGCAGCAACGGTCCTCGGCATTCTGGCCAAGCCGAGTTTCGCTTTCGGCTTCGTGATAGCCGGCGCGGTCATGATGCTCATCAGGATACGGCATATCGGCAGGAAGATTTTCGCCGTGATGCTCTTCACCGCTGTCGTCCTTTGCTGCCTGCTTTTTTGGCAGTCCTCCGCGCTGTTTGCCGAGGGCGGGAAACACAGCGGCGGGCTTATTTTCTCGCCCGCGCGCGCGTTCTATTTCATCAGCCTTTCTACCCGCAGCGTACCCTTATCCATTGCTTCGCATCTGCTGTATCCCGCCGCCATGCTCGCGCTGTTTTATAAAGACATACGGCCGCTGAAAAACAATCTCTACCTGACGGCCTGGGTCTTCTACATCGTGTCGATGCTGATCCTCTTCTCGGTCTCCGAGGCGACAGACCCGCATTATATGAATATCGGCTGGACGAGGGGCATCGCCATATTCACGCTGCAGACGGCGACGACGCTGGAATTCGTCAGAAGCATAGGACGGCGAAAAGAACGTTCGGAATCCGGGCCGAAGCGGAAGCGGCGATACGACATCCGCCTGGGCGCCGTTTTCGTCTGCCTTCTCCTTCAGGTCGTGCCGGGAGTGGTCTGGCTGTATTCGTTCATATAGCCGGAAACGCCGGATATCGCGCGTTATGCTGCCCTGTCTGCCGAGGCATACGGGGATATGCTTTAGCAGCAAAAAACGGCGCCGTCTGGCGCCGTTTGTGCCGGCTATCGCCGGGAACGTCCTGCGTTTTCGGGTTTTTGGCGGTTCACATCGACCGGACGCGCAGCACGCCCTCGATGTTCCGTATCCGGCCCACGCCGTCCGGGCACAGCGGGTCGTCGAGCGCGAAGAGGGAATAGGCGAGTTCGCCCGAACTCTTGTTTATCATGTCGCCGATGTTGATGTTGTAGTCGCTTAGGACCGATGCGAACTGGCTGACCATGTGCGGGATGTTTTTATGCAGCACGCAGAGGCGGAACTGGCTGGTGGTAAGCAGTTCGCAGTTGGGCAGGTTGACGGAGTTGCGTATGTCCCCGGTCTCGAAGAAGGACCGGAGCTGCTGCGCCGCCATGGACGCGCAGTTTTCCTCCGACTCGGGCGTGGACGCCCCAAGATGGGGTATCGCGATGACCTTTTCGTGCCCCAGAAGCTCGTCGACGGGGAAGTCCGTGATGTAGTGGCTCAGCCGTCCCTTGTCGAGGGCCTCGAGGACGTCATGGCTGTTGACGATGTTGTCGCGCGAGAAGTTGAGAAGGAAGCTCCCCGGCTTGAAACGCTTGAAGGTTTCGGCGTTGAAGAGGTTGCGCGTCTTTTCGATGAGCGGCACGTGGATGGTGATATAATCGCAGCGGGAAACCAGCGCCTCGAGGTTGAGCGCGCGGGTCACGTTGCTGGACAGCCCCCAGGCCGACTCGACGGAGATGAACGGGTCGTAGCCCATGACCTCCATGCCGATGGTCGTAGCGTCGTTGGCCACCATCACGCCGATCGATCCGAGGCCGACGACGCCGAGCTTCTTGCCCTTGAGTTCCGGCCCGACGAACTGCCGCTTGCCCCTTTCGACCAGTTCCGGTACCTCATCGCCCTTGCCCTTGAGCGACTGCACCCAGTCCATTGCCGGTATGATGTTGCGCGAGACGAAGAACATCGAGGCGAGCACGAGTTCCTTTACCGCGTTTGCGTTGGCGCCCGGCGTGTTGAACACCGCGATGCCACGCTCGGTGCAGGCGGGTATCGGGATGTTGTTCACGCCCACGCCCGCGCGCGCTATGGCGAGGAGGTTTTCGTTGAATTCGATGTCGTGGCAGCTTGCGCTGCGCACCAGGATTGCGTCCGGCTTCTCCACGTCGGGCGAGATGAGGTACTTCTCCTGGGGCAGGTGGTTGTATATGATGGTCGATATCTGGTTGAGTATCTTGATTTTTATCATGTATGTTTCCTCCGTTAACCGTTGTTCGATTCGAACCGCTGCATAAAAGCGATCAGGGCTTTCACGCCTTCCACCGGCATCGCGTTGTAGATGCAGGCGCGGACGCCGCCCACCGAGCGGTGCCCCCTGAGGTTGACCAGGCTGCTCTTTTCCGCTTCCGAGAGGAATTTCTCGGTGAGTTCCGCGGTCGGCAGCAGGAAGGGCACGCACATGAGCGAACGGTCCTGTCTGTCGGCCGTGCCCGTGTAGAGCGAAGAATTGTCGATGAAATCGTAGAGCAGCGCGGCCTTGTGCCTGTTGATCCGTTCGATCGCCGTCACGCCGCCCAGCCCGTCGAGCCACTCGAACACGAGTTTAGCCATGTAAATTGCGAACGTCGGCGGGGTGTTGTACAGAGACCCGGCCCTGTCGTGCGTGGCGTAGTCCAGCATGAACGGCGTTTTGGGCATCGCGTTTCCGGTAAGGTCCTTGCGCACGATGACGATTGTGAGGCCCGCGGGGCCTATATTCTTCTGCGCGCCGGCGTAGATCAGCCCGAAGCGCTCCACGTCGCGCTCCTGCGCCAGGATGTCCGACGAGGCGTCCGCGACCAGGGGGACGCCGCCGGTGTCGGGGAGGCCGGTGTAGCGCGTTCCGCAGATCGTGTTGTTGGTGGTGATGTGCACGTACGCGGCGCCCGGGTCGAACGCGTCTTTTTCAAGCTTGGGCACGTAAGCAAAATTCCTGTCCTCGGAGGAAGCCGCCACGTTGATTTCCCCGTACGTTTTCGCCTGTTCGATCGCCTTTTTCGCCCACACCCCGGTCTTGACGTAGTCCGCCCTGCCTTTTTCGCCCATCAGGTTCATCGGCACCGCGGCGAACTGCAGCGATGCCCCGCCCTGCAGAAAAAGCACGCCGTACGTGTCGGGGATGCGCATCAGGCGGCGAAGCATTTCCTCGGCGCCCGATATGATCTCCTCGAACATCGCGCTGCGGTGGCTCATCTCCATCACCGACATGCCGTGGCTTTCGTGGGCCAGAAGCTCGCTCTGCGCCTTTTTCAGCACCGGCAACGGCATCGTGGCCGGCCCCGCCGAGAAATTGTACACCCTTTCCATTCGAACCCTCCTGAAGTAAGAAAATCGCAATATGTTAATAATTTAACAATTCTTTTGGTATTATATCCCGCATTATAAGAAAACACAAGCCGCAAAACGTACCGTGGCGGCGTTTTGCGGGCAAAACCGACGGACAATGCACTGCCCTGTGTGAACCGAATCGCGGCGGGCGTTTCAGAATCGAGACGCCGCAGCATTGACATTGCCGTATCTTCCCATATTATGATTATAATAATATAAAAGCATGCCCGATGCAAAGGATTTTACGTTGCGAGAGGCAGGGAGGGGAAATGGACTTATTCACGGCAAACACGGACAGGCTCGCGCCGCTGGCCGACCGCATGCGGCCCGCCACGCTCGACGCATTCGTGGGTCAGGAGCATATCGTGGGCCCGGGGCGGCTGCTTCGCCGCGCAATCGAGACGGATTCGCTGACTTCTTCGATCTTCTTCGGGCCGCCGGGCACGGGGAAGACGACGCTGGCCTACATCATCGCGCAGTCCACCGGCGCGGCGTTCGTAAAGCTCAACGCGGTCACGTCGGGCGTGAAGGAAGTGCGCGCGGTGATAGAAGAGGCCGAGAACAGGCTCAAGCTGTACCAGAAGGCGACCTACCTGCTGCTCGACGAATGCCACCGCTGGTCGCGCACGCAGTCCGATTCCATCCTGCCCGCGATCGAAAAGGGCATCATCCGATTCATCGGCTCGACCACCGAAAACCCGTTCGTATCGATGTCGGGCGCCATCGTGAGCCGGTGCAGGCTCTTCGAATTCCATCCCCTGAGTAAGGAAGACGTGATGAAGACGGTACAAAGGGCCGTTATAGACGAGGAGAACGGCCTGGGCAAGCTCCGCCTGCGCCTTGAGCCCGACGCGCTCGATCACATCGCGAACCTGGCCAACGGGGACGCCAGGAGCGCGCTGAACGCCCTGGAACTCGCGGCGCTCACGACGAAGCCGGACGACAGCGGGGTGATCGTGATCGACCTTGGCGTTGCCGAGGAGTCCATCCAGCACCGCGCCGCCCCCTGCGACGACACGCAGTTCTACGACATGCTCAGCGCTTTCTGCAAGAGCCTCCGGGGGTCGGATGCGGACGCGGCGCTTTTGTGGTTCGCGCGCCTCATACAGGCGGGCGTGGACGCGCGCGTGATCGCGCGGCGGATCATCGCGCACGCCTCCGAGGACGTGGGACTGGCCAATCCCGCCGCGATGGTGCAGGCCGTGACGGCGGCGCAGGCGGTGGATCTGATAGGCATGCCCGAGGCGCGCCTGTCGCTGGCGCAGGCCATCATCTTCGTCTGCGAGTCCCATAAGTCCAACTCCGTCGTGGTGGCGATCGACAAAGCGATCGCGGACGCGCGCGACAGGGTCAACGAGCCCGTTCCCCTGCACCTGAGGGACACGAGTTACAGGGGGGCCGAAAAACTGGGCAACGGCAGGGGCTACAAGTACGCGCACGACTTCCCGGGGCATTACGTCGTGCAGCAGTACGTACCCGACGACATGGTTGGGCGCGTGTACTACCGCCCGAGCGACCAGGGACAGGAACAGAAGATACGCGAGAACAAAAAATCGCGCAGGCGGTACGGGGAAACATCGAAGCCGACGGGGGAAGAGGCCGACCGATAAACGCCGGCAAAGCCCGGTAGCGCCGTAAAACGGCCTAAAACGAGGTGTCGTACGGGGCGCGCCTCAGCAGCCTTTCGCTCCTTCCCCGGCGGGTGCAGGTTGCGGGGGCGTAACTTTCAAACCGGCGGGTTTACAAACGGGTTTTGCTGGCCTATAATAATAGTCTGTACAGATAAAAAAGCGATGCAGGAGAGCGCGGTTTCACGGTCTGTGAAAAGCGAGACGGGGAAGGTGCGAGCCCGCCGGCAGACGAAAACGCGTATCGCTCCGAAGCTGCGCGGCCGAAAAAGGAGTAGGGCGCGCCGGTTTGCCGCCGTTACCGGGGCTGGCACCGTTTCGGTGCGGCGAGCGGGGCGCTCTTTCGGGCGCCAACATAGGTGGTACCGCGAAAACAGCTTTTATGAGCCTTTCGTCCTATACGAAAGGCTCTGGTTATTTTAGGGTGAACGTATCTGGAGGGACGACATGCATAAAAAAGTAGAAACCGGCCTGAACTTCGTCGAGCGGGAGAAGCAAGTGCTCCGGTTCTGGCAGTCGAACCACGTGTTCGAGAAATGCACGAAAGCGCGGGAGGGGGCGGAGCCGTTCACGTTCTACGACGGGCCGCCGACCGCCAACGGCCGCCCGCATATTGGGCACATCCTCACGCGCTGCATCAAGGACCTGATTCCCCGCTACAGGTCGATGAAGGGCTACGACGTCATGCGCAAGGCCGGCTGGGACACCCACGGGCTCCCCGTCGAGCTCGAGGTGGAAAGGCAGCTCGGCCTGGATGGGAAAGAGCAGATCGAGGCGCACGGCGTGGAGGACTTCATCGCGGAATGCAAGAAGTCCGTCTGGAAATACAAGGAAGAATGGGAGCGCATGAGCGAGCGCGTCGGTTTCTGGGCCGACATGGAATCGCCGTACATCACCTACGAAAACGACTATATCGAATCGGTCTGGTGGTCGTTGAAGCGCATCCACGAAGAAGGGCTGTTATACAAGGGGCACAAGGTCGTGCCCTACTGCCCGCGCTGCGGCACGGCGCTCTCCTCCCACGAGGTGGCGCAGGGATACCAGGACGTCACCGAGGATTCGCTGTTCGTGAAATTCAGGCTTAAAGGCGAAAAAGACACGTATTTCCTGGCCTGGACGACGACGCCCTGGACGCTGCCGTCCAACGTGGCGCTCTGCGTCAACCCCAAGGAGGAATACGCTTGCGCCGAAAAAGACGGCGAAAGGCTGATCCTGGCCAGTGCGCTGGTCGGGCCGGTGCTGGGGGAGGACGCAAAGACCGTCTGGACAAAGCCGGGCAAGGCGCTCGAAGGGCTCGAGTACCAACCCCTCTTCGATTTTCAGACCGCCGACAAGAAGGCGTGGTTCGTGGTCTCCGACCCGTTCGTGACGCTCGAGGAAGGGAGCGGCATCGTGCATATGGCATCGGCGTTCGGCGAGGACGACGCGCGCGTGTGCAACGAAAACGGCCTGCCGTTCGTGCAGTGGGTCGACGAGCGCGGGCTATTCAGGGAAGGCACGCCCTGGGCAGGGATGTTCGTGAAGGAGGCGGACCAATACATCACGCAGGCGCTGGAGGGCGTCGGCCTGTTGCTTAAAAGCCTCCGGTACACGCACAGCTACCCGTTCTGCTGGCGGTGCGACACGCCGCTTCTGTACTACGCGCGCTCGACATGGTTCATCCGCATGACCGCGCTTCGCGACAAGCTGATAAGGAACAACGAGGGCATCAACTGGCTTCCCGAGCACATCAAGGCCGGGCGCATGGGCAATTTCCTCGAAAACGTGGTGGATTGGGGCCTTTCGAGGGAACGCTACTGGGGGACGCCGCTGCCGGTGTGGGAATGCGGGTGCGGTCATATCCACGTGATCGGGTCGGTGGAGGAACTCAGGCGCATGAGCACGGTACCGCTCGGCGACATCGAACTGCACAAGCCGTACATCGACCGCGTCGAGATCGCCTGCCCCGCATGCGGCCAGGCGATGCGCCGCGTGAGCGAGGTCATCGACTGCTGGTACGATTCGGGGGCCATGCCCTTCGCGCAGTGGCATTACCCGTTCGAGAACCGGGAGGAGTTTTTAAGGCGCTATCCCGCCAACTTCATCAGCGAGGCCGTGGACCAGACGCGCGGGTGGTTCTATACGCTCATGGCCATCTCCACCTGTCTGTTCGAAAAAGTGTCCTTCGAGAACTGCATCGTGCTGGGGCACGTGCAGGACAAGGAAGGACAGAAGATGTCCAAGCACAAGGGCAACGTGGTCGACCCGTGGCAGGTGCTGGACCAACAGGGGGCCGACGCCGTCCGCTGGTATTTCTACAGCGCGTCGATGCCCTGGCTCCCCTGCCGTTATTCGGACGAGGCGGTCGCGGAGGGCCAGAGGAAGTTCATGGGCACGCTCTGGAACACCTACGCCTTCTATGTGCTCTACGCCACGATCGACGGCTTCGACGCGTCGGAACACAGCCTGGACGCCTGCGAACTCTCCCTGATGGACCGCTGGATCCTCTCGCGGCTGAGCACCGTGACGCGCGCCATAGACGGCTTCCTCGAAAACTACCGCATCACCGAGGCGGCCCGCGAGCTGGGCGCCTTCGTCGACGAGCTCTCCAACTGGTACGTGCGCCGCGGGCGCGAGCGCTATTGGGGCAGCGCGCTGTCCGCGGACAAGAAGGCGGCGTTCATGACGCTCTACACCGTGCTGGAAGCCGTAACCCGGCTGGCCGCGCCGTTCGTCCCGTTCGTCGTGGAGGAGATCTACCAAAACCTCGTGCGGGCCATCGACCCCGGCGCCCCCGGAAGCGTGCACCTTTGCGGTTTCCCCGTCTGCGACGAAGCGCGCGTGGACGAGGCGCTGGAAAAGGATATGCAGACGGTCCTCTCGGTCGTGACGCTGGGGCGCGCGTGCAGGAACGCGTCGGGGATCAGGAACAGGCAGCCGCTGAGCACGATGTACGTGCAGGGCGTGGGCTCCCTGACCGAGGAGGCGCTCGCGATCGTCGCGCAGGAATTGAACGTCAGGCGCGTGGTGTTCACCGAAGACGCGCGCGCGTTCATGGATTTCAGGATCAAACCGCAGCTGAAGACCCTCGGGCCGCGCTACGGCAAACTTTTGCCCGCGATCAGGGCGCATCTGGAGGCCGCGGACGGCGTGGCGGTGGTCGCGCAGCTTGAAAGCGGCGCGCCGTACGCGTTGGACCTGGACGGCACCCGGATCGAGCTGGACAGGGACGACCTGCTGATCGAGACCGTCCACAGGGAAGGGTTCGTCGGCGAGACCGAGCACGGCGTGAGCGTGGTGCTGGACACCAACATCACGCCCGAACTCCTCGAGGAAGGGTATATGCGCGAGATCGTGAGCAAGGTGCAGACCATGCGCAAGGAAGCCGGTTTCGAGGTGACCGACCACATCGCGCTGTATGTTGAAGGCGCGGACGTGATAAAGGGGATCATGGAGAAATACGGGGACGCGATCCTTAGAGAGGTGCTCGGGGATCGGCTCGAACATGGAATAGGCGGCGCGGACGCGAAGAAGGAATGGGACGTCAACGGCCAGCGCGTGACGCTGGGGATCAGGCGGATATAGGAAGATCATGGGTATTTGGTTGTCCGACGGCTGGGAAGACTATGAAGTGCTGAGCGCGGGCGGCGGCGAGAAGCTGGAGCGCTGGGGCGTGTACGTCCTTTTGCGGCCCGACCCGCAGGCGATCTGGCCCATGGAGCCCGGCGCCCTCTCGCGCGTGAAGGTGCACGCGCACTACCACAGGAGCCCGGCGGGCGGCGGATACTGGGAGATGCTGAAAAAGCTGCCCGAACAATGGCGCATCCGGTACGGGGAACTGACGTTCGTCGTGCGCCCCACGGGCTTCAAGCACACCGGCCTCTTTCCCGAGCAGGCCGTGAACTGGGATTTCATGGCGCGAAAGATCAGGGAGGCGGGCAGGCCGGTGCGCGTGCTCAACCTGTTCGCATACACGGGCGGGGCCACCCTCGCCTGCGCGCTGGCCGGCGCCGAAGTCGTGCATGTCGACGCGGCCAAAGGGATGGTAGCCTGGGCGAAGGAGAACCTATATGCGTCCGGCCTCGAAAGAAAGCCGGTGCGCTTCCTCGTGGACGACTGCATGAAATTCGTGCTTCGCGAGCGGCGGCGAAACCGCGCCTACCACGGCGTCGTGATGGACCCGCCGTCCTACGGGCGCGGGCCGGCCAAGGAAATGTGGAAGCTGGAGGACAGGCTTTTTTCCCTGGTGGAAGCCATTATGCCGGTCATGGCCGACGACCCGCTGTTTTTCATCATCAATTCCTACACCACCGGGCTCTCGCCGCTCGTGCTCGAGAACATCCTTCGGCTTACAATCGGCGGGCGGTTCGCCGGGCATATCGAGGCGCGGCAGATCGGACTGCCCGTGCGCAACAGGAGCCTGGTGCTGCCCTGCGGGTCGGCCGGGCGCTGGGAGGCGCAATAGCGATATGAAAATAAAGACGATATTTGAAGACAACCACCTTCTGGTGGTGGAAAAACCCTGCAACATCGGCGTGCAGGCGGACAGCTCCGGCGACAGGGACATGCTCACGCTGCTCAAGGCGGACCTCAAGGCGCGGTACAACAAGCCGGGCAACGTCTTCCTCGCGCTCGTGCACCGGCTGGACAGGCCCGTCGGCGGGGTGCTCGCGCTGGTCAAGACGTCCAAGGCGGCCGCCCGGCTCACGGCGCAGCTCAGGCAGGGCGACATGGAACGGAACTATCTCGCGGTGGTGCAGGGCAGGCCCGTGCCCAGGGCCGGCCTCCTCGAACACTACCTCGTCAAGGACGAAGCCGCAAACCGCGTGCGCGTCCTAGGCCACGACGCGCCGGGCTCGAAATACGCCTGCCTCGAATACCGCGAACTCGATCACAGCGGTGAAAGGCTCGGCCTTGTCCGGGTGCGCCTGCACACCGGCCGGTCCCATCAGATCCGCGCGCAGTTTGCGGCGGCCGGGTATCCGATCTGGGGCGACCAGAAATACGCTCCCGCCGTTCCCGGCAGGCAGATCGCGCTGTGGTCCTACAAGCTCTCGTTCGGGCACCCAACGAAGAAAGAGCGCATGAGCTTCCTGTGCCCGCCGCCCGATAGGGCACCCTGGAACGCGTTTCCCCGCCACAATTACGACCTGATAAAAAAATGAGGCCGGCAGCCTTCCGGCCGATAACCTTCGCATTGGCTGTCGATCGCCGAATAAAGCCGCAACCTAATCGGCCCGACGTTTCGTTTGCCTAAATTACTGAAAACTCTAGAACCTAATTCGGAACTTGCGGATGTGGAAATCGGGGGTCGGGACGGAAATGTTCACGCCCGAAAGGTAGGAAAGCGGGCTTTTTGTGGGCATTTCGAACCCCATCGTGTTGGCGACAATCTGTTCGCGCCGGATGTCGAGCTTCCTGTTGAGGGCCCGGTCGCCGTATTTGTCGTCGCCGATCACCGGATGTCCGATGGCGGCCAGATGCACGCGGATCTGGTGCGGCCGCGCGGTCACGGGGTTGACCTCCAGCACGGAGAGGCGGCCTATGGAGGTGGCGACGCGGTAACGGGTCACAGCCGAGAGCGCTCCGCGGGTGCTGGGCGTGCAGACGCGTATGATAGCGTTTTTGGCGTCCCTGACGATAGGCAGGGTAATCTCCCCGAGCCTCGGGCTGGGGAGGCCGCGGGCCAGGCATGCGTACTGCCTGTGCACCAGACCCTGCTTGAAAGCCTTCGTAAGCTCGGCAAGGGCGGCCTGCTCCTTTGCGAAAAGCACGAGCCCGCTTATCTGCGTGTCCAGACGGTGGCAGGGCGCCGGGAAGGGCGCGCCGTGGTTCCCCGAATGCTGCGCGCGCAGCCAGGAACAGAGGCCTCCGCGCTGCCGTGGCGATTCCACGTCCACGCCTTGCGGTTTGAGGGCTACGATAATATAATTGTCCTCATAAACGATCTCGACCTTCGGGAAGCGGTATTTCCCGAGCGCCTGATCGCTCATGCGGATCTCGATGGCATCGCCCGGGGACAGGACCCTGTCCTTATACGTTATCTGCCGGTTTACGAAGACTTTTTTCAGGCGCAGCATCTTCTGGAAAGCTTCATAGGAGAGACAGGGCAGCACGTTTTTCAGATGCGCAAAGAGCTTTATGCCGTCTTTGTCGACCTTCAATGTGAGCAAGTGACGTGGCCTCCGTGGGTTTGATAGGGTCATTATACCATGCGTTAAGAACACTTTTCCACACAGGATTTGAATTTTACGCTTGTACTAAAGGGGGGTTGAGGATGGACAACCCGTACGGGAACGTCGCGCTGGTGACCGGCGCGACCTCGGGCATCGGCCGGTGCGTCGCGCAGATGCTTTGCGAAAACGGTTTGCACGTATACGGGACGGCGCGCCGCGTAGAGGCTTATTCGCCCATGGAATCGGGGCATTACGGCGGGTTCGTGAAACTCCTGCCGATGGACGTGCGCAGCCAGGATTCGGTGGACGAGGCCGTCAACGCCGTGATAAAGACCGAACGCCGCGTCGACATCGTGGTCAACGCCGCGGGGATAGGCATCGCCGGCGCCGTCGAGGACACGTCGGCCGAGGAGGCCGCAGAGCAGCTGGACACCAATTTCCTGGGCGCGCTGAGGGTGATGCGGGCCGTACTGCCGCATATGCGAGAGCAGGGCCGCGGCCTTGTCGTGAACATTTCGTCTGTCGCGGGATGGGTGCCCGTGCCGTTCCAGTCCATGTACAGCGCGTCCAAATACGCGCTCGAGGCCATGACGCAGGCGCTTCGCGTGGAAGCGGGGCCGTTTGGCGTGCGGGCCGTGCTCGTCGAGCCGGGCGACACGCGCACGGGGTTCACGAAAGCGAGGCGTTACACGGAAGGAACGAAGACCAACAAGGCCTACAGGGCGATGTGCGAACGCGCGCTGTATTCCATGACGGTGAGCGAAATGAAGGGCCACGACCCGAAAAAGGCCGCGAGGGCGGTGCTCAGGATCGTGCAGCGGGCGCGGCCGCCCGTGCGCAAAGTGGTCGGTATGGAATACAAGCTGCTCTATGCATGCAGCAGGCTGTTGCCCGCGCGGTGGTTCGCCTCGATGGTGGGCAGGTTCTATACGTCCAAGCCGCTGCCCGAAAACCCCGTCTGGTCTTTCGAGAAGGACGTGCTGGGCGGCGGAGAGGATAAGGGCGCCTGAACGGGCGCTTTTTGGCGGTTCGGGAAACGGTTGCGCGGGATTCTTTTGTGCCTTAATTGAATGATTTCACAGGCCTGACTGAATATTCACAGGCCGCGGGCTGTATACTATCAGTGCGGCGGCGCACGTTTTGCATACGGCGGTTCTATCTCAACGCCCGGGAGGAAATACCGGCCGAAAACGGCCGGAGGGCGTGATTTTTGCCCGCGAAAAAGGGTTATTATTATGATATATACGCCCAAAAATGCATTATAGGCCGAAAACGCTTTCCGTCAATCCCGAAAAAAGCGGACCAATGGCTAAAATGTGGTAATATATCGTTTGAGCCGCGAGCTATCGCGTTGAAACGGGAATATAATGGTGATATACTAATCGGGTATGAGTGAGTATTGACGGATATTCAGCGGTGGTGTGGCTATATGAAAAACGTAAAAGCCCAGAGGATCGTGTACGCCCTGTTCCTGCTGTTTACTTTCGGTGTGATCGTGGTCATCGGTATTCTGGACCAGGGCAAGGTCAGGCTGGACGAGGCGATCGCGAAGATGGACCTGATGTATGTTTTCATCGCCGTACTTTGCCTCATCATGTTCTGGCTGCTGGAAGCGTACACCCTCAAATACGTGACGGTGAGCATGGACAGGAAGATCTCGTTTTTCAGATCCCTGCGCATCGGCCTCATCGGGCTGCTCTACGGGGCCCTTACCCCGTCGGCCACGGGCGGGCAGCCGGTACAGATTATATTCCTGCGAAAAAACGGCATCCCCACCGGGACCGCCACCTCGGTGATGGTGGTCAAATTCATCGCGTTCCAGGGGACCATCTGCTTTTTGTTCCTCGTGGCGATACTGTACAAATTCGTGTTTTTCCTCAACACGTTCGCGGAGCAGCTCATCATCATCGGGATCGGTTTCTTCGTGAACCTGATCGTGCTTGCCTTCGCGGTGCTGGCCATGTTCCGCAAGGACTGGATAGCGAAAGCCACCTACGGTTTGCTGCGTTTCCTGCACCGGATAAAGATTATAAAGAACCTGAACAAGGCAAAGGAAGCCTGCGAAAAGACGCTGGAAGAGTTCCATAACGGCATGATCGCGATCCGCCGCATCAAGTCGCGCATCTGGTATCTTTGCTCGGTCGTGTGCATCCAGATGCTCTTCCAGTTTGCGATCACGTATTTCATCTACCGCGCGTGCGGGCTGTCGCTCTATACGGCGCTGGACATCGTGAGCCTGCAGGCGATCCTGTTCCTCACGGTCGCGTACCTGCCGATACCCGGCGCCTCGATCGCCGCGGAGGGCGGTTTCATGCTGGTGTTCGGCAGTATTTTCGGATCCTGGGCCTTCGCGGGCATGGTGCTGTGGCGCGCGCTGACCTACTACGCGCAGATCGTCTGCGGCGGCGTCACGATGCTCATCGACAACCTCATCAACAGGAGGTCGAAGCTCAAACACACGTAATAAATCGCTTGATAAGATGCAATAGCCCCGCATAAGTATGCACGGCGCAGGCCGCCAGGACCAGCGCCTGCGGGAGATAACGAAGAAACGGCGCAAAGCGCCGTTTCAACATACCGGGATTGATTCGGGCATTACCTGCCGCTCTGTTCGATCGCGACCGCGATCGCGACGGAGGCCCCGACCATCGGGTTGTTGCCCATGCCGATGAGCCCCATCATGTCCACGTGCGCGGGCACCGAGGAAGAGCCAGCGAACTGCGCGTCCGAGTGCATGCGGCCCAATGTGTCGGTAAATCCGTAGGACGCGGGACCGGCCGCCATGTTGTCGGGATGGAGCGTGCGGCCCGTGCCTCCGCCCGAGGCCACCGAAAAATATTTCTTGCCATTTTCCACCGACCACTTCTTATACGTGCCGGCGACTGGGTGCGTGAACCGCGTCGGGTTGGTGGAGTTGCCCGTGATCGATACGTCCACGCCTTCGTGGATCATGATCGCGACGCCTTCGCGTACGTCGTCTACGCCGAAGCAGCGGACAGCGGCGCGGTCGCCGTCCGAGAACGGGCGCTCGCTCACGATGGTGAGTTTGTCGGCGATGTAGTCGAACTTCGTCTGCACGTAGGTGAAGCCGTTGATGCGGGAGATGATGTAGGCCGCGTCCTTCCCGAGGCCGTTGAGGATGACGCGAAGCGGCGTCCTGCGGACTTTGTTTGCCGTGCTCGCGATGCCGATGGCGCCTTCCGCCGCGGCGAACGACTCGTGGCCGGCGAGGAAGCAGAAGCACCCGGTTTCCTCGCGCAGAAGCATCGCGGCGAGGTTGCCGTGGCCCAGGCCGACTTTGCGCTGGTATGCGACCGAACCGGGCACGCAGAACGCCTGCAGGCCGATGCCCAGCGACTCCGCGGCGTCGGCGGCGTTGGCCGCGCCCTTCTTTATGGCAATGGCCGCGCCGAGCGTGTAGGCCCAGACCGCGTTTTCGAACGCGATGGGCTGGACACTGCGCACGAGTTCCTCCACGTTCACTCCCCTTAAAAGGCAGAGGTCGCGCGCTTCTTCAAGGGAGGCCAGGCCGTATTCCTTCAGGCACGCGTTGATCTGGTCGATCCTTCGTTCATATCCTTCAAATTTTGCCATGGTCTTCACCTCCCTATTCGTGACGCGGGTCGATCGTGCGCACCGCTTCTTCGAAACGGCCGTAGACGCCCACGTTCTTTTCAAACGCTTCCTTGGGGTCCGTGCCTTTTTTTATCGCTTCGAGCATCTTGCCGATGTGCACGAACTTGTACCCGATGACCTCGTCGTCCTTGTCCAGGCCCAGTTCCATGATATAGCCCTCCGCGCTTTCGAGATAGCGCACGCCTTTGGCCCTGGAGCCGTACATCGTGCCGAGCGTCGTGCGAAGGCCCTTGCCGAGGTCCTCCAGCCCGGCGCCCACGGGCAGGCCGCCCTCCGAGAAGGCCGACTGCGAACGGCCGTACACGATCTGAAGGAAGAGTTCGCGCATCGCCGTGTTGATCGCGTCGCATACGAGGTCGGTGTTCAGGGCTTCGAGGATGGTCTTGCCCTGCAGGATCTCGGCGGCCATCGCTGCGGAATGCGTCATGCCCGAGCACCCGATCGTCTCGACGAGGGCCTCCTCGATGATGCCGTCCTTGACGTTGAGCGTGAGCTTGCAGCCGCCCTGCTGCGGCGCGCACCAGCCGATGCCGTGGGTCAGCCCGCTGATGTCGGAGACCTGCCTGACCTGGACCCATTTCCCTTCTTCGGGAATTGGAGCGGGGCCGTGGTCCGGTCCCTTGGCCACGCACGTCATCCCTTCCAATTCTTTGGAATACTGCATGTGGTCGTTCCTCCTTACATATATGGTAAATTGTGTTGTGCATGAATTGCGTTGACGAAACTTTTCTCATTATAGCATATATTGCGTTTGCGCAAACAGGTCGAATTTCGCGCCTGTCGCCGGGGGTGCCGTATTTTGGCAGAAGGCCTTTACCGGCGCATCCTATTGACACGCGGCCGAAATACACATAGAGTGATTCTATACCGATTGTGGCTGGAGGTAATAGTATGTTGTATGGTATCGCCGATAGGATGGTCCCGCTGACGGGCAGCGCCATCCGCGAAATATTCAAACTGCTGGACGACCCGGACATCATCAGTTTCGCGGGCGGCGTCCCCAACCCCGACACGTTTGCTGACGGGCAGATCGCCCGGATCGCGCAGGAACTGCTGCTCAGCGAGGGGAAGGCCCTGCTGCAGTACGGTATTACGGAGGGGTACCGGCCTTTTCGGGAGACCGCTATGGAGCTTATGAAAGCGCGCGGGATCGCCTGCAGCCTTGAGCAGGTGATCGCGACGTCCGGGGCCACGCAGGGGATCGACGCCGCCTGTAAAACGCTGCTCAACGAAGGGGACGCCATCCTCGTGGAATCGCCCACCTTCCTGGGCGCGCTGCAGATATTCAATTCCTACGAAGCGATGATCGTTCCCGTCGGGATGGACGAGGACGGCGTCATGCTCGAAGACGCCGAGGACAAGATGCGGCGCTACCATCCGAAGTTTTTCTACATCGTCCCCAATTTTCAGAACCCGACCGGCCGGACGCTTTCGCTGGAGCGGCGCAGGAAGCTTGTGGAACTCGCCGGGAAATACGGCGTGATGATACTCGAGGACGACCCGTACGGGGACCTGCGTTATGCGGGGCAGGCCCTGCCTCCCGTCAAATCGTTTGACGAAGAAGGCGGCGTGATCTATTTGATGAGCTTTTCCAAGACGATCTCGCCCGGCCTGCGCGTAGGCGCCGCGGTGGCCCCGCAGCCGGTCATAGCGAAGATGACCGTCGCGAAACAGTGCGCGGACACGCACACGCCCAACCTTACCCAGGCGATCGTGGATCGGTACGTGCGAGAGGGGCTGCTGAATGAGAACCTGCCGCGCGCCCTTCAAAGCTATTCCCTGCAGTTGCGGGCCATGCTCGGCGCGATGGAGGCCCATTTCCCCGAAACGGCGCGGTTCACGCGCCCCGAAGGCGGGCTTTTCGTGTGGTGCACGCTGCCCGAGGGCGTGGACGCGCTCGAACTGCTGAAAGAAGCGGTAATAGAGAAGGTCGCGTTCATTCCGGGCACGCATTTCTACGACGGCGGCGGGCACGAAAACACGCTTCGGCTGAATTTCTCGGCCTGCGGCCACGCGAGGATCGAAAAGGGAATCGAAATTCTGGGCCGCGTGATCGCAAAGCATATGTGAGTAAAATTTAACCGGCTCCGCCTGAATTTCAGACCGGCAAAAAAACGGCGCACTTGGCGCCGTTTTTACGCGCCTGCAGGCCCGGCCCAGACGAGGGCCTGCGTACGGGAGGGTCCCGCACCGAGAGGAAGTTCGCTTTTGGCTGTGGTCGCTGGCGTAAAGATCCGGCAAAAAGAACGAATAACTGCGCGCGCGGGCTTGTGTTGGCGGGGTAAAAAAGATAGAATAAACAGATACGGAAACGTTCATTGCAGAGCAACGGGAGAGAAAAATGGGGAATATCTACGATACTTTGAAAGAACGCGGGTTCATCCGGCAGGTCTCGCACGAAGAGGAATTGCGGGAGTTCCTGGGAAAGGAGCGCGTGACGTTCTATATCGGTTTCGACCCGACGGCGGACAGCCTGCATATCGGGCATTACGTCGTGCTGGTCGCTATGGCGCACATGCAGCGCGCGGGGCACCGGCCCATCGCGCTCATTGGCGGCGGCACCGCGATGGTGGGCGACCCGTCGGGCAGGAGCGACATGCGCCAGATGCTGGACAGGGCGCAGATCGAGTCCAACGCCCACCGTTTCAAAGACCAGATCGGCAACCTGATCGACTTTTCCGAAGGCAGGGCGGTCATGGTCAACAACGCCGACTGGCTCCTGAGCCTGAACTACGTCGACTTCCTGCGCGACATAGGCGTGCATTTCACGGTCAACAGGATGCTCACGGCCGAGTGCTTCAAATCGCGCATGGAGAAAGGGCTCACCTTCATCGAATTCAACTACATGCTCATGCAGAGCTACGATTTCCTCGTGCTCAACCGAGAATACGGCGCCATACTGCAGCTCGGCGGGGACGACCAGTGGGCCAATATGCTCGCGGGCGCGGACCTCATCCGCCGCAAGGAACAAAAGGCCGCTTTCGCGATGACCTGCCCGCTGCTGACCACCAGCGAAGGCCTGAAGATGGGCAAGACGCAGCGCGGCGCGCTGTGGCTCGATCCCGATAAGACAAGCCCCTACGAGTTTTACCAGTACTGGCGCAACGTGGACGACGCGGACGTGGAAAACTGCATGCGGCTCCTGACGTTCCTGCCGATGGACAGGATCAGGGCGCTGTGCGCGCACAGGGACCACCGCATGAACGAGGCCAAGCGCGTCCTCGCGTACGAGATCACCAGGCAGGTGCACGGCGAGGCGGCGGCGCAGGAGGCGCAGCGGACGGCCGAGTCGCTTTTCGGCGGGGAGAAGGACGCGGACACCATACCCTCCACAAAGATCACCGGGGCGCAGTACGAGGACAACCCGCGCCTGATCGATTTGATGGCGCTCTGCGGCCTGACGGCCTCCAAGGGGGAGGCGCGGCGCCTGGTGCGCCAGGGCGGCGTGTACGTCGACGACGCCAAGGTCGTCGACGAAGAGGCCGTCATCGCGCCGGAAGCGCTAATAGCGGGTATCCTGATACGGAAAGGCAAAAAGACGTTCCACCGCATCGAGCTGGTCTGATGGGTGCGTACAGGACCGCCGCCCGCCGCGGCGAAAGCGTGCATGTGGTTCAGAAATCCAAATTCCTGGGCGTATGCGTGCCGGTCGAGGGGGAAGCAGAGGCCGCCGCGGCCATCGAGGCGCAGCGAAAGCTCCATCACGGCGCGAGGCACCACTGCTATGCGTTCGTGACCGGGACCGTCAGCCGTTCGAACGACGACGGTGAGCCCCCGGGCACGGCCGGCGTGCCCATACTGGAAGTGCTCAAAAAAAACGGCGTTTGCGATACGCTCATCGTCGTGACGCGGTATTTCGGCGGAGTGCTGCTGGGCACCGGCGGACTGGCGCGCGCGTATACGGCGGCGGCGGCGAAGGCGCTCGAAGACGCCCGCCCGGTTACGGTATACGAGGCCGTCCTGTATCGGATCGAGCTCGATTACGCGCGCTACAGCCGGCTGCCGGCGTTGCTCCGGAGCGCGCGCGCGGAGGTGGTGTGCGAAGAGTTCGGCGAGGACGTAAAAGTCGATCTCGCCGTACGCCGCGAAGACGCGGACGCTTTTTGCGCCGCCTATGCCGCGTTCACCGATGGCAGGGGCATAATCCGCGAAACGGGCAGCGGGCGCCGGGCATGGTCCGACGAAGAATGAGGGTGCAACACATTCCCTTTGACTATATTTTCTGATAGGAGTTTTTTACATGGGAAAGCTTACAATCACCAGGGCGCAGACACCCAAACCGAAGTATGAAGACGTATCCAGGCTCGAGTTCGGAAAACTGTACACGGATCACATGTTGGTCATGGATTACGACCGGAACGGATGGCACGACGCGCGCATCGTCCCTTACGCAAATTTCGTGCTCGAACCAGCCGCGCTGGTGTTCCATTACGGGCAGGCCATTTTCGAGGGGCTCAAGGCCTATAAGAACGAGAAGGGCGAAGTCCTCATGTTCAGGCCGCGGGACAATTTCCTCCGCCTGAACAGGTCGGCCGAAAGGTTGTGCATTCCCCCGATAGACCCCGACGAAGCGCTTTCGAACCTGATCGAACTCGTGCGCCTCGAGAGCGGCTGGATTCCCACCGCCCCGGGTACCTCCCTGTACGTCAGGCCTACGATCATCGCGACGGAATCCGCCCTGGGCGTTCGGGCGTCGAACCAATACAAGTTTTTCATCATCCTCTCTCCGGTCGGCCCTTACTACGCGGAAGGCATGAAGCCAACGCGCATCTATGTAGAAAACGAATACGTGCGCGCCGTGCCCGGCGGCACGGGTGACATAAAGGCTGCCGCCAATTACGCGGCGAGCATGATCGCCGGGCAGAAAGCCCATGAGAAAGGGTATTCGCAGGTGCTATGGCTCGACGGCCTGCGGCATGAGAACATCGAAGAAGTGGGTTCGATGAACATGTTCTTCGTCGTGGACGGCGAGTTGATCACCCCTGAACTGAACGGGAGCATTCTGCCGGGCATCACGCGCGATTCCATCCTTAAGATCGCGCACAGGACGGGCATCAGGGCGGTCGAGCGCACGATCGGTATCGAGGAGATATTCAGGGCGCACGACGAAGGGCGCCTCGACGAGGCGTTCGGCACGGGGACGGCGGCGGTCGTATCCGCCGTCGGCGAGATGGCGTGGAACGGCAGGACGATAACGATCAACAACGGTGAAATCGGCAGGTATTCGCAGTTGTTCTACGACAAGCTCACGGGCATCCAGATAGGCCGGGAGGAAGACGAGTTCGGCTGGGTAGTGCGCGTATAAATCCGGAAAATCCCACGAGAAAAGGGCCTGTGTCAACCGATGCAGGCCCTGTATACAGGATTACGCCAGATATTGAAGAAAAACTATTATTTGATTGAGAAAACGGTAAACGGCAATCGGGGGTTTAAAGAATGAGCATTCCCCCATGCTTCGATACGGTCTGGCGGCATGCGCGTCAAAACCCGCTGCGAGCGCGTATTATCCGGCGGGGGAAACCAGCATGAGCCGATGGTTTGTGCCGGCAGGGCAAGTTGACATATAAATGGGAACTAAGATAGAATAATTCAGACACAAAGGTATTATAATGTCAATGGTGTATGTGTTTGCGAGCAGTTCGGGTCGTACTCCTACGGATTTGGAAGGGGACGTGTTCCATGAAAAAAAGACGGGTAATTTCCCTTTTGATCGCGGCGCTGCTGATCGTGGTCTTCGGGGCGGCCACCGGCGGCGCAAAGGCCGCGGGCGGCGTGAAGGTCACAGTTACCGCCACTCCGGGCCAGATGAGCGACGCGGGGGACGTGGAGCTGCGCATATCCATTAAGAATACATCGGGGTCGACAATGCAGGACGTAACGGTCTTCGGCAAGGGCGTGAACGAAGTGCTGGCGCCCATCGCTTCCGGAGAGACGAAAGACGTGTATATCGACGAATACCGGGTTTCCAAGAACATGATCGGAAGACCGATCGTGTTCACGGTGAGCTATACGATGGGCGGAAAATCACAGACATCGTCCGGATCGGTCACGGTGTCGCGCCTTGAGATAGCGCCCGACGTCGCGCTCGAACGCACGAGCGATGTATCCGTGCAGGAGATCGGCAAACCGGTGGTCTTCACCTACACCGTCTACAACAAAGGCGTGAACAGGGTCGACGATGTCATCGTGCGTGACACGTTCACGGACGAGGCGCTAAACGCCCCCTTCTCCCTTTCACCCGGCGACAGGAGGCAGGTGCAGCATACGTTTTCGATGCGGCAGGACATGGCGTCGCGGCCCAGCGTATCCTTTTCGGCGGGCGGCAAAAACTATGTCAACACCATCGACGTTCTGTATGTGACCACGCCCGAGGCTTCGCTTGCGGTAGAGGTGTCCGCCTCCAAAACCGAAGCGAAGCCGGACGAGGAAATCACGGTGACCTGCAAGGTCACCAACAAAATCGGTCAGACGATCAGGGACGTTTCCGTCGCCGACGAAACGGGCCAGTCCCTTGGCGATTCCTTCGACCTCGGGGCGATGCAGACGAGGACGATCACGAAATCGGTCAAACTGACGGCCGACCGCGCGTTTGCGGTATCGGCTATAGGCTACGTCGACGGCAGCAAAGTCGAGGCTTCGAGCGGCACCGTAAACATGCGCCTGCTCAAAACCGAACCGCAGGCAGACATGCTGAAGATGAAGGCGGAACCGAGCCTTACCCAACTGGAAGAGGCGGGGACGGTCACTTTCTCCATCACGGTGTCCAACCTGATGGAGGATACGCTCACGGACGTCGTGATCAGCGAAAAGACCTTGGGTGAGATCGCCACGTTCGACTCGCTGGTCACGGGAGACAAACTCGTGACCAAGGACTATGAGGTCACGGCCGACCAGGTGTTCGCGTTCACGGTAACGGCGCTGGATTCCTCGGGAAACAGATATGAAGTCGATTCGGAAGACATCGAGATACTGGTAGGGCCGCGCGGCAGCGTGACGCCCACAATTCCCGCCGACGCCGCAGGCGGCCTGGGGACTTTTTTGACCATCGTGATCATCATCGTTGGCCTGATCGTGGTGGCCGGTGCCGTGCTCATCTTCCTGCTGGTGCAGGAAAGGAAGGCGAAGAAACTCGCCGCAGCGGTCCCGCCGCCCGCCCCCGAAAGGACGGCCCCCCTGCCGGACGTTACGCCCGAAACGGTTGTGGAGGAGGACGAAGACGTGTCCTTCATCCCGCCCGAAATCGAAGAAGCGCCCCCTGAGGAAGAAGCGCCCTTGGAGGATGAAACGTTTTTTGAAAGCCCGCAGGACGCCGAAACGGAACCGGAGCCCGGCGGCGAGGGGAAAAAGGGGATCGACGACATCGAAAACCCGGTAGAATGAAATCGCGCGAGCCGCCCGCTTAAGCGGGCGGCTCACGGCCGTATGGTTGCATGCCTCCCGCCAAAAGAGGCGGTATTACCGTATAATTCCTGGAATACGGGCGGCCTGCGGCCAATTAAACTCCGGGGGTTATGCCGGATGTATTGAACAGGGAAGCCGTTTTTTCCTCGGGGAAAACCCGGCGGCGGCATCCCTGCAACTTGGCGCCGGCAGCGGACCGCCCGTTTTTTGAGTTTTTGGGTCGGATTATTTTAACTTGAAACGCGCTCCATAAAAACGTATAATGATCGAGAGACAAGAGAGTTAGGGAGACGCGCATTGAAACAGGCATTTTCAGGCTTTTCACCCCAGACTGCCGAATTCTTCCTCGGACTAGCGGTTAACAACAACAAAGAATATTTTAAGGCACATAAAGCCGGCTTTGAACAGCACGTTCTCGCGCCGCTTGTTGCGCTTGCGCGCGACCTCGCGCCTCATATGCAGTTGATCGATCCGGAGTTCGAGACCAGGCCGGTACAGGGGAAGGCCCTCGCCAGGCCGCGCAGGGACACGCGGTTTACCAGGGACAAGGCGCCGTATCGGACGAACCTGTGGCTTGGATACAGGCGGCCGTCGGAGAGGAATTCGATGTGCCTGGGTTTCTTTTTCGACGTGTCGGCTTTCAGCGTTTCCTGGGGTATGGGGATGTACGCCCCCTACCGTCCGCTGATGGAGGAGGTGCGAGGGCACATACTGCAAAAGCCCCGTGAGTTTACGGCGCTGGTCAGGGGGAAAGACTTTATAAAACGATTCGAGCTCGAAGGCGAGAAGTACCGCCGCCCCGTGCTCCGCGAAGGCGGGGAGGAGGTCCTTGACTGGTGCAACCGGAAATACGTCGCCGTGGTCCACGATCAGCCGCTTGATGCTTCCGCGTTTTCGCCCGCGCTCGGACAAGCCGTAAAAGACGATTATATGTTGCTTGCGCCGCTGTACAGATTGCTGCGGGGGATGCCCCCGATACGCATAAGGGACTAACCAACAAACCCATTTTGTCAAGGCATAAGGAGGAATCATCATGAGCAAAGCAGACCAGTTAACCGTAAACGCTATACGCATCCTGTCGGCAGAAGCTATCCAGAAGGCGAAATCCGGGCACCCCGGCCTGCCCCTGGGCGCCGCCGCCATGGCGTATGCGCTGTGGTCCCGCGAACATAAGCACAACCCGAAGAACCCTGACTGGATCAACCGAGACCGTTTCGTGCTCTCGGCCGGCCACGGGTCGATGCTGTTGTATTCGCTTTTGCACCTGTTCGGATACGGCGTGAGAATCGACGACATCAAGGACTTCAGGCAGTGGGGCTCGAAGACCCCCGGGCACCCCGAATACGGGCACACGGCGGGCGTCGAGACGACGACGGGCCCCCTCGGCCAGGGCGTCGCGATGGCGGTGGGCATGGCGATGGCCGAAGCCCATCTCGCGGCGCAGTTCAACAAGCCCGGATACGACGTGGTGGACCATTACACGTACGCGCTCGCCGGCGACGGGTGCATGATGGAGGGCGTCGCGTCCGAGGCTTGCTCCATGGCGGGGACGCTCAGGCTCGGCAAGCTCATCGTCCTGTACGACAAGAACGACATCACGATCGAAGGCAGCACGAACATCACTTTCAAAGAGGACGTGGGCAAGCGTTATGAAGCCTACGGCTGGCAGGTGCTCAAGGTCGAGGAAGGCTACGACATCGACGCGGTCGCGGGAGCGGTCGCAGAGGCGAAGGCCTGCACGGACAAGCCCTCGCTCATCATCGTGAAGACCGATATCGGATACGGCTGCGCGGCGAAACAGGGCAAGGCTTCCGCGCACGGCGAGCCGCTCGGGCCGGAGAACCTCGCCGCGACCAAGGAATTCTTCGGCTGGCCGGCCGACAAGGAGTTCTACGTTCCCAAGGAAGTATACGACCATATGGCCAAAATGCAGGAGAAGTTCACTAAATACGAAGACAGCTGGAACGATCTGTTTGCCGCCTACTGCAAGGAGTATCCGGACATGGCGGAAAAATGGAACGCCTGGTTCTCCAGGGACGTGGACGCGTCCGTTTTCGACGAAGCGTATTATGCGTTCGAAAACAAGAAGGACGCCACGCGGAGTTCTTCGGGCATCGTCCTCAACCGGCTCGCGGCTAAGATCCCCAACTTCTTTGGCGGTTCCGCAGACCTGGCGCCTTCCAACAAGACGCAGGTCAAGGGCAAAACCGACTTCTCCGCCGACGATTACGCGGGCTCCAACGTCCACTTCGGCGTGCGCGAGTTTGCGATGGCGGCTATGGCCAACGGCATTTCGCTGCACGGAGGCATCCGCCCGTACGTGGCCACCTTCTTCGTGTTCAGCGACTACCTGAAGCCGGCGTACAGGCTTTCGGCGCTGATGGGCCTGCCGGTGATCTACGTTTTCACGCACGACAGCATCGGCGTCGGCGAGGACGGCCCCACGCACCAGCCCGTTGAGCAGCTTGCCGCGATGCGCTCCATCCCCAACTCGGTGGTGTTCCGCCCCGCCGATTCGAAAGAGACCGCCGCGGCTTACCAGTACGCGCTCACCGAGGCGAAAGGCCCCGTGTGCATGGTGCTCACCCGCCAGGGCCTGCCGCTGTATGAAGAGACCGGCAAAGACGCGATGAAGGGCGGGTACATCCTCGCCGATTCCGACAAGGCCGTGCCCGACGCCATCCTGATCGCTTCCGGCTCGGAGGTGGAACTCGCCTATAACGCGAAGGCCGCGCTCAAGGAGAAGGGGATCGACGCGCGCGTGGTCTCCATGCCCAGCATGGAGGTCTTCGACAGCCAGAGCGACGAGTACAGGGAGAAGGTCCTGCCTTCGGCCGTGCGCAAGCGCGTCGCCGTCGAAGCGGGCACTTCCTTCGGCTGGCAGAAGTATTCGGGCCTTGACGGCGCCGTCGTCAGCATCGACCATTACGGCGCGTCGGCGCCCGCCGGAGTCCTGTTCAAGGAATTCGGGTTCACGGTGGAAAACGTCGCCGAAACGGCGATGAAACTGTTCTAAGCGGCTGCGGTCGTATGACGTCAAAAGCCCCCTGAATCCGTTTCAGGGGGCTTTTTCGCTTTTGACGCCATTTTCCAAAAGCCCTGAAACGCGCGTTCCGTTTAGGAGCTTTCATGGAAAGGTTTGGCGGGCGGCTTTCCTTTGTCTAAGGCGTTATCCGATTGCGCGGCGGCAAACGGCTGTGATACAATAACAAAGGAATCATAATTCTTTTCGTTGCAATGGAGGGAGACTACTTTTGGAAAAATTCGAAGTCGACCTGGTGGGTAAGATCGGGTCGATGGCTTTGATATGCAAGCAGGACAACGATATCGACTATAACATCTTCCGGCGCCTGAGCCTACAGCTGAGGCCGGGGATGATCTGGGTGAGCTCGGGCGCGACGGAGATCGGGCGCCTCGACTATATGAAGCGCAACGGCGGGGCCGAACTCGCGGGCGAAATCGAGGAGGTAAAGGCGGATTACGCGGCGCAGGGGCAGTCGATCCTGATGGAGACGTACCGCCGTTTCATCCCGCACGAGTATTCGGTCCGCCAGGTGCTGGTCGAGCACCAGCACTTCAACAGCCCCGAAAAGCGCGAGCATATACGCAGCATGCTGCTGCGCGCGACGAGGCAAAACGCGATCCCCATCGTGAACTACAACGACCCGGTGAGCAGCGAGGAAAACCGGAAACTCGAATTAAACATTCTGCGCAACAACGGCAACGGGGAAGTGGTCGAGTGCATCGACAACGACGAGACGGCGGCGGTCATCGCCGAACTGGTGCACGCGCGCCTGCTGATCATCTTGACCGGCGTCGACGGGATATATGAAGACCCGTGCGATCCGAAGACGCTGGCGCGCGAAGTCACGGGGAGCGATCCGGACGAACTCGAAAGCGAAATCAGGAAGCTGCAGACCTGCTGCAACGGAGCGAGCCGCAGGGGGTCGGGCGGCGCGCGCGCCAAGCTGGAATACATCATCCCCGTGGTGAGGAAAGGCACGACCGTCATCATCGGCAACGCGCATTACACGATAGACGATCTGGTGAACTCCAGGGTGCCCCATACGAGGATCGGAATCCGGTAATACGACAGGAGGACGAAGAAGGTGGCCAGAAAAAAGGCTTGGGCGGTGCTGCTCGTTTGTCTGTTGCTCGCGGTTTTGCTCGCAGGGTGCAACGACACGGCCGACGCCGCGGACCTCGACCCGGACGCGCTGCTCGAGGAAGTCGCACGGAAGCTCGGCGGCGTGAAGAGTTCCAGCGTGCAGGTGAGCGCCGTTTTTGACGTGACGGTCCCGGGCGACAAGGGGAAGCCGGTGAGAACGAGCGCGGACATCGACGTTACCGCCCTGTCGATCGATAACAGGAAATTCAAGCTCGATTTCGGGATGACGGCAAGGGCCGACGGGGAAACGGCCGACTGCGACGTCGTTATGTACCTCGTCGAGGAAAACGGGCAGATGAAGGCGTATTACAGCGTCAGCGCGACGCCCCCGTCCGCCGGGGAAGCCATCATAAAAGGCATGCCGTTTAAAAACGGGGAATCGCTCGGGCCCGTTCAGGACGCGGGGCCTGCCGTGAGCCCCGCAGCGCCGGAGAACTACCTGGCGAATCCCAGGATCGCCGGCACGGAGAGCATCGACGGGAGGGACGCCGTGCGTCTTCAGACGGAACTCGACCTTAAAAAGATCATGGACGAGGTTGAGGAAAGCCTGGGGAAGGACGTGTCGGCCGACGATCTGGCGACGGCAAGGGTGATGCTGATGATGCTCGGCGACATCGACGTCGATATCTGGGCGGACGCCGTGACCCACGACCCGGTCAGGCTCGAGATCGACTTCAAGAATCAGCTCGACGCGCTTACCGGGGCGCTCGAACCCCTGATGGAGGGCGATGACGCCGGTGTGAGCATCAACAGCCTTTCGCTGAAGATAACGGTGTCCGAGTTCGACGCGGTCCCGGATTTCGAGGTGCCGGTCGGGCTGAAGGCGACGGAGGGCACGAAAACAAGCGCCTGATGCCGGGGGAACAGGTATAGGGCCCGCGCACCCCCCCGGGCTGCGCACGAAACGGGAATACGACGCCCCGCAGGGGCCGCAACGGCAAAATAGGCCGTGCGGCCTTTTTTACGTGGCCGTTTTTTTATTCCTCATAAACGCCGGAGAACGACATATTCTGGATGCAGGGCAGGTTTTACGGGGGCGGAGGGATGAGGCATGAAAAAACGCGCGGCGGCCCTTACGGCATGCGTCCTGCTTTGTTTTCTGTTGGCGGGCTGCGTGGAAGGGGAAAAGGGCGGCGGGCCTACGATAAACGACATGACGATGCCGGCTGTCTCGGACGCGGCGTCGTCTCCGGCGGGCGGCAGCGTTGACGTCGACGTCCCGGCGGGTGAAACCGTCGCTGCGGGCACCGCCGGTACGGGGGCAGGGGGCGATGCCATAGACGCGCTCTCCTCCTGTGAGGTGCCCGAAAGCTACCGCATCGACATCTCGATGAAACTGGAGGAAAAGTTCAAAAAAGGCCCCAACGCGTTCATCGTGCCGTTTGAACTCAAGGGCAGGATAAGGGCGATTTCCGGTCCGCCGGCAAAGATGGACATCCGGGTAAACAGCAGGGCGCGTTTTGCCTCGGAAGACATCGACTATGCCGCGGAGGTCTACATGGAAAAAACGGGGGACGGCTATACGTCCTACAGCAACGAGACGGGGGAATGGGTCCGCACGGTCCGAAGCGGCGGCGCCTTAGCGGTCACGCAAAAAAATGAAGACTGGGACGCGCTCGCGTTATCGGCGCGAGGCGCAAAACCCGCTGGATACGAGGACGTCGGCGGCGTGATGGCCGAAAAAACGGAGGCGTCCGTGCGCGCCAGGGAGGTGTATGCGCTTTTCGGCGAGCAGCTTAGCTGCGTGATCCCCGGCATGCAGACCGCGTCGCCAGACGACAAGGCGTCCGGCGAAAGCATGCGGATGTTCGTATACACATCGGAAAGCGGCGAGGTCCTGCAACTGCGGTTCGATGCGGGGGCGGCATGGGGCAAGCTGGTCGGGGATTCGTTTGCGACCCGGTCGACCGACGAGTTCGATGTTTCCGTCCAGAACGTGGAGATCAGGCTTACCGTCTCGGAATTCAACGCGGTCGAACCCTTCGATGTCCCCCAAAAGGCGCTAAACGCCATAAAAACGACCAGCCCTTCGTCGTCAAATGGTGGGGGCATGGGCGCGTCGCCGAGCGGGCTGCGACCCTGAAGGCAAATAGAGGCAAGCCAGACGGCGCGGTTTGTCAGCATGAACAAAGGCGGCCCGTTTACGGGCCGCCTTAATGTGTATGCGGTTTTTACAGCTTGGCGAGTTTCTCGTAGTATTCGTACCGCGCCCTGGCCTCGTTGGCCGCTTTCTCGAACAGCACTTCCGCGATCTCGGGGAACTGCCGCTTGAGCGAAGTGTAGCGGATCTCGCGGTCGAGGAAGTCCTTGTAGTCCATCGTCGGAGGCTTGGAGTCGAGCTGGAACGGGTTCTTTCCCTCCAGCGCAAGCAACGGATTGTAGCGGTAGAGCGTCCAGTATCCGGAATCCACGGCCGCTTTTTCCTCGGCCTGTGTCCTGGCCATGTTGATGCCCTGGTTGATGCAGGGACAGTAGGCGATGATGATCGAGGGGCCCGGATAGGCTTCCGCTTCGTTGAGCGCCCTGAGCAACTGCCCCTGGTTGGCGCCCATCGCGACCGAAGCCACGTAAACGTACCCGTACGACATGGCGATCAGCCCGAGGTCCTTCTTCTTGGTGCGTTTCCCGGCGGCCGCGAACTTGGCGACGGCCCCGGTGGGCGTTGCCTTGGAACTCTGGCCGCCCGTGTTCGAATAGACCTCGGTGTCCAGCACGAGGACGTTCACGTCCTCGCCCATGGCGAGCACGTGGTCCAGTCCTCCGTAGCCGATATCATAGGCCCAGCCGTCGCCGCCGAAAATCCAGACGGACTTTTTCACGAGCAGGTCGGCGTTGGCCTTTATGAAGTCGATGTTCGCGTTGGGAGACGCGTCGGGAAGCAGTTCGAGGATCTTGTCCGCCGCGGCCTTTGAGCCCTTGGCGTCGTCCTTTGCCTCCAGCCATGCGCCGAGGGCCTCGATGAGCGCGTCGTCCGCGGCCTTGGACTCCACGACGCTTTTAATAACGTCCGCCAGGCCTTCGCGGCGCTGCGTGATGGCCAGGTTCATGCCGAAGCCGTACTCCGCGTTGTCCTCGAAGAGGGAGTTTGCCCAGGCGGGGCCGTGGCCTTCGTCGTTGACGGAATATGGGCAGGTGGGCGCGTACGCGCCGTAGATGGACGAGCAGCCCGTCGCGTTGGCGACCAGCATGCGGCTGCCGAAGAGCTGGGTGACCAGCTTGATGTACGGCGTTTCGCCGCAGCCGGCGCACGCGCCCGAGAACTCGAACAGCGGCGTGGAGAACTGGCTGCCCTTGACGGTTCCCGGCTTGAAGTATTTGTCGGTGCTCCCAAGCGTCTTGGAGAAATTGTAGTTCTCTTCCTCGATGCCCCCGATTTCGGCCATGGGCTCCATCACCAGCGCTTTTTCCTTGGCGGGGCAGATGTCCGCGCAGTTACTGCAGCCGGTGCAGTCCAGCGGGTTCACCTGTATGCGGAATTTCTTCCCGGCCAGTTCCTTGCCCGTCGCGTCGATGGTCGTAAAGCCGTCGGGCGCGTTTTTGAGCGCGTCCTCGTCGCAGAGCGCCGGGCGGATGCATGCGTGCGGGCAGACGAGCGCACACTGGTTGCACTGGATGCAGTTTTCGGGGATCCATTTGGGGATGTTCACCGCGATGCCGCGCTTTTCGAACTTGGTTGTCGCTACGGGGACCACCCCGTCGGGAGAGAACGCGGATACCGGCAGTTTATCGCCTTTCTGGGCGATGATCGGCTTGATGAAGTTGCAGTAGTATTCGTCCTCGATGAGGTCCACGATCTCGGCGCCGGTCGTTGCGTTTGCCCAGCTGTCGGGGACCTTGATCTCATCCAAGTCCGTGAGACCGCGGTCGATCGATTCATGGTTCATCTTGACGATCTTTTCGCCTTTTCTGCCGTATGTCTTGACGACGGCGTCCTTCATGTACTTCACGGCCTCATCGACGGGGATGATGCCCGCGATCTTGAAAAACGCCGCCTGCATGACCATGTTAATCCTTCCGCCGAGGCCGATTTCCTGGGCGATCTTCACCGCGTCGATGTTGTAGAACCTGATTTTCTTCTGTGCGATCGTCTGTTTCATCTCGGCGGGGAGTTCGTTTTCCATGTCCTCGGCGCTCCATGCGGAGTTGAGCAGGAAGCTCCCGCCTTCGCGCAGGCCGTCGAGCATGTCGTAACGCGTCACGTAGGAGGGGTTGTGGCAGGCGACGAAATCCGCCGTGTCCAGCGTGTACGGCGACCGTATGGGGGCGTTGCCGAAGCGCAGGTGCGAAATTGTCAGGCCGCCCGACTTTTTGGAGTCGTACACGAAATAGCCCTGGGCGTACATGTCGGTGTGGTCGCCGATGATCTTGATCGAGTTCTTGTTCGCGCCGACGGTTCCGTCGGAACCCAGCCCGTAGAACTTGCAGCGGTGTGTTCCCGGAGGAGAAGCGTCGATCTTTTCGGTGACCGGGAGCGAGGTGCGGGTCACGTCGTCGTCGATTCCGATGGTGAAATGGTTCCTGGGCTCGGCGGCCTCTAGGTTGTTAAATACGGTATTGGCCATCGACGGCGTGAATTCCTTGGACCCGAGGCCGTAACGGCCGCCGTAGACTTCCTTGTCCAGTCCGGCTTCATTGAGCGCCGTGATGACGTCCTCGTACAACGGTTCGCCCAGCGCGCCCGGTTCCTTGGTGCGGTCGAGCACGGCGATGCGCTTCACGCTCGCGGGCAGCGCCGCGATGAAATGGCTCACGGAGAAGGGGCGGTACAGCCGGACCTTGAGCACGCCGACTTTTTTGCCGCGCGCACCCAGGTAGTTCACCGTTTCTTCGACCGCTTCCGCGCCGGAACACATGATGACGATGATGTTTTCGGCGTCAGGCGCGCCTACGTAGTCGAACAGGCTGTAGTTGCGGCCGATCAGCTCGGAAACCTCCTTCATTACTTCTTCCACGATGCCGGGGACCTTGAGGTAGAAGGGGTTCGCGGCCTCGCGGTTCTGGAAATAGACGTCGGGGTTCTGGGCGGTGCCGCGCTGTTGCGGGTGTTCGGGGTTCATCGCGCGCCGGCGGAAGGCCGCCACGCCGTCCCAGTCCACCAGTTTCGCCATGCTGTCGTAGTCGATCATCTCGATTTTCGAGACCTCGTGCGACGTGCGGAACCCGTCGAAGAAATGTACGAAGGGGACCCTGGCCCTGATCGTGCTCAGGTGTGCGACCAGCGCGAGGTCCATCGCTTCCTGGACGGAATTGGAGGCGAGGAGCCCGAAGCCCGTCGACCGGGCGGCCATGACGTCCTGATGGTCGCCGAAGATGGAAAGGGCGTGTCCCGCGAGCGCGCGGGCCGAAACGTGGAACACGCAGGGCAGAAGTTCGCCGGAAATTTTGAACATGTTCGGGATCATGAGCAGCAGGCCCTGGGAAGCCGTGAAAGTCGTTGTGAAGGCGCCGGCAACAAGCGAACCGTGCACGGCACCCGCCGCGCCGGCTTCCGCCTGCATTTCTGCGATCCTCATGGTCTGGCCGAAAATATTTTTACGGCCGTTCGCGGCCCACTCGTCGCAGACTTCCGCCATGGGCGAGGACGGGGTGATAGGGTAAATGGCAGCCACGTCGCTGAAAGCATACGCTACGTGTGCGGCGGCTGTATTGCCGTCGATGGTTAGTTTCTGAGCCATAGTGATGACCCTCCTCCTTTTTTATTGCCGAGATGCAAACTGGGAATTCTATAGGAAATAGAACCAATTTCACCCGAAAAATACTGAAAATCCATCGTTTTCATTATAGTATCGCCGATGAACGCATGTCAAGAAAACCACGATCCCGGCAGGGTCCGTGACCGTGCGCCAGGCGGCCGTTGCCGGTGGCCCGCAGTATCCTTTGGACGGTTATATTCTGTGCATAAACGGGGCCGTGATGCGCCGACAGGCAAGATGCGGCCGGTGTGCGGTCCTTTGTTATCGGGAACGGAGTAACTGTCCATAGTGCAAGACGACCTTCGTTGTGGTAAAATACCAGTGGATTTTGAGAATGGGAGGAACGGCCCCGTGCCAAGCCCGTATGCAAGCAGGATCGCCAGGACGCTTACGCCGTACGTGCCGGGCGAGCAGCCCGCTATCAAGCGTCTGATCAAACTCAACACCAACGAAAACCCGTACCCGCCCGCGCCGGCCGTGCTCGAAGCGATCGCCGCAGCGGCCGGGGACCTGCGGCTCTACCCCGACCCCGGCTGTGCCGCGTTGCGGGAGGCCATCGCCCGTAGGCACGGGTGCGGCCTTACCGGCCAGAACGTATTCGTGGGCAACGGGTCCGACGAAGTGCTGGCCTTTTCCTTCCTCGCGTTTTTCGATCCCGACTCGCCGATCGTTTTCCCCGATATCACCTACAGCTTCTATCCCGTTTTCGCAAAGCTCTTCTCCATACCGTACAGGACCGTGCCGCTAAACCCCGACTTCACCCTGGACGTTCATGGGATGTCCTGTCCCTCGGGCGGCGTCGTGTTTGCGAACCCCAACGCCCCGACCGCAATCGAACTCCCGCTTTCGCAGGTGCGAAGGATCGTTGAGGCGCATCCCGGCGAGGTGGTGCTTCTCGACGAGGCGTACATCGAGTTCGGGAACGAGTCGGCGGTGCGCCTTATAAAAGAGTATCCGAACCTGCTGGTGGTGAAGACGTTTTCGAAGTCCCACGCGCTCGCGGGGCTCAGGGTCGGGTACGCGCTGGGGGACGAGGGCCTGATAAAGACGCTTAACGACGTGAAGGACTCGTTCAATTCGTATCCTGTGGACCGCCTGGCGCAGGCGGGGGCCGCCGCGGCCCTTAGCGAAGAAGCGTACTATAAAAAAACGATCGAAGCCATACGAAAAACGAGGGATCAAAGCGCGGCGGAGCTCCGGGCGATGGGGTTTATGATGCCGGATTCCAACGCGAATTTCCTGTTCGTGCAGCACGAGCGCGCACATGCCAAAGAACTCATGCGGCGCCTGCGCGAACGGGGGGTCGTCGTGCGCCGTTTCACGCTTGAGCGCATTGAAAACCGGCTGCGCGTCACGGTCGGCACGGAGGAACAGATGAAGGCGTTGATTACCGAACTGAAAAAAATCCTCGGCTGACGCGCCGTCATTTGGGCAGGTGAAAGTCGGAGGTCAGCCTGCCGTCGCGGATGACGTTTTTGATGTCGGTGGTCAGGACTTCCTTGACCTCGCCGTCTTTTATGAAGACCATCCGTTCCACGTTGCTCTTTATGAGCGCGTAGTCCCGGGCCTTGAGGTATTCGATCAGGAGCCGGCGTTCGTCTTCGCCCTTTTCAACCCGGGAGAGATAATAACGCGTGAAATAAACGGGCACAATCTTCGCATCCGAGAAGACAAGCTGCCCGAACGATACGAGGAGCGGCGTTATAAGGATGAAAAGCGCCGTTATGAGCAGGAACACCACCCGTTTCATCGCCGCGCCGCCTCCTTTGGGGTTGGTCTTGGATTACAGTATAACAACGGGCGCGGCCCAAGTAAAGCGGCCGCGCGGGAGCATACGGACGGGAAAGGGCCGGCCCGCAACGGCAGCCCTTATCGATATGTGAGGTATCGCAAATGAAGCAATGGGCATGGCATGCCACGGGAATCGACGAAACGCTTGAAGCGCTTCAGACCACGGAACGCGGCCTGAAAGAGGAACGGGCGGCAAGGCTTTTAGAGGAACGCGGGCACAACGAAATCAGCACCGGCAAGCAAAAGACGCTGTGGAAGATGCTGGCCGACCAGTTCAAGGACGTGCTCATCATCATTCTGTTGCTGGCGGCGGCCGTCTCGGCGGCGCTGGGCGAAACGACGGACGCGGTGGTCATACTGGCCATCGTCGTGATAAACGGCATAATAGGCGTCGTACAGGAGAGCCGCGCGAGCAAGTCGCTTCAGGCGCTGAAGAGCCTGTCGGCGCCCAACGCCAAGGTGATCCGGGACGGGGAAGAGCGGACCGTTCCCGCGCGGGAGATCGTACCCGGCGACGTCGTGGTGCTCGAAACGGGTGACATGGTGCCGGCCGACCTGCGCCTGTTGACGTCCGTGAACCTGAAGATACAGGAGGCCGCGCTCACCGGCGAATCGGTTCCGGTGGAAAAGGACGCCGAAGCCCTGTTGAAGCAGGACGACATGCTGGGCGACAGGTTCAACCTCGCCTTCTCTTCGAGCATGGTGACCTACGGCCGCGGCACGGGCGTGTGCGTGGCGACGGGGATGGACACCCAGGTCGGGCGCATCGCGGAGATGATCCAGCAGGAAACCGTCAGCGAGACGCCGCTGAAAAAACGCCTCGAAAAGATGGGCAAGACGCTGGGGATCGGGGTGCTGGCCGTCTGCCTCATCATTTTCGTCACGGGCCTTATATACCAAAGGGAATGGTTCGCGATGCTGCTGACCTCCATCTCGCTGGCGGTGGCGGCCATTCCCGAAGGACTCCCCGCCGTGTCTACCATCGTGCTCGCGATCGGAGTGCAGCGCATGGTCAAACGCAACGCGATCATCAGGACGCTGCCGGCGGTGGAGACACTCGGCTCCGCGAGCGTGATCTGTTCGGACAAGACAGGGACGCTCACGCAGAACAGGATGACGGTGACGCGCGCGTATTTCGGCAATGTCCTGATGGATATAGAATCGCTGCCTGTTGACGACGAAGGCGCGAAGCAGATGGTGAACGCGGGCGTCCTGTGCAACGACGCCCGCGCCCAGACGATGGAGGACGGCGCCGTGAGGCTCATAGGCGATCCCACGGAAACCGCGCTCGTCGATATGGGCATACGGCTCGGCATGGAGAAGGAAAAGCTCGAGAAAGAACTGCCCCGGGTGGCCGAAGTCCCCTTCGATTCCGCGCGCAAGCGCATGTCCACCGTGCACGCCCTGCCGCAGGGTGGCTTTCGCGTGTATACGAAAGGCGGCCTGGAAGAGGTGCTTGCCTGCTGCAGAGACGCGTATTCCGCTGAAGGCCCTCGCCCGATAGCGCCTGCGGCGCAACAAGCCGCTGAGGCCAACGCCGAGATGGCCGCGCAGGCGCTGCGCGTGCTCGCGTTCGCGTACAAGGACATAGCCGCGCTCCCCGGAGACATGGCCGGGGCGGAGACCGGACTTACGTTCCTCGGTACGGTCGGAATGATCGACCCGCCGCGCCCCGAAGCCATGGAAGCCGTAAGGACCTGCAGGGACGCGGGCATCAAGCCGGTGATGATCACGGGGGACCACCAGCTCACGGCGACGGCCATCGCGAGGGAGCTGGACATCCTTGGCGGGGACGATAAGGCCGTGTCCGGCAGGCAACTCGAACTGATGAGTGACGAAGTGCTTGCGCGGGACGTGCAGGACTACGCCGTTTACGCGCGCGTTTCGCCCGAGCATAAGGTGCGCATCGTCGAAGCGTGGAAGAAGCACGGGGCGGTCGTGGCCATGACCGGGGACGGCGTGAACGACGCCCCGGCGCTCAAGCGCGCGGACATCGGCGCGGCCATGGGCGTCGTGGGGACGGACGTCGCGAAGGAAGCGGCGGACATGGTGCTTACCGACGACAATTTCGCCACCGTCGTCGCGGCGGTGGAAGAGGGCCGCCGGATATACGACAACATCGTAAAGGCCATACAGTTCCTGCTCTCATGCAACGTCGGCGAGATCCTCACGCTGTTTATCGCGACGCTCCTGAACTGGGCCGAGCCGCTTTTGCCCATCCACATCCTCTGGATCAACCTCATCACCGACAGCCTGCCTGCACTGGCGCTCGGTGTGGATCCGGCCGCCCGCGACATCATGAAACGCCCGCCCAACACTTCTTCGGGCAGGATATTTTCCGGCGGCATGCTCTGGCGCATCGCGTACCAGGGCGCGATGGTGGGGGCAATCACGCTCGCCGCGTTCCTCCTGGGCAGCGGCGTGTCCCATCAGACAGGGCAGACGATGGCGTTCCTGGTCCTCGCGATCTCACAACTCGTGCACGTCTTCAACGTGCGTTCCCGGCAGGAAAGCGCTTTTTCCGGGCTGTTTTCAAACGGCACCCTCTGGCTCGCCGTCGCCGTTTCGGGCGCGCTGGTCGCGGCCGTGGCGGCCGTGCCCGCGCTCTCCGCGGTCTTCAGGCTGGTGGAACTCGGCTTCGTTCAGTGGCTGCAGGTCGCCCTCCTTTCGCTCGCTCCGCTGGCCGTGGTCGAAGCGTTCAAGCTGTTGGGGGCGAATACGTTCAAGGGGGAGTAATACCCATTTAAAAAAACGAATATGTACCGGCCCGCGATGCGATCGGCCCGCGGGCCTTCTAATACGGGCGGACATGGCCGATACGGGCAAGCGCTCCATCAAGCGGTTTACGGCAGTTATTCTATGTTGACAATTGAAGGACATTATTATAGTATGAAAAATATGATTGAGCCGGTTACACCATATATTGTTAAAGAATAGGGAAAAGAAATGCTCGAGCGAAACAACCCCAAACCGCTGTACGCCCAGTTGGAGGACATCCTGCGCACGAGGATCATGAACGAGGAATGGATGCCCGATAACGCCATACCTTCCGAGAACGAGCTGAGCCGTATTTACGGGCTGAGCAGGGTCACGGTGCGCGCCGTGATTACGCAGCTGGTCAAGGAAGGGCTCCTTTACCGTGTGCAGGGGAAAGGGACCTTCGTGGCAAAGCCGAAGATCACGACCACGCCCTCGGCGTACATGGGGTTTGCCGAACAGCTCAAGCGCATGGGGTACGAGACGGCGACCAGGCTTCTCTCCATAAGCTACGTCGTAGCGCCCCAGCCTATCGCGCGCAAGCTCCAGGTCCCCACGGGCGAAGTGCTCTGCAAGATCGAACGCCTGAGGTACCTCAAGCGCGAACCGTTCAGCCTGCATTATTCCTACCTTCAGGCAAGCCGGTTCCCCAACATCGAGACGCAGGACTTCACTTCCTGTCAGCTCTGCGACCTGCTCAAGCGGGAATACGGCCTGGAAACGGTCACCGTGAAGGAAACGCTCGAATCGGTGCTGGCCAACGCGGACGAATCGCGGTATCTGAACGTAGGGCGCAACCACCCCCTGCTGCGGGTAGACGACACGTTTTACCTGGTCTCCAACGAGCCTTTCGTGGTGGGGCGTTCGCTTTTCAGGGGCGACAAGATGATCCTGAGTTTCGAATACAAAAAAGAGCCCGGGGAAACGATATAGGCCGGGGCTTACCCGCGCGCGGGGCCGATTCCGACCAGCAGGCCCCGAACACTCCGGGTCCGGGGTGTTTTTTTATGTACCGAAAGAAGTGGTGTCGATGGACGATCTGCTCCGGGTCGTAGAGACCCTGCGCTGCCTGCCCGAAACAGAGAAGGTACGCGTGCCGCAAAGCTGGAACCTCTTTGGCTTCGGGGGAGGGGACCTTAGGCCGGACGGCGTGCTGCGCGTGCCGGCGGGGGCTTTTTTTGCGCACGCGATCGAACGCGGCGTCCTCAGGCCCGGACCGGTCCCGCTGAAAAAAATCGTGGACACGGTGTACTGCATGATGGTGCGCATGTTCACGGCGTACGATTACCGGGAAAGGGACCTGGTCGAGCCGGGCACCTTCGTGCGGGCGCTGGCCCTTTTGCCGGTCCTGGAACGCATGGGCGCGGACACGGTCTATCTGCTGCCCGTGTTCACGCACAGCCGCGTGCACAACAAAGGGGAATGGGGGAGCCCGTACGCGATAAAGGACTTCTTCGCGCTCGACCCCGAGCAGCACGACCCGCTTTTCGGGGAATACACGGAAGCGTCGCTCGACATGCAGTTCAGGGCGTTCGTGCAGGGGTGCCACGCGCGGGGCATGCGCGTGATGCTCGATTTCGTGTTCCGCACCTGCGCGCGCGACAACGTGCTGATAAGCGAGCACCCGGACTGGTTTTACTGGATCGCCGCCGGGGAGGAAAAAGATTTTCGCGTGCCGCATATCGAGGGGGTTGCCGAGGGGAGCGCGCTCGATGAACGCGTCGTGGATCGCATCTACAGGCAGCCGGAGACCGGGGCCTACATCGGCAGGTTCCGGCACGACCCGCGCGCGAAGGACCCCGCATTGTTCATGGAGATCTGCGCCGGGGGGACAAACGTTTTAGGGGAGATCGAAAAGCGGATGGGCCTGACCACCGCGCCCGCGTTCTCGGACGTTATCAACGACCCACAGCCGCCCTGGACCGACGTGACCTACCTGCGCTTCGACCTCGCGCCCACTGCGGCCGCTGCAAAGGCTGCCGGCGGGGACGCCCCGCCGTTCGTCCTGCACGACGCCATCAAGCTGAACCTGTTCCCGCCGCGCGAACCGAACCGCGCCCTCGTCTCGCTGATAAAGGCGGTGATACCGTACTATATAGAAAATTTCGGTATCGACGGGGCGCGGGTGGACATGGCGCACGCCCTGGAACCCGCGCTCAACCGCGGTATCGTCGCGTTCGCGCGGCAGAAGGCGCCAAATTTCGTTTTCTGGTCCGAGCAGCTCGACATCCGTGGGGACAGGGCGGCGAAAGGCGAGGGTTTCGACTTTTATAGCGGCGACGTCTGGAACAGGTACGCGTACGCCGACGAGAGGCTTTTCGGCGCGCGGCTCACGCGCGGCCTGCACGCGTGCGCGCTGCCTTACGTCGCGGCGATGGAACTGCCCGACACGCCGCGCTCTGCGCTCCTGATACGTCCTAAGGCCCGGCTAGAGGCGTTCACCCTCTTCAACGCTCTGCTGCCGGGGGCTGTCGTCCTGATCGATTCGGGGCAGGAAGTCGCCGAAACGCAGCCGATGAACCTTGGCCTATGTAACAGCGAAGAAGGCCGGTACACGCTGCCCGAAACCGACCCGATGCGGGGGCGCCTGGCGTTCTTCGACCCTTACCGCCTGCACTGGGACCGGCTGGACGCGGGACTGCCGGTGCTGGAGAAGGCGCACGCGCTGCGGCGGGAAGCGAAGCGAACGGCTAGCGCCGGCGCTGTATCCGCAGCGCCGCGGTATCCTGGCGCCCCGTGGGTGGCCGCGGTGGTCTGGCGCGGGGAGGGAGGCCGGTTTTTCGCCGTGATGAATACAGGGGAAAAGAAAGTCCGCGTGCGGCTCAGCGGCGTATTCCGGCCGGGCGTGCTCAAACGGAACGCGCGCGTTTACCCGTCGCAGGCGCTGGGCATGGAGCCGAAATGGCGGCGCGCCGGGCAAACGGCGGTGCTGCGTCCGCGGGAGATCGTCGCCGGACGTGTAGATTGAAGTCCAACAAAAAGCGTTTCGGTCTGTTTGGGACCGAAACGCTTTATGCCGTGCGTGCTGTCAGATCTGCCACTTCTTGATGCGTTCCGCGGCGAGCAGCGTGTTTTCGCGCGAACCGAAGCCCGTGAGGCGGAAATACCCTTCACCGCAGGCGCCGAAGCCCGAGCCGGGCGTCCCGACGATGTTGAGTTCCTCGAGCAGCGTGTCGAAGAAACCCCAGGAGTTCATTCCCTGCGGCGTGCGCAGCCAGATGTAGGGCGAGTTGACGCCGCCGTGTGTCGTATACCCCTGCGAAGCGAGAGTTTCGCGGATGATGCGCGCGTTTTCAAGGTAATAGTCGACGCACTCCTTCACCTGGGCCTTACCCTCGGGCGTGTAGACCGCTTCGGCGGCGCGCTGTGTGACATAGGAGACGCCGTTGAACTTGGTCGTGTGGCGCCGGCTCCACAGCGCGTTGAGCGAAACGCGCTCGCCGCCTGCGGACACGCCGCCAACTCCCTTCGGGACGACGGTGTAGGCGCAGCGAAGGCCTGTGAACCCCGCTGTTTTGGAGAACGAGCGGAACTCGACGGCCACTTCGCGCGCGCCGTCGATCTCGTAGATGCTGTGCGGGATGCCGGGCTGCGTGATAAACGCCTCGTACGCCGCGTCGAAGAGGATGACGGCGCCGGTCGCGCGGGCGAAATCCACCCATACCGCCAGTTGGTCGCGCGTGAGCGTCGTCCCGGTGGGGTTATTGGGGGAGCAGAGGTAGATGATATCCACCTTCTGTCCCGGCAGTCCGGGAGCGAAGCCGTTTTCGGCCGTACAGGGCAGGTATACGATCCCTTCGTAGCGGATGGTGCTCGGATCGTACCTGCCCGAACGCCCGGCCATCACGTTGGAGTCCACATAGACGGGGTAGACGGGGTCGGTCACCGCGACGGTGCAGGACGCGGACAGGATCTCCTGGAAATTGCCCGTGTCGCACTTCGCGCCGTCGCTTATGAAGACCTCGTCTTTGTCGAAGTCGATGCCCAGCGGTTTATAGTCGTTTTCGATGATCGCGTCGATAAGAAAGGGATAGCCCCGCCAGGGGCCGTAGCCGCGGAAGGTCTCTTCGCGCGCAAGCTCGTCTACCGCCCTGTGCATGGCCGAGACAGCCGCGGGAATGAGGGGCCGCGTCACGTCGCCGATTCCCAGGGAGATGACTTCCGCCGAGGGATGGGCTTCTTTATAAGCTGAAACGCGTTTTTCGATATTGGAAAAAAGATAACTTCCCTGCAGATAGAGATAGCTGTCGTTGATGTGGGGCATAGATGTATTACTCCTTTCGGCAAAACGTTTCCGTTGTCGTTTCCTCTGTTAAGGAAGAGAAATTATTGGTAACAGTTTATACTACCCAAGAACAAGATTCAACCACGTATATCGGCGGTCTTGACAATACGCTGGATCAACGGTACAATAACTGCGCCTGCGCGAGCGCGGGCGCTTTGGAGAAAACAAGAGCCGGGCGCGCGGACATGCACCTATAGCTCAGCAGGATAGAGCGACCGCCTCCTAAGCGGTAGGTCACAGGTTCGAATCCTGTTAGGTGCGCCACCTCGTCGGAGCAAACTACGCTCCACTCGGAATCCCCTATACGCTTCGCGTTCCGGGGATTCTTCGCATCGCTTTGTTGCTCCTCCTCTTCCACGCAAAGCTGCGCTTTGCGTGGGGTTTATTAAACAGTCCTCATGCACAGAACTGCTTATTCTACTTCTGGCTCTAATAAAGGAAACGCGTACTCATAAGGGGCATGAATCGTTATGCGCTTCAAATGCTTCTATGTATGCATCTGAAATCCGCAAAGACGGCAAATGCCGTTTGGCAAGTATTATTACCGCACGAGTCAAATTTTCGGCTTCAACAGTTTCGTACTTTGTTTCCTTGAACCAGTCCAGCGCCAATAATGCCTCATCACTGAGTTGACGGAAATCCGGCCCCTTTGCCTTTGCACGAATAACGATCCTAATCCTATATTTCTTCACGGGAATCACATCCTTTCTGCGACAATCCTAGCATGATGCAGCCGGTTATTTCTCCCCGCCGATTGAAGAATCAGGCCAAATAAAGCTTATCGGCAACCGCGACAGGTCTGGTAACGAAATCAGGGAAGCTGTATAATAAAACGGAGAAAATATTGGAAGGGTTTATTATGGCGACGAGCACGGAGTTCATCGAATTCGTCTGCGAGCAGATACGCGGAACGGGCGCCGTAAGATACAGAAAAATGTTCGGCGAATACATGGTGTATGTCAACGACAAGCCGGTTCTTCTGGTCTGTGACAACACCGTATACGTGAAGCGGCTCGAATGCGTGGCGGACGCGATGAAAGATGCCGAAAAGGATTTCCCATACGCGGGTGCAAAAGAGCATTATATTCTGGATATCGACAACACGGCGTTGAGCAGGGAGGTCGTCGGGATATTGGAAACCGTGACTCCGTTGCCCAAACCCAAAAAGAAGAGGAAGCCGGGGCTACACGTCTGAGAGTTTGAGGACAGGCCATGGATACGGAAATCTACTATTTTTCTGGAACAGGGAACTCCCTGTTCATCGCGCGGGAACTGCAAAAACGATTGGGCAATACGGAGCTTTTGCCCATCGCAGGCCTCATGGACCGGGAAACCGTGCGCGCGCGGGCGAAGGCGGTCGGTTTCGTTTTCCCCGTCCACGCGCTGACCATCCCGGTGGTCGTGAAACGATTTTTAAAAAAGCTCGACCTTGGCGCTGCCGAATACCTGTTTGCCGTCACCACCCGCCTCGGCACGGTGTTCAGGGGATTCGAGAAAATGGACAGGCTCCTAAAAAGGCAACGCAAACGGCTCAACGCGCGGTTCATCGTCACAATGGGCAACAACGAAGCGCGGCATGAAGGCTATATCGTCCCTTCCAAAGAAGACATCGCGGCGATGGAAGCGGCGGCCCGCGCCAAACTCGACAGGATAACGGCCGTCGTGCAAGCCGGCAGCGACTGCCTAAAAAAGGATACGGAGCACACCGTTGCGTCGGGCAGCGGCCCTGTGTCCGGGTTTGTCACCGAGAAACTGGTGCTGGCGGGCATGGCGGTTGCAGACCGCATCGGCGGCGTGCAGTACTTCTATGCGGACGCAGGTTGCACCGGCTGCGGCATCTGCGAAAAGGTCTGCCTGTCCCGCAAGATCGTCATGCGGGAAAACAGGCCTTTCTGGCAAAGGGATGTGTTTTGCTACATGTGCTTTGCCTGCCTGAACTTTTGCCCCCGCCGCGCCGTCCAGATCAAGGACATCCCGGGAGTGCCTTCCTTCACCAGGGAAAACGAGCGCTACCCGCACCCGTACGCGACGGCGGACGACATTTCCGCCCAGAAAGCGGCGCGGAGTTAATGCGCGTGGCCGCGTAGCAGGCCGGAAAGCGAATCCCCGGGAACAGTACCGGGGATTTACGCGCTTGTCCATTCGCATAAACATACAATCTATGGCATATTATTCGTTTTTCCGCCCTGTTGCGGCGGGGGGACATGGTATACTGTAACAAAACTTTGCGGGGTGGGGGAAGATGTACCGACGAAGGAAGCCACGGCTTTATAAATTCGGCTGGCGCCGGTTTTTCAGGGGAGGATGCTGCGCGGCGCTGGCGCTGCTTATCGTCCTGCTGAGCGCGTGTACGGCCGAAACGGGCCCGGGACCCGCTAAAACGCCCGCGGCAGCGACAGCTTCGGAGGCGGTAACGGCGACGCCGGCGCCCACGGCGTACGCGTTCGTCGGGAAGGCCGTCTGCACGGCGGACGAATTCGTGAACATACGCGCCGGCGCGAGCACGGACACCGAAAAAATCGGGACGCTGCCCGCGGGAAAGACCGTGAACGTGATCGGCTACGACGGGGCGTGGGTGCACATATCCTACGGCGGCCTCGTCGGCTGGGTGCGAAGCGATTATCTCGGCAGCGGCGACAGCGGAGGAAACGACAGCGGCGGCAGCAACAGCGGCGACGCGCCCATCGACGTGCCGATGGGCGGCTGGGCGACCATCCTCGTGAACCCGTCGCATCCGCTTCCCGACGGCTTCTCGGTCCAGGTGGCGAATTTCGAGGGCGGGCAGGTGGACAAGCGCATCCTTACCGTGTGCAGGCGGATGTTCGCCGACGCGAAGAAAGACGGCGTCACGCTGAGGCTCGTCGACGCGTACCGCAGCTACGCCCTCCAGAACGAGCTTTATCAGAAAAAGGTCGACAGCTACATCGCGAAGGGCTACGGCCGGAAGGAAGCCGAGAAAAAGGCCGCGACCATCACCGCGCGCCCGAACACGAGCGAACACCAGACCGGCCTCGCGCTGGACATCGTCACGCCCTCGTACACGATCAGGGACAAGGGCTTCGCAAGGACGAAAGCCTTCAAATGGCTCGACGCCCACGCGCAGGATTACGGCTTCACGATGCGGTATCGGGCGGACAAGGTCTCGATCACGAAGGTGATCTACGAGCCGTGGCACTGGCGCTTCGTCGGCGTGCAGGCCGCGAAGGCGATGAAGAAGAGCGGGCAGTGCTACGAGGAGTATCTAGGGAAGGTGGATTGAGGGGGGCGAGGGTATGTCTTTCATCATTTTTCCGTTTGTCCCTCTATTCCTTCGATTCAACCGCAATCTCCCCGTGTTCCGCTTCAAATTCGGTGATGCGAATTTTAATTAGCCGCTCGATTTCCTTGTTTTTGGTCCGGCCTTCGAATTCCGCGATATAACCCAGTTTTTGCAGTAATACCGGGCTGACGCGCAGGGTGTATCGGGACAAAGCGTCTTTCATCATGCCGCCCTCCTGACGAAGTATTGACATAATTTTATCGTCATAGTAGAATCTTGTTTAAGAATGACGCAATTATGACGCATAGTTCAATTCAGGAGGCGGGGAAAATGATCGATTACCGGAAAATGTACATGTTTCACTCGATAACGGACGCCGTCTTGTACATCGGGAATCAGCAATATGATTCTGCCCTCAACGTCCTGATACGGGCGCAGCAGACGGCGGAAGAATTGAATATACGGGCGGGGGATTTTGATGGCAAATAAAATCTTCATAAGATAGCTTCCCCAAACCAACCTTGCGTGACCATGTATATTCCTGTATAATTTGCTTCATGATGCGGCAGCACGGTATTCGGGCGGGATAACCGATATTTGCGGCGCTGAAGGATGGGTTTGCATGGCCTACGTTTTTCTTGCGATCTACATTGTATGTCTCGTTTTCATTTCCTGGTACAGTTCCAAACGCGTGAAAACAATCGACGACTTTTTCCTGGGCAACCGGAAGATCGGCCCCTGGGCCAGCGCGTTCGCGTATGCGACCACGTATTTCTCGGCCGTCATCTTCATCGGGTACGCCGGGAATATCGGCTGGAACTTCGGCCTCGCGGCCGTGCTCATCGGCATCGGCAACGCACTCGTCGGCAACTATGCGGCCTGGAAGGTGCTGGCGAAGCGCACGCGCAGCATGACGCGCAAACTCAACGTCTCGACGATGCCCGATTTCTTCGAGAAGCGCTACCAGAGTAGAGGCCTGAAGATCGCCGCGGCCGTCGTCATCTTCGTTTTCCTTACCCCCTACTGCGCGTCGGTCTACCAGGGCCTGAGCTACCTGTTCGAGATGGCGTTCGGCATCCCGTTTATCTACTGTATCCTGGGAATGGCCGTGCTGACCGGCGTATACCTGCTCATCGGCGGGTACCTCGCGACCGTGCTCTCCGACATGTTCCAGGGCGTCATCATGCTTTTCGGCGTGGTCGTGATGGTGGCGCTGGTCCTTGGCCACTCCGCCGTGGGCGGGCTGGCCGAGGGGGTACGCCGCCTGTCCGAGATCGATCCGGCACTCACCTCGCTCACGGGCGGGGCCAACTGGTTCGCCCTCCTCTCGCTCATCGTGCTCACCAGCCTCGGCCCGTGGGGCCTGCCGCAGATGATCCACAAGTTCTATGCCGTGAAGGACGAGCGCTCGATCAAGAGCGCGACTTGGCTTTCCACGGCGTTTTGCCTGCTCATCGGCGGCGGCGCGTACCTTTCGGGCGTGTTCGGCAGGCTGTTTTTGAACAACCGGCTCCCCGTCGATGCTGCGACGGGCGCGGGCAGCGTCGACATGATCATGCCGCAGGTGATCTCTCTGGCGCTCCCCGCGGCGCTCATCGGGCTTATCGTGATACTGGTGCTGTCGGCTTCGATGTCCACGCTCTCGTCGCTGGTGCTCGTATCCTCCTCCGCGATCTCGATGGATCTGGTCAAGGGTACCCTGCGTCCCAATATGGAAAACAGGAGCGTCATGCGCCTCATGCGCGTGCTGTGCGTCCTGTTCATCGCCGTCTCGGTTGTCATCGCGACCAACAGGGTCAACGCGATCGTGACGCTCATGTCCTTCTCGTGGGGGACGCTGGCGGGGAGCTTCCTCGCGCCGTACCTCTACGGCCTGTACTGGAAAGGCGCCACGAAGGCGGGGGCCTGGGCGGGCGTCGTCTCGGGCGTGGCGGTCACGGGCGGGCTCGCGCTGTTCACTACGCTAAGCGCGCCTTCCATCGGGATGATCTCGATGCTCGCGGGCATCGTGGTCGTGCCGGCGGTGAGCCTGCTGACGCCGAAGCTGTCCGCGGCGCATCTCGACTATGTGTTCGGGTCCGAAGAAGCGCCCGAAGAGACGGCCGCCGCAGCGGAAACAGCCTGATCCCGGCCCGACTGCCATCAACCGCCCCGCCCGCGCCATTGTGTGCAGGCGGGGTTTATCATGTCTGCGAAAACTTTTTTTTGCCCCGGAAAGTTTCTCGCTTGCCTCATATCAGGTTAAAGGAACGACAGCCCGGGCGATCCTGCCCGCCGTTTCATTCATCAAACGCCTGTCCGCGGCATAGATTCTATGAGAATCAGACGAGGCGGTGGGGACGTGCGCCATATAAAAAGACGGTCGCGCTACACTGGCAGGAAGCGGAGGCAAAGGATGCGGCGCATGTGGCTTGCCGGCGCGCTTCTGGCCCTGCTCGCGCTCATCCTCTGGGGAATCGCCGCGTACGTAGCGGATGAAGGCCCGTCCGCCGGCGGCGGGGAAAAGCCGGAGTCGACCTTCGTGCCGCTGGGGGTCCCGGTCATGGTCTACGACCACAGGAAGAGAACCGTGGAGGAAATGGACCTCGAGATGTATACTTTTCGCGCGATGGGCGCCGAAATGCCGGCAAGCTTCGGCATGGAGGCCCTCAAGGCGCAGGCGGTCGCCTCGCGGACGCTGGCTGTGTACAGGATGAACGGGCGTCCCTGCGGCGAACACGGGGGGGACGTGTGTACCGACTACGCGCACTGCCAGGCGTACCTGGACGAGGAAGGCCAGCGCAAATACTGGGGAAAGGACTACGACGCACGCTGCGAAAGGCTCTGGCAGGCCGTGAACGCCACGCGCGGCGAGATCGTCACATACGGCGGGGCCCCGATCGAGGTCTTCTTCCATTCGACGTCGGGGGGACAGACGGAGGACGCGCAGAACGTGTTTTCGCACGCGAAGCCGTATCTGGTCAGCGTGAGCAGCGCGGGCGAGGAGTCCGCCCCACGGTACAGGAGCACGGTGAACATACCGAGGGCGGAGTTTATCAATCGCGTCAACGCGCTCTGCCCCGCGGCGAAGCTGTCCCCCTCCGCGCTCGAAACCGGCGTGCGCGTGCTCTCGCGCTTCGCCTCGGGGAGGGTGGAGACCGTGGGAGCCGGGAAGGCGACGCTGACCGGGCAGCAGGTCAGGAGTCTTTTCGCGCTCGATTCGACGAATTTCGCCTTTTCGTTCACCGGCACCGACGTGGTGATCCAAACGATAGGTTACGGCCACGGGGTGGGGATGAGCCAGGTAGGGGCCGACGCGATGGCGAAAAGGGGCGCCGGGTACCGCGAGATCCTCACGCATTACTACCGGGGCGTACAGATCGAAAAGCTTCCTCAATAGAACCGGATACAGCACTAAAAAATTATATGGGACATGCTTTGTAACAAGTATTTTTTTGTGTATTTTGGGAACCATTGGAATGAGGTGATCAACAATGCGGTTTGAGGTAATGAACAAGAAGCGGCCACGCAGGTCCCGCAAAATGCCTTCGGGACAGGGATTCTATCTCGTGCTGCTCATATGCCTGGGCATCATCGGGGCGACCACGTTCTTCGCGCTCAACAGCGGACCGCAGTCCCAGAACCCAGCTGCGACGCCGGGGAACGGGGCCGAGGCGCAGTACATACCGGGCGGGGGGCTTGAGGAACAGGTAAAAACCCCCACCAACCAGCCTGCGTCACCTTCCGGCACGATGCCCCAGTCTCCCGCGGCGACTCCGGCGGCGACGCCCAAGCCCACCGCGGTGAGGCTGATGGTGCCGGTTAAGGGGGATATCGTGGTCGATTATCACATGGACAAGCTGGTCTACTCGAAGACGCTCAAGGACTGGACGACCCATAAGGGCATCGACATCGCGGCGAAGACGGGGACAACGGTGAAAGCGGCGCTCAGCGGCGTCGTCGAAAAAGCGGGCAAGGATGCGCAGATGGGGTACATGGTCGTGCTCAGCCACGGCGCCGGATCGAAGACCGTATACGCCAACCTGGATAAGATCGCCGACCTGAAGGCCGGGCAGAGCGTCAAGGCCGGGGACGCCGTGGGCACCGTCGGGGCCAGCGCTATTGCGGAAAGCGAGGAACTGCCGCATTTGCATTTCGAATACATCGTGGGCGGCAAGCACGTCGACCCCAAGAAATATGTCACGGGCCTGAAGACGGTCGAGCCGACGCCCTGAACACCTGAAAAATGACTTGACACCGCGTCATATATAAAGCTATACTGAATTGTAAGCACAGGCTTACTTTGTATAGCTTTTTTATTTGGCGTCAGTGTTAGCCTGCGCTAATAATATGGACGGCGGAGGGATACATAATGCCGGGACTGGATAGGCTGAAGCCGGGCCAAATGGGGCGTGTGCTCAATGTGGGGGGGGCGGGCGCGCTCAGGAGGCGGCTGTTGGATATGGGCATCACTCCCGGGACGACGGTGATGATACGCAAGGTGGCGCCGCTGGGCGACCCGATCGAACTGTGCCTGCGCGGCTACGAACTGAGCATCCGCAAGGCGGACGCGAAAAATATTGAAGTGGAATGCGAGCGTGAAGTCGTTGAACCAACGGGGAGGAAAGAGGAAGCGGTACCGGGGCGGCCGTCCTGAAAAAGGCCTCGTTTTCGCGCTTGTCGGCAACCAGAACAGCGGGAAGACGACGCTCTTCAACCAGCTCACCGGCAGCCGGCAGAGGGTCGGGAACTGGCCCGGCGTCACCGTTGAGAAGAAAGAGGGCCAGGTCAGGGCGTGGGGAGGCATCTCGCTCATCGACCTGCCGGGCATTTACTCGCTTTCGCCCTACACCATGGAAGAGGTCATATCGCGCGATTACATCATCGACGAGCGCCCCGACGCCGTGATCAACGTCGTGGACGCCACCAACATCGAGCGGAGCCTCTACCTCACGCTGCAGCTTGCCGAACTGGGAACGCCGATGGTGGTCGCGCTCAACATGATGGACGAGGTGCGCGCCCTCGGGGACAGCATCGACGTACGCAAGCTCGAGAGCGAGCTGGGGGTACCGGTGGTGCCCATCTCGGCCAACCGGAACGAGGGCACGGGCAGGCTCCTTGCAAGGGCCGTGGAAGTGGCGCAGAGGAGGCAGATCCCGCCCATACACGATATCTGTTCGGGCGACGTGCACAAGGCGTTGCACGCTATAGCGCATCTGGTGGAGGACAAGGCGAGGAACAGGAGATATCCGGTGCGTTATACGGCCACCAAGCTGGTGGAAGGGGACGCCCTGGTGCGCGACGCGATCGGGCTCGGCCCTTCCGAGACCGCATTGATAGAAGACATCGTACATAAGATGGAAAAGGACGCTAAGCACGACCGAGAGGCTTTGCTCGCCGACACGCGCTATGATTTCATCGGCGGTGTCGTGAGCCGGGCCGTGAAACGCAAACGCGCGTACGGCGAGCCTACGCGCTCGGACCGCATCGACAAGCTGCTGACCCACAGGTTCTGGGCCTACCCGATATTTTTGCTCATCATGTTCCTCGTGTTCGAGATCACGTTCGGCTTCATCGGTTCGACGCTGCGGACGGGCTTCGCCTGGGTGCTGGATTCCGGTGTGTCGCTAATCGACGGCCTGCTCGAAAACGCGGGCGCATCCCCCTGGGTGACGGGGCTTGCCGTGGACGGCGTGCTGGCGGGCGTGAGTGCCGTCCTGTCGTTCATGCCGGTGATCCTGCTGCTGTTCTTGTGCCTGTCCATCCTCGAAGACAGCGGGTACATGGCGCGTGCGGCGTTCATGATGGACCGGCTTTTGCGCCACCTCGGGCTATCCGGTCGCTCGATCATTCCTATGATCATGGGGTTTGGCTGCAGTGTTCCGGCGATTATGGCGACGCGGACTCTGGACAACGAACGCGACCGCCGCCTGACCATTTTTTTGACGCCGTTCATGTCCTGTGGCGCCAAGGTGCCCATCTACGCTGTGTTCACGGCGGCGTTTTTTCAGAAGGACCAGTCGCTCGTGATGCTTTCGATTTATGTGCTGGGTGCGGTTATAGCCGTAGTGTCGGGCCTTGTGCTCAAGAAAACGGTGCTCAGGGGCGAACCGGCGCCTTTTGTACTCGAACTGCCGACCTACCGCTTGCCCACGCTAAAAAGCGTGCTCCTGCACATGTGGGAGAAGACGCGCGGCTTCGTGAAGCGCGCGTTCACGGTGATTCTTGCTGCAAGTGTCCTGATCTGGTTCCTGCAATCCTTCGATTTTTCGCTCAACATGGTCGCGGACAGCTCCACTTCGATTCTGGCCTACGTGGGCATGGTGATCGCGCCCGTCCTCCTCCCTCTGGGATTCGGTACGTGGCAGGCGGCGACGGCGCTGGTGACGGGGTTTACCGCCAAGGAAGTGGTGATAAGCACGATGGCCGTGTTGTACGTGGCCGAAGCGGGCATGCTAAGCACGGTCCTGCAAGGCGTGTTCACGCCGCTTTCGGCCTATGCGTTCATGGCGTTCACGGCCCTGTATCTGCCCTGTGTGGCGGCATTTTCGGCGATGGTGCGCGAGATGGGCTCCTGGAAATGGGCTTTGGGGGCGGCGGGCTTTCAGACGCTGGTCGCGTGGACCGTGGCGTTAATCATATTCCAGGGCGGGAGGCTTTTGGGGCTCAGCTGAAGGAAGGCGCTGATGATGAACTGGATCGACTGGATCGTGGCGGGCGTCATCATCGTATTAACGGTGGTCATCGTGGTCCGCGGCATACTGAAAAGGCGGAAAAAGGACGCGCCCATGTGTTCAGGATGCCCGTACGCGAACGAGTGCGTCCGGGGCGGAGACTGCCCCAGGAAGACGGGGCCGAAAAAACAGGCGTAGCCCTGTCGAAAAAACGACAATCTGTCACAATTTTGCTGCTCATCCATAATATTTAACGGGGATTTTTTAGAAATAACGCATTCCGGTATTTATTTTTTGTGTTTTTTTTGGTAACATGTTGCATGTTAGGCAATGACGTCTTGCAAAATTGGATGCGGATTTATGCCCCTATTCTAACATGCCTTTTGGGCGCATCGGGGGTATTTTGCTGATAGCGGGGGATATGAATGAAGAATGCCAACACGCCGCGGGGACTCTACCGGCCGGGTTTTGAACACGACGCCTGTGGGATCGGCGCAATCGCCAGCATAAAAGGGATAAAAAGCCATAAGGTCGTCGTGGATGCGCTGGACATCCTCGTCAACCTCGAACACAGGGGCGGGGTCGGCGCGGAGAGGAACACGGGCGACGGGGCGGGGATGCTCCTTCAGCTCCCGCACCGGTTCTTTGTGATCGAGGCGCAAAAACACGGCGTGATCCTGCCGGACCCGGGCGAATACGCGGCAGGCATGCTGTTCCTTTCGGCGGATCCGGGCCTGGCCGGATACGGGAAGGCGTTTTTCGAGCGCATCGCGCGGGAGGAGGGCTTCGAGTTCCTGTTCTGGCGCGAGGTCCCGCACGATCCCTCGGAACTGGGCAGGACGGCGTTTGAGTGCAAGCCTTCCATATGGCAGCCTTTCGTTTCGCATACGCAAAAAGGCCTGACGACCCTTGAGTTCGAGCGCAGGCTGTACGTCCTGCGGCGCGTGACGGAAAGCGCCGTCCTAAAGGACGAAAGGCTGTCCAAGGACACGTTCTATTTCTCCTCGCTCTCGGCCAGGACGATCGTGTACAAGGGCATGCTGATGGCGTCGCAGATCAGGCGGTTCTACCCGGACCTGACCAACGCCCGCGTCGAGACCGCGATCGCGCTGGTGCACTCGCGCTACAGCACGAATACGTTCCCGAGCTGGGAGCGGGCCCATCCCTACCGCTACATCATCCATAACGGCGAGATCAACACGCTGCGCGGGAACATCAACCGCCTCTACGCGCGGCAGAGCAAGCTCGATTCGCCTACGCTTGGGAGCGACCTCAAGCGCATACTGCCCATCATCAACAAGGAGGGGTCGGACTCGGCGATACTGGACAACACGCTGGAGTTTTTGACGATGGCCGGCAGGGAACTGCCCAAGGCCGTGATGATGACCGTGCCCGAGCCGTGGATACATAACGACAGGATATCCGACAGCCTCAGGGCGTACCTCGAGTACAACGCCATATTGATGGAGCCCTGGGACGGACCCGCCGCCGTGATCTACAGCGACGGGGAGATCCTCGGCGCTGTCCTGGACAGAAACGGCTTGCGTCCCTCGCGCTACTACATCACCAGGGACGACCATGTGATCCTCGCATCCGAAGTGGGCGTCATCGACATCGACCCGGCAAACATAGCGGAAAAACGGCGGCTGCAGCCCGGCAACATGCTCGCGGTGGACACCGCCAAGGGGCGCATCATAAGCAACGACGAGCTCAAGGAAGGCTACGCCGACGAGCACCCTTTCAGGCAGTGGCTGAATGAGGAACTGCTGTACGCCGACAGGCTCGACATGCCCGGCGAAAAAGAGGAGCGGCTCTCGCGCGAGCAGCTCCTGTTCCGCCAGAAGGCGTTCGGGTACTCGTACGAGGACGTCAGCGATACGATCACCCATATGGCCGACCGCGGCACCGAGCCGATCGGGTCCATGGGCATCGACGTCCCGCTCGCGGTCCTTTCCGACAGGCCCAAGCCGCTTTTCGACTATTTCAAGGAGTTGTTCGCACAGGTCACCAACCCGCCCATCGACGCGATGCGCGAGGAGGTCGTCACGGCGACCAACGTGTACCTGGGCACCGACGGCAACCTTCTGAGGGACAGCCGCGAGAACTGCCGCATGATCCGGCTGGAGAGCCCGATCCTGGATTTCGAGCGGTTCCAGAAGATCAAGCACGTGGACCGGGAAGGGTTTTCTGTCGCCACGCTCTCCACGCTCTTTGACAGGCGGCGCGGCGAAGGCGCGCTGGCAGAGGCGCTCGGGCGCCTTTGCGAAGAGGCGTACAGGCTCTACCAAAACGGCCACAACCTGCTGATCCTCAGCGACAGGGGGATGAACCGCAACATGGTGCCGATCGCGTCGGCCCTGGCGCTCTCGGCCGTGCACCATCACCTGGTCCGACTGGGCGTGCGCACGGCGCTGGACCTCATCGTCGACACCGCCGAGCCGCGCGAGGTACATCATTTCGCGGTGCTGCTGGGCTTCGGCGCGTCGGCCGTCTACCCGTACCTCGCGCACCGGACCGTGCGCGGACTGTGCGAGGAGAAGGTCATAAGCCTGCCTTACGAAAAAGCGATTCAAAACTACAACAAAGCGGTGCTCAAGGGCGTTATCAAGGTGCTTTCCAAGATGGGCATCTCGACCATACAGTCCTACCAGGGCGCGCAGATATTCGAGGCCGTCGGGATCAGCGACGAAGTGATCGACAGATACTTCACCAACACCGTGAGCCGCGTGGGCGGCGTCGGCCTTCGAGAGCTGCAGAAAGAAGCCGAACTCAAGCACGACGAGGCGATTAAAAAGCGGTCGATACAGCGTTACGACCAACTCTCCTCCAACGGGGAACACCGCGCGCGGACGGGGAAGGAGCGGCACCTTTATAACCCGATGACCATCCATACCCTTCAGCAGGCGACAAAGAAAGGCGACTACGGGCTTTTCAAGGAGTATTCCGAGATGCTCGAAGGCGGGGACGGCCCGATCACGCTGCGGGGGCTGATGGACTTCAATTTCGACCCGGACGGCGGCGTCCCCATCGACGAGGTCGAGAGCGTGGACGATATCGTCATGCGCTTCAAGACCGGCGCGATGTCCTACGGTTCGATCTCGCTGGAGGCGCACCAGGCGCTGGCGATCGCCATGAACCGGCTGCACGGGAAATCGAACACGGGCGAGGGCGGCGAGGACCCCGAACGCTATACCCCCGAGCCCAACGGGGACTCGCGGATGTCGGCGATCAAGCAGGTGGCCTCCGGGCGTTTCGGCGTGACTTCCCGGTACCTGGTCAACTCGAAGGAACTGCAGATCAAGATGGCGCAGGGCGCGAAACCCGGCGAAGGCGGGCAGCTCCCCGCGAGCAAGGTATATCCCTGGATCGCGGGCACCAGGGGCACGACCCCGGGCGTTGGGCTCATCTCCCCGCCGCCGCACCACGACATCTATTCGATCGAGGACCTGGCGCAGCTCATCTACGACCTGAAAAATTCCAACGACGAAGCCGGCGTCTCGGTGAAGCTGGTGTCCGAGGCCGGCGTGGGCACGATCGCCGCCGGCGTCTCGAAGGGCGGGGCAAATGTCATCCTGATCTCAAGCCACGACGGCGGCACGGGCGCGTCGCCGCGCAACTCGATCAAGCACGCGGGGCTGCCCTGGGAACTCGGGCTCTCGGAAACGCACCAGATCCTGCTTTGTAACCGGCTGCGCGAACGCGTGCGCGTCGAGACGGACGGCAAGCTGATGACCGGGCGCGACGTCGTGATCGCGGCTTTGCTGGGTGCGGACGAATACGGTTTCGCGACAGCGCCGCTGGTGGCGCTGGGCTGCGTGATGATGCGCGTATGCAACCTGGACACCTGCCCGGTCGGCATCGCGACGCAGAACGAGGAACTGCGCCGGCGGTTCCGGGGGAAGCCCGAATACGTCGTCAACTTCATGCGCTTCGTCGCGCAGGAGATGCGCGAATACATGGCCAGGCTCGGTTTCAGGACCGTCAACGAGATGATCGGGCGGATCGACAAGCTGAGGAAACGGGACGGCGTCAAGGGCTGGAAGGCGAGGACGGTGGACCTGAAAGGCATACTCGACCCGGAGGGCATCGACAAGACGAAGGCCGTGCATTACAGGAAGGACGCCGAGTTCGACCACCGGCTCGACCGCGTGATCGACAGTACGCTGTTCCTCCGGCAGTGCGAACCGGCGCTGGAGCGCGGGGAAAGGGTCAGGTTCAGGGCCGAGATCAACAACATCAACCGCACCGTGGGCACGATACTGGGCTCCAGGGTGTCGCGCAGGTACCCCGATGGCCTGCCCGACGACACGATCATCATCGACTGCCACGGCTCCGGCGGACAGAGCTTCGGCGCTTTCCTGCCCAGGGGCGTCACCATTAACGTCGAAGGCGACGCCAACGACTATTTCGGCAAGGGCCTCTCGGGAGGCAGGTTATCGTTGCGCCCGCCCGCTCTCAGCACGTTCGCGCCCGACGAGAACATCGTCGTGGGCAACGTCGCCTTCTACGGCGCGACCGGCGGCAGCGCGTTCATAAACGGCGTGGCGGGCGAGCGTTTCTGCGTGCGCAACTCGGGGGCGCGCGCCGTCGTCGAGGGCGTGGGCGACCACGGCTGCGAGTACATGACGGGCGGGGTTGCCCTGATCCTCGGGCGCACGGGCATCAACTTCGCCGCGGGCATGAGCGGGGGAATCGCCTACCTTTACGAGGAGGAACCGGACTTTTCGTCCAAAATAAACTTCTCGATGGTGAAGCTCTACGGCACGGACGAGACGGACCACGGCGCCATACGCGAGCTTCTCGAAGGGCACCTGAGGCTGACCGGCTCCCCCAAGGCGGAGCGCATCCTCGCCGACTTCGAAAACCACCGGGAGCGGTTCCATAAGGTCGTGCCCAACGACTACGAGAAGATGCTCGCGACCATCGAACGGAAGCTTCAGGTGGGCCTTAGCAGGAAAGACGCGGAGATCGAGGCCTTTTACGAGAACTGCAGAAACAATAATTCCAGGGAGTGAGGCAAGAAGAATGGGTAAGCCCACCGGATTCATAGAATACAACAGGAAAGAGGGGCCGAACGTTCCCGAAAAGGAACGCGTCGCCAACTGGGAGGAGTTCCACAAACGCCTGCCTCAAGAGGAGCAACGCATCCAGGGCGCCCGGTGCATGGACTGCGGGACGCCGTTTTGCCAGTCCAACCTCATGCTGGGCGGGATGGCGTCGGGCTGCCCGCTATGCAACCTGATTCCCGAATGGAACGACCTGGTCTGCCGGGGGAGATGGAAGGAAGCTTTTTTGCGCCTCATGTACACCAACAACTTCCCCGAGTTCACCGGCCGCGTATGCCCCGCGCTGTGCGAGTCCGCGTGCACGGCAGGCCTCAACGGCGACCCGGTCTCCATCAGGGAAAACGAGCGCGCGATCATAGAAACGGCGTACGAGAACGGCTGGATGGTCCCCGTCGTCCCCGGGGTGCGCACCGGCAGGAAGGTGGCGGTCATCGGCTCGGGCCCTGCGGGGCTTGCGGCCGCCGATTCCCTGAACCGGCTGGGGCACAGCGTCACGGTGTACGAGCGACACGACCGTCCGGGCGGCCTGCTCATGTACGGCATCCCCAATATGAAGCTGGACAAGTCGGTCATCATGCGCAGGGTGGACCTGATGCAAAAAGAAGGCGTCGTATTCAGGACCGAAATGGACGTCGGCAAAAACGTGGACGCCAAAGAGATTATGGAGGAATACGACGCGGTGGTGCTGGCCTGCGGCGCGTCCAAGCCGCGCGACCAGCAGGTGGAGGGGCGCGAACTGGAAGGCATCCATTTCGCCGTGGACTATCTGCGGGCGAACACCAAAAGCCTGCTCGATTCAGGCCACGGGGACGGAAACCATATTTCCGTCAGGGACAAGGACGTCATCGTCATCGGCGGCGGCGACACCGGCACGGACTGCGTGGGCACCGCCCTTCGCCAGGGCTGCAGGTCGGTGCGCCAGATCGAGATCATGCCCGAGCTTCCCGCGACGCGCGCCGACAACAATCCCTGGCCGCAGTACCGGCGGGTGCTGAAGGTGGATTACGGCCAGCAGGAGCATATCGCGCTTTACGGTTCGGACCCGCGCACCTACAACACGACCGTCACCCGTTTCGAGGGGGAGGACGGCCGGGTGACCAAAGCGCACACGGTCGGGGTCGCATGGGAGAAGGACACAAGCGGCAGGTTCGTGCCCAAGCATGTAGCCGGTTCGCAAAGGGTTCTGAACGCACAGCTCGTGCTCATCGCGATGGGCTTTGTGGGCGCAGAGGATTATGTGGCTGAGGCGTTCGGCGTAAAACGCGACGGACGCGGGAACGTGGACGCCGCTTACGGGGACCACGGCACGAACGTGGATAAAGTCTTTGCGGCAGGGGACGTTCGCAGGGGGCAGTCCCTCGTCGTTTGGGGCGTCGCTGAAGGGCGGAACGCCGCGCTCGCCGTGGACGAATACCTGATGCGCTCTGAGGAATTGACGGCCTGACGATAAAGTTGTGCTTTCACTTATGCGGCGCAGGCTGTATAATGTACGGGTAAACACTATGTAAACACTATAATATATGGGTGGTGGCGGGATGAAACCGGAAAGGAAATACAACCTCCTGTTGGGCCTGGCTATGATAGTCGGGATAGGCGGGTTCATGTTGATAATAGCCGTGGTGTTCCCTGTCCTGAAAAAGGGAGATTTGCTGGGGCCGGCCGTGATTTTCGTCTGGGCGATGCTTGTCTTTTTCCTGCTATTTTTGCGTTACCGCATCGCGAAAAAGGACGCCGAAATCCAGGCGCAGATCAAAAAGGACGCCGCTAAGTTTGCCAAGCTGCAAGAGGAAAAACAAGCCAGGAAGGGGAAAAGGACAAAGATCATCGCAAACCCCTTCAAAGACCAGGAAGCACTCGTCGATGACGACGGGGAAGAGGACGAAAACGAGCCGCCCGAGGGCGACTGATATTGGGCCGGGGAACCCGGTACCGCCGTTAATTGTTTAACATCCGCCTGCGGACAACCGCAGGCGGATGTTGTTTTTGCCGAAAAGCCGTTTTTTTAAGGAGCCGGGAGAACCTCGTTCGGGCAGGTGGATGCGGCTATGGGCACGCGTTCAACCGGTCGGGACCTGCGTGGTTGATCTGGCGGGTCCTCCAGCTTCCCTTCTGCACGTAGAAAATGCTGATGAGTATCGCCGCCAGCGTCGCGACGGGGACGGAAACGGCGATCCCGTCCGTGCCGATCACGGGCACGAGCAGGAGGGCGAGCGGCGCGCGCAGCAGGGAATTGAAAATAGAGTTGACGAGGGTAAACCAGGTCTGTCCCGACGCGGTCGCTAGCGCGTTGAGGGAGAACACGATCGAGGCGAGGATATAGTCGAAGCTCACGATGCGGATATACGAAACGCCGACGGCCAGTACGTCCGGGTCCTGGGTGAAACCGGCGAAGATGGCCTGCGGGAACAACTGAACGAGGGCGAAAATCAGGACGGAAAGCCCCAGGGATATGCGCATGCCGACGTACATCGTGTGTTTCGCGCGGTCGTACAGGCACGCGCCCAGGTTCTGCCCGGCCATTGAGGAGATGGACGAACCCATCGCGAGCCCGGGCAGGATGGCCAAGCCGTTGACCTTGGACGCGATTCCGACAGCCGCCGAGGTCGCGACGCCGAAGGAGTTGGCGAGCCCGACGAGTATCGCGAAAGAGAGCATGACGAACGCGGACTGTGCCGAGGACGGCAGCCCGATCTTCAGCAGCAGCCTGACCTTGTCCGCGTGCAGGCGGAAGCTTTTGAGCCTGAAATCGAAGACGAACTTGTTGCGCATCAGGTAGACGACAGAGATGACGAAGCTCGCGGCCTGCGCGATGACCGTGGCCAGCGCCGCTCCCGCCGCCCGCATCCCCATACCGCCGACGAACAACAGGTCGAGCGCGATGTTGATCCCCGTAGCGATGGCCACGAAGACCATCGGGCGCACGGAGTCGCCCATGCCGCGCAGCATCGCGCAGACGGCGTTGTATCCGAATATGAAGACCGTGCCGCTTATGCAGATGGTCAGGTACGCCTGCGCGTCCGCGAACGCCTCGGCCGGCGTCTGGAGGAGGTGCAATATGGGCTCGCAGAAAAGGAGCATGATTCCGGTGATGAACACGGCCGAGATGGCGTAGATCGAAAACATCGAGCCGATGGTGGCCGTAAGCTCTTTATGCTGCTTTGCGCCGAGGTACTGCGCTATTAGTATCGTTCCGCCGACGGTGAACCCGATGATCAGGTTGGTGACTATATGGGTCACGAAGCCGCCGGTGTTGATCGCCGAGATTCCGACGGGCCCCACGTACCAGCCGGCGATGAGCATGTCGACGATGTTGTAGAGGGCCTGTAAAAAAGTGGAAAGCAAAAAAGGCCAGGAAAAGCGGATGAGGTTGCGGATGATGCTGCCTTCGGTAAGGTCTGCATAGAACTTCTTCATCGGGCGGCGCTCCTGTTGAAGATACATTAAGTCTTCCTATCATAGAACGGGGAGTGTATTTTGTCAATAAATCGCGACGGCCGGGGCATGGTTTTCAAGCGGGCGCGAATATGGTATAATGGCTCACAAACTATGCTAAAGGAGTGGGAGGATGCAGCGGGCGCAGAAGAAAGCCGTCGCCCTCGAATGTCTGCCGGCGTACACGCTGGGCGAAGAGCTCTTTAACGCGATTTCGCACGGCGTAGGCGCGCTGCTTTCGGTCATCGGCCTTATCGCCATGACCATGGCCGCGGCTAAGACCGGCGCCATGCTCCGCGTTGCGTGCGCCGTCATCTACGGCACCGCCCTTTTCATGCTCTATTCCATGTCCACGCTCTACCATTCGCTGCGCGGAAGGGCTAAACGCGTGATGCGCGTCTGCGACCACTGCAGCATCTTTATCCTCATCGCGGGGACGTACACGCCCTATACGCTCATCCTCCTTCCCCAGAGCGTCGGGCTCAAGCTTTTAATCGCGATCTGGGCCTGCGCCGTCCTCGGCATCACGCTTACGGTGGTGAACCTGGAACGGTTTAAAAAGGTGTCCTTCGCCTGTTACATCGGAATGGGCTGGGCCGTCATTTTCGCCATCGGCCCCTTAGCCCGGGCGATCGCTCCCGCCGGCCTGCAGCTCATGATAGCCGGGGGCGTCGCCTATATGCTCGGCCTGGGCTTTTACGCCTGGAAGAGATACCGTTATATGCATTCGGTCTGGCACCTGTTCGTGCTGGCCGGGAGCGCGGCGCACTTCGTTTCCATATTCTTTTATGTGATCCCTTCCTGACGCCTCGCCGGGGCAAACCTCGACGATTTATTCAGACAAAACGCGCCGTACGGCGCGTTTTTTTTGTACACACGCCGCGAAGCCCCGCCCAAGCAGTTGCCCGCGTAGCTCTGCCCGAACAACCCACGCAAAGCACAGCTTTGCGTGGAAGAGGAGGAGCAACAAAGCGGTGCGAGGAATCCCCGGAACGCGAAGCGTATAGGGGGTTCTGAGCGAAGCGGAATTTGCTCAAATGCAGTGCGAAGCCCCGCCCAAGCAGCTGCCCGCGCAGCCCCGCCCAAACAACCCACGCAAAGCACAGCTTTGCGTGGAAGAGGAGGAGCAACAAAGCGGTGCGAGGAATCCCCGGAACGCGAAGCGTATAGGGGGTTCTGAGCGAAGCGGAGTTTGCTCAAATGCAGTGCGAAGCCCCGCCCAAGCAGCTGCCCGCGCAGCCCCGCCCAAGCAACTGCTCGCGCAGCCCTGCCCGAACAACTCCCGCGAAGCCTCGCCCAAGCAGCTGCCCGCGTAGCCTTGCCCGAACAACCCACGCAAAGCACAGCTTTGCGTGGAAGAGGAGGAGCAACAAAGCGGTGCGAGGAATCCCCGGAACGCGAAGCGTATAGGGGGTTCTGAGCGAAGCGGAGTTTGCTCCGACGAGTGGAGCGTAGTTTGCTCCGACGAGTGACATACGCGTGCCCCCCTGCTCATAGATTGTAATAAAGCTTGTTTACGGGGGGCGCGTCAGGTGAAGGAATATATTGAGAAAAGGGCTCTGGAGATTGCCCAGCATATCATCGAAACCGGGTCGACGGTGCGTGAAGCGGCGAAGGCGCACAAGGTTTCCAAGTCTACCGTTCACAAAGACATGTCCGAACGCCTGCCCAGGATCAACGTGCAGATGTACAAACAGGTCAAACGCATCCTGGAGAAGAACAAGGCGGAGCGGCATATCCGGGGAGGCAAAGCCACGTATCTCAAATACAAAAACGGCTATAAAAAGCCCCGGAAAGTCCTGCCAGCAAAGCCGTAGTAATTGACAACAAACCGGCTTCCATGTATTATTGTGTAGAGTATGAGGGGCATTTACGCCAATGGGACTTCGTACTGAAAGGAAACGATAATACATGCGCTGGTTTGAATTTAGCGACGTTGGAATAGATTTGGGCACCGCAAGCGTACTCATATATGTTAAGGACAAGGGCATCGTGCTGCGCGAGCCTTCCGTGGTTGCGATAAACAAGGTTACGGGCAAGATGCTCGCGGTCGGGGACGAGGCGCGCAAGATGCTGGGAAGGACCCCCGGCAACATCGTGGCCATACGGCCGCTCCAGGACGGCGTCATTTCGAACTACGACATCACGGAGAGGATGCTCCGGTTTTTCCTTCGCAAGGTGGTGGGCCGGCGGATCTTCTTCAAGCCGCGTGCCGTGGTATGCGTCCCCAGCGGCGTGACCGAGGTCGAAAAACGCTCCGTGGTCGAAGCCACCGAACAGGCCGGAGCGAGCCGCGCGTACTGCATCAAGGAGCCCATAGCGGCGGCGATCGGCGCGGGCATCGACATCGCTGTGCCCAACGGCAACATGATCATCGACGTCGGCGGCGGCACGACGGACGTCGCCGTCATATCCCTGGCGAACATGGTCATCGCCGATTCGATAAAATGCGCCGGCGACAAATTCGACGAAGCGATCTCGCGCTATATGCGCAAGAAGCACAACCTGCTCATCGGCGACCGTACGGCCGAAATGATGAAGATCACCATCGGTTCGGCCTATCCGAGGAAGGAGCCGGTCTACACGACGGTCACCGGGCGCAGCCTCGTCGCGGGCCTGCCCAAGGAGATCACGGTCAGCTCCGACGAGATGATCGAGGCCCTGGAAGAGCCGCTGCAGGCCATCATGGAGGTTGTGCATTCCATCCTCGAACGCACGCCGCCCGAGCTTTCGGCGGACATCGCGGAAAACGGGATATGCATGACGGGCGGAGGATCGCTCCTCTACGGGCTGGACAGGCTGTTGTCCGAGCACACGAAGATCCCCTGCTATGTCGCGGAAGACGCCATCTCCTGCGTGGCCATAGGTACGGGAAAGGCGTTGATGAACCTGTCCCAGTACGCTTCCGGCGCCGTTTTCGACTACAGGCGGGGCGACTATTACGAGGAGCCCTGACGATGCCGACGAAAACACTCTGCTTATCAGAGTGTTTTTTGTCTTTATCAGGCAATATAATAATGAACTTTACTGGTTTGACATCACCCCTGAATTCTTATATAATAATTTAGCTTTGAATTTAACTTTTGTGAAAGAATATATTGGAAATTTTGTAACATTTTGCCGGGCCGGCCGGGCAGGAGGAGCCGTATAATGTCGAAGCGGAAGAAAATCATCCGTGCGCTGTATATCACGATCGCCGTCCTGATCATTGCGGCGTGCGGGTTCGGCGTGCTCGCCTACATGAGGGCGAAAAACGCCTGGGAGAACCCGCAGGACACCCTGAAAGCCGGAGCCGATACGTACGGGTACAAGGACAGCGTCGTGAACCTCGTGCTCATCGGCACGGACAGCAGCGCCGCGCGCGAAGCCCTGAACAAGGGGGTGCGGACGGACACCATCGTGATATGCGCGATCGATATGGAGGAGAATACGGTGCGCTGCATCACGATCCCCCGGGACACGTACACCACCGTCAACGTCATCAACAACAGGGGCGAAGTGGTGGGGGAGGGCGTGAACAGGATCAACGCGGCGTATATGCTGGGAATCAACGGCAACAAGGGATTTGAATACCAGAACACGCTCGACGCGCTCGGCGCCCTTTTCGGGAACCAGAAGATACCGTTCCAGTATTACGCGGCCATCGACATGGACGGCATCATCCCGATCGCCGACGCGGTGGGAGGCGTGCCGGTCACGCTGGACGCCACCATCCCCGGCGTCGGCCAGCAGGGACAGAGCGTGGTCCTCTCGGGACAGGCGGCGGAGGATTACGTGCGCACGCGCAAGGGCGTCACCGGCGGATCCGACCTCAACCGGGCGAAACGGCAGCAGGCGTTCTTCCTGGGAATCGCCAAGCAGATCAAGGCGATGGGCCCTATGGACGCGGTGCCGCGGCTGTGGTCGAGCCTCCAGCAGTATTTCGAGACCAACATGTCCCTCGAGGACATGCTGGCGTTCGCGAGCATACTCAACAAGACGGACGTGGGGGAGATCGACTTCACGATGCCCGTGGGCACGACGGGCATGCTCAACGGCATGAGCCTGTTCTTCCCCGACGACGAGCAGCTCCAGAACCTGGCGCTGGACACCTGGTTCAACCTCCCGCCGGGGACGGAACTCTGGACCAGCACGCCGCGCAAGACGCCTTCGAGGATCATCGCCACGCCGACGTACAAGGTCTATACGCCCCCGCCGACGCCCAAGCCCACGCCGACGCCTTCGCTAACGCCTTCGCCCACGCCCGAGCCCACGGAGGAGCCGGAGGACACGCCGGACCCGACCGTGAAGCCGACGAAGAAGCCGACGCCGACGACGACGAATACGCCGACGCCGACGAATACGCCGACGCCGACGAAGACGGAGACGCCGACGCCGACAACGTCGACGTCCACGGCTGATTCGGGAGGAGAATAACAGACAGGGCAACGAAGAGCAGCGGCGCTGCTCTTCGTTTTTTTCGGGTTTTACCGTTTCGCCCTGTCCCAGAGGCCGTAGGCCTCCGTGTTCTGAAGGGCGTGGAGCATCCTCTCCTTGGCCCCCGGTATCTCGGCGGCGATCCGCCCAAGGAGCGCCTTCATTTCCTGGCGTTTGGTGCGCCCGTCGGCCGGGCAGGGGTTTTCGGCGACCGGGAGCGACAGGCGCCTTACCGCGTTTCTGATGTGCTTTTCGGGGAGGTAGAGCATGGGCCGTATGAGGGTGATGCCGGTGCGGTCCAGGTAGGACCGGGGGGAGAGCGTATAGACGCGGCCCTCGTAGAAAAGGCTGAGGAAGAAGGTCTCGAGCGCGTCGTCCATGTGGTGGGCGAGCGCCACCTTGTTGCAGCCCAGCCGTTTCGCGTGATCGTTGAGCGCGCCCCGGCGGAGCTTGGCGCACAGCGAGCACGGGTTCTTTTCTTTTCGGATGTCGAAGACGACGGCCGCGATGTCGGTGGGGACCACGTGGAAGGGGACGCCGTTTTCGCGCGCGTACGCCTTTAGCGGCGAGGCGTCCGTACCGGGGAAACCGAGCTGCAGGTGGACGGCGCAGAACGTGAAGGGGACGGGGGAGAAATACTGGTACAGGCGCATGGCGTGCATGAGCAGCACGCTGTCTTTTCCTCCCGAAACGCCCAGCGCGATATGGTCGCCGGGGTCGATCAGGCGGTAATCCGCGCAGGCGCGCCGGATGCAGCCCAGCACTTTTTTCATGCCCGGTCCTCCTTTACGTTCATACCCCATTATAACCCCCGGGGGCCGCGGGCGGAAGGCGGACCCGTTGACATTGCCGGAAGGCACCCAGTATAATAATCTCTGGAACTAGAGGCTAAATTATCCTTAGCCGGATTGGAAAACGCGCCGTATGAATTTTGGACAGATCCTTTCCGTGATAGGCACGGCATGCCTGCCGGTGATTGAACTAAAGGGAGCCATCGCCACGGGCCGGCTCATGGATTTTCCGCTCTGGGAAACTTTCCTGCTGGCGTATATCGGATCGATACTTCCGGTACCGTTTATACTGCGTTTCTCACAACCTTTGATGGCGCGGCTCCGCCAGACGAAACCGTTAAAACGCATGGCGCACTGGGTGGAGGCGCGGACGTTGCGCAAGAGTTCGACGATCCGCAAATACAGCCTGGTGGGGCTTTTCATTTTTGTGGCGATCCCGCTGCCTACCACCGGCGTGTGGACAGGCGCGCTGATCGCCTCGTTTCTCGGGCTCAAGCTCTGGCCGTCGTTCATCATCATCCTGATGGGGAACGCGGTGGCGGGGCTGCTCGTGCTGAGCATCAGTTACGGAGTATTCTAGCTACGGGCCGTACCGGCTGAAAAGGAGAATGAAATGGACAAAAGACTGTTTACATCGGAGTCGGTCAGCGAGGGGCATCCCGACAAGCTTTGCGACCAGATCGCGGACGCCGTTCTCGACGCGATACTCACCGGCGACGCCACTGCGCGCGTCGCCTGCGAGACCGTGGCCACGACCGGCCTGATCCTGGTGATGGGGGAGATCACAACCGGCTGTTACGTGGATATAGAGCGAATCGTGAGGGACACGGTGCTCAAAATCGGCTACGACTCGTCGGACCTGGGGTTCGACGGCAGGACCTGCGCGGTCCTCACCTGTATCGACGAGCAGTCGCCGGACATCGCGCAGGGCGTCAACGTCTCGCTCGAATCGAGGATGGGGCTGGCGGCGGCGGAGACCGGCGCGGGGGACCAGGGGATGATGTTCGGATACGCCTGCGACCAGACGCCCGAGCTGATGCCCATGCCCATCGAGTTCGCGCACCGCGTGATGCGCGAGCACGCCCGGGTAAGGAAGAGCGGGAAGCTGCCCTTTTTGCGCCCCGACGCGAAGGCCCAGGTGACGGTCGAGTACCGCGGCGGCCGCCCCGCGCGCGTGGACACGGTGGTCGTTTCCACGCAGCATTCCCCCGACGCAAAGCAGGAGGAAATCCACAGAGGCGTGGTCGAGGACATTGTCAGGGCCGCTTTGCCCGAAGCGTACCTCGACGCCGAAACCCGCTACCTCGTCAACCCGTCGGGCCGGTTCGTCGTCGGCGGGCCGCACGGGGATTCGGGGCTCAGTGGCCGCAAGATCATCGTGGATACCTACGGCGGCTACGCGCGCCACGGCGGCGGGAGCTTTTCGGGCAAGGACCCGAGCAAGGTCGACCGCAGCGCGTCCTATATGACGCGATACGTCGCGAAGAACCTGGTCGCGGCCGGGGTCGCGCGCGAGGTCGAACTGCAGATCGCCTACGCGATCGGCGTGGCGCGGCCCATCTCGGTCAACGTCGACAGTTTCGGCACGGGCGCGATGCCGGATAGCGAGATCGCGGCGCTGGTGCAGAAGCGCTTCGACATGCGCCCGTCCGCGATCATCGAGCAGCTTTCCCTGCAGCGCCCGATCTATCTGCAGACCGCGGCCTACGGTCACTTCGGAAGGGGGGATCTCGACCTGCCCTGGGAGCGCACCGACCGCGCCGGCGACCTGAAGCGGGGCCTTTGAGGTGGCGCCATGACCGAATGGGAAGGCACCGTCGAAGAGATCGTGTTCCGCAACGAGGAAAACGGTTTCACGGTGCTGGAACTGAACACGCCGGACGGCACCGTGACGGCGGTGGGCTGCATGCCGCTCGTGCAGGAGGGAGAACGCCTGCTCATCAGGGGGGAGTGGCGGGACCACAGCGTTTACGGGCGCCAGGCCCAGGTACAACACTACGAGACGTCCCGCCCGGAAACGTTCAGGGACATGGAACGCTATCTCGCGAGCGGGCTCATCAAGGGCGTGGGGCCGGCGACGGCGAAACTGATCGTCGGCAGTTTCGGGGAAGAGACGTTCGACGTCATCATGTACCGCCCGCACCTGCTCACCCGGATACGCGGCATCGGCGAGAACAGGGCCGAGACCATCGCGTACTCGTTCAGCGAACAGGCCCGTATGCGCGAGATCATGATGGAACTGCAGGATTTCGACGTCACGGTCAACCAGGCGCTAAAACTCTACAGGATATACGGCGACGCCGCCGTGGAGCGGCTGAAGGAGAACCCGTACCGCCTGATAACGGACGTGCCCGGCATCGGTTTCAAAACGGCGGACCGTATCGCCAAGGGCATGGGCATCCCGGCGGACTCCGGCTTCCGCGTCCGCGCCGGCGTCGGCTATACGCTCGACTACGCGCTGGGGGAAGGGCATACCTACCTCATGCGCGAGCACCTGCTGCCGCTTTCGGTGCGCCTGCTCGGGGTCCCGGACGAACGGGTGGAAGAGGAACTGGGCGCCCTTATCGACGAAGGGACGCTGGTCGAGGAAGCGCTCGAAGGAAGAACCGCCGTGTTCCACCAGCGCGCCATGAGGGCGGAAACCGACGTCGCCGAGAGGCTGATGCGGCTCGTTCGGGGACAGTACGCCCTTAGCGACCTCGACCTTGAAGAAAGGCTCAGGGACTTGGAGCGGCAGGAGAACACGGAACTGGACGAAACGCAGAGGAAGGCCGTGCTCGAGGCGCTGACCGGCGGCGTGATGGTATTGACCGGCGGGCCGGGCACGGGCAAGACGACCATCACCAGGTTCATCATCCGGCTCATGCACGCGCTGGACATGGAGGTCGAACTGTGCGCGCCCACCGGGCGGGCGGCAAAGCGCATGACCGAGGCGACGGGCTTCGAAGCGCGGACCATACACCGGCTCCTCGAATACGGCCGCGGGCCGGGGACGGCTTTCGGCCGGAACGAACACAACCCGCTCGACTGCGACGCCGTGATCGTGGACGAGGTCTCGATGGTGGACGTGTTTTTGATGCGCCACCTCCTTCGCGCGGTGGAGGAGGGGACGCGGCTGGTGCTCATCGGCGACGCGGACCAGCTGCCGTCGGTCGGGCCGGGGAACGTGCTGAAGGACATTATTCGGTCGCAGAGGATAAAGGTCGCCAAGCTCGAAAAGATCTTCCGGCAGGACGATCAGTCGGGTATCGTGGTCAACGCGCACAGGGTCAACGCGGGGAAGATGCCGGTCCTCGACTGCGGGAGCGGCTTCGTGTTCCACGCGCACGAGGACGCCGGCGCGATCGTAGGGACGGTGCTCGCCCTTTGCGAAGCGGAGGCCCGGGGCGACTCGACCCCGCAGGACGTGCAGGTGCTCTCGCCGATGAAAAAAGGCGAAATCGGCGTAAACAACCTCAACATCTGCCTGCAGCGGCGACTGAACCCGCCCTGCGCCGGCAAGGCGGAACTTACGCACGGGGAAACGGTGTTGCGCGAGGGCGACAGGGTGATGCAGACGCGCAACAACTACCAGACGGAATGGACGTTGGAAACGTCGGGCAGGATCGAAAAGGGCCTGGGGGTCTTCAACGGCGACATAGGCTACGTGGTGCGCATCGATACTGAGGAACACGCGGCAAGCGTCCTGTTCGACGGCGAAAGGCTCGCGGTGTACGACCGTGCCCAGCTCGACGACCTAGAACTCGCGTACTGCGTCTCCGTCCACAAATCGCAGGGCAGCGAGTTTCCGGTCGTGATCCTGCCCATCGCGGGCGGCGCGCCCATGCTGATGACCCGCAACCTGCTCTATACGGCGCTCACCCGCGCGCGAAACAGAATACATCTTGTTGGGCGACGCTCCGGTATTAACAGGATGGTCCGCAACGACAGGATACGGAAACGGTATTCTGCACTGTGGCATTTCCTGTGCGAAATCGAGTAAAAGCAGTTTATGCTTTTTGGTGGGGGGCGAATGTATGACAGGAATGATTCAAAGGATGCGCGAGCGCATGATCCGGCTTATCTACCCGCATGACGTTGCCTGCCTGATATGCTCGGGCGAGGCGGACGTAGCGCCCGGGTACGGGATCTGCCAGACGTGTTCGGCGCGCCTGCCGCGGGTGACAGGGGAACTGGAAACGGGCGGCAACCGGGCGTTCGACGCGCTGGCGTCGCCGTTCTATTATGAAACGCCGCTGAAGGAACTGATCCACCGCTTCAAGTATTCGAATCAGCGCTATATCGCAAAGGGACTCGCCCATTACATGGCCGACGCAGTGCGGGAAGCGGGGTGGCCCGCCCTGCACGCGGTCGTGCCCGTACCGCTGCACGAGGCGCGGCGAAGCGAGCGAGGGTTCAATCAGGCGGCGCTGCTGGCCTCCGAAATCGCGCAGCTTCTCGAAATCGATCTGGACCGGGAAGCGCTCGTGCGTGTCCGCCAAACGAAAACGCAGACGCTGCTGGACAGGGCGGAACGCGAAAGGAACGTGCAAAACGCGTTCGCGGTCCCTGAAACGGCCCGGATCGAGGGTGCTACGCTCCTGCTGGTCGACGACGTCGTGACGACGGGGACGACTGCGGACGCCTGTGCCAAAGCGCTCAAGGCGGCGGGCGCGAAGGCCGTGTACGCAGTGAGCGCCTGCACGCGCACGATAGAGTAGAAATTTGTATCATCCTGTCGGCCGTTCAATTTTTTCTTGTATTGGCCTTCGGATGTGTTATAATAAAAAGAGTTTACTCGTTCCTGGGTCTGTGGTTGAAAATCGATGCTAGTCGCAGGCGAAGCGATCCACGTAAGCCGGATAGAGTCTGGCGATCATGGTGCGGCCTAGATGTAAGACCGGCCAGGTTTGGAAAATTGATTGGTCCAACGTTTTGTCCTTTTCAAATTACGAAGAGAGTCGAGCGTTCCCAGGCGCAAGTGTCCATACCTGAGAGGAGTTCTAGTGAGGAAGGTAAATCTTTGAGCGAAGCTTCCAGTCGGCGAGTGTGGGGACAAAGACCAGGTCAGCTAGGAAATGCGTAAACGGAAAAACTTTTTCGTAAGGAGTATACCATGTACGAGGACAAAACGTTGATATGCAAGGATTGTGGAGCGGAGTTCGTGTTCACTGCCGGCGAGCAGGAGTTTTATGCGGAGAAAGGTTTCATGAACGAACCCGGGCGCTGCAAGGCTTGCAGGGACAGCCGCAAGGCAAACGGCAGGAATGCGGGCAAACCCAGGGAGATGTATGATGCGGTATGCGCCCAGTGCGGCGCGGCAACGCAGATTCCGTTTATCCCCAAGAACGACAGGCCGATTTACTGCAACGAATGTTTCCAGGCACGCAGGCAATAATTAGCCGAATACCGGATGACGAAAGGGAACGCCTTACTTTGGGTGTTCCTTTTTTGTTTTTTCGGTTTAACAAATGGATAAAGCAAATAATATGAGCAGGAGGTGTCGATTGGCCGGTCAAAAATGACGGCGGCGAACGTTGTAGTCTTTGAAAGGAGTGGACGGTATGCGTATTTCCATCACGGCGAGGAACATGGAAGTGAGTGAGAACCTTCGCAGGCTCATCGAGAAAAAGGCCCGCAAGCTCGGGCGCTACTTCAGGGAGGACACGGAAGTGCTCGTGGGGCTCAACGTCGAAAGGAACCGCCATATCATGGAATTGACGGCGTACTTCGACGGCATCGTCATCCGTGCGGAGGACCACTCGGGAGACATGTACACCACCCTGGACAAGGTGCTCCAGAAGCTGGAGCGCCGCATCAGAAAGTACCGGACCAAACTTGAAAAGAAACTGCATGAGGAGGCGTTCGTATCGGAGTCGCCGGTCTTTTGCGGGATCGATGAACAGGAGGAGTTGGAGGAGCCCAGGGTAGTCCGCACGAAGAACTTCGCATTGAAGCCCATGTCCGTGGAAGAGGCGATCATGCAGATGGAACTGCTGGGGCATAACTTCTTCGTTTTCCGAAACGGGGCGTCTTTGGAAGTGAACGTTGTCTACCGGAGGAACAACGGGGACTTCGGCCTGATCGAACCGGACAACGTCGATTGACAGACAGCATATTTTAAACAAGGAAAGTCGATAATCCGGCGCCGCCGCATCTGCGGCGGCGCCTCTGCCCTATGGCAAACCTGCGGCCTCCGCCCCATTTTGGCGGGGGGACGCCCGCCGCGCGCTGCGTTTGAACAGGCGGCCACCTGTCCTCGGGGGGGGGGATTGACGTCCGGGGCTGCCTGCGCGCGTCAACAATATCGGCCAATAAAAGAGATGTTTTCCCCGGCGGGCGCGAAAGCGCGGTTTTCGTATGTATGGGGCCCTTTGACACGAAATTCGGGGCATAAGGCCGCCCGTCTTTTGCCCGTATTGATTTATAACTTCGCTTCATGCTAAAATGGGTTGATTGCATAACCGATTGGATGGTGGACCAGTGGGCCTTTTAAAAAAAATACTGGGGACGGACAGCAGCACCCCGTTGCGCAAGCTGCAGACGCGCGCTGATGCGATAAACGCGCTCGAGCCCGAGGTGCGCGAACTGACCGACGCGCAGCTTCGCGAGCGTACGGAGCACTTCAAAAAGGAACTGGCCGGCGGGGCGACCCTCGACGAGATTCTGCCGCAGGCTTTTGCGACCGTGCGAGAGGCATCCGTGCGCGTGCTGGGCATGCGCCACTTCGACGTACAGATCATCGGCGGCATCGTACTGCACGAAGGCCGCGTCGCGGAGATGAAGACGGGCGAAGGCAAAACGCTGGTGGCCACCCTTCCGGCGTACCTCAACGCCCTGACCGGCGACGGCGTCCACCTGGTTACCGTCAACGACTATCTCGCCAAACGCGACAGCGAGTGGATGGGCAAGGTCTACAGGTTCCTCGGCCTCACGGTCGGGCTGATTACGCACGAATCGGATACGGAGGCGCGCAGGGAGGCCTATGCGGCCGACATCACCTACGGCACCAACAACGAATACGGGTTCGACTACCTGCGCGACAACATGGTGATCCGCAAAGAGGACATGGTGCAGCGCAGCCTGCACTACGCGATCGTGGACGAGGTGGACTCGATCCTGATCGACGAGGCGCGTACGCCGCTGATCATATCGGGGCGTTCCGAAAAGTCGACGGACCTGTACACGCGCACCGACCGTTTCGTTTCCCGCCTGAAAAACGAGGTAGACTACACGCTCGACGAAAAGCGCAAGGCGGTGGTCCTCACCGAAGAGGGCGTCGCGAAGGCGGAGAAATTCTTCGATATCGACAACCTGATGGACATGGAGAACATGACCATCAACCACCATATCAACCAGGGGCTCAAGGCCTACGCGATCATGCACCGCGACCGCGACTACGTCGTACAGGAAGGGCAGGTCATCATCGTCGACGAGTTCACGGGCCGCCTGATGACCGGGCGCCGGTATTCCGAGGGCCTCCACCAGGCGATCGAGGCCAAGGAGCGCGTGCAGGTGGCGCACGAGAACAAGACGCTGGCTACGATTACGTTCCAGAACTACTTCCGCATGTACGATAAACTCGCGGGCATGACGGGCACGGCCAAAACGGAAGAGGAGGAGTTCAGGGGCATCTACAACCTCGACGTCGCGGTGATCCCCACGCACAAGGAGATGATCCGCGAGGACTTCAACGACGCGGTGTACACTACCGAGCGCGGCAAGTTCAGGGCGGTCGTCGACGAGATCGTCGAATGCCACCGGCGCCAACAGCCGGTCCTGGTGGGCACCGTATCGGTCGAGAAGAGCGAGATCCTCAGCGATATGCTCCTCGAGCGCGGGATAAGGCACGAGGTGCTCAACGCCAAAAACCACCGCAAGGAGGCCGAGATCGTAGCCCAGGCCGGGAAGCTCGGCGCAGTGACCATCGCGACCAACATGGCCGGCCGCGGGACCGACATCATTTTGGGCGGGAACCCTGAGTTCCTCACGAGGCAGGAGATGCGCGCGAGGGGCTACGACGAGGCGATGATCGAGGAGGCGAGCGGGCACGCGGAAACGGACGACGAAGCGCTGATCGAGGCGAGGGCCCTGTTTGCCCAACTGATGGAGAAGCACCGCGCGATGACCGTCGCCGAGCACGCTGAAGTGGTCGGTGTCGGCGGGCTGCACATCATCGGGACCGAACGGCACGAGAGCCGCCGCATCGACAACCAGCTGAGAGGGCGCAGCGGCCGCCAGGGCGACCCGGGAACGTCGCGATTCTATGTGTCCCTCGAAGACGAGCTGATGCGCCTGTTCGGGTCCGAAAGGATCAAGGGCATCATGGAACGGCTCAATCCGGGCGACGAGTACCCGATCGAACACGGCATGCTCTCCAAGCAGATCGAGTCCGCCCAGAAGCGGGTGGAGGCGCGCAACTTCGACATCCGCAAACACGTGCTCGAATACGACGACGTGATGAACCAGCAGCGCGAAGTGATCTACGAGCAGCGCAGGACGGTGCTGCGCGGCGAAGATGTGATCGAATCGATCATGCAGATGGCCGAAGAACTGGTCGACGGCGCGCTTGCCCAGTATCTCGACGAGAACGTGAACGTGGACGATCTGGACCTCGATGGCCTGAACACGTACCTGACGAGGACGTTTTTCGGGGACGGCGAAAAGGCTTTCGATCCGGAGGAAATCGACGAATACAGCAAGGATGCCCTGAAGTCGCTGGTCATGCCCCGGATACGGGAGCGTTATGAAAAGGTGACCCGCCAGGTCGCCGAGGCGGGCGGGAACATGCGCGAGATCGAGCGCGTTGTGCTTTTAAACAACGTCGACCGGCACTGGATGGACCACATCGACGCGATGGACCAGCTGCGGCAGGGCATAGGGCTCAGGGCGTACGCGCACCGGAACCCGATCGTCGAATACAAGGTCGAAGGCTTCGACATGTTCGAGGAAATGGTGCACGGCATCCGCGAGCAGACGGTGGCGATGCTCTTCCACGTGAGCCTGCAGGCGCGGCCCGAAAGGCAGAGGACGGCCCGGCCCACCCGGCTCAGCCACGGGGACGAACCCGCCCGAGAAGACGGGAAGCAGGCGCCCAAGAAGGTCGCGAAAAAGACCGGGCGCAACGCGCCCTGTACGTGCGGGAGCGGCAAGAAATACAAGAACTGCTGCGGACGCAACGTCTGAAGCGGTATATTAACATTTGACGGGAGTGAACGGTTTGATACAGTTGGAAGAGATCCGGCAGAACCTCGATTCGATAGCGCAGATCCTCAAACAGGTAGGTGACTCCCTTTGACCCCGCTGCGTTGAAAGACAGGGTGTCGGCGCTCGAAAAGAAGCTGGAGGACCCGGCTGTCTGGTCGGACAGAGAGAAATCCGGCAGGATAAGCCGCGAACTCAAGGCGGTGCGGGAGAAACTCACGGGCTATGAAAACGCTAAAAGGCGCCTGGAAGACGCATCCGTGCTGGCAGAGCTGGCGGTGGAGGAAGACGATGAGGAGACGCTGCTCGAAGCGGGCAGGGAATTAGAGGCCCTCAGGGAGGACTCGGATAGGCTTCGCCTGCAGACGCTGTTGAAGGGCGACTACGACGCGAACAGCGCGATACTGGCGCTGCACGCGGGAGCCGGCGGCACGGAAGCCCAGGACTGGGTCGCTATGCTGTACCGCATGTTTACCCGGTGGGCGGAGAAAAACGGATACGGGGTGCGTGTGCTCGATTTCCTGGAAGGGGAAGAAGCGGGCATCAAGAGCGTCACCTTCGAAGTCGACGGCCCCAACGCCTACGGCTATCTCAAGAGCGAAAAAGGGGTGCACCGCCTGGTGCGCATTTCGCCTTTCGACGCGTCGGGCAGGAGGCACACGTCGTTTGCCTCGCTGGATGTGATGCCGGTGATCGAAGAGGACGTGGAAGTGGAGATCAACCCCGACGATCTGCGCGTGGACACGTACCGTTCGAGCGGCGCGGGCGGGCAGCACGTGAACAAGACAGACTCGGCGATCCGCATCACGCACCTGCCCACGGGGACCGTGGTGCAGTGCCAGAACGAACGGAGCCAGACGCAAAACCGCGAGACGGCGATGCGCATGCTCAGGTCCAAGCTCGTCGAGCTCAAGGAACGCGAGAACATGGAAAAGATGGCGGCGATCAAGGGCGAGATGAAGCGCATCGAGTGGGGAAGCCAGATCCGCTCGTACGTGTTCCAGCCGTATACCATGGTGAAAGACCACCGGACGGGAGCGGAGTCGGGCAACATCGACGCGGTGATGGACGGGGGACTCGACCCGTTTATCACGGCATTCCTGCAGCAGGCATAACCATGCAGTCAGGAGTATCCATGCCCGGATTCGGCGGGAGCTGTTTTCCAAAGGACATCCGCGCGCTGGCCGGGATGGGCAGGACGGCAAGCACCCCGATGCGCCTGGCGGAAGCCGCGATTGAGGCCAATGAGGCGCAGAAACGGCACATGGTCGGGAAGATAGAGGCGCGCATGGGGGACCTGTCTGGGAAGCGGATCGCTGTGTTCGGGCTCACGTTCAAACCCGAGACCGACGACATGCGGGAGGCGCCCGCGCTCCACATCGTCGGCGCGCTTTATGAAAAGGGCGCTGTCGTCAGCGCGTTCGACCCGCACGGAATGACAAACGCGAAAGAGATGTTTTCCCCGATGGGCGTCGAGATCGAATATTCGTCAGACCCGTACGAAGCGGTGGCGGATGCCGACGCCGTCGTGCTGCTCACCGAATGGGAGCAGTTCGAAAAGCTCGACCTCGAGAGCGTGAAACGGAGTATGCGAGGAAGGAACTTTTTCGACTTCAGGAACGTTTTTGACCGCAAACAGATGGAGGGGCTCGGATTCGAGTACGAAGGCGTGGGCGTTTAGGCGGCAAGGCTTTTCATATCCCGGGCGTCCCCTGCATATGATTTTCCTATGACACGGTATATATAGGAGGGGGATCATGGCCAGGGAAGAAGAGCGCCGCGCCGTGCCGAAGAGCGCGCATTCCATCGTCATCCAGGGGCGTGAACGCATCACCGTCGCCGGCGTGCTGGATGTGGACAGCTTCAACGAAACGGAGATCCAGCTGGTCACGGACCTGGGCCTCGTGACCATCGTTGGCGAGCAGATGCACATCAGCAGGCTGAATCTCGAAGACGGGCAGATGATCGTCGAAGGGCTTTTCGTCGCGCTGGAGTATTCCGACGAGGACGTCAAGCGCCGCGGCTCGCTGTTCTCCCGGTTGTTCGGGTAGGACGGTGAGAGCGCATGGCCAATACGCTCGATCAGTTTTACGTGTTTCTCGGGGCGGTTTACGGGGGTATTATTATTGGTATATGGTATGACGCCCTGCGGCTGTTCCGTATCCTGACCAAGGCGAAGACCTGGCTCGTCGCGGTCTGCGACATCCTGTTCTGGTTCGGCGCGGCCATCCTGTATTTCGAGGTCATGTTCGGCCTCGACAACGCGCAGATCCGGTTCTATCCGATCGTCGGGAGCATCGTTGGATTCGCGGTATACATGCTGGGGCCGAGCCGTATCGTGATGCGCGGGTTTTCCCCGATCGCCCGGGGCGCGGGGGAGAGGATGCGCCGCGCGGCGGCCGGCATCAAGCGAAAACACGAAGAGAAAAAAGCCCTTCGGCGTCTGCAGGAGGAACCTGAGGACGGCGGCGTGGAGAACGGCCATGACGGCGAAAAAGACCCGAAAGCTGAATAAGAGGCGTTTGTTGACGGTCACCTGCATCGCGTTGCTGGCCTATTTCGGCGTGCTCGTCATCCAGCAGGAGATCGAACTGCATTCGATCGAACAGCAGAAGCAGGAGTTGCAGCAGCAGATAGAAGAGGCCCAGGCGGAGGGAAACGCCTATAGAAGCGCGATAGAAAAAGTCGAGTCCGAAACCTATGTGGAACGGGAGGCGCGGGACAAGCTCGGCCTCGTCAAGGACGGCGAGCTGCAGTTCATCTCCAAGCCGAAAGACTGAACGCATCGGAAATAAAGCGGGTATCGAGGCACAAACGGTCCCGGGCTTTGGCGGGTCCGTTTTCGTTTGGGGCGGCGGCGACGCTAACGCCGGAAAAACCGGATATTTGGCCCATAAAGGTCAGCCGGACGCGGCGGCGGGCCGCTTGGCTTCTTCGGCTGAAACAGGAGGCGTTATGCATAAGATAAGGCTGGTCATAGACATCGGCACGAACACGGTGCGGCTGCTTGCCGCGAAAAAGGACGGCGCGATCGAAACGCTTGAGAAGCGGCTTGTTACCACGAGGCTGGGAATGGACGCTGGCGCAGACGGGCGCCTGCATCCGGAATCCATCGCGCGCACGGTGCAGGGCGCCGCCGCGCTGCTAAAGTGGGGGCGCGCGCGTTATCCTAAAGCGCCCGTTCATGTGTTCGCGACCAGCGCGCTCAGGGAAGCCCCCAACCGCGGTGATTTCACGGACCTTCTGCATAAAAGGACCGGCCTTGACGTCCATGTCGTCTCGGGGGAAGAGGAAGCGGACCTCGCGTTTGCCGGGGCGGTGGAAACGGACGGGCGCGCGGGCGTGATCGACATCGGCGGGGGCAGTACCGAGCTGATGATCGGCGAAGCGGGGCGCATCGAGTACGTGCAGAGCGTGAAGACGGGCGTCGTACGGCTTTCGGACATGTTCGACGTTTCCGGGCGGGTCGGTGAAAAGGCGCGCGCGGCCCTGGAAGCCGCGGTCCGCGCCGCGCTGCGGGAGTTTACGCTTTTGCCCGCGTCGGCCGGGACGGCGCGGTGGCACGGCGTCGGCGGGACCATCACGGCGCTCGCGGCCATGGAAGCGCGGATCGAAGAATATACCCCGCAGGCGATCCAGGGGCTCGGCCTTTCGCGCGTGGCCGTCCGCCGGTGGTACGGGCGCCTGCTCACGATGCCGCTGGCCGAAAAACGGGGGCTGACAGGGCTTCCCAGGGACCGTGCGGACGTCATCACCGGCGGCGCGTGCATCCTTGTGGAGTTCATGGAGCGCTGGGGCGTGGACGCGCTGATCGTGAGCGACCGCGACAACCTGGAAGGTTACCTGAAGCGTTACGGCTGAAAATAGGAGTTGACTTTGCCGTCCGAGTTCGGTACAATATCCAATGTCGCATTAATATAACGCCGCGGGGTAGAGCAGTCTGGTAGCTCGTCGGGCTCATAACCCGGAGGTCGTGTGGTTCAAATCCCACCCCCGCAACCAGGAACGATACCCGATTGAATGCAAATTTGGTCGGGTTCACCATATGGCGGCGTAGCTCAGCTGGCTAGAGCATTCGGTTCATACCCGGAGTGTCACAGGTTCGACTCCTGTCGCCGCTACCACGTCGGAGCAAACTGTGCTCCGCGCACAATCCCCCAATCGCTTTGCGATAGGGGGATTCTTCGTACCGCTCCCTCGTCGGAGCAAACTTCGCTCTGCTCGTAACCCCCTTTGCGCTTTGCGCGTCGGGGATTCTTCGCACCGCTTCGTTGCTCCTTCTCTTCCCCGCAAAGCCTTTGGCTTTGCGTGGTTTTGTTTGGGCGGGGCGTTGCGGGAGTTTGTTTGGGCGGGGCGTTGCGGGATACCGGGCGGGGCGTTGCGGGGAGCGTCGTTATAAATACTATGGTATAATTCATGCATAATTCGAGCGCCTGTCTCTCTATCTCCCCTTTCCAGTTTAAGCTGTTTTTCGTTAACGCTATTTAGCTTATCGTTTTGATAAATTGATGCTAATCCCAGAAAAACTGACGATTGATATTTACAGATATGATCTGTCCTGTTGTGGTTATCGAATCAATAATAAATCTGAAGAATAACGAAAAAGGTCTTATCCATCCTTTCTCCGCCTAAAAATAGCTCCACCGTGTTACAATAACGAAAAACGCCACGGAGGAATGGACAGATGCCCGAACTGGAAGCCAAGCGCGTGTCCGACTCAAAAACGGAACACGTGCAGATACTCATGCCCGAGCACATCAACGGCTACGGCCGGCTTTTCGGCGGCAAGCTCGTCGAATGGATCGACGTTGTCGCGGGCGTCGTCGCGCGCCGGCATTCGGGCCGCAACGTGACCACGCTGTATATCGACAACCTGCATTTCAAGGCGGCCGCCTATGCCAACGACACGGTCGTGCTCGTCGGCCGCGTGACCTACGTGGGCAGGACGTCCATGGAAGTGCGCGTCGACACCTTCGTGGAATCCCTTTCGAGAGAAAAGAGGCTGGTCAACCGCGCCTATTTCGTCATGGTGGCGCTCGACGAGGACGAAAAGCCGGTCCAGGTCCCCGGACTGATCCCGGAGACCGACGAAGACCGGCTGGAATGGGAAGCGGGAGCACAAAGGACCCGCCAGCGCAAGCTGCGCGAGGCGGGCGCGGTCTGATACGGTTTGCCGGGGCCCGTATTGCGGCGCATATCTTTCCCGGATATTCATGCACATGACTCTTATTCGGCGGCCAATGCCGCCGTTTTCCATGCGCCGAAGAAAATGCGTGCGATGCCGCCGACAGTCGGCGCATAATGCGCCTTTATCGGCGTGCGGCTGTGGGCGGATCGCCGCGGTTTTTGCGCGTTGAACGGCCATGCGCCGCGTTCCTGTCGCACGATTGCGCCTGCCTTCCCATACGGATTGACAAAAACCGTGGGCGGCCTCTGATATACTTTGTCCCACAACGCATGAGGGGTGAGAGCCATGATCCGCAGCAAACCGGCCGCGCAGCGGGTATCGGGAATCTGGGCGCGCATCCACAAGGAACGTATCGCTGCGGCGGCGCTGCTGTTCGCCGCCGCGCTGTTGATCTCGAGGGTATCCGTATTCGGGCAGATCGCGCCGCTGGGGCCCGCGTTTGCCGCCGCGGCCTTCGCGGTGGGCATGGACCCCTATATCATAGGGGCGGGCTGCATCATCGGGTCTTTGACGCTGGTTTCGGCACTGCCCGGGGCGCTCGCCGCGACGCTGGCGGTCGTATGCATAGGCGGCCTCCTGAGGTGGAAGCAGCGAAACGCGGGAGCCAAGCGCATGTTCGTGCTGCTCGTGGGCGTGACGGTGGTGACGGAGCTGGTTTTCCGCACGTTGCTGACCTACGACCTCATCATGGGCCTGCTGGAAACGTCGTGCGCGGCCGTGATGTACCTTGTCTTCTATACGGCGGGTGCCGTCGCGCGCGGAAAACGACGTAAGGGTGTGTTGTCCGAGGAAGAACTGGTTTGCATCGCGCTCACGCTGTGCACGCTCCTGCTGGGGGCCGCGCCCCTGCGCGTGGCCTGGTTCTGGCCGACGTCGGCGCTGGCCGTCCTCATCACGCTGGCCTGCGCGTACTGGGGCTCGCCGGGGACGGGGGCGGCGGTGGGCTTGGCCTGCGGGCTGGCCGTGAGCCTGACGGGGCAGGTCAACGTGCTTTTCATCGGGAACATGGGTGCGATCGGGCTGGTCGCCGGGCTGCTCAGGCGCTATAAGAAACCGGGGATCGTCGCGGGGGCGGTGCTGGCCAACGCGCTTGTGACCCTCTACGCCAACGGGTCCAGCTTCGTGGTCATCTCGTTTGCGGACGTGGCGCTCGCGGGCATCCTGCTCCTCCTCCTGCCGCGCGCCTACCTCGACGCGGTCGGGAAGAACATCGATTTCATGCTCCAGCGCGAGGCGTCCGAGCGGCATTACCTCGAGGCGGTGCGCGTCTCGGTAACGGAACATCTGCACGCGATCGCGGAACTCTTCGCGCGCATGGGCAAGACGCTCGCCGGTTCACGCCGTGCCGGAACGGAGGTCATAGCCGGCCAGATGGAGGGCGCGTCGCGGATGATGGGCCTGATGGCGCGCAGTTTCGACGTGCAGGTCAGGATCGAGAAGGACCTGGAGGGTTCGGTCCGCATGCGCCTGGAGACCGAAGGCTTCAGGGTGCGCGAAGTGGTGGTCGCGCAGAAGATGTTCGGCGCGCTGCGCGTGCAGATTTCCCTCGCGGGGTGTACGATGCGTTCGGGCTGTGACGGGAGGGTCACCAGGGCCGTGTCGCTCGGGGCGATGGCGCCCATGCGCATCGCGGCGCGCAGCTGTCCGGGCGCCGGAGGCAAGGCCTGTACGCTCACGCTCGAAGAACTGCCCATGCTGGCGGTTCAGACGGGGAAGGTCCAGAGCGCGCTCGGCGAGGTGAGCGGCGATTCGATCGCCTGCACGAAGCTGGGGACGGGGAAGTACATGGTCTGCATCAGCGACGGCATGGGAAGCGGCAAACAGGCGCACGCGCAGAGCGCGGCCACCGTGGAACTGCTGGAGAGATATTTCAGGGCGGGCCTGGACAAGGGCACTATCTTCAAATCCCTGAACCAGCTGATGCTGCTTCGCGGCGAAGAGACGTTTTCGACGGTGGACCTGTGCCTGATCGACCTGCTGCAGGGGAAAGCCGAGTTCATAAAGATCGGCGCGGCGCCCACCCTGGTAAGGCGGTCGGGCGAATACGAGTGCCTCTACGCGTCCACGCTGCCCATGGGGATACTCGATCAGGTGTCCATCCAAAGCACGACGCGCACGGTCGCGCACGACGACGCGATCGTCATGATGAGCGACGGGGTCTCGGACGCGCTGGGCGACGGCATGCAGGACGTGATAGAGTTCATACTCGCCTCGAAACACCTTAAACCGGGGAAGGCCGCAAGGATGATCCGCGAAGCGGCGGCCGCGGCGGCCGAAGGGGAAGCAAGGGACGACATGACCGTGGTCGTGGCGCGCGTCGTGAAAAACGCCGTCTAGTCGTCGGAACTCGTCGGCGCAAACTTCGCACCGCTCCCTCGTCGGAGCAAACTCCGCTACGCTCATAACCCCCTTTGCGCTACGCGCTCCGGGGATTCTTCGCACCGCTCCCTCGTCGGAGCAAACTCCGCTACGCTCATAACCCCCTTTGCGCTACGCGCTCCGGGGATTCTTCGCACCGCTCCGTTGCTCCTCCTCTTCCACGCAAAGCTTTGCTTTGCGTGGGTTAACTCGGGAAGGGCTTCGTAGGGGGTGTTCGGGAAGGGTTTTGCGTGGGTTAACTCGGACTTCGTGGGCGCTGTTGGGGCGGGGCTTTGTGGGGGTTATTCGGGAAGGGCGGCGCGTCACGCCGGAGTGCGACGGTAAAACCCCGGAAGAAAACCGAGGCAAACGGAGTTATGCCCCGGCGACAAGGTTTGAACCGGCGGTTAAGAGAGCTTGTTGTCAAGCTCTTTCATTTTGTTTACAATGAAATCGGACGTTGTCCGTTTCGGGGGTGGCGATTTGGTCGACAGGATTGCATACGCGCTCGAAGGGCCTTGCCGCGTCGAGCCGGGGATGAAGGTCCTCGTCGCGGTATCGGGCGGCCCGGATTCCATGGCGCTGCTGCATGCGATGCGCGTCCTGGCGCCCCGTATGGGGATCGCGCTTTGCGTGGGCCACGTGGAGCACGGGATAAGGCCGTGTTCGCGATTAGACGCCGATTTCGTGCAAAAACGCTGCGCCGAGGCGGGCATCCCGTTCTGCCGGCGCAGCGTGGATGCCCCGGCGCTGGCCGCGGCCGAAAAGCTTTCGCTGGAGGACGCGGCGCGACGGCTCCGGTACGAAGCCCTGTTTTCGATGGCGGAGGAAGCGGGAGCGGCGCGGATCGCCCTTGCCCACCATATGGACGACCAGGCCGAAACGGTGCTGATGCATCTGTTCCGCGGGAGCGCGCTGGGGGGCTTATGCGGGATGCGGCCTTTTCGGGAGGACGGCGTGATCCGGCCAATGCTGGCCGTAAGGCGGGACGAGGTGCTCGCTTACTGCCGCGACAACGGGATCGAATACCGCACGGACGAAACGAATACGGATACGCGCTACGCGAGAAACGCTTTAAGGCTGCTCGTGCTGCCCGGGGTCGAGCGCGCCTTTCCGGGGGCGGTGGAAAGCATCGCGCGCACCGCTTCGCTCGTACGGGACGAGGAGGCGTTTTTACAGGCGTACGCAAAGCAGGCGGCAAAAGCCTGTCTCGACGATTCCGGCGCGCTGGACGCCGCGGCCGTTGTGCGCCTTCCGGAAGCTGTCGCGCGCCGCGTGGCTCTCGCGTTCCTCAGAAGATTCGGGGACGCCAGGCGCATCGACTCCGGCCACGTAGAAGCGCTGCTCGGGCTGTGCGGGGCGGAAACGGGGGCCGCGCTCGACGTGCCGGGGGGACGCGTGCGCAACAACTACGGCCGCGTCGCGTGGGAAGGAGCCCCCGAGACCCCGGCAGAATGCGAAAGCGAGCTGGAGGTTCCGGGCGTGACGCGGTGCGGGAAGGCGTCGGTGCGCGCGACGCTGCTGGACGAAATCCCAAACGACCTCAAGTGCCATCCCGCGGCGTACGATTACTTCGATTACGACGCCTTCCCGCGGCGGGCCGTGGTACGCACGCGCCGGCCGGGGGACAGGTTTCGTCCGCTGGGGATGCGCGGCTCGCAGCCCTTGAAGGAGTACTTCATCGACCGAAAGGTCCCGCGCGCGGTCCGCGACCGGACGCTTCTTTGCGCCGACGGGAACCGCATTGTCTGGGTGGCCGGGATGGGCGTTAACGATGGCGTGCGCGTGCGCCCGGGTTCGACCAGACGGGTGCTGAGGCTGGAAATTTCAGGAGAGGACAATTTCAACAATGCGCAACGACAGAAACGACCTTGAGAAAGTGATCGTATCGGAAGCCGAGATCAGGCAACGCGTGAAGGAACTGGGCGAGTGGCTCACCCGGGAGTACGAAGGCCGCAATCCCGTGGTACTGGGTATACTTAAAGGCGCGAACGTATTCGTGGCGGACCTCGTGCGCGCGATGGACATCGAACTGCAAATGGACTTCATCATGCTCGCCAGCTACGGCGCTTCCGATACGCCGGGGGAAGTCCGGGTGAAGATGGACTGCGAGACCGAACTCGCCGGCCGGCACGTGCTGGTCGTGGACGATATCGTGGACACCGGACAGACGCTCAAGGCGCTGATGGAACTGTTGCGCATGCGCGGCGCGGCGTCGGTGCGCAGCTGCGTCCTGCTGGACAAACCCTCCCGCAGGACGGTCGAATTGGAACCGGATTACAAGGGGTTTGAGATCGAGGACGATTTCGTGGTGGGGTACGGCCTGGACTACGCCGAGCGTTTCAGAAACCTGCCCGAGGTTTGCGCGATCAAAAAACGCGTGTACGCTGTCGAATGAGTTGATATATGGGAAGAAGCATGTTAAAATTATTGAATGTGATATCCGAAATGAGGTGGGCGCGACTTTGAAGAAATTCATAAGAGGTCCCGGCATATACGTATTGATATTGCTGGTCATCCTTTTGACATATACATCCATGGCCACACCGGGCGTGGGGGAACAGAAAAAAATCAGCTATAAACCGGAGCTTATCGACCTGGTCAAGCAGAATAAGATAAAAGCTGTTTCTATCACTGAAAACGTATTGGTAGGGTTATATTCCGATACAAACATTAAAGACGAAAGCTTTCCGGATCAATATGATTTCACGACGAACATACCCAGCATCGACGTTTTTACCGGCGATATAAACAAAATAGTAGCTCAGATGAAGGGGAAGGACGTCGCGACGATATCGTCGGCGGACTGGCCCTTTACCTACGATACTCCCCCCAAGCCCGAGACGGCCTGGTGGGTGAGCCTGTTGCCCTATATCGTGATGCTGCTTATATTCGGCGGGCTCTGGTACATGATGATGCAGCAGTCCCAGGGCGGAAACAAGGGCGTGATGAGCTTTGGCAAGAGCCGCGCCCGCATGAGCACAGGCGACGACAAACGCGTCGTGTTCGACGACGTGGCGGGGTCCAAGGAGGAGAAGGAAGAACTCCAGGAAGTCGTGGAGTTCTTGCGCAACCCGCGCAAGTTTATCGAGTTGGGCGCGCGCATCCCCAAGGGGCTGTTGCTGGTGGGTCCTCCGGGCACCGGTAAAACGCTGCTCGCTAGGGCCGTAGCTGGCGAAGCGGGGGTCCCCTTCTTCAGCATCAGCGGGTCGGACTTCGTGGAGATGTTTGTGGGCGTGGGCGCCTCCCGCGTGCGCGACCTCTTCGAGACCGCCAAAAAAAGCGTGCCCTGCATCGTGTTCATCGACGAGATCGATGCGGTGGGGCGTCACCGCGGCGCGGGCATGGGCGGCGGACACGACGAGCGCGAGCAGACGCTTAACCAGCTGCTCGTCGAGATGGACGGTTTTGCGGCCAACGAAGGCATCATCATCATAGCGGCCACCAACCGCCCCGACATCCTCGACCCGGCGCTTCTGCGCCCCGGCCGTTTCGACAGGCAGATCACGGTGCATTATCCCGACATCAAGGGGCGCGCCGACATCCTGCGCGTCCACTCGCGCGGCAAACCGCTCGCGGAAGAGGTCGACTACGAAACCGTGGCGAAAATGACGCCCGGCTTCACGGGCGCCGACCTCGAGAACGTGATGAACGAGGCGGCGATCCTGAGCGCGAGGCGCGGGAAGAAGAAGATACAGAACATAGAAATCGAAGACGCGATCACCCGCGTGATCGCCGGCCCCGAGAAGAAGAGCCGCATCATCACCGAGAAGGACAAGAAGATTACGGCCTACCACGAGTCGGGCCATGCGATCGTGGCCAATATGCTGCCGCTCTGTGACCGCGTCCACGAGATATCCATCATACCGAGGGGGCAGGCCGCCGGTTATACCATCACGCTCCCCGATGACGACCGGACGTTCCTGACGCGCGAGAAGCTTTCCCAGCAGATATCGATGATGCTGGGGGGCAGGGCCGCGGAGGTGATCGTGTTCGACGACGTGTCCACCGGCGCGTCGAACGACCTCAAGCGCGTTGCCGAAGTCGCGCGGCGCATGGTCGTCGAGTTCGGCATGAGCGAGCGCGTCGGCAACATGTACCTCGGCGGCGACAGCGAAATTTTCATCGGGCGCGATTTCTCGCACCAGAGGCTCTACAGCGAGGATATGGCCGGCATGATCGACCATGAGATCAAAAAGATCATAGACGATTGCTACAAACGCGCGGAGACGATCTTAAAAGACAACCTCAATAAGCTCCACAAAGTGGTTGATGTGCTGCTGGAAAAGGAAAAGATAGATATTAACGAGTTCGAGACGATACTAGCCCAGGCCTGAATTGAGAATATTTGATAGGAAAGCCTGGCCTTTCCGATCGTTGCGTCAGAGGGCGAACCCCGCAGCGCGAGAGGAGGTTTTGACATGGATTTTGATATCAAACCCGGTATGGAAAAGACGGTCGAGACGACGGTGACGGACGACAGGCTCGCTTCCGCGCTCGGTAGCGGCATGGCAAAGGTTTTCGCGACTCCCGGAATGATCGCGCTGATGGAGAACGCAGCGATGCAGGCGATCCATGACGCGTTGCCCGAAGGCTTTTCGAGCGTGGGCACGCGCGTGGAAGCCGACCATATTGCCGCGACGCCGCCTGGGATGCGCGTCCGCGCGGTTGCGCGCGTCATCGCTGTGGACGGACGGAAAGTCGAATTCGAGGTTGAGGCGTTCGACGAAGTGGAAAAGATCGGGCAGGCGGCGCACACGCGTTTCATCGTGGAGGCATCGAGGTTCGAGGACAAGGCGATGCGCAAGGCGTCGCAGAAGGCAAAATAACGAAATACGGGCAGGAATACACCGGACGCGTCTGACGCCTGGCCGGCGTACGGGTTTGCCACAAAAAAGCAGGAAGACTGATGGCAGGGAAAATAGACTTACACACGCACACGACGGCATCGGACGGCAGCCTCGCGCCGCATGAACTGGTGGAGAAGGCGCTGTCTATGGGATTTCGTGCCATAGCCATAACGGACCACGATACGGTCGACGGCGTGTCCCCCGCCTGCGTGCGCGCAAAGGACACTTTGCTGGCCGTGATACCCGGGATAGAGCTGGGGGCGGAACATCCCGGCGAGTTGCACATCCTCGGGCTGGGGATCGACGTTGACAACGTGCCTCTGCTCACGATTCTGTCGGCGCTTCGCGACGGGCGCAGGGAACGGAACAGGCGGATGACGGACAAACTCGCCCGGCTTGGCTTGCCCATATCCTGGACAGAGGTTTCCATGGGACGCCAGGGATCGGCCATCGGGCGCGCGCACATCGCCCGGGTGCTGGTTCAAAAAGGCGTCGTAAAAGATATGGCGGGCGCGTTTGAGAAGTATATCGGCGAGGGCAGGCCGGCATACGTGCCGCGTTTCAGGCTGACGCCGAAACAGGCCGTCGAGCTTATCGGATTTGCGGGCGGAGTGAGCGTGCTCGCCCATCCCGTACAGCTGGGGCTCGACGAACCTTCGCTTTTTGCGCTGTGCCGTTCGCTCCGGGAGTACGGGCTCTGGGGGATCGAAGCGTTCCACCCCCTGCACGACCCGGCGCAGAAGGCTACGTATATACGGTTCGCCCGGCGCCTCGGGCTGGTGGTCACGGGCGGGAGCGATTTTCATGGGGACAACAAGCCGGGCGTCGAGCTGGGCGACTCCGTGGAGCAGGGCGAACTGATGGAAAAGGCCCTTGAGGCTTTGAAGGCCCACGTATGTCAATGGACCGCCGGATGAGGATCTGCCCCGGCGGACGGGTGGAAAATGAATTCTGGAAGCGGTACAATCAAAATATTCGCGGGAAGCACAGGCAGACAGTTTGCGCAGCGCATGTGCGAGTACATCGATGCGAAGCTTGGCAACTCGGAAGCGTTTAAGTTCTCGGACGGCAACACTTTCGTGCGCATCCTTGAGCCCGTGCGCGACAAGGACGTCTATATGGTCGCGCCCATCTCGACGAATCCTAACGACGAGTTCGTGGAGCTTCTTTTCTGGATCGACGCGTTTAAGCGCGCGAGCGCCAACTCGATCACCGCGATCATCCCTTATTTCAGCTATGCCCAGGGCGACAAGAAGGACGAGCCCCGCGTTTCGATACGTGCGCGCGTATGCGCCGAGAGCATCGAACTTGCCGGTGCGGACCGCGTGGTGACGATGGACCTGCATAGCCCGCAGGTTCAGGGATTCTTCAAGATACCGGTGGACAACCTCCTGGGCATGCCGATCCTTTGCGAGGCGGTAAAAACGCAGATCAATATAAAAAACCTTGTGGTGGTATCTCCCGACGCAGGTTTCACGAAGACGGCGCGTAAGTACGCCGCATATCTTGGCTGTCCTATAGCGATAGGGGACAAGGTGCGCGACGCGCACGATGAGCGGGCGCGTTTGCTCGGAGTGATCGGGGACGTGCAGGGAAAAGACGCCTTGATTGTGGACGACTTCGCGATAAGCGGGCGTACGCTTACCAACATGGCGAGGGAACTCAGGCGAAGGGGCGCCAAACGGATATGCGCTTGCCTGACCCACGGACTTCTCACACAGGCCGGGCTCAATGGGATCGACAGGAGCGAAATCGAATGGCTGATCGTGACCGATACCGTGTGCAGGCCCTTTTCGGCCGGCAGCAAGAAGCTGCGCACCGTTTCGGTCGCGCCGCTGTTTGCGCATGCGATACGATGCATCCACGAACGCGAATCGGTCAGTTGCATGTTCTACAAGGTGCCCGACGACCTCATCAACATATTCATCGATTGAGAATCCGCAAAAAACCCGGCGTATGCCGGGTTTTGTTGGCGCTATGCAAGGCATTTCATGCAGTGTTTGCATCGTGGCCCTATTCCATGATGGTGCGCAACTGAATATATACGTCGCCCGACCCGACGCCCAGCACCAGGTCTTCGGGCTCGGCGTATTTCAAGAGGTACGCGCGGATGTCCTCGAACGTGGGCAGGTATTCGCAGGGCTTTCCCGATTCGCTGATGCCGCGCACCAGGTCCCGGGCGTGGATAAGGCCCTTATCCTGCTCGCGTCCCGGGTAGATGTCGGGGACGAGGACGAAGTCGGCGTCAAAAAAGCAGCGCGAATACTTGTCGAACAGCGTCTTGCCGCGCGAATAAGAATTGCACTGGAAGATGCACCAGATCCGGTTGTGGGGGGTATGCTTCGCGGCGTTCAGGCAGGCCTCGATCTCGCTGGGATGGTGCGCGTAATCGTGATAATAATGTATGCCGTTCACCGTACCGTAGTGTTCGAAACGCCGCCTTGTGAGCGTGTAGGCGCCGAGGGCTTCGACGATGGCGTCGTCGGGCACCTTAAGGTGCCTTGCGACCGAGATCGCGGCCAGCGCGTTCATCACGTTGTGCCTGCCGGGCACGTTCAGCGACGCCGTGAACAGCGGTTCCCCGCCGACGCTGCATCCGAACGACGGGTTCCCGGTTTGGTCATAGGCGATGTCGTGACCCCTGAGATGGGCGTCCGGCCCGAAACCGTAGGTAGCCCACGGTCTGTTGCTTTCGCTGAGGAGTTGCATCACCATGGGATCGTCCGCACACCCGAAGAGCATGCCGTCGTCCGGCAGGAGCGCGACGTAACGGGCAAAAGCGTCATAGATATGCCCGATGTCCCCGTAATAGTCCAGATGGTCGTCGTCGATGTTGTGGATGACCTCTGTCGTGGGGGAGAGCTTTAAAAAGCTCTCCACGTACTCGCAGGCTTCGGTGACGAACAATTCGTTGTCTTTGCCGACGCGCGTGCCGCCTTCGAGGAAAGCCACGTCCCCGCCCACGTGCACCGTGGATTCCACACCGCCGTATTCGAGCATCAGCGCGACCATCGACGTGATCGTAGTCTTGCCGTGGCAGCCGGCAATGCCCACGACGCGCCTGAACTCCCGGGTGATCTGCCCGAGCAGCGTGGCGCGGTCCATCTGCGGGATGCCGTGGGCCGCGGCATACGCCCTTTCCGGGTTCTCCGGCTTGACCGCGGCCGTGTATACGAGCAGGTCGGCTCCGCGTACGTTTTCCTCGCGCTGGCCGATGAAGACTTTGATCCCGTCCTGCCTGAGTTTCTGCGTGTAATTCGATTCGGACCGGTCAGACCCGAGGACACGGTAGCCTTTCGCGTGGAGTATGCGCGCCAGCCCGTTCATGCTGCAGCCGCCGATACCAGAAAAAAAGACCGTCTTCCCGGTGAAATCCCGTATGCTCAATCCGTTGTCCTGAGTTCTCATGCTTATAACACCGCCATCCAAATATATTCCCATTATACTCTCGCTCTACCCTGCAAACAACCGATAATTGTATTAATTCAGTCACCTAAGAAAAGCAATTATAAAAATTCGGAGTAATTTTAACAGATTAAAAAGGAAAATGAAAAGATGTGGCGAATAGTACAACTAAGTGCATTCGTCACAATTCCAGGCAGAAGGTTGGGTGGTAAAATCGTGAACATTACAGACATTCGCATTAGGAAAGTGCATGTGGAAGGGAAACTCAAAGCGACGGTGTCCGTGACTTTCGATGACGAGTTTGTCGTGCACGACATGAAGATCATCGAAGGGCAGAACGGGATATTCATCGCGATGCCAAGCCGGAGGACGCCCGACGGCGAATTCAAGGACATTGCACACCCGGTGAATTCGACGGCAAGGGCCACCTTGCAGACGCTCGTACTCGGGAAGTATTTCGAAATGCAGGAGAACGAGCCGTCCCCGGCGGAGGAGTACGGGCAGAGGATGGGGGTGGTCCAGAACGCTCCCGGCCAAGAGCGGAATCAGGTTTAGCCGGCTATGCGGAAGCTGTGCATGCCTTCGCCGGAACGGGGCTCCTTGACATACCATTGTCGGATGCCATACAATAATCTGGGCTCCTGGGAATATTATGGTATGTTGGAACGATTCCGGAAGGGAGTTGGCTGCAAATGGACACCATGGCAATCATAATGGCGGCAGGCGAAGGCAGGCGCATGCTTTCAGACAAGCCCAAAGTGCTGCACGAGGCTTGCGGCAGGCCCATCATCGACTGGGTGATCGATGCCGTATCGCCCTGCATCACGGCATGCCCGGTGGTGGTCGTCGGGAACGGCGCCCAACAAGTGCGCGCGCACCTGGGCACGGGAGTACAGTACGCTTTCCAGGAGAAGCAAATGGGCACCGGGCATGCGGCGATGACGGCCGCTCCTCATCTGGAAGGCCGCAAAGGCTATGTGCTGGTCGTCGCGGGCGACGTGCCGTTGTTAAAAGCGGAATCCCTCGCTGCGCTTTGCGGACTTGCGAAAGAGGGCGGCTATGCAGCCACGATGCTCACCGCCATGATGGAGGACCCGTCAGGATACGGCCGGGTCGTACGGAGCGAAGGCGGCTCGGTCGCGGCGGTGGTGGAGCATCGTGACGCCGATGCACAGGTCATGCGCATTAAAGAAGTCAACGCTTCGGTGTACTGCTTTGAGATCGAGGCTTTTTTGCGTGCGCTTAAATTCCTGAAAAACGACAACGACCAATCAGAATACTACCTGACCGACTGCATCGCTATCCTCGTAGAAGAGGGCAGGAAGGTCGGGGCGCTCGTGGCGTCCGACGCGCGCGAGTGCATGGGCGTGAACGACCGCGCGCAGCTCGCCGAGGCCGCGAAGGTCCTGCAGGAACGCATCATAAGGCGGCACCAGCTCGCGGGCGTAACGTTTATTGATCCGCAGAACACTTGCGTGGGCTGCGGCGTTTCGATAGGACGCGACACCGTCGTTTATCCGGGGAATGTTTTGGAAGGCGAAACGAGGATCGGAGAAAACTGCACGATCTATCCGGGCAGCCGGATCAGAGACAGCGTCGTGGGCAATGGCGCGACAATCGATAGCTCGGTCGTTTGCGGTAGCGTCGTAGGCGACGGGGCTAATGTGGGGCCGTTCGCGCATCTTCGTCCCGGCACCGACGTGGGAGAGTCGTGCAGGATAGGCAACTTCGTCGAGGTGAAAAAATCGCGGATCGGGAGGGCGTCGAAGGTTTCGCACCTGACCTACGTAGGGGACGGAATAATCGGCGAGGGCTGTAACATCGGCTGCGGCGTGGTGTTCGTCAACTACGACGGGTCGCAAAAGCACACGACGGTGGTCGAGGACGGCGCGTTCGTCGGCTGCAACGCAAACCTTATTTCCCCGGTAACGGTGGGAAAAAACAGCTACATCGCCGCCGGATCCACGATAACGGAGGATGTTCCCGAAGACGCGCTGGCGGTCGCCCGCGGCCGCCAGATCAACAAAGAAGGCTGGTCGGCCAAACGCAGGATGGAGAAACGGAAATGATAACGCATGGAACGAACATTAAGCTTTTTACGGGGAACGCGAATCCCGGGCTTGCCGGGGAGATCTCGGAAGAACTGAACCGGCCGCTGGGCAAGGCGCTGGTCACGAAGTTCAGCGACGGGGAAACGCGCATCGAACTGCAGGAAACGGTCCGCGGCTATGACGTGTTCCTGATCCAGCCGCTGTGTAATCCCGTCAACGATTCGCTCATGGAACTGCTCATCATGATAGACGCTTCGAAGCGTTCGTCGGCGGGCCGTATCACGGCCGTGATCCCCTATTACGGGTACGCGCGCCAGGACAGGGTCGCGCGCGCGCGCGATCCGATCGCGGCCAAGCTGGTGGCCGACCTGCTTACGGCGGCGGGGGCGGACCGCATCCTGACGATGGACCTGCACGCGCCGCAGATACAGGGGTTTTTCGATATCCCGGTGGACCACATGATCGGGGTTCCGGTCATCGCCGCGCATTATCTGGCCCGCCAGTTCAGCGGCGAGGACCTCGTCGTCATCTCTCCCGACCTGGGGAGCGTGACGCGCGCGCGCAATTTCGCGAACCGCCTGAACGCGCCGCTGGCCATCATCGACAAGCGCAGGCCGAAGGCGAACATGGCCGAAGTCGTGAACATCATCGGCGACATCAAGGGAAAACGTACCATAATGTGCGACGACCTACTGGACACGGGCGGGACGTTCATCAGGGGGGCGGAGGCGCTGTTAGGCCGCGGCGCGCGCGAAGTGTACGCCTGCTGCACGCACGGCGTGCTCTCGGGCGACTGTGCAGCCCGTATCAGGGAGTCGGAGATAAAAGAGGTGGTCATCACCAACACGATCCCGATAAGCGATGAGACCGTGAAAGAATCGGGGAACAAAATCAGGACGCTGACGGTGGCGCCGATCTTTGCAAAGGCCATAGAGCGGATATACGAAGACCTGCCGATGAGCATACTTTTTGATTGATGTTCTATACTGTAGCATATACCGGTGCTTTTTGAGAGAAGGCGGCAGGCATGCGGATGATTGTCGGGCTGGGGAATCCCGGGATACAGTACAGGAACACGCGCCACAACGTCGGGTTCGACGTCGTGGACGCCCTGGCGTCCGCCTGGAAGATACCGTTCAGGTCCACACGCTTCACGGGGCTGGTCGGCGAAGGCGTCATGCTGGGGCACAAGGTGCTTGTCGTGAAACCCCAGACCTATATGAACAAAAGCGGGGAATGCGTCGAGCAGGTGATGGACTACTACCGCGTCGAGCCGCACGAACTCATCGTCGTGCTCGACGACATCGACCTGCCCGTAGGCCGTATACGCGTGCGGTCTTTCGGCGGGGCGGGCACGCACAACGGCCTCCGCTCCATCGTCGACTATCTGGGCGCGGGGAGCTTCGCGCGTGTGCGCGTGGGCATCGGCCCCATACCGCCGGAAACGGACCTGGCCCACTTCGTGCTCTCCCGGTTCAGGGAAGAGGAAAAGGAGACCGTCCAGTCCGCCGTCGTCCGGGCGGAACAAGCCGTGGAAGCCCTGATAAGCGACGGGATCGAGGCCGCGCAGGCGCGTTTCAACGCTCCCCCGGAATAAACGAAAGGCATTAGCAATAGACATTTGGTAACGAAGCGGAGCAAGCCTTGGGCAGACGTTGGACATGATGCGCTATGATTTGTCTGGTGACCTGAGGCGGTCGCCACAATGGAATATGCTGGCAAACGGTGTCCGCGAGGGGTTGGGGCCCTTCGCGGCATTTGGTGTCGGCGCGCAGTTGTGCGCCGCCGGAGCGTGCGCGCTCAGGAACGAAACGGGCCGGAACGTGCTGGTCGTCACAGCAAGCGAGGAATCGGCCAGGCGGCTCTTCGAAGACGTGCAGGCCTTCGGGCCCGGCGCGCTCTGGTTCCCCGCGCGCCCTATCGAGCTGCGTCCGCTATCGGCGCAGAGCGGCGAAACAGTGCATGCGCGCGTGCGCGTGCTTTCCGAGTTGCAAAGACGGGCGGCGCACGTTATCGTCGCGTCCGTCGAAGCCGTTCTGCCGGTTCTCGCGCCCCCGAAGGCGCTCCTCGGCCACATGCATACGCTCAGGCCGGCGATGCAGGTCGACGTGGACGATTTGCTCCGCGCGCTGATCCGGGCCGGGTACGAGCGGGTGGTGAAGGTGGAAGGCCCGGGGCAGGTCGCGCTGCGCGGCGGGATACTCGACGTGTTCGCGGTCGGTTGCCAGGCGCCGGTCCGTGCCGAGTGGTTCGGCGATACGCTCGAATCGCTGCGCAGCTTCGACGTGGAGTCGCAGCGTTCCGTAGCGCCGGTAAAATCGCTCAGGATTATGAGCGCGATCGAGGCGCCCGTCACCAGGGAAGCGGCGGACCGCGCCATAGCGCAGATAGAGCAGGCGCTTTCCGGCGGGCTCAGCGGAGCCTACGCCGCGGAGATGGAGCGCTGGATCGGGCTTTTTTCGACCCTGCATCCGCCGGAAAACGTCGAGAGCTGCATCCCGCTGCTGTACGGGAAGACGGCTTCGATTGCCGATTACCTCGGCAGGGGGGCCGTCTGCCTGTTTCACGAGCCGGCGCGGACCGCGGAGCGGGCAAAGACGTTCTTCGAGGAATTTGTCGGCTATTATAACGCGCGGAAAAAAGAGGGCGCCGCGCTCGAAGCGCAGAAAGGCCTGCTCGCCGGCTGGGACAGCCTGGCCAAACGGTTTGTTGCGGGGCGCAGCGTGAGCGTGCAGGCGCTGCCGTCCAGGGTGAGGCTGTGGGACGCGTATACGCCGGTGACCATCGGCGAAAGCCCGTTCCCCGCCGTGCAGGGCGCGGAACTGGCGGAGGAAATAAAGCGCTTCCTTCTGAAAAAGTACGTCCTCCTGCTGTTCTGCGGGACGCAGAAACGGGTGAAACGGATACAGGAACTGCTGCTCGACGCCCGCGTGCCCGTCCCGAAAGCGGACGCGAAGAACCTGCCGGGCCCCGGGAGCGCGGCGGCGGTGCCGGCTTCCCTCAGCGCCGGGTTCGTGCTGGAGGACGCGAAACTGGCCGTTATAAGCGAGGCCGAGATGTTCGGGGCGCGAAAGTCCCGGCGCAGGGTGCGCCGGCGCGCCAAAGCCGCGACGGACGTGTTCGCCGACCTGAACATAGGCGACCATGTCGTGCACGACGCAAACGGCATCGGCGTGTTCAAGGGCATGGAACGCCTGGTCGTCGACGGGGTCAGCCGCGACTACCTGCTCATCCAGTACGCCGGGAACGACCGGCTTTACATCCCCAGCGAGCAGATGGAGCACGTACAGAAATTCGTGGGCGGGGAGAACGGACGCGCGCGCCTGTCCAGGCTGGGGACGTCGGAGTGGGCGCGGACCAAGGCGCGCGTCAGGGAATCCGTCAGGATGCTGGCCATCGACCTCATCGATCTGTACGCCAAACGCAGGGCGCGGCCGGGGTTCGCGTTCGCTTCCGACACGCAGTGGCAGCGGGAGTTCGAGGACAACTTCGCGTTCGAGGAGACGGAGGACCAGATCCAGAGCATCAAAGAGATCAAAGCCGATATGCAGGCGGCGCACCCGATGGACCGCCTGCTGTGCGGGGACGTGGGCTACGGGAAGACGGAGGTCGCCATGCGCGCCGCTTTCAAGGCGGTGATGGATTCCAAACAGGTCGCCGTGCTCGTGCCCACCACGGTGCTCGCCCAGCAGCATTACCATACCTTCACGGACCGGTTCAGGGGGTTTCCGGTCACGATCGAAGCGCTTTCAAGGTTCAAGCCGCCAAGGGAACAAAAACGCATCGTCCAACGTATCAAGAAAGGTGCGGTGGACATCGTAATCGGCACGCACCGCCTCCTGGGCAAAGACGTGTCTTTTCACGACCTCGGGCTGCTGGTGGTGGACGAGGAGCAGCGCTTCGGCGTCGCCCATAAGGAGACGATTAAGACGCTCAGGGAGAGCGTGGACGTCCTGATGCTTTCGGCCACGCCCATCCCCCGCACGCTGCACATGTCGCTCTCCGGCATCCGCGACATGAGCGTGCTGACCACGCCCCCCGAGGAGCGCTACCCCGTGCAGACGTTCGTGCTGGAATACAGCGACACCTGGGCGAGGGAAGTCATCATGCGGGAGGTGGGCCGGAAGGGGCAGGTCTACTTCGTGTATAACCATGTCCTGGACATCGACCAGTTCCTCGTCCGGCTGCACGCGCTGATGCCGGAGGTGCGCATCGGCGTGGCGCACGGACAGATGCGCGAGTCGCAGCTGGAGAAGGTCATGGTCGATTTCTATGCGGGGAATTTCGACGTGCTCCTGTGTTCGACCATCATCGAATCGGGGCTGGATATCCCCAACGTGAATTCGATCATCGTTTACGATGCGGACCACCTAGGGCTCGCCCAGCTCTACCAGCTCCGCGGCAGGGTCGGGAGGTCCAACCGGCACGCCTTCGCCTATTTCACCTTCCGCCGCGACAAGGTCATAAGCGAAGTGGCCGAAAAACGGCTCATGGCGATACGCGAGTTCACCGAGTTCGGCGCGGGCTTCAAGATCGCGATGCGCGACCTCGAGATACGCGGCGCGGGCAATGTGCTGGGGCCTCAGCAGCACGGGCATATGAGCGAAGTCGGCTACGACATGTACTGCAAGCTCGTGGACCAGGCGGTGCGCGAACTACAGGGCGAAACGGTGCAGGAACGCGTGAGCACGACCATGGACGTCGCGATAAGCGCCTTCATCCCGCCCGAATACATCGCCGACGACTACCAGAAGATCGAGGTGTACAAACGAATCGCGGCCATAGAGAGCCGCGAAGAGGCAAGGTCCCTCGAAGCCGAACTCAAAGACCGGTTCGGGAAACTCCCAAAGAGCGTGCGCCATCTGTTTGACATCGCCCTGCTCAAATCGATGTGCACCCGCCTGAGGATCGATACGTTCCTGTGCAGGGACGGGTTCGCGCAGTTCCGGTTCCACGCGAGCGCGGCGCTCGAGCCCCGGGAACTCATGCGCGTGCTCGAACGTTTCAGGAGCATCGCCACACTATCGGCCACGCAGCCGCCGCAGATCTCACTGCGCAGGAAAAGCCTGCAGGTGAGGGAAATGCTGGAACTGAGCCGGAAATTCGCGCTGGAACTCATCGATTGCGAACAGGTAGCGGAACCCGTATAATTAACGGTGAGCAACATTCTTCAGAAAGGGGTAACGCAGGCTTCTGCGCGTGTGAATCATGTACAAGCAATTCAGGAGGGCCCTGTTGGCGGTTCTGTGCGTATCGTTGCTGGCCGGGTGCCAGTTCGTAGAGTACGATCAGGAAAGGGACCTGGCGCAGGTGGTCGCCAAGATCGGTTCGGTCGAGATCACGAAGCAGCAGGTGATCGACCAGCTCGAACCGCTGATGAGCAGTTACTACGGCAGCCTCGATCCCGAATCTGAAGAATACAAAAACGCCGAAAAACGGTTGAAGGGCGACATCCTCAAATACTTGGTGGAAATGGAACTCGTCAAGCAAAAGACGCACGCCGAGGGGACCGACAAGCTCACCACCGAAGAACAGACGGAGCTCGACCAGAATTATCAGTCCTACCTGGATTACTTTACGGAACAGGCCCGCTCCAACCTCGAGGCGAAAAAGGAGCAGGACGCTTCCGTCGACGTGGAGGCTTCGCTCGACGAAGAAGTGGACAGGCTCCTTGAGGAGAACGGCCTTTCCCGGGAGATGATCAGGGACCAGCTCAAACAAAGCATGATCTACGAAAACTACAGGGACAGTGTCGTCGCGGACGTCACGGCCACCCCGGAGCAGGCCGACAGATACTTCGAAGAAAGGCAGCAGGAACAGAAAGCAACCTACGACGAGACCCCGTCCGCGGTCGCAACGGATTTCAATAACGGCGAACTGATCCTGTATTATCCGGAAAAGAGCGTGCGAGTCACACAGGTGCTCATCAAAATCCCGGACGAAGACCAGGCGGCCATCGACGCGGTCAAGGACGATACTAAGCTCAGCGAGGACGAGAAAACGAGCCGGGTCGCCGCCCTGAGGGAAGAAGCCCTGAAAAAGATCAGGCCGACGGCCGATAAGGTGTACAACCGGGCCAAATCCGGAGAAGATTTTACTACACTGATCGACAAATACAACGACGACCCGGGCATGGAGGATGAGGTGACGATGAGCCTGGGCGGGTACCTCGTAAACGAACACGCGGGTTATTCCGGGCCCTTTACGGAGGCTGCGCTCGCGCTGAACAGGGCGGGCGACATTTCAAAACCCACCGCGTCCGACGAAACGACTACGGAGTACGCAGGCTACCACATCATTTGCGCGCAGGCCGTGCACGAGGCCGGCTCCCTGGCATCCCTGGAGGATGTGCGGGACGATTTCAAGCCTATGGCCAACGATATGGCCAAGACCGAACACTGGGACGCTCACGTGGAAGCCCTCAAGAAGGAACTCAAGGCTTTCGTCTTTGAAAACAGGCTTTGAGGGCCATGCCTGATGGCAACGGGATTCGGCCGCCTGCATGCCCGTGCGGGAAACGGCCGGCACGACAGACGTTTATTTTCGCGCCGTGGCTGCTTTGCGCATAAAATTTCCAGCCGGATAAATAATAAGACTGCAATTTGCAGATTGACAGCACGAGGATCATGAAGGAGGGAATAGCTTGAAAGCGACCGGAATAGTGCGCAGAATAGACGAGCTTGGCCGGGTGGTCATCCCTAAAGAGATTCGGCGGACGATGCGCATTCGCGAAGGTGACCCGCTGGAAATCTTTACGGATCGCGACGGCGAAGTGATTCTCAAGAAGTATTCTCCCATCGGGGAGCTGAGCAACTTCGCCAAGGAATATACGGACGCGCTGAGCCAGGTGCTCGGCCATACAGCATGCATCTGCGACAAGGACTCCGTGGTGGCCGCATCCGGCGCCGGGCGCAAGGAATTGCTGGACAAGCCCATCCATACGGATATCGAACAGATCATAGAATCGCGGAAAAAACTGATGGTCAACCGCGGCGATTCCGCACAGTTCGCCAACATCACGGTGCACGCCAACGATGCGGACGAATACTCGGCGCAGGTTATCGTACCGATCATCGTGCAGGGGGACGCGATCGGCGCGATCATGCTCATATCCAGGGAAGCCCAGACGCATATGGGCGAAACGGAACTCAAGGTCGCGGAAACGGCGGCCGGGTTCCTAAGCAGGCAGATGCTTTTTTAAATTCCGCATACCCCAGTTTCAGCAAACAGGCGAGGCTCAGATCAATGGAATATATCGGCGTTCCCCGCCGGTAATCCCGCCGGCGGGGCCAGGGTGTCATAAACTCTTCCGGGATGCGGGGGCATCCTCGCAAAACAGCGCTTAATGCGCTGTTTCAATCGGCCGAAAAACCGCCGAACCCGGGACGGATACAAATCCTTGAGTACTCTGTTGGCGCTCTCTGACAGGGCGGACGCGATGCACAACACCCGGGACACGGTGCTTTTTGGAAAAGACAACGAAACGGCGGTGATTTTCGAATCCGGTTGTAACAAAACGTATTTTTGCTATAATATAGTGAGCCGTAAAGGTGCTCTTTGGAGGGCAAATGAGCAAAAAGACGTTTGTTGGCGGTGCCGCCATACTGGGCATTGCCGGCCTCGTTACCAAAGCAATCGGTGCGCTTTACCGTATCCCGCTCACCAACATCATAGGCGAACAAGGAATGGGCATATACCAGACCGTGTATCCGGTATACGCCTTGCTCCTGACAGTGTCCACGACCGGCATCCCGACGGCGATTTCGAAGCTGGTGTCGGCTAGGCACGCCAAGGGTGATTACAGGGGGGCGCACAGGGTCTTCAGGACCGCACTGGTCCTTATGGTCCTCATAGGCGCCGTGCTTGCGGCCACCATGTATTTTGCCAGCGGATGGCTCGCGCACGCGATGGAAGACCCGGAAGCCGCCATAGCGTTTCAGGCCATTTCCCCGGCCGTCTTTTTCGTCGCCGTGCTTTGCGCGTTCAGGGGATATTTCCAGGGCCAGCAGATCATGATGCCCACCGCGTCGTCCCAGTTGATGGAGCAGGCGGGCAAGCTGGCGATAGGGCTCGCCCTGGCGGCCGCCTGGTTGCCTATGGGCGTGCAGTGGGGCGCGGCGGGAACGCTTTTGGGTGTGTCGCTTTCCGAGGTGGCGGCGCTAGTTCTGCTGGTCGGCATCTACGTTTTCACAACGCGCCCGCGGCGCGAACTGATGCGGCAGAGCATCCGCGTCCCCTACTCGCAGCGGCCCAGGTTCAAGGAACTCTCCTGGAAGCTGGCCGTGATCGCCGTACCGGTGACCATCGGCGGGGCGATCATGCCCATCATAGGGTTCATCGACGCGGCCATCATCAAAGGCGCCCTTCTGGACATCGGGTACGCGCTCGAGTCCGCGCGCAGCCTGTTCGGGATTCTGACCGGCGTGGTCAACCCGCTGGTGGCGATGCCCACGGTCCTGTCCTCGGCGCTGCAGATGTCGCTGGTGCCGGCCATCTCCCACGCGAAAGAAAAAAGGGACAAAAAAGGCGTCCGCGTTTCCGCGTTGGTCGGTACCAAGCTGGCCATATACATCGCGCTGCCCTGCGCGGTGGGCATGTTCGTGCTGGCAGACCCTATTATCCGCTGCCTGTACTCGGGACTGCAGCCCGAGAATATACCGGTCAGCGTGCAGCTGCTGCAGCAGATGGCGGCGGGCGTCCTCTTCCTGTCCCTGGTGCAGACGCTCACAGGGGTGCTGCAGGGCCTGGGCAAGGTGACGGTGCCGGTATTCAACCTGTTGGTGGGCGCGGTCTTCAAGGTGATACTGTCGATCGTACTCATCCGCGTCCCGTCCATCAATATTTCTGGCGCCGTGGTCGGGACCATCGTGTGCTATGTTGTCGCCAGCGGCCTGAACCTCTGGCAGGTATACAGGCGCACGCACATGCCGTTTAGGATCATGGACTGCGTCGTGAAACCCGTGATTGCCTCGGCGGTGATGGGGGTTTTCGCGTATTTCTTCAACCTGTGGCTGCTACCGGTCCTTGGCAAGTGGGTAGCGCTGGCGGCGGGCATCCTCGGCGGAGCCCTGGCGTACGTCGTGATAATCCTCATCCTCGGCGGGATCAGCCGTGAGGACCTGGATATGCTGCCGGGCGGAAGCAGGCTCAAACGCTTCGTTAGGCAAAAAGAACCGGACGACAGGAGGGAACAATGAAGCTGACGATAGCCGGGATGGGCCCCGGGCCGGTTGCCATGTGCACGCTGGGGGCCGTTGAAGCCGCCCGCAGGGCCGACGCGCTGTTCCTGCAGACCGCGCGCCATCCTGTGGCGGATTATCTGAAAGGACAGGGCGTCGCTTTTGAAACGCTGGACAGGCTCTACGAGGACGCCGAAACCTTCGAAACGCTCGGGGAGTCGGCGGCGGCATTGCTGAAAAAAACACTTCGTCCGGGCGGCGAAACGGTGCTGTTGCTCTCGGGTGAGGGCGTCACGGCGCATACGCTGTGCGGGGCGGTCGTCCGGATGGCGCGGGAGGCCGGCGCTATCCTGCGCCCGCTGCCCGGCGTACCGCTTGCGGCCCCGGCGCTCTCGGAAGCGCTCGCGTCCGGGCTGCCCATAGACGGCGCAGGAGGGCTCCAGACGCTCTATGCGTCCGAAATTGAAGACGTCAGGCCGGACGTGGGCAGGACACTGGTCGTACAGGAAGTGGACGGGTTCTTAACGGCGGGTGCGGTGAAGCTGTGGCTCCTCGAGTACTACCCGCCCGAGCACCCGGTCTGCCTTACATACATGGAGGACGGGGAAACAAAAAGAAAGGTGCTGCCCGTCCATGGGCTGGACAGGCAGCGTACGGACCACACATCCTGCGTGGTCGTGCCGGGGGTCTGTCTCGAAGACAGGGAACGGTTCGGCTTCGACGCCCTCGTCGCGATCATGGACAGGCTCCGGGGCGAAGGCGGCTGCCCGTGGGACAGGGAACAAACGCACGAAACGCTCCGGCAGTATCTGATCGAGGAGACCTACGAAGTGCTCGAAGCCATCGACAGGGGAGACGACGCCGAACTTGCCGACGAACTGGGGGACGTACTGCTGCAGGTGGTTTTCCACGCCCGTATCGCGCGGGAGCAGGGGCGCTTCACCGACAGGGACGTCACCACGGCGATCTGCGGCAAGATGATCAGGCGCCACACGCACGTGTTCGGCAGCGCGCAGGCGGACACCGCGGCCGACGTCCTCGTCAACTGGGACGCGATCAAGCGGGACGAAAAAGGGGAACGCACCCGGTCGGACTCGCTCAGGAGCGTGTCCCCGGACCTGCCTGCGCTGATCCGGAGCGAAAAGGTGCAGGACAGGGCCTCCCGGGTCGGGTTTGACTGGGACGACGCTTCTATGGCGCTCGAAAAGGTGTTCGAAGAGGCGAAGGAGGTCCGGCGCGAACTCGAGCTTAAAAACCGCGAGCGGGCGGGCGAGGAGATCGGCGACCTGCTGTTCGCGGTCGTGAACGTCGCCCGGCTCTCGGGCGTTCGAAGCGAGCTTGCCCTCAGGGCAGCGACCGACAAGTTCATCACGCGGTTCGAACGCATGGAACAACTCGCCGAAAAGGAAGGCGCGCGGCTTGCCGACATGACCCTCGACGAGATGGACAGGCTGTGGGACCGGGCAAAAACCGGGATGAAAACCGAATAAACACGCGCCTGAAGGGGGGGGATTTCGCTAAACAATATGTGAAAATCCCAATTTTCCGGGTATAAATTAAAAAAAGTATTTGCCAAAAGAAGGAATTTGTGGCACTGTAAGGAATAATAAACACTGTTATATTCACTAAGGAGGGTATATTGTGAACAAATCAGATCTGATTGCCGCCGTCGCCGACAAGTGCGACAAGACGCGCAAAGATACCGAGCAGGTCGTAAACGCATTCATCGAAACGGTGACAGATGCGCTGAGCAGGGAAGAGAAAGTGCAGTTGGTGGGGTTCGGCACCTTTGAAGTACGCAGGCGCGCCGCACGAAAAGGGATCAATCCGCTGACGAAGGAGCCGATCGACATTGCCGCATCCAAAACACCGGTTTTCAAAGCCGGCAAGGTTTTGAAGGACTCCGTTAATTGAACGAAGCAAGGGGTTTGCTGGGCAGGAAAGGCCGGGCTGAAAGGGTCTGGCCTTTGCTTTGTGCGCCGACGGAGGAAGGATAATGCGTCTGGACAAGTTTTTGAAGCTCTCGCGCGTCATCAAACGGCGGACCCTGGCCAATGAAGCCTGCGCCGGGGGGCGCGTGCGCGTCAATGGCAAGGTTGCCAAGCCCTCTGCTAAGGTGAAGGCGGGGGACGTGATCGAGCTTTCCCTGGGCCAGCGGACGCTGCGCGTCAAGGTCACGGAAACCGACGGACACGTTGGGAAACAGGACGCAAGCTCGATGTACAGCGTTATGGACCAGAAAGGCGAATGAATGGGGAAGATGACGGCCGTGATCCTCGCGGCAGGGAAGAGCCTGCGCATGGAGGACACGAAAGACAAGCTCATGATACGGCTGGGGGGGCGCGAGGTCCTTTCCTACGGGCTGGAAACCTACGCGCGAAGCGGCGTGGTGGACGAGATCGTGCTCGTTTGCGTGCCGGGCATGCGCGAACACATGCAAAAATGGGCCGCCGGCCAGCGCATCAGTATCCCCGTGCGCGTGGTAGAGGGCGGGGAGCACCGCCAGGATTCGGTGTACAACGCCCTTGTGAGCCTCGGCGAAGACGTGGAGTATGTGCTCATCCAGGACGGCGCGCGGGCGTTCATCACGGCGGACGTGGTGCGGCGCTGCGCCGAAGCCGTGCGGGTCTACGGCGCCTGCATCGCGGCGGTGCCCGTAAAGGACACGATCAAGGTGTCGGACGAAGAAGGCTTCGTCGGCTCGACGCCCGAGCGAAGCCTTTTGTGGGCGGCGCAGACGCCGCAGTGCTTCCGCCGAGAACTCATCGTCAGGGCGCATCAGAAGGCGCGCGAGGACGGCTATCTCGGCACGGACGACGCGGTGCTGTGCGAGCGCTTCGGGCACAGGGTCAAACTGGTGCAGGGGAGCTACGACAACATCAAGCTCACGACGATGGACGACATCGCGCTCGGGCGCACGATACTGGAGCGCACGGGCAGACGGAGCGCGGAGAGATCGGTCGCCATGCGCGCAGGGATCGGCATGGACGCGCACGCGCTGGCAGGCGGCCGGGCGCTGGTCCTCGGCGGCGTCGACATACCGCATGAAAAAGGCCTTGTCGGGCACTCGGACGCGGACGTACTGACGCACGCGGTGATGGACGCGCTGCTCGGCGCCGCCGCGCTGGGAGACATAGGGATGCATTTCCCCGACACGGACCCGCGCTATGAGGGTGCCCGCAGCCTTGACCTGCTCGTGCAGGTGATGAAGCTGGTGGACGCCGCCGGCTACGGCGTCGCCAACGTGGACGCGACCGTGTGCGCACAAGCGCCGAGGCTTGCCCCGCACATCCCGCTGATGCGCGAGGGGATTGCCGCCGCGCTGGGCATCCCGGCGGACAGCGTGGGCATCAAGGCGACGACGACCGAGAGGCTGGGATACGAAGGCCGTGAAGAAGGGATATCGGCGACAGCGGTCGCTTTACTTTACAAAGTGATGCTGTAAGCGAACGGCAAACCTCAGGAGATTCGGGGGTCGGCAGCCCCGGGTGCTTGCTTTGCCCCGCGATGTATTGTTATAATTATAATACGGCAGACTGCGGGGGATGGTCGGATGGCGAAATTGTTCGGCAGGCACAGGAAAGCATCGGGCAACCCGATGTTTTATTCTATTCGTACGAGGAGCCGCGGAGCGAAGCGGCTCAGGCACTTGCTTTCGACCCCGGCGACGCTGGTGGCGGGGGGCGTGATCGTACTGGGCCTAGCGGCCTGGCTCGTGATCGACCTGGTCTTTCCCGCGCCCGAAATCCAGCCACCCGCGCCCAACACCTTCGGTTATATCATCGGCGAAATAAGCCCGGAGATCGACGAAGCGTTCAGGCCGGACGTGAAGGAGATCATGCTGAGGGTCAGGAAGATCGGCGACCCGGTGATCAACGGCGGCGAGGCGATCTTCGCCGGAGGCACGGACAGCGCCGGCAACCCCAAGCTGCGCACGGTGTATTATTACGACCTCAAGAAAAAAACCGATCGGCCGCTCTCCGAGATCGTTCTGCAAAACGACGACCTCATGAACCTCGCCCTCAACGACAGGTTCATCGTCTGGGCGGACGCCAAACGCACGGGCAGCTGCAACATACGCTACCTCAACCGCAGCACAGGGGCCATCCGCACGGTGAAGAACTGCCCCATTTCGGTCCCCAAACTGCGCCTGGAGGACAACGTGCTCTGCTGGACCGAGCGCACGGCCGACAAAGAGGACAAGCTCTACGCATACGACCTGAATACCAGCGAAAGCGTCACGCTGGCTGTCTTTTACGATTCCCCGGCAGGCGCCAGCCCGCCCGGTATCGGCGGCGGGAAGATCGTGTGGGCCGAGGACGACGACTCGGGCGACCAGATCGGCAACTCGGTGATAAGGACGCTTACGCTCGGTTCGGGCGAGGTGGAGACGTACGTTACCGGCATGTACGTTTTCGGGCCGCAGACCAACGGCGTCGCGACCGTCTGGATCGACCAGAACAGGGGCCCCAACGCCTCGCTCTACATGTCCGCGGACACCCAGCCCATCCGCTGCATCGAAAAGGGCGGCGTGAACGACTACGCACTGGGCAACAGGTTCGTCGCCTACCATAAGGACGGCGTCCTCTACGCATACCTGTTCAAAGAGAACAAAAAGGTGCGCATCAGCGGCGAAGGCGAGAAAGTCATCCTGTCGGGCGTGTACGGGGACACGGTGGTCTGGTTCGACGTGAGCAACGACGCCGTGAATCGCGACATCGTGTATTACGCCGCGATCGAATGACCGGTAGGGAGGAAACGCATTGGCAAAGGACAGGACGGTGTTTTTCTGTACCGCGTGCGGGTACGAGAGCGCGAAGTGGATGGGGCGCTGCCCCGGGTGCGACGCCTGGAACACGTTCGCCGAGGAGCGCATCGCCCCCAACCAGGGGCGCGGCGTCCGGGCGGCCGCGGAAACGCCCGCATGCCTCCTCGACCAGATACAGACGCAGGAAGGCGCCCGCGTATCGACGGGGATGGCCGAACTCGACCGCGTGCTGGGCGGCGGGATCATCCCCGCTTCCCTCGTCCTTACGGGGGGCGACCCGGGTATCGGCAAGTCCACGCTGCTGCTCCAGGCGGCCGGCAACCTGTGCGCCGCGGGGTACAGGGCGCTCTACGTTTCGGCCGAGGAATCGGCCGCGCAGATACGGCTGCGCGCCCGGCGCCTGCACATTTCCGGCGGGGAGCTGTACGTGCTCGCGCAGACGAGGATCGAGCGCATCCTCGAAGAGATCGAGAAACTAGACCCCGCGATGGTGGTCGTGGATTCCATCCAGACGGTGTATTCCGAGCAGCTCCCGTCCGCGCCGGGGAGCGTGGGCCAGGTGCGCGAGTGCGCGATGCGCCTTCTGCACAAGGCCAAGGAAAGCGGGGCGGCCGTTTTCCTCGTGGGGCACGTCACGAAGGAGGGGGCGCTGGCCGGCCCGCGGGTCCTGGAGCACATGGTAGACACCGTGCTCTATTTTGAAGGCGAGCACCACAACGCCTACCGCATACTCCGTGCGGCGAAGAACCGGTTCGGGTCGACCAACGAGATCGGCATCTTCGAGATGGTGAGCGAAGGCATGCGGCAGGTCGGCAACCCCTCCGAGTTGTTCCTTTCGGGCGGGAGGCCCGACGCGCCCGGGTCGGCGGTGGTCTGTACGATGGAAGGGACCCGGCCGGTGCTGGTGGAGGTCCAGGCGCTGGTAAGCCCGACGGCGTTCGGCATGCCGCGCCGTATGAGCACCGGCATCGACTACGGCCGCGCGGTGATGCTGCTGGCCGTGCTCGAAAAAAAAGCCGGGCTCGGCCTGCATGACAAGGACGTGTACGTGAACGTTGCCGGCGGCCTCAGGATCGTCGAGACGGCTGCGGACCTCGGCCTTATCGCCGCGGTCGCGTCGGCGCACGGCAACCGGGCGCTTCGTGCAGATGTGGCGGCGATCGGGGAAGTGGGCCTCACGGGCGAGGTCCGCGCCGTGGCCAACCTGGACAAACGCCTGGCCGAGTGCCACAAGCACGGGTTTCACAGCGTGGTCGGACCGCGCGCCGCGCGCAAGGCGCTAATCGTCCCCGACGGGCTGTCGTTCACAGGCGTGAAGACGGTGCGGGACGCGCTCGACGCCCTGTTCTGAATCGAAAGACGGCGCCGTCGAGGCAAATACGAAAAGGCTTTCGAGCCAAGCGCATGTATGAGAAAAAGCTGTGCCGGCGGCACAGCTTTTTGAATGCAGGGTTCGATCTCAGGCCTTATCGCATGCAGAACTTGCCCAGCGTGTTCATCCTTTCCTGCTCCCTGAGGATCACGTCGTACAGGCTCATGTCCAGCGTATTGCATATCGACGTGAGATAAAACAGGTGGGTGCCCAGTTCCTGCTCGATGATGTTGCGGCAGTGCGTGCACAGCTTGCCGCGGACATGCGTGTCCAGCGTTTCGTGTATGGATTCGGCGTCCTTGTCGATGGGATACTCCTGTTTGGAAGCTTCGATCCGGATGCATCCGCAGTGCGTCGCAGCCTTGATGAGGGCGCGGTTCACCCGGGAACCGGAATCCTGGAACTTGGTGAGCGTATCCAGCAGGCTGCGGTTTCGGATGAGCAATTCCTGGACCATGTTTTGAAAATCTTGGGCGAGTATATCCTTCAACGTGGCTCCCCCCAGCTATTAGTTAAATCCGTGGTTCCATTATATTGTCGATTACATCCGTTGTCAACGGCGTATGATTCGGGCTAAAACGGGCGTAATCGGGAGCTTGTGCGCCTGCGCTGCGCCCAGGTTCGGTTGACAACGGGGCGGTTTTCGGTGTATAGTTGAATCAAAGTGTTGGTTGAAGTCGGAGATCGTGAGAGGGGCGAAGTGGATGTACAGCATTGGCGACAAGATCGTGTACCCAATGCACGGCGCCGGCATGATCGAAGCAATCGAAGAACGGGAGATCCTGGGGGAGACCCACCAGTATTATATCCTGCGTTTTGCTGTGGGCGGAATAAAGGTATTGGTTCCCGTTCAAAAGGTCGAAGAAGCGGGAATGAGGAACATCGTTGAAAACGAAGCCTGCGAAGAAGTGATCAGGATGCTGCATGACCATGTCGACGTGGAATCCGACAACTGGAACAGGCGATATCGCGAGAACCTCGAAAAGATGAAGACCGGCGACATCTTCGAAGTGGCTGACGTCGTGCGTACGCTTGCCGCTCGTGAAAAGGAAAAAGGCCTGTCTTCGGGAGAGCGCAAAATGTTCAACAACGCAAAGCTCATCCTAATAAGTGAGATGGTGCTTTCGAGCGAAAAGGAGGAGGAGGAAATACGGCAATTGATCGATAAAGTCATATGACGCGGCAAACTGCGTAATTTTTCCCGTCGATTGGAACTTTTTGTGCTGCGTGCACTCTAATGTATTGGAGAATTCCGGGGAAGGAGGTGAAAATGCGATGAGGAAGTTCGCGCGTTTTTTTATTGCGTTTTTGGGGCTGGGAATCGGCCCCGGCATCGTTTTTCTTATTCTGTTATTATTGCATTCATTCAATATTCATATCCAAACCGAATGGGACCCCAATATTTTATTGGTCATCTATATCGCGAGCGCGGTCATAGGCGGCATACTCATGTTTATCGCTTCGTCCGCCATCGTCAGGTGCGTCGTGCATGCGTACAAGTGGATCGAGAAGAAGCTCTATGAGATACCGATCACCGATGTCGTCTACGGTACAATCGGCCTAATAACCGGCCTCATTATTTCCTTTCTGGTATCGCAACTGATAAACCAGATACCGATACCGATCATATCCGGCGTGCTCTCTGTGCTCACGTACGTGGGGTTCTCTGTGCTGGGCTGGTCTTTTGCGATTAAGCGGCGTTCGGACATCCTTGCGGCTGGCATCTTCAGGCGAATGTCGAAGGAAGAACGCGCGGAACGGCGTACCGGTAAGGACAAGGACGTTATCGTAGCGAAGCCGAAGGTACTGGACACCAGCGTCATCATAGACGGCCGGATCTTCGATATCTGCAAATCCGGTTTTATCGAGGGCGCGCTGATCATACCCGGGTTCGTTTTGCAGGAACTCAGGCACATCGCCGACTCGCCGGATACGCTGAAGCGCAACCGCGGGCGGCGGGGGCTCGACGTCCTCAACCGCATCCGCAAGGAACTGGACACGCCGGTGCGTATCGTGGAAAAGGACTATGACGACCTCAACGAAGTGGACAGCAAGCTTCTGAGGGTCGCGCAGGAGATGTCCGGCGTCGTGGTGACCAACGACTACAACCTGAACAAGGTGGCCGAAGTCCAGAACGTGATCGTCTTCAACATCAACGAGCTCGCCAACGCCGTGAAGCCGGTGCTGCTTCCGGGCGAGGAGATGCAGGCGTATATCGTCAAGGACGGCAAGGAAAGCGGACAGGGAGTCGCCTATCTCGACGACGGCACGATGATCGTCGTCGAGGGCGGGAAGCGGTTCATCGGCGAGGAGTGCCCCGTGGTGGTCACCAGCGTGCTCCAGACAGCGGCGGGGCGGATGATATTTGCTAAGCTCAAATGACGCGAACGGGCACCGAAGCGCGGGCGTCGGATCAAGGCGTCCGCGCGGGGAGGTTCTTTTTGGTTTTCATCCCCGGCGGGTCGGAAAACGGCGCCATGGGCACATTGTCGCCGGCCGGTGGACAGGTGACAGCCTGCTGCTTGTGCATCGGTTGGAGGCGGCGGATTCTGTGCCGCCCAGTCCGGCAAATAATGTATTGACATATCTTGAAGCGCATGGTACAATACTAAACTGCATATGTATGTACATTTGCGCGCAATCCCTAGGATCGGAACCGTTAATTACCGCACTTTTCCCAGATCATGGAATAAATTTTCCGTAAGAAGGGAACAATTAAGGGAAAACGTTTTTGGGTGGATCCGCTGGGTGTAAATCGACACCTGTGTGTTAGGAGTGTGAGCAGGGTATATGGTTCATGAAGTGCAGTTGGGTAAGCGAAAGCGCATAAGTTTTTCCCGGATTAAAGAAGTACTGGAAATGCCCGATCTCATTGAAGTTCAGAAGAATTCATATCAGAGATTTCTCAAAGAAGGCCTCCGCGAGGTACTGAACGATGTTTCTCCCATAACCGACTATTCCGAAAACCTTGTACTGGAATTCGTGGACTACAGGATGGACGAAAGTCCGAAATACACTGTGGAAGAATGTAAGGAGCGCGACGTCAACTATTCCGCGCCCCTTAAAGTTGTCGTCAGGCTGATAAACCGCGAAACGGGCGAGGTGAAGGAGCAGGAAGTGTTCATGGGGGACTTCCCCCTGATGACGGAGAACGGCACGTTCATCATCAACGGCGCCGAGCGCGTCATCGTGAGCCAGCTCGTGCGTTCGCCGGGCGTCTATTATGCAAAACAGCTCGACAAGAACGAGAAGGAGCTGTATTCCGCCACGCTCATCCCGAACCGGGGCGCGTGGCTCGAGTACGAAATGGACTCCAACGACTGCATGTACGTGCGCGTGGACCGGACGCGAAAGCTCCCGATCACCGTATTGCTGCGCGCCCTGGGGCTGGGCAGCGACGAGGACATACAGTCCGCGCTGGGCGAAAACGAAGTGGTGCACGCGACCATTGCCAAGGACGGGGCGAAAAGCGAGGAAGAAGGGCTTATCGAGGTCTACAAACGGCTGCGCCCGGGCGAACCGCCGACGGTGGACGGCGCGCGCATGCTGTTGAACTCCCTCTTTTTCGATCCCCGGCGTTACGACCTTGCGCGGGTGGGCCGCTACAAGTTCAATAAGAAGCTGGCCATCGCTTCGCGCATCACGGGCTGCGTGAGCGCGCAGAACATCGACCATCCCCGAAACCCCAAGAAAAAACTGGCCAGAAAAGGCCACGTAATAGACCGGCAGACGGCGCTGGAGATCCAGAACGCGGGCATCAACGAAGTGACGGTGGAAGCGGAGGGCCGGCCAATCAAGGTGCGCGGCAACAGTTTCGTGGACGCCGCAGGGTTTCTGCCCTTCGACCCGAAGACGGTGGGCGTGAACGAACGGGTGCACCTGCCCACGCTGCGAACGATCCTCGAAGACGTCGACGAGACGGACGTAAGCGCCGTGCGCGCCGCCGTCGCAGAGAATATCGACCGGCTGATACCGCGGTATCTGTATAAGGACGACATCATCGCTTCGGTAAACTACGCGATAGGCCTGAACTACGGGATCGGGCGAACAGACGACATAGACCACCTGGGCAACCGCCGGCTGCGTTCGGTGGGCGAACTGCTGCAAAACCAGATACGGGTCGGCTTTTCAAGGCTCGAGCGGGTTGTGCGCGAACGCATGTCCATTCAGGATATGGACGTCGCGACGCCTTCCAACCTTATCAATATCCGCCCCGTTTCGGCGGCGATCAAGGAATTTTTCGGCTCATCGCAACTCTCGCAGTTCATGGACCAGACCAACCCGCTGGCCGAGCTTACGCATAAGCGCAGGCTGAGCGCGCTGGGACCGGGAGGCCTTAACCGGGAGCGCGCCAGCTTCGAAGTGCGAGATGTCCACTATTCCCACTACGGGCGCATGTGTCCCATAGAAACGCCCGAGGGCCCCAATATCGGCCTGATCGGCTCGCTGTCGACATACGCGCGCGTCAATGATTACGGATTCATCGAGTCCCCTTACCGCCGTGTGGACCAGAAGAACAAGGTCGTCACCGACGAGATCGTGTATCTCACCGCCGACGAGGAGGACGAATATCTCGTCGCGCAGGGCAACGAGCCCCTGGACGAAAACGGATATTTCCTGCACGAACGCGTTTCCTGCCGCGTGCTCGACAGGATAGTGGAAGCGCCGCGGGAGAAGATGGAATTCATGGACGTTTCCCCCAAGCAGCTCGTGTCGGTGGCTACGGCCATGATTCCTTTCCTGGAGAACGACGACGCCAACCGTGCGCTGATGGGGTCCAACATGCAGCGCCAGGCGGTGCCGCTGCTTAGGACCGAGACGCCGATCATCGGCACGGGCATGGAGTATAAGGCGGCGATCGATTCGGGCGTGGTGGTCATTGCCAGGGAATCCGGCAGAGTCGTCAGCGTTTCGGCGGAAGAGATCGTGCTGGAAAACGACAAGGAGAAGACCCTGCGCTACAAGCTCATCAAGTTCGCCCGATCCAACCAGGGCACATGCATCAACCAGATCCCCATTGTCAGCAAGGGGCAGTGGGTGGAGGCCGGCGAGGTCATCGCGGACGGTCCGTCTACCGATATGGGGGAGATAGCGCTGGGGCGCAACATCCTCATCGGGTTCATGACCTGGGAAGGCTATAACTACGAAGACGCCATACTGATAAGCGAAAAGCTCGTCAAGGACGACGTGTTCACGTCTATCCACATCGAGGAATACGAGTCGGAGGCGCGCGACACCAAACTCGGTCCCGAGGAGATCACCAGGGACATCCCCAACGTCAGCGACGAGGCCCTGAAGGACCTCGATGAGCGCGGCATCATCCGCATCGGCGCCGAAGTGCGCGCAAACGACCTTCTGGTGGGCAAGATCACCCCCAAGGGCGAGACCGAACTGACGGCGGAGGAACGCCTGCTGCGCGCTATCTTCGGAGAGAAGGCCCGCGAGGTGCGGGACACGTCGCTGAGGGTGCCGCACGGCGAAGGCGGAACGGTCGTGGACGTGAAGGTGTTCACGCGGGAAAACCGCGACGAACTCAACCCCGGCGTCAACCAGCTCGTGCGCGTGTACATCGCGCAGAAGCGCAAGATCAGCGTCGGCGACAAGATGGCTGGGCGCCACGGCAACAAGGGCGTCATCTCGCGCATATTGCCCGAGGAAGACATGCCTTTCCTGCCCGACGGGACGCCGCTGGAGATCGTCTTGAACCCGCTGGGCGTGCCCTCCCGCATGAACATCGGCCAGGTGCTCGAAGTCCATCTTGGCCTCGCGGCCAAGCAACTGGGCTGGTACATCGCGACGCCGGTGTTCGACGGCGCGTCGGAAATCGATATCATGGATCACCTGGAATACGCCGGATTCAAGGCCGACGGGAAGACCATGCTCTACGACGGGCGCTCGGGCGAGCCTTTTGAAAACGAGGTCACGGTGGGGTATATGTACATGCTCAAACTCGCCCACCTGGTTGACGATAAGATCCACGCGAGGAGCACGGGCCCGTATTCGCTGGTTACGCAGCAGCCGCTGGGCGGCAAGGCGCAGTTCGGCGGCCAGCGTTTCGGCGAGATGGAGGTGTGGGCGCTCGAAGCGTACGGCGCGTCCAACACGCTCCAGGAGATACTCACCGTCAAGTCCGACGACATCATCGGGCGTGTGAAGACCTACGAGGCGATCGTGAAAGGGGAGAACATTCCCGAGCCCGGCGTGCCCGAATCCTTCAAGGTGCTCATCAAGGAGCTGCAGAGCCTGGCGCTCGACGTCAGGGTGCTCTCCGACACGAACGAGGAGATCGCCATCCGCGAATCGGTGGATGAGGAGATCGACCTGATGGGCGTGAACATAGAGGGCACGGAGGACATCGCCGGCACAGGCCGTGAAGATATGGAAAAGGGCGTCCTGGACGAGGAGCGGCTCGACATCAGCGATCTCGAGATCGACGGATTGGGCGACGATCTGTTCGAGGACGACGAAGACGATAACGAAGAGGACGACGAAGACGATAAGGAAGAAGAAGAAAACGATAACAAAGAAGAGGAAGAGAAAAACGAAGCAGATGACAGTAACGGTGAAGACGATGACCTCTAGCGAGTGCACACACCGCCGTGCGTGTATGAAGGGAGCGTAAACGGATTGTTCGAACTCAATAATTTCGATTCGATGCAGATTGGCCTCGCTTCCCCCGAGAAGATCCGCGAGTGGTCCTGCGGAGAGGTCAAGAAACCTGAGACGATAAACTACCGCACATTGAAGCCCGAGAAGGACGGTTTGTTCTGTGAACGCATTTTCGGCCCCACGAAAGACTGGGAATGCCACTGCGGGCGCTACAAGCGCGTGCGGTATAAGGGAATCATTTGCGACAAGTGCGGCGTGGAAGTAACGCGCGCCAAGGTGCGCCGCGAGCGCATGGGCCATATTGAACTGGCTGCCCCCGTGTCCCACATCTGGTATTTCAAGGGGATACCCAGCCGGATGGGCCTTTTATTGGACATGTCGCCGAGGTCGCTGGAAAAGGTGCTCTATTTCGCCGCGTTCGTCGTGACGGACTCCGGCGACACCCAGTTGCAGTATAAACAGCTCCTCAACGACAAGGAATACAAGGAGCACGTCGAGAAACTCGGCAGCGCCTTCAAGGCCGGGATGGGCGCCGAGGCTATCAAGGAGCTTTTGAAACAGATCGACCTCGACGAAGAGGCGGCGAAGTTGCGCAAGGAACTCACGGAGTCCACCGGCCAGAAGCGCGTGCGCGCCGTCAAGCGCCTGGAAGTCGTCGAGGCGTTCAGAAAGTCCGGGAACCGCCCCGAGTGGATCGTGCTGGACGTGGTCCCCGTGATTCCGCCCGAACTCAGGCCGATGGTGCAGCTGGACGGCGGGCGTTTCGCGACCTCCGACCTCAACGACCTCTACCGCCGCGTCATCAACCGCAACAACCGGCTCAAGCGCCTTCTGGAACTGCGCGCCCCCGACATCATCGTGCGCAACGAAAAGCGCATGCTTCAGGAAGCGGTCGACGCGCTCATAGACAACGGCCGCCGCGGGCGTCCCGTGACCGGACCGGGCAACCGCCCGCTGAAGTCGCTTTCGGATATGCTAAGAGGCAAGCAGGGGCGCTTCAGGCAGAACCTGCTGGGCAAGCGCGTGGACTATTCGGGCCGCAGCGTGATCGTGGTCGGTCCCGAACTCAAGATGTACCAGTGCGGGCTGCCCAAGGAGATGGCCCTGGAGCTTTTCAAGCCGTTCGTGATGAAAAAGCTCGTCGAAGAGAACTATGCGCACAACATTAAGAGCGCGAAGCGCATGATCGAACGCGTGCGCACAGAAGTCTGGGATGTGCTCGAAGACGTGATAAAAGAACACCCGGTGCTGTTGAACCGCGCGCCGACGCTGCACCGGCTGGGCATCCAGGCCTTCGAACCGGTGCTGGTGGAAGGCCGCGCGTTGAAGATCCATCCGCTGGTCTGTACGGCCTACAACGCCGACTTCGACGGCGACCAGATGGCTGTGCACGTACCGCTGTCCATGGAGGCGCAGGCGGAAGCCCGCTTCCTGATGCTGGCCGCCAACAACATCCTCAAGCCGCAGGACGGCCAGCCGGTCGTGAACCCCACGCAGGACATGGTCATCGGGAGCTATTACCTCACTATCGACCGCCCGGGAGCGGAAGGGGAAGGCAGGATTTTCAGTTCGCCCGAAGAGGCGATCATCGCGTACCAGACCGGGGAGATATCCCTCCAGGCCGTGATCAAGGTCCGGTTCAGCCGTATGGTGGACGGGGCCCGTATCGAAAAGATGATAGAAACGACCCCCGGGCGCATCATATTCAACGAGGTGATACCGCAGGACCTCGGCTTTGTCCTCCGCGAGACCGAGGAGCAGAAGCTCGATTTGGAGATCAACGGGATGGTGGACAAGGATGTGCTCAAGGCCATCGTGGACCGGTGCTTCCGGTTGCACGGCCCCACCAAGACCACCGAAACGCTCGACGGGATCAAAACGCTCGGGTTTGCGTATTCGACGCGCGGCGCGGTCACCATCAGCGTCTCGGACATTACGATACCTGAAGAAAAAACCATGCTCCTGGATAAGGCGGAGGACCGCGTCCTGGGAATAGAGCGCAGCTACCTGCGCGGCGAGATCACCGAAAAGGACAGGAAGCAGTGCATCGTCAACATATGGAAGGAAACGACGGACAAAGTCACCGACGCATTGCTGGACACGCTGGACCGCTTCAACCCGATCTACATGATGGCCAATTCGGGCGCGCGCGGATCTACCAGCCAGATCAGGCAGCTTGCCGGCATGCGCGGCCTGATGGCCGACCCGTCTGGGCAGATCATCGAGGTGCCCATCCGCGCGAACTTCCGCGAAGGCCTGACGGTGCTCGAATTCTTCACCTCGACGCACGGCGCCCGGAAGGGCCTTGCCGATACCGCATTGAGGACGGCGGACTCGGGTTACCTGACGCGCCGCCTCGTCGACGTGTCGCAGGATGTGATCGTGCGCGAAAAAGACTGCTTCGAAGCCCGCGGCGAGACCGTCAAGGGCATCGTCGTATCGGACATCGCCAGCGAAAACAGCATTATCGTGTCGCTGGAGGACCGGATCCGCGGACGCGTTGCGGCGGCGGATATCGTGGACCCGAAGACAAAAGAAGTGATCGTTCAGTGCAACGAATACATCGATTACGACAAGGCGAAGAAGGTGGCCGAGGCGGGCATCAGGCAGGCGCAGATCCGTTCGCTTCTCACCTGCCGCAGCGAACACGGCGTCTGCACGCGCTGTTACGGCGCGAACATGGCGACCGGCGGCACGGTTAGCATCGGCGAGGCTGTGGGCATCATCGCGGCCCAGTCCATCGGCGAGCCCGGCACGCAGCTGACCATGCGCACATTCCATACCGGCGGCGTTGCCGGCGCGGACATCACGCAGGGCCTCCCGCGCGTCGAGGAACTCTTCGAGGCGAGGAAGCCCAAGGGGCTCGCGGTGATCTCCGAGATTTCGGGCGAGGTTTCCATATCCGAAAACAAGAAGAAGCGCAAAGAGATTACCGTAACCAACAAAAACGAGAAACAGACGTACGAGATCCTGCCCAGCTTGCACTCGCAGATCATCGTGCGCGAGGGCGACGTCATCGAGGCGGGCGACCCGTTGACGGCCGGTTCGATCAACCCGCACGACATCCTCAAGATCAAGGGTGTCAAGGGCGTGCAGGACTACCTGCTAAAAGAAGTGCAGGCGGTGTACCGGCAGCAGGGCGTGGACATATCGGATAAGCACATCGAGGTAATCATCCGGCAGATGCTGCGAAAGGTGAAGATCGAGGACGCGGGCGACACGGATATGCTGCCCGGCGAACTGGTGGACATCTTCAAGTTCGAGCGCGAGAACAACCGGGTCGTCGAAGAAGACGGACAGCCGGCAATCGCCATGCGCGTACTGCTCGGGATCACGAAAGCGTCGCTTGCGACCGATTCTTTCCTCTCTGCGGCTTCGTTCCAGGAGACCACGCGGGTGCTTACGGAAGCGGCCATTAAGGGGAAGGTCGACCATCTCGTCGGCCTGAAGGAAAACGTCATCATCGGCAAGCTCATTCCCGCGGGCACGGGGATGAAACGCTATAACTGCATGGAAGTATACGAGACCGGCAGGGAAGGCGAATCGGAGCATAAAGAGCTTTCGGACGCGTTGGGCATGATGGATCATGACGGCGACGGGCTGCCCGACCTGATGGAGAACGAACTGCCCGAAGAAGACGATGCGATCCTTGAACCGGGGGCATAAAGCGCCGTAAACCTTTTCGTTGACACACAAAAGCCGTAGTGTTACAATACTAAAGTGCGCCGAAAAGGAAAAGGCACGTTAAGGCCGATGACAAACCCCTTGCGGGATTTGTCATCGGGTTCCCTCGCGGGTTGATTAATGACGCTGTCGCATCGTTTTTTTGACCCGATCGCTCAGGAGTGTCCGGATTGGGTCGAATGCCCGCGCGCCCCATGACGGGTCTGTCCGACATTCTGAGGCATGTTTATGCCTCTTTCTGCGTGGGAGGGAGTGACAATGCCCAACAGGCTCGGTGAAACCACAAACCGCGTCGTCGGAACGAAGCAGGTCCTGAAACAGCTAAGACAGAGCAATGCGGCTACGCTCTACCTTGGCGGGGACGTCGACGAGAAGGTGCGCCGGATGCTGGAAGAAGCCATGGAAGGCCAGCAAATAGAGATTGTGAACGTCCCGACGATGAAGGAACTCGGCCGTATCTGCGGGATCGACGTGGGCGCGGCCTGCGCGGCGCTGCTGAAATGATTTCATGAATGAGACTTTAGGGTTGCAGACAGCTTGAACATAGGTTAAAAGAATCAACCATTGAATGAGGAGGAACGTACATGCCCACCATAAACCAATTGGTTCGAAAGGGCAGGAAGAAGGTGGAGTACAAGTCCACTTCCCCGATACTCAGACAGTGCCCTCAGAAACGGGGCGTTTGCCTGGCGGTCAGGACGATGACCCCCAAAAAACCGAATTCCGCTCTGCGCAAGATCGCGAGGGTACGCCTGGTCAACCATATGGAGGGCACGGCATATATCCCCGGGATCGGACACAACCTGCAGGAGCACTCCGTCGTGCTCATCCGGGGAGGCAGGGTGAAGGACCTGCCCGGCGTCCGCTACCACATCGTGCGCGGGGCGCTGGACTCGGCAGGCGTGGAAGGCAGGCGCCAGTCCCGTTCGCTCTACGGGGCGAAGCGGCCGAAGAAGGGCTGACAATTTATTGGACCAGGAGGTAAACGATGCCAAGACGCGGTTTTATACCCAAGCGCGAGATCATGCCCGATCCTTTGTATAACAGTGTCGTCGTCACCAAACTCATTAACCAGATCATGGTCGACGGCAAGAAGGGCGTCGCGCAGAAGGTTTGTTACGGTGCATTCGATATAATCAGGGAGAAGACGAAACAGGAACCTTTGGACGTGTTTGAGCAGGCGATGAGCAACGTCATGCCCATGCTGGAGGTCAAAGCCCGCCGCGTCGGCGGAGCGACCTATCAGGTGCCCATCGAGATCCGCCCGGAACGGCGACAGACTCTGGCCTTGAGATGGCTGGTGTCGTTTTCCAAGAAACGCGGCGAAAGAACCATGTGCGAGCGGCTGGCCTCGGAGATCATGGAAGCGGCCAACGGGGCGGGGAACACGTTCAAGAAAAAGGAAGACACGCATAAGATGGCGGAAGCCAACAGGGCTTTTGCCCATTACAGATGGTAACGGGGAGCTGACGAGACAGCATTGTATAAAAAAGTTTGCTTTAATCTGCGCCAATGGAAAGGAGGGAGCACTGCATGGCAAGGGAAATAGGTTTGAACCGCTTCCGCAACATCGGGATCATGGCCCACATCGACGCCGGAAAGACCACGACGACCGAGCGTATCCTGTTCTATACGGGCAGGGTGCATAAGCCGGGCGAGGTGCATGAAGGCGCGGCGACCATGGACTGGATGGAGCAGGAGCAGGAACGCGGCATAACCATCACGTCCGCCGCGACGACCTGCGAATGGCGAGGCCACCGAATCAACATCATAGACACACCCGGCCACGTTGACTTCACCGTCGAAGTAGAGCGCTCCCTTAGGGTTCTGGATAGCGCAGTAGCCGTTTTCTGTGCCAAGGGCGGCGTCGAACCGCAGTCCGAAACGGTATGGAGGCAGGCCAACAAATACGCCGTGCCTAGGATCGCGTTCGTGAACAAGATGGATATTCTCGGCGCCGATTTTTTCAACGTCGTCGATATGATCCGGGAAAGGCTCAACGCGAACCCCGTTCCGGTGCAGCTGCCTATTGGAAGCGAGGACGATTTCTTGGGCGTGGTGGACCTGGTCGAGAGCCGCTGCATCATCTATACGGACGACATGGGCACCCGCAACACGATATCCGAGATACCGGCCGACATGCAGGGGCTCGCTGCGAAGTACCGCACCGAGCTTATCGAAGCCGCGGCCGAGTTCGACGAGGAACTGATGGAGCGCTATCTCGAAGGAAAGGAAATAGAGCCGGACATGCTGCGACGCGCGATCCGCGAGGGGACCGTCTGCATGCGCCTGGTGCCCGTGCTCTGCGGCACGGCGTACAGGAACAAGGGAATACAGTTGCTGCTCGACGCGGTGGTCGACTATCTTCCCTCCCCCCTGGAAATCACGAGCGTGGTGGGGACCGACCCGGAAACGGGCGAAGAGGTCGAGCTCGTGGCCGACGACGAGGCGCCGTTCGCGGCGCTCGCGTTCAAGATCATGGCCGACCCGTTCGTGGGCAAGCTCGCCTTTTTCCGCGTATATTCGGGGTCGCTCAAAACCGGCGGTACCGTGTTCAATTCGACGAAGAACCAGCGCGAGCGCATGGGGCGCATGCTGTTGATGCACGCCAACCACCGCAAAGAACTCGACGAAGTCAACGCGGGGGACATCGCGGCGGCGGTCGGCCTCAAAGCGGTCACCACCGGAGATACGCTCTGCGACGAGAATCACCAAGTCCTGCTCGAAACGATGGACTTTCCGGACCCTGTCATCAAGGTCGCCATCGAGACCAAAACAAAGGCCGGACAGGAAAAGATGGGCGTCGCGCTGGCCAAGCTCGCCGAGGAAGACCCTACGTTCAAGGCTTACACCGACGAGGAGACCGGCCAGACCATCATCGCGGGCATGGGTGAACTGCACCTCGAGATCATCGTGGACCGCCTATTGAGGGAGTTCAAGGTCGAGGCCACGGTGGGCAAGCCGCAGGTGGCGTACAAGGAAACGATAACGAAGAAGTACAAAGCGGAAGGCCGGTACATCAAGCAGACGGGCGGCAGGGGCCAGTACGGCCACTGCCGGGTCGAATTCGAACCCGCCGAGCCGGGCATAGGCTACATCTTCGAAAACAAAATCGTGGGGGGCGTTATTCCCAGGGAGTATATCCCGGCCATCGACGCCGGGATCAGGGAAGCCGCGCAGAACGGAGCGCTGGGCGGATACGAGGTGGTCGATTTTAAGGCGACGCTCGTAGACGGTTCGTACCACGAGGTCGACTCGTCCGAGATCGCGTTCAAGGTTGCCGGATCGCTCGCCTTCAAGGACGGCGTCACGAAGGCCGGGCCCGTATTGCTCGAGCCCATCATGGACGTGGAAGTCGTGGTTCCCGAAGACTACATGGGGGATGTGATGGGCAACCTAAACGCGCGCAGGGGCAAGATCGAGGGCATGCAGTCGAGAGGCGGCGCGCAGGTGATCAACGCGATGGTGCCCCTGAGCGAGATGTTCGGCTACGCGACCGACCTGCGCTCAAAGACACAGGGCCGGGGCACATTCTCGATGCAGTTCTCGCATTACGAGAGCATGCCCGAGCAGACGGCAGAGAGGATCCTGGGCAAACGCAAGTGACGTCAAGCGCAGCGGTTGTGCATAAAAAGACAAAACCTGAGCCGTGAAAAAGGCAGGGCGGCGAGAGAACAAGGAGGGAAAGTAAGAGAAAATGGCTAAGGCAAAATTCGAGAGGACGAAGCCTCACGTAAACGTAGGGACGATCGGGCACGTAGACCACGGGAAGACGACGCTGA